>Ga0209577_10006910_pt1 | contig 10470 bp, 16 predicted proteins | sample GraSoiAngelo_109_FD_185874 | JGI IMG/M metagenome (GOLD analysis project Ga0209577, IMG submission 185874) | Grasslands soil microbial communities from the Angelo Coastal Reserve, California, USA - 14_0903_12_20cm (SPAdes) (version 2) | ecosystem: Environmental > Terrestrial > Soil > Grasslands...
CTCCGGGACATCACCGTGATAGGTGCCGGCCCGGTGGGGTTGTGCACCGCCTTCTGGGCCGGGATGCGAGAGGCGTCCTCCAGGATCATCGACTCGCTACCGGAGCTCGGGGGACAGCTGACAACGCTTTATCCGGAGAAGTGGGTGTTCGATGTCCCCGGGCACCCGAAGGTGCTCGCCAAGGACCTCGTCGAGCTGATGCGCCAGCAGGCGCTCGAGCAATTCGACGTCCCCGTTCATCTCAACACGACCGCCGACACGATCTCGTGGGAGGGCGAAGGCGAGGACCGGATCGTGGTGCTCCACACCGACCGCGGTGAGCTGCGCTCGCGGACCGTGATCGTCGCCGGTGGGCACGGCGCGTTCGAGCCCAAGAAGCTGCCCGGCTACGACATGACGCCCTGGGAGGGGAAGGGCGTGCACTACATCGTCGGCGAGAAGTCAGTGTTCGAGGGCAAGCGGGTGCTGATCATCGGCGGCGGCGACTCGGCCTGCGACTGGGTGATCAACCTGCTCGACACCGCCAGCGAGGTGCGGCTGGCCCACCGTCGCGAGGGGTTCCGCGCCCACGAGCTCACCGTCGGCCAGGTGCTCGAGGCCGCCGACCGCGGCGACGTGATGCTGCACGTCCCGTTCCAGATCAAGGAGGTCTCTGGGGACGGCGGCATCGAGCGCGTTCGCCTGTTCCACTCCGAGGACGAGGAGGAGGAGCTCGAGATCGAGGTCGACGCGATCCTGCTCCAGCTGGGGTTCGAGGTCGAGAAGGGCGCGATCGTCGTCGACGGCCTGATGAAGACCGCCTTGGAGCGCATCTGGGCGTGCGGCGACATCACCACCTTCGACGGCAAGCTCAAGCTGATCGCCACCGGGTTCGCGGAGTCCGCGATAGCGGTCGCGCAGGCGGTGCACGAGATCCGGCCCGACACGAAGATCCAGCCCAAGTACTCGACGAACACCGGCGTGCCCGGGGTAGTTGCCGGCCAGCCGTAAGCAGCCTGCGGTGCCCGACCGGGGCGTCCACACCGCAGCGGCCCGCAAGCACCTGCGGGCGGCCGATCCCGTGATGCGGCGGCTGCTCGACGAGATCCGACCCGACGGGCTCGGCGACCCCCGCCGCGGGCTCAGTCCCGGCGATCACTACGGCGCGTTGATCCGCTCGATCGTCGGCCAGCAGCTCTCAACCAAGGCGGCCCGGGCGATCTACACGCGGCTGACCGATCGCTACGGCGGGCGCACGCCGACGCCGGTCGAGGTGCTCGAGGACGATCCCGAAGAGCTCCGCGCCGCCGCGGGCCTGTCACGGGCGAAGGTGTCGTTCCTGCGTTCGCTCGCCGAGCACGTGATCGACGGCTCACTGGACCTGGAGCACCTCGACGAGCTGCCCGACGACGAGGTGATCGCCGAGCTGGTCGCGGTCAAGGGCCTCGGCACCTGGACGGCGCACATGTTCCTGATGTTCCATCTGCAGCGGCCGGATGTGCTGCCGGTCGGCGACCTCGGGATCAGGCGCGCGATGATGCAGCGCTACGAGCTGGGGGCGCTCCCCGGCCCCGAGGAGATGGAAGGGATCGGCGAGCCGTGGCGCCCATACCGGACGCTCGCGTGTCTATATCTGTGGCGCTCGCTCGCGGCGACGCCTGTCTAGACCGCCGAGACCTCTTCCTCTTCGGCCACCCGGAACGATGAGCCGCAGCCGCAGGCCGCGATCACGTTCGGGTTGTCGACCTTGAAGCCGGCGCCCTGAAGCTCGTCGACGAAGTCGATCGTTGAGCCGGACACGTAAGGAAGGCTCTGGGAGTCGACCAGCAGGCGGATCCCCTTGTCCTCGAACACGGTGTCGCCGTCTCGCTGCTCGTCGAACGCCAGCGCGTACTGGAACCCTGAGCAGCCGCCGCCGCGTACGCCGACGCGCAACCCGGCGGTCTCGGCGACCGCGGCCTGCGCCGCGAGGAACTCCCGCACCTTCTCCGCGCCCTTGTCGCTGAGCGTAATCATGCTTCAGCAAGTATAGCTACGGGCCTGGCTCGCTACGCTTGGACTGTGTCAGCGACTCCAGAGGAGCTGAAACAGCGGATCGAGGCCGGGATTCCCGGCGCCCGCGCCGAAGTCTCAGGCGACGGACACCACTTCAACGCCGTCGTGTCCGCGCCCGCATTCGAGGGCCTCAGCCGCATCGCCCAGCACCGGCTCGTATACGACGTATTCGGCGGCGAAGTGGGCGGCCGCATCCACGCACTGTCGATCCAGACCAGACCGGAGTGAGACTCGTATGACCGACGAGACCACCAACCCCCTTCGCGACGAGATCAGCAAGGCGATCTCCGAGAACCCCGTGCTCCTGTTCATGAAGGGCACCCCCGAGCAACCCGCGTGCGGCTTCTCGGCTCGCACCGTGGCGATCCTGCAGTCGCTCGGGCGACCGTTCGCGGCCGTCGACGTGCTCCCGGATCCCAGGATCCGCCAGGAGCTCTCGGCCGTCTCGAACTGGCCGACGATCCCGCAGCTGTTCGTCGACGGCGAGCTCGTCGGCGGCTGCGACATCGTCACCGAGATGTACCAGTCCGGCGAGCTCCAGCAGGCGCTGGGGGCTGACGCCGGCCAGCCCGAGCAGGCGGCCGAGGAGCCCCCGGTCGCCGAGGCACCACCGCTATCGATCGAGAACCGGCTGTAGCGGCGGCGCCGCTCCGAGCGCTTCGCTTCGACGGCGACGCGCTGCGCGCGCTGGACCAGACGGAGCTCCCCTGGCGAGAGCAGGAGCTCGAGCTGCGCACAGCGGCAGACGTCGCAGACGCCATCCGCCGACTGGCGATCCGCGGCGCACCGCTGATCGGGGTGGCGGCGGCCTACGGGCTCGCGCTGGAGCTCGCTCGCGATCCGTCGGCAATCGAGACGGCCGCAGATGTCCTTCGTTCCGCGAGGCCCACCGCCGTCAACCTAGCCCACGCGATCGACCGCGTGCGCGACGCCGTCGAGGCCGCGCCGGGGGACGCCGCGGCGGAGGCGGCGCTCGCCGAAGCCGGCGCGATCGAACTCGAGGAGCAGCGCGCGAGCGACTCGATCGCCGCGCACGGAGCGGAGCTCCTGGCGGACGCGGGCGTGATCCTCACCCACTGCAACACCGGGGCACTCGCGGCACCCGGCCGCGGAACGGCGCTGGCGGTGATCGCAGAGCTGTCGGCCCGCGGGAGCCTCCGGAAGGCGATCGCCACGGAGACCCGGCCTCTGCTCCAGGGAGCCCGGCTCACGACCTACGAGCTCGCGCGGCTGGGCGTCCCATTCGAACTGGTCGTAGACGCCGCGGCTCCGGGTCTGATCGCCTCAGGCGAGGTGGACGCGGTGATCGTCGGCTGCGATCGCGTGGCGGCCAATGGAGACGTCGCAAACAAGGTCGGCACCTATGGGCTGGCCCTCGCGGCGAGGGCGGTCGGCATCCCGTTCGTCGTCGCCGGACCCAGCTCGACGATCGACCGTAGCTGCCCGACCGGCGATCAGATCGTGATCGAAGAGCGCGATCCGGGCGAGGTGATCGACCGCGACATCCCCGTGCGCAACCCGGCGTTCGACGTCACCCCGGCCGAGCTCGTGACCGCGCTGGTGACGGAGCGCGGCGTCGTCGGATGAAGGTCGCCCGCTCGTACGGCCCCGGCGAGGTGCGGATCGAGCGGGCGGAGGACCCGGAGCCCGGGCCGGGCGAGGTCGTCTGCGCGGTGCTCGCGTGCGGCGTGTGTGCCTCGGACGTGACCGACTGGTACGTCGCCGACCGGCTCCCCGCGGTGCTCGGGCACGAGCCCGTTGGAGTGGTGCGCGCCGTGGGCGAAGGGGTGGTGGGCGTCCTGGCCGGAGACCGCGTAGCGATCCATCATCACGCCCCGTGCGGCGAGTGCCGGCGCTGCCGCCGGGGCCACGAGACGATGTGCGACCAGTTCCGCCAGACCGCGCTCGATCCGGGTGGGTTCTCCGAGCAGGTTCGGCTGGCGCCGCCGCTGGCATCGGAGCTGCTCACGCTTCCGGACGGGATCGATCCTGTGGCCGCGACCTTCACCGAACCGCTCGCGTGCGTGCTGCGGGCCCAGCACCGCGCGGGCCTGCGACCGGGCGACAGCCTGCTCGTCGTGGGGGCCGGAGTCAACGGTCTGCTCCAGATCGCGGCGGCTCACGCGAACGCCGTCGAGGCCGTGTGGGTGCGTGAACCGCGGCCCGAGCGACTCGCGCTGGCGGAGGAGTGGGGCGCGGAGCACCACGGCAACGAGCGGGTCGACGTCGCGATCGTCTGCACCCCGGATTCGCGCGCCATCGCCGCTGCGGTGGAAGCGCTCGCGCCCGGGGGGACCCTTTGTCTGTACGCGCCGCCCTCGCCGACCGAGCCACCTCGTCTCGAAGCGGCCGGTATCTACCTCCGCGAGCTCACGGTCACCGCCAGCTACGCCGCCGGCGCCCGCGATATGCGCGCCGCGCTCGAGCTGCTCGCCTCCGGGCAGATCGACCCACTGGCGCTGGTGACCCACCGCCTGCCGCTGGAAGAGACCGCCCGCGCGCTCGAGCTACAGCGCCGGGGCGAAGCGCTCAAGGCTGTCGTTGAGCCCTGAACTCGAGATGCTCGACGATCCGGTGCGAGTCGCAGATCGCGTCGCCGTCGATCACCAGGACCGGGACCCGCCGCTGAGAAGTCAGCGCCTCGACCTCCGGCCGGCGGGACCGGCGCTGTGCCACGCGCACCTCCTCGTAGGCGACCCCCTCGCGCTCCAGCGCGCGAGCGACCCTGCCGCACCGGCACAGCCAGTTCGTGGGCGTGGAGCAGCGGTAGAGCGTCGCCATAGTCGCCGTCTAGAAGATACGACGGGCGACGCCGCCGAGGAGTCGGAGCGGGACCGCCTGCCGGGTTCCCGGCGGCGCGACCCGGGCACCCCGGGTCTCGCGGTAGAAGGCGATCGTCTCCTCCAGGCAATCCTCGTGCGGCGAGGTGCGCCAGCCGAGCTCGCGCCGAGCCTTTGCGTTCGTGAACGCCCAGTTCAGCGAAGAGGCACGAACCTCGGTCGGTGAGGGCATCTTCAGCCCCCCTACTCGCTGAGCAGCGGCCGCCAGGGCCATCGCCACCGGCAGGGTGAGCTTGAGCGCCGGGGGCTCGACGCCAGACAACCGGCCCAGATCGGCGAACAGGCGATCGGTGGTGTAGTTGCGATTGCCCAGGATGTAGCGCTCCCCCACCCGCCCGCGCTCATCGGCCAGCAGATGGCCCCGCGCGACGTCGCCCACCCCGACGATGTTCAACGTTCCGTTCACGTACGCGGGGATCTGACGGCGGAGGAATCGGAGCACGAGCATCGTCGAGGAGCGGCCCGGATCCCCCGCCCCGAGCACCACGGTGGGGTTGACGACCACGAGCGGGAGGCCGCGTCCCAGCAGACGCAGGGCCTCCACCTCGGCGGCGTGCTTCGAGTCCACGTACGGGATCGCGTACCGGCCGGCGTCCCATACCGCGCGCTCGTCCGCGACCGCGCCTTCAGGCGCCGGACCGATCGCGGCCGCCGAGGAGGTGAAGACGACCCGCTCCACTCCCGTCCGCAAAGCTTCCTCCAGCACGATCCTCGTGCCCTCCGTGTTGAGCTTGAAGATGCGTGCGCGGGCCGGGGAGAGATCGGCGGTGCCGGCGATGTGGAACACCCGCTCGCTCCCTCTGAGCGCGCGGCGGACCGAGGCGCGGTCGGTCACGTCGCCGCGCATCAGCTTCACGCCGAGGTCCTCGAGCGCGCTGCGCCTCGACGCTCGCCGCACCAGGACGCTCACCTCGTCGCCGCGCTCGACGAGCAGTCGGGTCACATGCGACCCGATGAAGCCCGACCCGCCGGTCACCAGCGTGCGCGACACCGACAGGCGATCGTACCTGCGCAGGGGCGCCCGGACGGATGGGCCGGCGCCCGACCGGATAGGGTCACCGCATGGCCGTGGCGATCGTGAGCGATACCTGCCACTACCTGCCACGGAAGCTGGTCGACAACGGCGCGATACGCCAGGTCAGCCTGTATGTGCACTGGGGCGAGGACACCGAGCGAGAGAGCGACATCGCCGACTACGGCTCCTTCTACCAACGGCTCCGGAGCGCGAGCGAGCTGCCCACCACCTCGCAGCCGTCGATCGGTGACTTCCTCTCGGTCTACGAGCCGCTGCTCGAGCAGGGCGACGACATCGTCTCGATCCACCTCGCGGGGGGCATGTCGGGCACGGTGCGCGCCGCCGAGCAGGCGCGGGACCAGCTCGGCCCCGGCGCGCGGCGGGTGCACGTGATCGACTCCGAGACCGCCTGTGGCGGCCAGGGCCTGGTGGTGCTCGCGGCCGCGGCGGCCGCGCGGACCGGGGCGGACGCGGAGGCGGTCGCCGACCGGGCCAGGCGTGCGCGGGCGGAGCTCAGGATGTGGTTCGCGATCGACACGCTCGAGTTCCTGCGGCGAGGCGGCAGGATCGGAGGGGCCCAGGCCTGGCTGGGCTCCACGCTGAAGATCAAGCCGATCCTGACGGTGGAGTCGCAGATCACGCCGATCGAGCGTGTCCGCACCTCGAAGCGGGCGTTCGAGCGAATGGTCGACCTTCTCCGCGCCCGGGCCGACGAGGGAGCCGACGGGTGGATGGTCCAGCACATCCAGGCACCAACCGAGGCCGCGGAGCTCGTCTCGCGCGGGAAGGAGATCTTCGGGTGCGAGCCAGTCACGTTCTCGGAGATCGGGCCCGTGATCGGCGCGCACGTCGGCCCGGGGCTGCTCGGGGTGGGCGGGATCCCGAGCTCGTATCTGCAGTAGCGGTTGCCGGCCGGCTCAGCGGCGGCGCCCGCGAGCCGAGCGATCGCGGCGCCCGCCGAGCATCAGCGCGCTCAGAGCGGCGATCCCACCTCCGAGCACGAAGCCCGCGACCCCCGCGGCGACCAACGCCTGGGAGTGGTGCCGGCGCAGCTGAGAGCGCCAGTCGGTCAGCCGGACCACCTCGCCGCGCAGGCGTTCGAGCGAGGCGCCGAGCTCCTCGCGATTCTGCTCGATCGACGCCCGTATCTCCTCGGGCGTTCGCGTCGGCATCAGCCGCCCTCCGGTCCCGTGGCGACCGTCTCGCGAATCTTCTTCGCCTCGTCGATCGCCATCTTCGGCGTCGGCGCACCGACCCGCAACTTGCGCCAGGCGAACAGGAACGCCCCGAGCGCGGCGACGAGCAGCACGCCGAACACGATCGCGAAGCCGATCCAGATGTTCCCCGCTCCGTCGACGAGGATCGCGTCGATGCCCCAGGCCAGCGTGTTCAGCAGGAAGACGATGGCAAACACGCCGAACACCGCACCCGCGGCCACCGCAGCGGTGCCCCTGGCGATGCTCGTGACCTTCTCGGTGATCTCCGCCTTCGCGAGCTCGATCTCCTCGCGCACGAGCGTGCTCATCCGCTCGGAGACCTCGGTCACCGTGGTGGCGATGTTGTCGGGCTTGCCGTTCTCGGGAGGCATGATCAGCGCGCCAGGCGCCTCAGGAGCAGGGCCAGCAGGAAGCCCCCCGCGAAGGCGGCCGCGACGGGAACCTCGGGCCGGTCGGTGGCTCCGCCGGCCGCGTCCGCCACGGGCTCCTGCGCCGCCGCCGGAGCCGGCGCCGGAGCGGCGCCGCCGGGCTCGGGAGACCAGGTCGCGGTCTGCTGCGCCTCGGCCAGCTCTGGATCCTCGTCCTTGCGCCCGTCGGCCTCGACCGGGCTGCCGGTCTCGTTGGGCTCAGTCACTCGGGGGCTCTTCGTCGAACACGTGCCGCCAGATGAGCGTCGCCACATGCGTGCCGACCAGCGTGGCGAGCGCGCCGGTGCCGGCGAGCAGCCCGGACCACATGAGCCGCTTGATCAAGGGGCTCTCGGTCATCGGCCGCGGATTCAATCAGACATCGGGAGCACGGGATGGGCTTCGTGTGCCCGTGTCGCCATCGCCCGAAACGTCGCCTCAGCGCTCGAGTCCGCGACAGATCGTGTCCACGATCAGCGTCTTCGCGTGCTCGAGCTCGCGCTCGGCGACCGGCTCCGAATCGAAGATCCAGCCGCTCAGCACCTGCTCGATCAAGCCATAGAACGCGAGCGCGGCAAACGGCGGATCGATCTCGGCCCGGAACGAGCCGTCCGCCTGGGCCCGCTCCACGATCCCGGCGATCTGGCCGTAGGCCTCGCGGATCTTGGTCAGGTGGGTGCGGCCGAACGTGTTGGCGGCGCGGGTGACCTCGACGATGATCACCTTCATCAGCTCGGGGTCGTAGCGATAGGAGTCGATGATGAACCCGGCGATGGCGTGCAGCTTCTCTCGCGCCGACGGCTGCTCGGCGTCCGCGTCAGCGATCGCGGCCAGCATCAGGTCCCAGCGCTCGAGGAACAGCGTGTCGAGGATCTCCTCCTTGGAGGAGAAGTAGTGGTATACGAGCCCGTAGGCGACGCCGGCCTCGTCGGCGATGTCCGCGACCCGGCAGGTGTGAAAGCCCTGCCGGGCGAACACTCGGACCGCGGCATCGAGGATCAGGCGTCGCTTGTCGGCGGTCATGGGCGCCGCCATCAGACGTTCCATCCGTAGGCGTCGGCTCGCCGGTGCTCGAGCACGGGAAGCTTCCCCCTGATCTCGCGCTGCTTGTCGAAGTCGAGATCGGCGACGATCGTCGTCTCCTCGTCGGGCGCGGTGGCGAGCACCAGCCCCCATGGATCGACGATCACCGAGCGCCCGCCCGAGCGGCCACCGGCGGGGTTCGCCCCGATCTGGTTGGCGGCCACCACGAAGCACTGGTTCTCGATCGCGCGTGCCCGCAGCAGCACCTCCCAGTGGTCTCGGGTCGTGGCGAGCGTGAACGCGCTGGGAACTGCGATCACCTGGGCTCCGCGGACCGTGAGGATCCGGTACAGCTCCGGAAAGCGCACGTCGTAACAGATGCTCATCCCCATCAGCTCGCCGCCCGCCAGCTCGGAGACGACGACCTCGCTCCCCGGAGCCTCGTCGCGGGACTCCGCGTACAGGACCCCGTCCACCTCGACGTCGAACATGTGGATCTTCCGATACACCGAGCGGATGTTCCCGTCGGGACCGACGTGCACGCTCGTGTTGGCGGACTTGGTCTGTCCGGGGACGCGCTCGACAATCGAGCCCGCGAGCAGATCGATCCCCAGCTCGCTCGCCACGGATCGCGCCCAGCCGATACAGGCGCCATCGAGCTGCTGGGCCCCGGCCCCCATCTGCTCGCCCGTGCCCAGCACGCTCCACTTCTCAGGCAGGACGACCAGCTCCGCGCCCTTGGCGGCCACCTCACGGACCAGGCGGTCCGCCGTGGCGAGGTTTTGGTCGAGATCGTCGGTGGAGTTGAGCTGAACGGCGCCGGCGCGCACCTTTCCCTCTCCTGTGGGCGGATCCGGTGCTTGATTGACCGGTCAGTCAGCCAAGGATACCCGGTGGTATGGGCGCTCACGCAGGCTTTAGTCTGCGACCATGGCCGCCCTCCCGGTCGAAGCCGCGGGCCTTCCCTACCGCGGGGCGTTCGGGGGCCGGCGACCGGCTTCGCTGGGAATCTTGCCGTTGCCTCCCGGGGCGATGCCGCCCCGCCACGGGCTCCGTCCCCTGAAGGCCTGGCGGTATGTCGGGGCGTTCGGACCGGAGCTGATGCTGTGCCTGGCCAGCGTCAGGATCGGTCCGGCGCGACAGTCGTTCTGGGCGGTGTGGGACCGCCGGGCGGGGCGGCTTCACGAGCGCACGGCGATCGGGCGCGGCGGGGTCGCGCTCGCGTACGGCCGCGCACGCATGGCCAACCGGGATGCGTCGATCGATCTGGCGCTCGACGAGGTCGCCGGGATCGAGACCGTGTGCCGCTCGGGCCAGGGCTACGCGTGGACCCGGAAGCAGGGAGGCATCCGGGCCGCCGGGGAGGTCGAGATCGCCGGGAGGCGAATCGCGCTCGAGGCGCGGGCAGTCATAGATGACACGGCCGCGTACTACGAGCGCCACACGCGGTGGCGGTGGTCGGCCGGCGCCGGCCGCACCGACGATGGCCGCGACCTCGCCTGGAACCTCGTCAGCGGTGTGAACGATCCGCCGGAGGCGAGCGAGCGAACCGTGTGGCTCGACGGCGAGCCGCGAGAGCCCGGCCCCTCGACGTTCGCCGAGGACCTTCGAAGCGTCGACGGCCTACGGTTCCGGCCCGAGGCGGTACGCGAGCGTCGCGACAACCTGCTGCTGATCAGGAGCTCCTACCGCCAGCCGTTCGGCACGTTCTCGGGGGAGCTTCCGGGCGGCCTCCGGCTGGCCGAGGGCTACGGGGTGATGGAGGAGCACGAGGCAATCTGGTAGCCGTGCAGGAAGGAACCCCGGAGTGCGGACGTCTTATCCCAAGGTGAGACTGCGGAGGCTCGCGCTACCCATCGCCGGCGCGCTCGGGGCGGCGGCCGCCGTGGTGCCGGGGGCGGTGGCAGGTAGCGCGCCCACCTCGGCCTCGTTCA
>Ga0209577_10006912_pt1 | contig 10470 bp, 12 predicted proteins | sample GraSoiAngelo_109_FD_185874 | JGI IMG/M metagenome (GOLD analysis project Ga0209577, IMG submission 185874) | Grasslands soil microbial communities from the Angelo Coastal Reserve, California, USA - 14_0903_12_20cm (SPAdes) (version 2) | ecosystem: Environmental > Terrestrial > Soil > Grasslands...
GCCGCTGCGGTCCTCATTTTCATCTTGGCAGCGTTGCTGTTCAGCTATCTCTATATCATTCGCCCCTGGCACTTACATTGGGGCGCCACGCATCTCGATCGCATCGCCGTCCTCCCTGGCGACGCGCTCTCGCCCTACGCCTCGGCCGTAGTCACCCACGCCGTCAATATTGATGCGCCTGCCGAAGCCGTTTGGCGCTGGCTCGTGCAGATCGGGCAGGATCGCGGCGGATTCTACAGTTACAGCTTTCTCGAGAATCTTGTCGGCTGCGACATGCGCAACACCTTTCGCATCGTCCCCGAATGGCAGCAGCGCGCTATCGGCGACACCGTCTGGTTCGGCTCGCCCAAGCGCTTGGGCGGACGCGCCCGCATGATCGCGGCGCTCGTCGAGCCCATGCGCACGATGGTTCTCGCCACGCCCGCCGATTGGGAATTGATACGCGCTGGCAAAGACGGACTCGATACGACATGGGCTTTCGCCTTGCAACGCAAGGGCGCGAACACCACGCGCCTGATCGCACGGCTGCGCTCCGCCGCCAACGTGACGCTGTGGCAGCGCGTGATCAATTTCTTTTTTGAGCTAACGCATTTCGTGATGGAACGCAAGATGCTCCTGAACATTAAAAAACTGTCCGAAGCCGATCCTCAAGTTAGGCTTAGCGCGGCTTAGCGTCGCGGCTCCTCCTCCCCCTGACTTTGTCAACGCCGCGAAGCTCCTGATGTCCATGACGTTCGCGGTGATGGCCCCTGGGGCCATTTTCTGCAAGTGTTGATTCGGGGCGGCTTTAAGTCTTGCAATTGCAAAACGGAAATGCTGATTCTGCGCGAGTTGCCAGCGCGCTTTGCGCAAGTGCTGATGCTGAGGAGCTTAGCTCCTTCGAATCGCTATTGGACGGTTGTGAAGGCCGACAAGGACAAAGCCTCCGGGCCGGCGAACTCCGCCGCGCGCTGAGCTACAAGGGGGCGGGTAGCTAGGTGAGATCGCCTCAAGCTGGGCAGCTCCTCGAAAACTCGCAGAGAGGATTGGGCGCCTGAGCATTGTTCGAAAAAGCAGGTTCCTTTCGGCCCGGCAGACTGGGTGGTCATTTTTAGCCGGAGCCATACTTCCAAGAGAGATCCCTCGCGCGATACTTCGCAATCGTTACATCTATTTTTCCGGGCAGGTCAACCGATGCGGCAGCTAAGGTCCCGGCGTCCGTAGTTAGCGCCGCAGAGGGTTCCGCATCGAAGAGAACCCGCACCCTTGAAACCGAAGGGTGCGGCACCCAACCTCCAAACCCGTCCGTGCCGGAATGCTATGCTTCGCTTCGAATGAAACGCAAGTTACCCTCGATGCGCCGACCGTCCGAGTCGACCCCTCCCCGGAGATCCCGGAGAACCCGGAGAAGGGTCCGCTTGTCACACGCGGCTTCACATTGATATCATTCATGCCACTGAGGTCCCCACCAGCCTTTGTGACCCCACGGAGGATACTCGTATGTGGGAAGATAACTCTTATTTCTGGGTGGTGCTCTGCAGAAACCATTGGTTTCACGCTCGGAAGAATTTATTTTTCAGACACAAAATCCCACTTGCAGAGACAGACGCCTTCACCTCTCGCCCTCCTGTCAACCGCCCCTTCAAGGTCCGATGTGACGAGTGCGGGAAGGAGTATGTCTATAAGCCCTCAGAAGTGCTAAGAACCGAACAAGAACCACCTGAGTCATTCATCCCACATCCGTTATTTCGTGGTGAAGGCGTTCCGTACCCCGGAGAATCTGACGCTGAAAAAAGCCCGCTGGACATCGGAAGCCCCATGCAGATCGAACGGCGCCGCGCTACCCGCCATCTCTTCGGAGGAGCCGCCGAAGTGATCAATGTAGAATCACAGAAGCAACTCATGTCACTTACTCGCGACCTGAGTCTCTACGGTTGCTTCGTTACAAGCAAGGCTCCTTTCCCCAAAGGGACAGGAGTCAGACTGAAAATTACAAATTCTAAAGCGAACTTCTCTGCTGTAGGTCATGTGGCCTATAACCTGCCCGACGAAGGGATGGGCATCGCGTTTGTCCAGGTTGAGCCCAAGGATCGAGCGGTTCTCGAAAAGTGGCTGCCTCCGGCAAGCGCGGGGCGATCGTAGACCACACCCAATCGATCCGCATGCGATTTGAGGAGCGCTGGGATTGAGGCCCAATGTGATGGAGGCGCGAATTGCGCGTGCACACCCGCCGGCTTTCCATTTCCATAGCTGTTCGCACATAGGGCGTTCATTTCGTCTTCTCAGCAACGCCAACTTTGTTGCCGCCAATTTCTTGCACGCCGCAGCTAGCTTTGCGCCTTCCGGCTCCGGGGAGGCCTTGTTCAAGCAGGGTCCCCTAAGGGTCAGCGAATGAAACTGGAATCGCGACTCCTTTACATCTCTCGCGACCAGTGGCTAGGTTTTCGTTTTCCGCGTCGGATTCGATAACGTCGTCAATTTTGGAAACGCAGCAGGAGTTCAGACCAAGGTCCGTCAAGGGTTTTTATGAAATGCCGGCATAAGTTCAGGTGAATCCGAATGCCCCGTAACTGCCAGCAATAATCACTGTAGATGTGAAACTGAGGGTTCAACACAAAGACGGGCGCATCGAGACTCCAGATATTGCACAGTCGGTTTCGATCCTGGAGGGCGCCGAACTGGACCGAATCAGCTCAGGTGGGACGGAGCACTTTTTCACAAAGGACGACTACTACTGGGGTAAGGCCTCCGTCAGTCTTGGCCTGAGTTCATCTGAGCTCCCGATGTAAACCACTATGCCGTTCTGGTCGTCGAGCTCGTACACGCCCGGCTGGCTTCGGTCGATGTTGACCAGGCTTTCGACAAACGACCACCACTGGGCCTGAATCAGCATTAGTAAGCACCTCCCATCAATCCGCGAACTTGCACAAAGCATCGTGATTCAAAAGTTTGTCGACGGAAGACGGTGATGAGCATCTCTGGTGCAGGAAGATATCTCGCAATACTGCAGATCCATCGCTCACGATGTTCGCTCGGGATGACGATGCTCGTCGCATCGTCAATTTGCGACAGGGCGGGCGCCGCGCTCGGCGACGAGCGTTTTTAGCATAGAGAGCAGGCTCGAGCCTGCGTCCGTCTTGGTCATGCAGCCTCGCGCTCCAGCTTTGAGGGCCTTGCGCAGAATTTGTACCGGTTCGGCGAGGAGATAAGCATCGTTAGGCGCCCAGTTGTTGAGCCAAGTCGATTGCGCTTGCCGAGACGACGTCGTAGTCGCCGGGCTGGGCCTTATCGGGCTTGCCAACGCTGCCGTTGCCGAATTCATCGGGACGGTAAATAAATCCGGTTCGCAGACCACAGCTGGTCGCGGCCTGTAAGTCACCCTTGTGGGCCGCGACCATCATGACTTGCTCCGGCTTGAGATCCAAATAATACGCGGCGGAGACGTACACCTCGCGATCGGGCTTGTAATGCTTGACAAGTTCGGAGCCGAGGATAGCGTCCCACGGTAAACCGCCGAACTTAGCGAGGTTGGCCATGAGGGCGATATTGCCGTTCGAAAGCGGCGCGATGATGTACTTTTTCTTTAGGCGGGTGAGCCCTGCGACGGAATCCGGCCAGGGCTCAAGCCGCCGCCAAACGTAGGTCCACGAGACCTTTTCTTCTTCGCTCAGTCCTTGGATTTTGTATTCCTTGAGCAATTCCTCCAGGATCATGCGGTGCAAATCATCGAGGCGAGTCCAAGGAATCTCGCCCTTGCGAACCTTGTCCATGGTGGGCCGGTAGCCGAGCCGCCAACGATCGGCAAACTGCGCCCAGTCGATCTGTATGCCCTTGGCTTTGCCCCACTTCATGCCTTCGGCAATAACCGAACTGCGCCAATCCACAACGGTGCCAAATGTATCGAATACGAGCGCTTTCACATTCTCCAATTCGGGCGCCAATTCGCCCTGCGTGTCGCGGTTCGCCCCTTGCGCGAGAACCGGGTGCAATCCGGGAATGGAGATGACCGCTGTGCCGGCACCCACGAGGAATCTTCGGCGATCGACTTTGAAGTCCATCTGACGAACCCCCTTATGGCACCCCAATAGGCGCAAAACTGGCGCGCCTTGGTCACCCCGCAAGCTTCGGCTCGACTTTGCTAGGCACAAAAAGCGCGACTCTGTTGTACGGCAGAAGCACGACTTTGTTTCCCGCGAAAAGCACATCCTGTTGGCAGCCTTTTCAGGGAGGACGGTTACTCTTGCCGGAAATACGCCGCTGGACTTCGATAAAAAGCAGATCCCTGGGCCTTCCTACCCCAGCGTACGCAAACGCGACGCACGCCGAGGACCCCTGGTCGGGCCTCGGGATTACGACAAACGCTTCTTCAAAACGCACGGCCTTTTCGCACCGGTGGCGCGCTCCTTGCTTGAACTGGCTTGCCATTCCGTCCTTGAACTCTCCAGATGGCAGACTTATACACCGTTCGCAATCATCGCGCCAGACGAAATGCGGATGGCAGCGGATGGCTAAGAGGGATTCTTCGGGTGTAAGGCTCGCGAACCCGGGCACGCGCCGTGTGATCGGATCGTCAGGCGGGGCCGGGGGACGCAGAACTTGTTCCGATTCAACCACGGTTAGGATCAGCACATCGGTGCGGGGATGCGCCTTCAGGATCGAGCGCGTAGCCTGTAATCCGTCGATGCCCGGCAGCCTCAGGACCGTGATCACAATATCTGGCGCCGACCAGTACGCTTCGCAAATGGCATCTTCGCCAGTGGCGGCCTCGCCGCAGATTTCAAAACCCTCCGCTCCTTGCAGCAACCTGGCCAGATCCTGGCGTACGATTTCGTGGTCGTCCACGAGAAGCAGGCGCGCTTTGGTCTTGGCCGTGCCGTCGGCGCCTTTGTGGGTCTGGAGATGGGCACCGTGGCGCGCACGGTTGTTCCTGTCGAGCCAGAGGCAATTTCCCTTTGATGCCAATCCCCTCTACAAATTTGGGCGAGGCGCCCCGTCCCTGATCGATGTCCTCGAGCGTCAGCTTGTCGTCTTTGATGTGCATGCGCACAGAGGTCCGGGTATGGGCATGCCGATGAATATTTGCCAGACCTTCCTGCACCACGCGGAAGAGAGAAATCTCCGTCGCGTCCGGCAAGCGGCCCAAGTCGGCCGGTGCTTCCTCTTGCGGGCGCATGAGCTTGACGAATGTTGTGCCGAATTGAAATTGCCAAGCCGTCGCGACCCTTACTACTTGCCTTCGGGCTTTGGTACCAATTCGATGAACTCGACCCGCCAGGGTTTCCGCCTTAGATCCAGCCGCGCCAATGTAACGGACAGACTAAACCGCCGCGGCCCTGCGCTTCCCGGGTTAACGTAGAGGATGCCCTCCCGTTCCTCTTGCGCGGGCTTGTGCGAGTGTCCACTCACAACTATGGCCAGTCCAGCCGCTGCGGGGCTAAGGTCAAGCGTGTCAATATCGTGCAGCACGTAGATCAATGCCGGCCCCGCCCGCACCACGGCGGTCTCCGGCAGGTCGGCGCTCCACGCGCCAGCGTCAATATTTCCTTTCACCGCCACCACGGGCGCTAATCGGCGTAATTCCTCCAGAATCCTCGGATCGCCCACGTCGCCTGCATGAATGATCAGGTCCGAGCCGCCGAGCGCCCGCACCGACTCGGGCCGAAGCAGCCCGTGAGTGTCGGATATGAGGCCGATAAGCTGGATCGTTCGCATCGTCGCTGGTTCTAAGGCATCCTCTAGTCTTGGGCGTGTGGGCCCTCGGGCTCCCCGGGCCGTGAGCATTCTGTGCCTTTTAATGCTCCGATGCTGGTGGGAGCTCCTTATTGCGGGACGCACCTATGTGACCTTCTGTTACACAGACGTGCTGCAACTCTTTCAGCAAACTACGCCTTTCGCCGCGCGGCGAAAGCACAGCCAAGATCTTGGAACCGGTAGCTGGCTTGGCACAGAAAGCTCAGACGTGCAGCCGATGACCGAAAAATGCTTTTCTGAGCCTATTGCCCACGAAAAGGGGCTGCGTTCGACGAGCCGTAATGCTCTACTCCGCGGCGCGGCCGCCAAGATCGCCAAGATCGGCTTCGCTGACCGGTGGCGGCCCTGTCGCGGTCCCGCCGACGCCGAGGCGATTCCGCGCCGAAAACATCGGCCCGCTCGCGGGACGCGCCGGAGCAAAGCTCAGCAATCCCAGCGGCTCCTTCACATCGTCGTAGATGGCCTCGAAACCGCCACGGACAAAATACGTCTCGTGCCAGAAACCCGTTCCGCCGGAGTCGCGCAGAAAATTTTTCCACCATTCACGGTGCGGCTCCGAACGCGCCCACGTTTCGAGCGACGCGAAATCCTTCCAGTATTGCCGCATGCCGAGATGCACGGGAAAGAGCGAATAGATCAGTGAATCGTGCAGCAACAGTCCCTGCGGTCTTTGCGCCACCGAATCTGAAATCCTGCGGCCAAACCCGAGCAGCGTCTTCAGCCCCGTGAAGCGATTGACGCGCATGCCCAGATAGATCACCACGAGGTCCGGATAGCCGCTCAAGTCCACCGTGCGCCGCTCCACTCGTTTCGCCATGGCCAAGCTCCCCAGCGCAACATCGCTTTGTCGCGAATTTCACGCCTGGCGGTTTTACACCGGAATGCCGGCGCGCACAATTGTGCCGTGTGCCGCCACGCGATATTCAGGTCAGGCCCCCAACGCGTGCTGTACAGCGAAATCCGTCAGAACCTAGCGGATTTCCTGGCGGAAGCTTGGGAAAACCGTCGATAAGTATCGCTCCTATACCTCACCGCTCCCGCTCAGCCGTCCTATCGATGGACCCCCAACTGCGGCCCCGTATAACCAATGTCTGGGGTGCGTCCATCTACGCGAACCGAGGCTAAGCGAGCGGGGGGGGCAAACACGTCATTCGCCGGGGGCTCTCGCATCACGAAGCGCATGCTCATCTTCGCCAATCGAGTGTATATTCCCAAGAACGTTCTGCGTATTACCGCTAGGTAAACGCCAAGAAAGGGGAAAAGCCAGTGGCTACTGCGGCTAAGTTCCGAATTGATGTTGCCATTCACGATCTCTTGATGAACTCCAATCCTCAAGGAGCCGCTCCTGCATTGGCTAAGGGCATGGAGCTTCCCGAACCCGTCTTCCCGCAATATCCCGAAAGGCTTGGCGATCCCGGCCCGGAAACACCGCCGGAGCGTCGTCACTGGAACCGCGAAGAAATCTACCGCAAGATGCGCGGCTGGCTATTCCCTTACATTCGCTCGCGTGTGTTGCCGGGTGATTTCCATCCCATCACGGCTTATCTTTTCCTCGAATACAAATGCAACGTCGATTGCTGGTATTGCTGGGCCTTCAACAACAAAGTGAAAGGAATGACGGAAGACGTCGCCCGCCGCTCCATCGACTGGCTCCACGATCACGGATGCCGCGTGCTGGCGCTCATGGGCGGGGAACCGCTACTGCGCCCGCAGTTCGCGCACAAGGTCGTTTCCTACGCAGCGAAAAAAGGATTCTGGATTTATATCGGCACTAACGGCCGCCTACTGCGCCCCGAAGTGGCTGCTCGGCTCGCCGACGCCGGCACCGCCGTTTTCAATTTCGCTCTAGACTCCTGGAATTTGCAGCCCAGCCTGCCGAAGGCCGTCGAGCCCGCGCGCAAGAATCTCGATTATCTGCTCCGCAAACAGTACGTCTATGGCTACATGGTTTTCTTCAATCTCAATATCTGCCGCAATAATCTCGAAGACGTCCGCAAGATCACCGAGTTCGCCCACGAAAATCACGTCGCCACCGATTATCACATCAACGAAACGCCCATGCTCGAGCAGGACGAACACTTCAGGCATCTGGCCGAAAATCCAACCTACATCCGCCCCGAGGATTGGCGCGAAGTTGACGCCCTCATCGACTGGCTCATCGAGCGCAATAAGGCCGGCTACCAAATGGTCAATTCCGTGCGCCGCCTTCAGGAGATGAAGGCTTTCATGCGCATGTCTTCGGGCGTGGACCTAAGGAAATATGGCTGGAATGGCGATGGGACCGGCACCAACGGCGAAACCTCTAGGATGCTCGCCTCGATGCCCGGCATTGTGCAGGAGACCGACGGCGACATGCGCTTCAGCGACTGGAACTGCCGCGCCGGCCAAAACAACGTCATCATCCGCACCGATGGCACTGTCGCACCCTGCTTCCCCATGTATCCCGCAACCTACGACTGGGGCAACATCGACGAGTCTCATTTCGACCGTCAGCAACTCGCGCATATGAAGCAGACTTGCCAGCGTCACTGCTTCTCTACTCTGAACCATAACCTGGCGTATTGCTATGACGATGCGCGCGTCATCAAATTCCTCTGGAACCTGATGGTGACCCATCGCTTCCAAGGCGGCCACGCGCACAGCTTCGAAGATTAGCGATGTGGGCAGGACTGCTAGATCCCGAGGGAACGGCGTGAGCTAGGGTGTTAGCGGCCAAACACGCGCTTCAGGTATCTCTGCCTAGGAGGGCGTCGACGGATGTGACTCCGAACTTCGTCTGCATTTGCGAATCCGTAAACTCCGTCGGAAAGCTCGCCGGCGAGTGCCAAAGGAACGGCGGTAACCAGTGCCGCCACACACATCCTCTGGGGCCTGACAACTGCGCGAGTTTCTAATGCGCTTTGGTCGTTGGCAGGCCTGCATTCATCCAATTCGCGCCGAAATTCTCGGCGATGTGCACGACCTTTACGTTGGTAAAGCCCATGGCATGCAGTGCGTCATAGGCGGGCTTGACGTTAGGGCACTTGTCCCACGGACAGCAACCGCAATACAGCACGATGAGCTGCTCGGGCTGTAGCGATGCAACGCGTTGGCGCAGCAGTTCCAGACCCTCCGGCCTAAAGCCCGGCCCAGCGTAGTAAGAACCGGGAATACGCGCCTGATCGTAAAAATTCTTGAAGCCCACGTGGAGCACCACAGGCTTCGTCCCTGTCTTTGATCCCTGCAGCAGCTTTGCCAGTACCTCCGGTTCGATCTGCACTGCGGTTGCAAGTTCCGCCGCCTTTCCGGCGCTTGGAACCTGCGCCGGCCTCCCCGCGGCGCTTTGAGTCTCCAGGGCGAGCACGATGCACGCCATAAGCGCACCCATCGCCAACGTTGCCGAAACTGCCAAACCCATACGTTTCATCTTTCTTCTCCTTTGCTCGCACGCTCGCGGCCTCCTGCTCCCGGATTCTATGCCTTGGACGTTTAGGCGCAGAGAAAGAGGGCTTCCCGCAAAGGCAGCGCGGCACAAAACGCGCTTCGACTGCGCGTCCCGACACGGAAATCGTAAAGGCATGATTTCCGAGACAACAAGGTCGGGACACTCTCCTTAGAATAACAAACTGACAGCACCATTTCTGCTTTCTCAGTCTCCTTGTTGGCCGATCTGCGGGCGTCCCGGAATTACGCCCGGCTGCGTCGGTGGCTGACTCTCACGCCTCGGCGGCGTGCCCGAACTCGTCGGCGGCTTGGGGAAATTCCCCTGGGCCGGCGCCGTGGGATATTTCTCCCATGTATCGATGAAGGTCTCGAGGTAGGCGTTGAACTCGTCGGGGTGCTCGCGATAAATGAAGTGCCCGCCATTGGTGATAACGATAATCTGCACCTTCGTGTTCTTCGCCGCGATGATGTCAAACAGTCCCATCTCTCCGCGCAGCTTTGCCGTCTCGTCGTTTACGCCCCAATCGAGGACGTCGTTCTTCCCCGCCACGAGCAGCACCGGCATCTGCAGCACGCCTTCATCCCGCACCTTGTCCAGCATCTTCTGCTTGAAGGCAGGAAAATCAAACGAGCGCCCAGCACCCGCGTTCAGCTTCGCCCGCGCCTCTTTCGATTTCGGCAGCGCGGCCATGAATTTATCGGCGTTCCAATATTCTTGGTCAAACGTCGTCGGCAGCCAGGCCAGCATGGCCACGCGGCATTGCAATCCTTCGTATTGCGATTGATCCGGACACTTGCTCAAATCGAGGCGCGTTTTGTTTTCCGAAGCCGGCGAAGGATTCTCCGGCCCCATGGCCACAATCGTCAGCGTCTTGGCCGCTTCCGGATGCTCGATCGCCAGATATAACGCAATCGCGCCGCCCGCCGAATGTCCCACCAGGTGCACCGACCCGAGCTGCAGCGCCTGAATGAAACCATAAATAAAATCGACGTCGCCCTGATACGTATAGTCGTCATCCTTCAGCGGATTGCCGCTCATGCCGCTCGCCAGGCGATCCACTGCAAAGACGTGGAAGCGCTTCGCCAATCCCTCAATGTTTCGCGAAAAGACATTTGCCGTGGATGAGCCCGCCGTGAATCCACCGTGGATCATCACCATCGGCTCGCCCGCGCCCGCTTCGTAGTAGCGCGCCCGCACGCCGTTCACGTCCACGAATTTGGAGTGCAACCCGCCGATCTCTGACTTCGGATCGGGCTTCTCCTCCACCCCAAGACGCGCAAAACTGGTACGTGGGAGCCCCGGCTGCGCCTCCGCCC
>Ga0209577_10006913_pt1 | contig 10468 bp, 8 predicted proteins | sample GraSoiAngelo_109_FD_185874 | JGI IMG/M metagenome (GOLD analysis project Ga0209577, IMG submission 185874) | Grasslands soil microbial communities from the Angelo Coastal Reserve, California, USA - 14_0903_12_20cm (SPAdes) (version 2) | ecosystem: Environmental > Terrestrial > Soil > Grasslands ...
TCGGTCCGTTCGGCCCGGGTCAGGGCTATGACGGCGGTGGCGGCCAGGATGGCGATCCCCCCCACGACCTGTCCCGGGGCCAGGTGCTCGCCCAGCAGGGCTGCGCCCAGTACGACGGCGAAGAAGGCTTCCAGCGTCATCACCACCGAGGTCCGCCCTGCGCCCAGCCTGCCCAGGGCCACGAACATGAGTGCGAAGGCCACCGCGGTCTCGAGCCCGTAGGCCACCAGCGCGGGCAGGTGCCCGGCCGGGGAGTGGAGCTCGCCGGTGAGCAGGCCGCGACCGAGCAGGGAGAGGGCGGCCCCCCCCGCCACCCACGCCGCGGTGATGAGGGGATCGGTGGCCCGAACCAGGCGGGTGCTGACCAGGGCGTAGCACGCGAAGGTGGCCGCCGCCCCCAGGGCGAAGACCACACCCACTGCGGAGATGGCCACCTGCCCGCCGGAGCCGACCACCAGGGCCGTCCCCGACAGGGACAGGACCAGGGCCCCCACCGTGCGCCTGCTCGCCGGGGCCCAACCCGCGGCCAGCTCGATCACGGTCACGACCGCGGGGTACACGTAGAAGAGGAGGGCGACGGCGGCGGCCGTGCCCCGCTCCAGGCCCATGAAGAACAGGGTCGACTCGGCCGCGTAGCCCACGGCTCCGAGCAGGAAGGCGGCCGCCCGCTCCCCCCGGGCGGGCACGAGCGCGGTCCGGCGCACGGCCAGCACGGCGAGCGCGCCCATGGAGGCGATGGCGAAGCGCAGGCCCAGCGCGGTGGGCGCTCCCATGTGGGCCTTGGCCAGGCTGCGCCCCTGCACGATGGTGATCCCGTAGGCCAGCGCGCCGCCGGCGGCGGCCAGGACGCCGGCCAGGTCCGAGGCGTGGCGGTTGCGAGGTTCAGCCGGCGTACAGGGCCTCGATCTCGGCCGCGTACTTCTGGGCGATGCCCCGCCGCTTGAGCTTCATGGTGGGGGTGAGCTCCTCCGAGTCGGGCAGCCACTCCTCGGTGAGGACGGTGAACTTCTTGATCTGCTCGACGTGGCTGAAGCGGGCGTTGGCCTCCTCCACCGAGCGGGCCACCTCGGCTTCCACGTCGGGCTCGCGGGCCAGGTCGGCGAGGCTCGATGCCTCGATGCCGCGCTGCTTGGCCCATGCCGGGGCCACCTCGGGGTCGAGCACGATGAGGGCGGACACGAAGGGGCGGTTGTCGCCGATCACGCAGGCCTGGCCGATGAGGGGGAACGAGCGCAGGGCGGCCTCGAGGTTGGCGGGCGAGATGTTCTTGCCTCCGGCTGTGATGATGAGCTCCTTCTTGCGGTCGATGACCCGGAAGTACCCCCCGTCGTCGACCGTGGCGATGTCACCCGAATGGAGCCAGCCTTCGGCGTCGAGGGCCTCGGCCGTGCGGGCCGGGTCCTTCAGGTAGCCGTCGAAGACGTTGCCACCCCGGCACACGATCTCACCGTCCTCCAGGAGCTTGACCTCGCAGCCGGGGAAGGGGGGTCCCACCGTGCCCGGCTTCACCCGGTAGGGCTCCCAGGTCATGGGCCCGCAGCTCTCCGACATCCCGTAGATCTCGCTCATGGGGACCCCGATGGCCCGGAACCACTCCAGCAGCTCGACGGGGATGGGCGCGGCCCCCGTCACCGCGATCTCCAGCTCGTCCAGGCCCAGAAGCTGGCGCACGCCGCGGAAGGCGGCTTCGTCCAGGGCGCCCCAGAGCTGAGCCAGGTTCTCGGCCAGGGGTTCCCCCCTCCCGGCCCTGGCCCGGGCCTCGGCGACGGGGCGGGCCGCGGCCACGGCCTCGTCGAACTGGGCCAGCTTGCCCTGCGAGGCCAGCGCGGCGTTGACGCCGGCGTGGATCTTCTCCCACACCCGGGGGACGCCGAAGAAGGTGTTGGGTCGCACCTGGGTCAGGTACTGGCCGACGAGCCCGGCGTCGGGGCAGGTGGTGACCTCGAGGCCTCCGGTGATCCCCAGGTAGTGGCTCGACATGCGCTCGGCGATGTGGGCCATGGGCAGGTAGGAGATGGCCCGCAGCCCGGCCGGGTCGAAGCCCAGCGCCCGCTCGTAGCCCTTGGCCGTGAACACCACGGTGTAGTGGGACAGCATCACGCCCTTGGGCGGCCCGGTCGTGCCCGAGGTGTAGATGACGGTGGCCAGGTCCCCCGGCTGGGCGAGCGCGGCGGCGGCGTCGAGGTCGACGGGCTGGGCCGCGGTGAGCGCGGCCCAGCTGGTCACGTCTCGGGGTGCCAGCCCGTCGGGGTCCCGCACCACGATGATGTGGCGGAGGTCGGGGAGCTGGCCCCGCACCTTCAGCACCCGCTCCAGGAAGCCCACGTCCTCCACCACCGCGATGGACGCCTCGGAGTGGCCGGCCAGGTACTCGACCTGCTCGGGGGCGGAGGAGTTGTAGATGGAGATTGGTGTCGCGCCGCACAGGAGCGCAGCCGTGTCGGCGACGTGGAACTCGGGGCAGTTGCGCATGAGCAGCACGATGCGCTGGCCCGGGCCCAGCCCCAGGGCCCCCAGGCCGGCCGCCACCCGGGTGGCCTGGTCGGCGTAATCGGCCCAGGTCCACTCCGACCAGCCCTCGTCCTGGTCGCGCCAGCGCAGCGCCACCGCCCCGGGGTTCCGTTTCACCCGGTCCCGGAAGGCGCCCGCCACCGTCTGGCCCTCCACCAGGCGGTCCAGCTCCTCCTTGGTGACGCTGGCCATGGTGTCCTCCTCTGGCGCGGACCACATATTCAAGCGCAACGGTGCGGCCCTGCTGCCCCGTCGCCCCCTCCCGACCGCCCTCGCCCGGCTCTTGACCGACCGGTCCAGTCCGGGCCCCGGAGCCGTTAGTCTGGGGGCGCCGCCGAGGAAGCGAGGAGACCATGCCCACCGCCGTCATCGTCGATGCCGTCCGCACAGCCGGAGGAAAGCGCAACGGGAAGCTGTCGGGATGGCACCCGGCCGACCTGGCGGCGGAGACGCTGAAGGCCCTGGTGGACCGCAACGACCTCGACCCCGCCCTGATCGAGGACGTCATCATGGGCTGCGTCATGCAGGTCGGGGCCCAGGGCCTGAACATCGGCCGCAACGCGGTGCTCGCGGCCGGGTTCCCGGAGACGGTCTGCGCCACGTCGGTCGACCGTCAGTGCGGCTCCTCGCAGCAGTCCGCCCACTTCGCGGCCCAGGCCGTCATAGCCGGCGCCCATGACATCGTCATCGCCGCCGGCGTGGAGGTCATGAGCCTGGTGGCCATGGGTGCCTCCATGATGGCCCCCAACACGGGTCAGCCCTTCGGGCCCAAGGTCATGGAGCGCTACTCGGGCGTGGGCGGGCTCGTCCCCCAGGGCATCTCCGCGGAGATGATCGCCGACAAGTGGGGGCTGTCGCGTGAGGACCTCGACGCCTTCGGCGCCCGCAGCCAGCAGTCGGCCGAGCGGGCCACCCAGGAGGGTCGTTTCCAGCGGGAGATCATCCCCGTGGCCTCCAGGCGCAGGGACAAGGAGACGGGGAAGGTCGTCGAGAGCGGCGAACTGGTCGACAGGGACGAGGGCATCCGCCCGGGGACGACGGTGGACACGCTGGCCTCCCTCAAGCCCGCCTTCAAGCCCGACGGCAAGGTCACCGCCGGCAACTCCTCACAGATCACCGACGGTGCGGCCGCCGTGCTGGTCATGAGCGAGGAGAGGTGCAACGAGCTGGGCCTGCGTCCCCGGGCCCGGTTCCACGCCTTCGCCCTGGCCGGGGTCGACCCCGTCACCATGCTCACCGGCCCCATTCCGGCCACGACCAAGGTCCTGGAGCGGGCCAAGATGGCCCTTGACGACATCGACCTGGTCGAGATCAACGAGGCCTTCGCCTCGGTGGTGCTGGCGTGGGAGAAGGAGCACCACCCCGAGATGTCCCGGGTGAACGTGAACGGCGGGGCCATCGCCCTGGGCCACCCTCTCGGCTGCTCCGGGGCCAAGCTCCTGGCCACGCTCGTCAACGAGCTCGAGCGCACCGGGGGCCGCTTCGGCCTCGAGACCATGTGCGAGGGTGGCGGCATGGCCAACGCCCTCATCATCGAGCGCCTCGACTGATCGGAGGCCGCCGCCCTTCCTCCGGCGGCCCGTCGCTAGGGTGGGGCCCAGGTGCTGTTGAAGCTGGGCTTGGCCATCGTGTTGTTCGTCGTCATCTTGCGGGCGGGGTTGTTCGTGTTGCGAGCGGTCAGCCGGCCCGCGCCGGAGCCGCCGCCTCCCGGGGAGATGCGCCGGGTGGCCCTCCACTATCGCTGCACGGTGTGCGGGGCCGAGGTGAAGATGACCAGGGCCATCGACCAGGATCCCGAGCCGCCGCGGCACTGTCAGGAGGACATGGAGCTGCTGACCGAGATCGACTGAGCGGCAGGCTCAGCGGTAGGTCGTGGCCACGACGAAGCCGATGGTGATGAGGGCGAGGCCACCCAGCAGGTACTCGTTCTTGGTCCCGCCCGGGAGCACGCCCAGGTAGTTGAGCAGGATGACCAGCATCCCGCCGATGAGCAGCGTCAGCAGGAGGACGGGCACCCAGCGGGGGCTGACCTTCTTCTCCCTGGGGATGGGAGGCGTGTAGCGCCCGGACTGACGGGGCGTCGCCCGCCCGCGGCCTACGGGGGTGGGCCGGGCCTTGGATCTCCTCAGGATGCCGGGCATGGAAGTCCCACGAGGATAGCCAGGGCCTCGGTCTAGCCTTGGCTCCGTGGGTGCACGGGTCCTCGTCGTCGACAACTACGACTCCTTCGTCTACAACCTGGTCCAGTACCTGGGCGAGCTCGGCGCCGAGCCCCTGGTGTACCGCAACGACGCCCTGTCGGTTGACGACGCCGAGGCGCTGGAGCCCGACGCCGTGCTCGTCTCCCCGGGACCCGGGCGCCCCGAGGACGCCGGCATCAGCAGCGGGCTCATCGGCCGCCTCGCGGGCCGCGCTCCCGTGCTGGGCGTGTGTCTGGGCCACCAGTGCATAGGAGAGGTGTTCGGCGGGCGGGTGGTGCCGGCCCCCAGCCTCATGCACGGCAAGACGTCCATGGTCCACCACCGGGGCCAGGGCGTCCTGGCCGGTCTCCCCAGCCCCTTCGAGGCGACGCGCTACCACTCGCTCGTCGTCGAGGCCGAGTCCCTTCCCGCCGAGCTCGAGCTGACGGCTTGGACCGACGACGGAGTGGTGATGGCGGTGCGCCACCGGGAGCTGGAGGTCGAGGGCGTCCAGTTCCACCCCGAGTCGATCCTCACCGGCGTGGGCCACGACCTCCTGGGCAACTTCCTGGCCCGCGCCGTCCCCGCCTGACGCCACCTGCGACCGGCCGGGTGGCCTCAGGGCGCGGTCGTGCTCGACGTTCCCGGGGTCCGGGCCACCACGATGGTCACCGTCGACCCGCTCGGCGCCGTGCTCCCGCCCGTGGGGCTCTGGTCGATGACCCGGCCGTTGTCGGCGGGGTTGGCGTCGATCTGGGTCTGGGTCGTCACCTTGAAGCCCGCGCCCTGAAGCGTCGACCTGGCGTCGGCCGCGGTCATGCCCACCACGCTGGGCACCTGGGGCGAGGCGCTCCCGCTGGACACGACGAGGGCCACGCTCGAGCCCTTCTCCACCTGGGTGTTGGGCGCCGGGTTGGTGCTGATGACCCGTCCGCTGGGGACGGTGTCGGAGGCCTGTTGGGTGACGGTCCCGACCTGGAGGCCGGCCTGTCCCAGGAGGTTGGCGGCCTGGGGCTCGGGCTGGCCGGTCACGTCGGGCACCGGGACCTGGGACTTGCCCGAGGACACGGTGAGGCGCACGCTCGAGCTCTTGGGCGCGGCGCTGCCCGCGGCCGGGTCCTGGGTGATGACGTGATCGCGCGGGACGCGGTCGTCGGGCTGGGCCTGGGTCGAGACCTGGAACCCGGCCGAGCGCAGGGTGTTGGCCGCGTCGGTGGTGGCCTTGCCGACCACGTCGGGGACGGGCGCGGTGCCCTGGCCCTTGCTCACCCGGACGGTCACCGTGCTCCCCCTGGCCGCCCTGGCCCCCGCCTTGGGGTCCTGGTCGAAGACGGTGTTGGCGCTGGCGTCGCTGTTCTGCTGGTCCGTGGTCACCTTGAAGCCCTGGTCGCGCAGGGCGGTGGTGGCCTGGTCGGCGGGGAGGCCGATGACCGATGGCACCGCGACCGGAGCCGAGCTGCCCGAGTGGAAGTAGCCGAGGGAGCGCCCCAACAGGTACAGCAGCCCGCCCAGGAGGGCGAGCATGAGCAGGAGCAGGACGATGTAGGCCCCGGTGCGGGGCCGGGTCGGCTCCTCGCTGACTGCGATCGCGGGCCCGGCGCGGGTGGGCGCCCCCCCCACCGGGGCCAGGACCTCGGTGGCCGGACCCGGCGCCGCGGCCACGGCCTCGGTGGCGGACAGGGCCTGCGTGGGCATGGGCGGGCGGGCCAGGACGGGACGCCCCTGGCGGTAGCGGAGCAGATCGGCGCGCAGCTCGTCCGCTGTCTGGTAGCGGTCGGCGGGATCCTTGGCCATGGCCATGAGCACGATGTCCTCGAAGGCCTGGGGCAGGGCCGGGTTCACCTGGCGGGGGGGTACGGCGGTCTCGCCCACGTGCTTGTAGGCGATGGCCACGGCGCTGTCGCCGGAGAAGGGAGGCTGGCCCGTGACCATCTCGTAGAGCACGACGCCGAGCGAGTACAGATCGGTCCTGGGGTCCACGGGGAGGCCCTGGGCCTGTTCAGGGGAGAAGTAGGTCGCGGTGCCCATCACCGCCCCGGTCTGGGTCAGGTCCTCCTGCGCCGCGCTGGTGGCCCGGGCGATGCCGAAGTCGGCGACCTTGACGTGTCCCTCCGAGGTGATGAGCACGTTGCCGGGCTTGACGTCGCGGTGGATGACCCCGGCGCGATGGGCGAAGGCCAGGGCGCTGGCCACGGCCGCCCCCACGGCGGCGGCCCGGTCGGGGAGGAGGGCGCCCTCGGCCCGGATGTGGCTGGAGAGCGGCCTGCCATCGATGTACTCCATCACGATGAAGTAGGCGCCGTCTCCCTCGCCCCAGTCGTAGACGGACACGATGTTGGGGTGGCTGAGGTTGGCGGCGGCCTGTGCCTCGCGGCGGAAGCGGGCCACGAAGGCCTCGTCCACCGACAGCTCGGGGAACAGCACCTTCAGGGCCACATGCCGGTCGAGCAGGAGATCGCGGGCCAGGTACACCTCGGCCATGCCTCCCCGGGCGATGCGGCGCACCAGCTCGTAGCGGCCGCTGTAGACGCGCGTGGTGGGGGAGGACATGTGGCAATCCAGCCTACGGGGCCGTGGTCATCTTCCCAGGGCGGCGGACATGACGGCTGCCGCTATGGGAGCGGCCACCCGGCCGCCGGTGACGTTGTCTCCCAGACCGGGCTGGCTCTCCACTATGACGGCGACGGCGACCTTGGGCGCCTCCGCGGGGGCGAAGGCGATGAGCCAGGCGTGGGCGTTGTTGCCGATGGTCTGGGCCGTGCCCGTCTTGGCCGCCACCGTGACGCCGGAGACGGCGGCCCCGGTGGCCGTCCCGTTGGTGACGACCCTGATCATCATGTCCTTCATCGTGGAGGCCGTCTGGGGCGAGGTGGCCTGAACCCAGGGCCGCGGTTGCCAGGCCTGGACCAGCTCCCCCTCGCTGTCGCGGATCTCGCCCATCACGTGGGGTCGCATGGCCACCCCCCCGTTGGCGATGGCCGAGGCCGCCAGGGCCATCTCCAGGGGCGTGGCCGCCACGTCCTGCTGGCCGATGGCCGACTTGGCCAGGGCAGGCTTGTCGTGGGCGAAGGCGCCGGCGTCGGGGAAGACGGAGCGGACCACGGCCGGCAGGTCCAGGGGCGGCGTCTGGTCGAAGCCGAAGGCCTTGGCCTCGCTCGACAGCTTGTCCCCGCCCAGATCCAGGCCCATCTGCCCGAACCCGGTGTTGCACGACACCCTGAGCAGGTCGGGCAGGATCCCGCCGCAGGTCTCGCCCCCGAAGTTGGGCAGGGTGCGGTTGGTCTGGGGCAGGGGCAGCTCCTTGAGGGTCGGGTAGCGCTTGGTGGCCAGCTCGGGGGCGCGGTCGAGCGCGGCCGATGCGGTTATCACCTTGAACGTCGACCCGGGCGAGTACCGCTCCCTGTAGGCGCGGGGAAGCATGGGCTTGTTGGGGTCGGCCTGCAGCGACTTCCACGCCGCGTTCACCGCGCCCTGGTCGTGGGCCGACAGGGGGTTGGGGTCGTAGCTGGGCGCGCTCCACATGGCCAGGACGGCCCCGTCCGTGGGGTTGAGGGCGACGACGGCCCCCTTGCGAGGGCCCAGGGCGTTCTTGGCCACCAGCTGGAGGCGCTTGGTGAGGGTCAGGGTCACGTTCCCGGTGCGAGTCCGACTGGTGAGCACGTCCGACAGGCGGCGGATGGGCAGGCTGTGGCCGGCCAGCTGTCCGCCGTAGACCTTCTCCACGCCGTCGGTCCCGAAGGTGAACGAGAAGTAGCCCGTGATCTGAGAGAACAGGTCCCCCTCGGGATACTGGCGCAGCCTCTTCAAGGAGTCGTTGGTTACGGCGGAGCGAGCCAGGATCACGCCGTCCGCGGTCTGGATGACCCCCCTCTCCCGGCTGAAGTCCGCCGTCGCCCGCCTGGTGTTGCCGGGGGCGTTGGCGTACTTGTCGGCCCGCACCACCTGGATGTAGTTGAGCTGGAGGAAGAGCACGGCGAAGGCGACCAGCAGGGCCAGGCCCAGGCGGCGGATCTGCCGTTGCATCAGGTGCTCGCCCGGCCCGCGAGGAGGGCCGGTCGGGCCCCGGGCGCGGTCGTCGTCGGAGCGACCCCGGCGGGCCCGGCGGGGGCAGGGGGCGCCAGTCCGGCCGCGGCCGCCTCCTGGCCCAGATTGGCGACGTAGCGGCGGGCCGCCAGCAGCGAGGGCTCCTCCTTGCCCCGGCGCAGGTCGTCGAGGCGGGCGGGGAGAACGGATTCGGTCGTGAGCGAGGTCGTCTGGCGAACCGAGGGGTGGAACCACAACAGGCCCGAGGGCCGGCCCTGGAAGATCGTCACCCGGTTGGCCCGCAGGCCCACGAACCAGGAGTTGCGGGCGTACCAGCCGACGGCGCCGGCGGCGCCGCCCAGCACGATCATGAGGACCACCACGAAGGCGACGACCCGCACCGTGAGCCGGTGGTGAGGGGGCGCGTCCTCGACGTCGAGGTCGCCGGCGCCGGGCTCCTCCTCGGTCGGAGGGGCCAGGGTGCTCACGGGGCCTTCGCCGCCGTCCGCCTCATCGGGGATCGCCGCCTGATCGGGGATCGCCACCCGCCTGCCCTTGGACCGGCCCCCGCCCCCGCCCGACCCGCCGGCCCTGCCCGCCCCGGCGCCGTCGACGGCCAAGGCGTCTCCGTCCGCCTCGGCCACCGCCCGGCTGGCGACGAGGCTGCGGTCGTCATCGTCGACCACGTCGATGACCACCACCGTGATGTTGTCGCTCCCCCCGTGGGCCCGGGCCAGGCGCACCAGCTCCCGGGCCGCGTCGGCGGGATCCGCCAGCCGGCGCAGGACCGAGGCGATCTCGCTGTCACTCACCTCGTTGGTGAGGCCGTCGCTGCAGAGCAGGAGGCGGTCGCCTTCGTAGGGGAGGATCTGCCACACGTCGGGCTCGACGTCGGGCCCCATGCCCAGCACCCGGGTGAGGATGTGGCGCTGGGGGTGGGTGGCGGCCTCGTCGGCGCTGAGCTGGCCCTCCCGGACCAGGTCCTCCACCAGGCTGTGGTCCTCGGTGAGCCGGCTCAGTTCCCCCTGCTGGAGCAGGTAGGCGCGCGAGTCGCCCACGTTGACGACGACGAGGCGCTGCTCCCCGTCCACCTCCACCAGCGCCACCGCGGTCAGCGTCGTCCCCATCCCCCGGAGGTCGGGGTCGTCCTGGGCTCGATCCCAGACGGCCGTGTTGGCCCGGCGGGCGGCTTCGACCAACCCGTCCGCGGTCCGGTGCTGCTCGAACGCCTCGCGGAGCGTCTCGATGGCCGTGAGCGACGCCACCTCTCCGCCCCGGTGGCCGCCCATGCCGTCGGCCACCGCGAAGAGGGGCTCGGCGACGACGAGGTTGTCCTCGTTGTTGCCGCGCACGCGACCGGCGTCGGTCGACGAGCCGAAGCGGAGCGCGGTCACGAGCAGCTCACCTTGTCAGCTCCAGCACGGTGCGCCCGACCTGCACCCGGTCCCCGCGGCGCAGCGACACGGGGGAGGTGAGGCGCTTGGAGTTGACGTAGGTGCCGTTGGTCGACCCCAGGTCCTCCACCCACGTCCGTCCGTCCCGGCGGTAGAGGCGGGCGTGGAGCTGGGACACGAAGGTGTCGCCCGCGAGCGACACGCCGCAGCCCGAGGCCCGGCCCACCGTGACCTCCTCGCCCACCTCGTAGGTGCGCCCCCTCGCCTCCTTGGGCTCGACCAAGCGCAGGACGGCGCTCTTCGAGGGAGGCTGGCCGGCCGGGGTCCGGGCCTGCAGGACCCGGGTGGGTGCCTCGGCCG
>Ga0209577_10006915_pt1 | contig 10466 bp, 9 predicted proteins | sample GraSoiAngelo_109_FD_185874 | JGI IMG/M metagenome (GOLD analysis project Ga0209577, IMG submission 185874) | Grasslands soil microbial communities from the Angelo Coastal Reserve, California, USA - 14_0903_12_20cm (SPAdes) (version 2) | ecosystem: Environmental > Terrestrial > Soil > Grasslands ...
AGCTGCTGCGCCATCTCCGACGACCAGGCCTCGTTCTGCGATGTCGAGACCTGCACATACATCGGACCCTCGGGCCCCGCCGTGTCCGCTGCGGTTCCCTGATCCGCGGGCGCGGCGGCACCGCCGTCCGCATCGGCGAACGCGCCCCGGTAGCTGCCCCGGGGCCGCCACGCCGTGAGCAGCCAGACGTCCGACGCCCCGCCCTTCACACGCCCCGCCTCCGTAAGTGAATCGGGCCGGTAGGAGACAATGTCGTCGCCCCGCGGTACGATCAGCGCGCCGTCCGGCCCGATCGCCGGGAGGTCCACACGCCACGTGGACGGTACCGACCCCACCAGCCGCTTCACGGGGAGATCCACCACCCATACCGAGTCTCCACCTGTCGGCTTGGCCAGGAGCCAGCGCCCCAGCGGGTCCAGCCGGATCGTCTCGGCGGGCAGCGGCAGCGCGACGCCGTCGATCTCTTCCCGATCGAACCGATCGATCGCGGCGAGCCCCGGCTCCGTGCGCCGGGCGACGTAGATGCGGTGGCCCGACGGCGAAAACACCAGCGCGCGCGGGTGATCGCTCAAGGCGATGAACGTGGCGTCGCGCCGGCCCAGGGGATCCATCAGGAGCACGCCCGAGTCGGTCGCCACGGCCACCACGTCACCCCAGCGTGTCGCGGCGACGTCGCTACCCGCCGGCAGGGGCCGGCTAGTCGGGGGCTGATCGGCGGCGGCGGTGATGAGCTTGGGCGGGTCGGCGGCGACGAGCCGTTGGTCGGCGGCCCCGAACAGCTGCAGCGGCACCGCAGGCAGGGGCTGTGGCCATGCGACCCGCACGCGCCGCGCCACCGACACCACGCGGCCCTTCCCGTCCACTGTGTACAGGGTGCCGTCCGGGCCGAGTGTCGCCTGCTCGATCGCCGTCGCGACCGTGTCCACGCGCGCGCTGCCAAGATCGAGCGCGAGCACGTCGCTCTTGAGCGTCGTATCGCTCTTCGCCCGCGCGCCCTTCTTTCTGGTTGTGTCCCTCTGGGGCGTGGTGACGTAGAGGAACTCCGCCTCCGGGTCGAGCCCGATCACGCGCCGCACCTGGGGCAGCCGGCCGCGGATCGCGGTCGGGATCTCCGCCAGGCTCGGCAGGCGGTACACGCGGGGAACCCCGCCCTTGGCGGGGATGCGGATCGCCACGCCGGCGGTGCGGGCCGCTCCGGCAGCCGCCTTGCTAACAGCTTGTTTTGCCTGTGGTTGGGACGATGCTGCGGCAGGCGCCCGGGACCGGCAGCCCCAGAGCGTCAGGCTGATGAGGAGGAGGTACGATCCGCGGATACGCAAAAGGCCTCGCCGGACAAGATAGGCAACCGGCGAGGCCAGGACAAGTGTTTTAGCCGTGCGGAGTTAGAACGTCGGCCCGAGGCTCACCGTCCAGTAGGCGCCGGGGTGGTCCGGCCGATTGATCGGCTTGGTGATGTCGAACCGCAGCACCACAAAGCCCAGGAAGTTCATGCGGATCGAGCCGCCCCAGCTGCGCAGGGGCGTCCGGTAGACCTCGGGATCCTGGCTGCCGCGGTTCCACACGACGCAGGAGCCCACGGAGCCGTCGCACGACGTACCGTTCCAGGCGAGCCCCATGTCGTAGAACACGGCCCCCTCGATGGGCGGCAGGCCGACGGGCAGGAAGCCGAGCACCAGGCTGCGGGTCAGCGGGAAGCGCAGCTCCGCGTTGAACACGGCGATCTTCGACCCGATGAGCTGGTCGAACGTACTGCAACCCGTCGTGCCGCCGGATCGGCTGTTGCTCGGGTTCAAGCAGTCGTTGTTGAAGATGGAGCCCGAGGTGTAGCCGCGCAGCAGCTCCGTGCTCCCGAGGAACTGCGGGAACAGATCGGCGTCGCGCCCGAAGCGGCCGAAGAACAGTCCGCGCACCGCGAGCGTGAAGGGTCGGGCGAAGAAGTAGCGGCGCCAGTCGGCAAGGCCGGACGTAAACCGCCAGGCGCCGAAGGTGGGGGAGAGCTCGAGCCGGGAGCGCGCTCCTGCGAACGGACCGACGTAGCCGAACAGCGTGTTGTCGTGCACCAGGGCGACCTGGGGGCCGAAATAGGTGACGGACGGGAAGCTCACCGTGACGGGATCGCTCGACGGCAGGTAGGTGCCGTACTGTGGAGCGTACTGGAAGTCCTGTTGCAGAATGTCCTGCGAAATGTTCGAGAGGTGTGCACCCAGCTCGAGTCGCGTGAAGCGGTTGAAGGGATAGAACCCTTGTGCGAACACGTCGCGGATGACGAAGCGCTCGATCTGTTCCCTGATGAAGGTCCCAGTGCTGTCCGAAAGCGTGGGCAGGGGGAAGTAGAGGGGTTGCTGCGATCCGCCGAACGCCCAGTTCAGGCGGTGCGCCTGGTTGATGTAGGCTGCGAGGACCTGCGCCTCGCTCAGCCGGCCGTTGACGGCGCCCGAGAACACCATCGTGTGGTTGCCCAGGATGTCCGATAGCGAAATGGCCGTGCCGCCGAAGAAGCCGCGGCCGAAATTGTTGCGCTCGTACCCCACGGTCGGCCGGGCCACGTAATCGGGCGTGTAGCGCGTATGGTAATCCTTGAACGTGAACTCGGTCGTATCCGGGACCGCGGGTGAGGAGTCGAGCAGCGCCTTCACCGACACGGGGGCGGGTCCGGCGCCCGAGTCGGAGCTCTGCGGCGCGCTCCCGGAGGCACGGAATCCCGTGGGGGAACGGTACACGGAGGCGCCGCCGCGCTGCTCCTCCGCGGCCGCGGGCGCGGGCGCGGCCGCCTCACCGGCCGGCTTCGCCGCCTGCCCGGCCTCGCGCTGCTGGGCGGCGAGCAACGACGTCAGCGGCATCGTCGCGGGCGGCTGATAGGGCTGCCGCCGCAACGAGCGGGGGTTGTCCACGGCGTAGACGTTATACTCGCCCTCTTCGTAATAGGCGAAGGCGAGCCGGTCGGCCTCGTGCGCCCAGGAGAGGCAGGGCGAGAGCGGCGTAATGCCCGACACGCCGGTGTACACGTCGGTGAGCTGGTAGATGTTGGCGTCGGCGAAGTCGTAGAGGAAGACGTTGCTGATGCCGGAGCGGTCGGAGACGAACGCGAGCGACCGGCCGTCGGGCGCCCAGGCGGGGTCGATGTTCTTCCCCTGATCCATGTGTCCCAGCAGCTCGATCGTACCCTTGTCGAGATGGAACAGGGCGATCCGCATGTTGCCGAACTTGAGCGCGTCGAAGTCGGTCTTGGGCCCGCGGTCCGTCGCAAAGGCGATCGTCTTGCCGTCGGGCGCCCAGGACGGCTGCAGGTCGGCGTACTTGTCGTTGGTGAGGCGGCGCAGGCCCGAGCCGTCCGTGTTGACGACGAACAGGTCCGAAATGCCGCCGTCGTAGCCCGAGAACACCAGCTCTTTCCCGTCGGGCGACCAGGACGGGGTCGTGAGCCCGTTCAAGGGCAGCGGAATGCGGCGCACCTCCTCGTCCTTCTTCACGTCCAGGATCACGAGGTCGTCGCGATCCCGACGCTTGGCCGCGATGGCGAAGTAGCGGCCGTCGGGCGACCAGGAGCCCGCCGAGTTAATGAAGCGCAGGCTCTCGTAGTTGCTCGACAGGGTGGACTTCACCAGGCGCCGCAGCACCTTGCCCGTCTCCGCGTCGGCGAGATAGAGATCGACGAAGAACGAGTTCTTCTCGCTGAAGTACGCGATCTGGCGCCCGTCGGGCCTGAGCGCGGGGGCGATGTGCAGCGTGCCCTCCGAGCGCTTGCGTGTGAGCAAGGGCTGCGCGATGCGGCGGGCGCGGTAGTGGTCGGCGAGCTGCGGCAGGTACGTGGTCTGCACCGCGTCGCGCCACCCGCTGATCAGCTCGTCCAACGACACGCCGATGATGCGCTTGAACGCGCCCTCGACGCCTGCGGAGGTGGACGCCTGCAGGATCTGGCCGACCGCCTCGTCGCCCCACTTTTCCCCGACATAGGCCCAGATCGCGTGACCGAAGTAATAGGGGAACACCTCGTCATAGCTCAGCTGCTGCAGCGTGGGGAGGTGGCCCTCCACCGAAGCGTCCCGCAGCCACATGGCGGTGTGGTTGTCGATCGGTCCGACCGAGAGATACTCCGCCATGCCTTCCATGAACCACAAGGGCGGGTTGATGTTCACGTAGGTTTGGATGCCGGCGCCGATGCGGCCCCGGCTGAACACGTCGTACTGGAACTGGTGCACCATTTCGTGGCCGACCACGTGCTCCAGCTCTTCGTAGGCACCCGTGAACGGCAGCACCATGCGGTGCTTGAAGAACTCGGTGAAGCCGCCCGTCTCCTCGCCGACGTCGCCCGAGGTGGTGTTGGTCTGCTGGAAGTCGGACTGCGACGCGTAGAAAATGATAGGCTTCCGGCCCTGGAACTGGTGATGCAGCACCCGCGACAGCCGGGCGTACCAGCGCTCGGCGATGCGCGCCCCGTCGAGTGCCGCCGCCCGCTCGGCCGGATAGTAGTAGACTTCGAAGTGCTCGGTCTGGATGATGTGGAAGTCGAAGGACTGGTACTGCACCTTGTTCTGCCCGAAGTACTGCGCCACGAGCGGCGCCGCGCCGAACAGCGCGAGCGCCGCCACGATCCCGCCCATGCGTCGCATGACCGTCATCCTTTCGACCCGCCCTCGGGTGCGCCCGCCGCGAGCACCGGGGCGTCGCCCCACAGGCGCTCGAGCTGATAGAACTCCCGCAATTCCGGATGAAAAACGTGCACCACGAAATCCACGTAGTCGAGCAGCACCCACCGGCCCTGCGTCAGCCCTTCCACGTGATGCGGCACGATGCCGCGCGGCTCGAGCGCGGTCATCAGGTGCTCCGCCATCCCCCGCACGTGCGCATCCGACGTTCCCGACACGATCACAAAGAAATCCGCCGCGGCGGTCAAGCCACGCAGGTCGAGCACCATCGGGTCGATGCCTTTGCGGTCGACGAGCGCCGCCGTCACGAGCTGCAGCGCCGCCAGCGCATCGCCGCCGGGGCGCTCCGCTGGGCGCCCAATTCTCCTGCTAGTCATAGCGCCGCGAGCGGGCGTTTGTTCCGTCCACCCGCGAGCGCCGCGCGCCCGCACATCAATAGTATGCCTATCCTCGACTGGACGTTGAGCGTGGCCGTTATTCCTTGACGACGGTCACCAGGATTTCGGGACGCACGTCGGGATGCAGCTTGATCCCGACCCGGAACTCGCCCAGCTCGCGGATCGGCTCGGGGAGGTCCACCTTGCGCTTGTCCACCTTGATCCCAAGCTCCTCCAGCTTGCGCTGCACGTCGCCCGCCGTGACCGAGCCGTACAGCTTGTCCTCCTCGCCGACCTTGACGGCGAAGCTGAGCCGGACCTCGGCGATGCGCGTGGCCTCGGTCTCGGCGGCGCTCTTCTCGTCGGCGCGCTGCCGGGCGATCCGCTCCGCCTCGTACGCGATCTTCTTCTTGTTCGCCTCGGTGGCCGGGTAGGCGAGCCCCTGCGGCAGCAGGTAGTTGCGGGCGTAGCCGTCCTTCACCTTCACGACGTCGCCCGCGGCGCCCAGGTGCTGCACGGTTTCACGCAGGATCACTTCCATGGGTCGAGTTCCTTAAGAAAAGATTGCGCGGAAACGGTTCACGCCGGCGCGGGCGTCGGCGTGCGCGCCAACGCCCGCGTGGCCCGCCAGGCGAGCGCGAGCGCGACGAGCGTCTCGAGCACGAGCCACACGGGCCAGCCGGCGGCGAGCAGCCGCACCGTGGGCTCAAAGGCGGGGTACAGGCCCGGGGCGACCTCGATCACTCGCCGCAGGGCGCCGCTCGCGTCGCGCGTCGCCTCCCACTGGGCTTCCTGCCACACGGACGGTCCCACGGCCAGCGGCCCGAGCAGCGCGACACCCGCCGCCGTGTAGAGACACGCCCGCAGCGCGAGCGGCCAGAAGCGCGCGCTGGGCGGGCGCGCGGCGGCGCAGGCGGCGAAGGCCACCGACACCAGCACGATCCAGGCCCGGTCCAGAGCGCCGAGCAACCCGGCCACAGGGCCGAGCAGCAGGGCCACGCCGGCTCCGGCGGCGCCGGCCAGCACGAGCCACTGTACCCGCGATCCTGGTCGCGCCGCCACCCGCAGCGCGGCGAACGACAGCGCCACGAGACCGAGCCAGCGCCCCACCGTCAGCCGACGTATCCCTTGATGTACGGCAGCAGCGCCAGCTGGCGCGCCCGCTTGATCGCGGTGGCGAGCTGGCGCTGATGCCGCGCGCACATGCCCGACAGGCGGCTCGGGAGAATCTTGCCGCGCTCGGTCAGGAAGCGGCCGAGCGTGCGGTCGTCCTTATAGTCGAGCACCCGCACTCCGGACTCGCACACAGGACACGTCTTGGCGGGCCGTCTCATGCGTCGTCCTCCTCGATCTCGTCCACGACATCGGCCGCGATGACCGCGGGAGCGGCCGCGGGCTTGGCCGGCAGGCCTTCGGACACGACCACGAGGAACCGCAGCACGCCTTCGTCGAGCTTCACGGCTCGCTCGTACTCGGGGAGTAGCGCTCCCGCGGTCTCGTACTGTGCGACCACGTAGTAGCCGGAGTCTTTCTTCTTGATGGGGAAGGCGAGGGAACGTTTGCCCCATTGCGCGACGTTCGTGATGGTGCCTTTCCCGTCTTTGGTGAGGAGCGCGTGGAACCGCTCCAGCTTTTCGTTGATCGCGGGCTCTTCCAGCGCGGGATCGAAGATGTAGACGGTCTCGTAGCGACGAGCCATGCCACCTCCCTTTGGTCGTAGGCGACCCGACGCAGGTGCCGCGTCGAGTAGGGATCGCAACAGGATGGAAAGATAGAAGCAGGGCTCAGGGTGGGGAAGGGCGCGTCGCGCGCGTGATGTTGCTCACGGTACGCCGTCTCACAATGCCTGGTTTTGCGGCCGCGGCGACACGGTGTGACGACCATCACGATACGCTTCACCCCGCTCAATCATCCTTTCGATAAGGAGTTGCGCCGGGACGCGGTGCTGAGCGCAAAATGGCACCGCTCTTGCCTCACTACGGTGACGAACACGCACCAGGAAGCGACGCATGCAAGCAGCGGGTCTCTGGCTTCGCGCGCGCGCCACACGCGCCGTCGCGGCGGCAGCAGGGTTGATCACCCTGTTGGCGCTGCAGCCGGAGCCTGCGCGCTTCAGCGCCGTTGCGGCGACGCGGGTTTCGCACGCGCGGGCGCTGGTGCTGTCCGAGCAGGCGCGTCGCTACCTGGTACTGCAGTATCGGTCCTTCCCGACCGAGTTCATGGGCTGCATGATCGGCGAGATGCACGGGAACGCCGTGATCGTTCACCGGATCGCGCCCGCCGACGTGGATCCCAAGCAGTCCACGGCGACGCGCGTCGTGCCCAACCAGACGTGCGAAGACGCCGGCTGGACCGGGACGGTAGGGGTGATTCACAGTCACCCCAATGGCGAGCGCTGCTGGTACTTCTTCCCGGGCACGCAGGTGGCCACGTCGGATGCCCAGTCGTTCGGCCGCCAGCCCTATCCGGTGGACGGCATCATGTGCGGTGACCGCGTGGTCTGGATCAGCCGCGACATGGTGCAGCAGCAGGTGCCGCTCGTCGGTTCGGGAGTGCCGTAGGCCAGTTCCCGCAGTAAATTCCGGTGTGTGAGGCCCGTTGCACTGAGCAGTCTGCTCATTCTGTGCGTGGGCGCGTCCCGCTTGGCGGGGCAGGTCCGCGACACGACCGCCCGGATCGTGGGCACCGCGCGGTCGTCCATCAATGGCCTTCCCATCGCCGGCGTGATGGTCGCTGTACGCGGGGCCCGGGCGTTCGACGTGAGTGATAGCGCCGGGGCTTTCGCCCTCGCCGGGCTGCCACCCGGACGGCAGACGGTCCGCGTCCTCTATGGCGACAGCCTGTCCTACGACAGCGAGGTCACGCTCAAGCGCGGCAAGACGCTGGCGCTCTCCGTGCTGCTCGACGTCGACGCGGTGGAGCTGAGTCCAATCGTCGTCGAGGCGCGGAGTTGGCGCGCCGACCGCAGCCTGGCCGGGTTCTACGACCGCAAGAAGTGGCGGTTCGGCCGGTTCTACACGTTGGCCGACCTCGAGCGCCGCAGCGGGCTGTCGCTCCGGAGCCTGTTGAGTGAAACGGGGGTGCAAGTCCGGTGCGGCATCGGACCCTGCCTGCCCATCGGTGGGGAGCTCTGGCGGCGCTGCGTCCTGACGCTGTTCCTCGACGGGATGCAGCTGCCGGCCGATTTCCTCGAGACGATACGGCTCGACGAGCTCGCCGGGGTCGAGGTGTACAAGCGCGGGTTCGACGTGCCCATCGAGTTCCAGCACAGCTTTGGGGGCGACTGCGGCGCGATTCTGATGTGGAGCCGGTATTGATCCGACGGCGTCTCGCCCTCGCCCATCTCACCATACCGGCAGTGCTGCTCGTCGCCTGTCGCGGACCGCGTCGGGAACCCGGGGACACCGTCATCTCGGATAGGATTCCCCTCCCCGGTCCTCCCCCCGCTGCGCTCGTGCTGTCGGAGTTTCGACCCCGCGTGCCCGTTGACGTCGATACCGGGGGGCGTTGCCGCGAGGATTTCTATTGGAGCGCTCGCGGGTATCGGGCCGTCGTGTGGCGCCGTGACGGTGAGAACCGTCGGTTCTGGAAGATCCAAGTTGCCACGGACGGCGCTGGAGTGGTACGGCACTATTACGAGGATCGGTACGGCTACACGGCCGGACGCACGATCATCTGGGTCGACTTCGACGCGGGTCGGGGCTCGGTGGAGAACGACATCCCCGATCTACCGGCGCAGACCGCTGCCGCCGATGCGGCAACTGTGTTTCACGCGCCGCAGCTCGACGATCCCTCTCTCCACGCCGCCCGTATCCTCGAACGCTGCCGCGCGTCGCTCGACCCGTGGGGCTCGCTCGCCCGCTTCCCCGATAGTTTGACCGCGCCGCCGCCGCCGCGCCCCCTCCCTCGTACGCCGAGCGTGGATCGGTCCTTCCGGGATTCCACGCTCGGCGTGGGATACCTCGCGCCCGGCGCGGATGGTGTCAACAATTTCAGCGGCTTTGACTGGCTCGGCAATGTGATCGTGCCCGTGTACGACGGACCGAACGCGCCCCTCGCGGCGTGGCTGGCGCGCGGGTGGATGGCGCGGCGGGGCCCGCGGCGCTGGAGCTGGGGCGAATGGACGGTCGGCGGGTGGCTCGGCACGTCGTCCGAGGGCACCGCTCTTCCGGTCCTGTTGCTGCGTGACGACGGATGGCTCCGATTTCGTTACGCGCCCCCGACGGCGGACGACGACGGAACCGTTTGGACGCACCGCTCATACCTCGCGCTGGGAGACATCCTGTTGGCGGTCACACGGTGGGAGGACCACTTTCTGCATCAGGACGTGCCGACGTACTTCAGGGAGCTGGGGCGACATCCGCTGCGCGGCGCGCGCGACGACACCAGCGCCGTGCTCGCGTGGCTCGAAGGGAGGGTCGGCACGATGCCCGAGTACAGCGTCGCTCCCCTCGAGATCGACGGGGACTGGATGAGGGTTCGCGTGCATTGGCCGGGCGAATGGTGCGGGACCGCGCCGCAGCGTACGGCGGAGGGTTGGATTCGGTGGCGGCGGCCTGATGCGGGGCCGATGCTCGCGATTCGCGGGCTGATCTGCTGACCGTCCGCTGCTCGTTCCCCTACACGTTGAACCGGAATAGCAGGATGTCGCCGTCCTTGACCACGTAATCCCGCCCCTCACTGCGCACCAGGCCCTGCTCCCGGGCCGCCTTGTAGGACCCCGCCCGCACGAAGTCCGCGAACGCCACGGTTTCGGCCCGGATGAACCCGCGCTGGAAATCGGAGTGGATCTCTCCCGCGGCCGCGAACGCGGTGTCGCCCCGATGCATGGTCCAGGCGCGGACTTCGTTCTCGCCCACCGTGAAAAACGTCTGGAGGCCGAGCAAGCGATAGCCGGCGTGAATCAGGCGGTCGAGCCCCGGCTCCGTGACCCCGGCGCTGGCGAGGTATTCGCGCCGCTCGTCGCCCGCCAGCTCGCCCAGCTCGGCCTCGAGTTTGGCGGAGAACAGCACGATCTCCGCTTCTTCGTGGTGCGCCTGGACCGCGGCGCGCAGCTTGTCGAGCCAGGCTCCGCCGCCCGCGGCCAGGTCCGGCTCGTTGACGTTGGCCGCGTACAAGATCGGCTTCGCCGTGAGCAGGCCGAGCTGTCGCAGGAACCGGACGGCCTCCTCGCTCTCGCCCGCCTCGCGCGCGCCGCGGCCCGCGTTCAGCTCCGCCAGCACGCGCTCCAGCACGACAAGCTCGGCCTGGGCGTCCTTGTCACCCGCCCGCGCGGTCTTGCGAGTCTTGTCGAGCCGCCGATCCACCACCGCGAGGTCGGCCAGGGCCAGCTCGCTCGTGATCACGTCGTGGTCGCGCACCGGATCCACCGGGCCCATCACGTGCACCACGTCGGGATCGTCGAAGCAGCGGATCACATGGACGACGGCGTCCACCTCGCGGA
>Ga0209577_10006916_pt1 | contig 10464 bp, 10 predicted proteins | sample GraSoiAngelo_109_FD_185874 | JGI IMG/M metagenome (GOLD analysis project Ga0209577, IMG submission 185874) | Grasslands soil microbial communities from the Angelo Coastal Reserve, California, USA - 14_0903_12_20cm (SPAdes) (version 2) | ecosystem: Environmental > Terrestrial > Soil > Grasslands...
GTTTCGGCGAACACCCGCCCCAGAAGGCTGAGGTACTCGTCGAAGGTGGCGTCGGTGTCATAGTCCTTGCCCGCGTGGTACGGCGGTGACGTCACCATGAGTGCGACCGAGTTGTCGGGCAGCTCGACCATGTCCTCGGCCGTGTGGCACCAGATGCGGTCGACCCCGGGGGCGTCGTTGACCGTGCGATCGTCCGAGAACTCGACGGCTTCGAAACGCCTGTAGAAGTCCGACGAGTCGTGGCTCTCCCGCTTGCCCGTCCCGAACCTCTGCGTCGACGTCGTCACGGGGCCGAAGGCTACGCGGCCGCGCCGTGAAGGAAGTCGATGACCCGGCGCCATCCGTCGACGGCCGCGCGCGCCACTCCTGGCCGAGTGCCGCCGAGGACGAGCGTGCGCCCGGCAAAGGCCCGAGGGACCTCGGTGACCGCCGGCGTGTGCGGAAGCGAGACGGCGTGCCCGCAGTCCTGGTAGGCGATGTGCTCCACCGGCCATCGATGACCGGCAGCCCGGAGCCGGGCGGCCGCTCGCTCCGCCAGGTCGGCCGACGGCCACAGCTGGTCGTTCTGTCCACTGAGCAGGAGCACCGGCCCCTGGATTCTCTCCAACGGGAAGGCGGCGGCGTCCATCGCCCGCTCGTTGGTCATGGCCGCCTCGTAGAAGACACGAAGGCGAATCGGCCGCCACGATGCGAACTCGCGGATCACTCTCGCGTTGTAACGCGAAGGCACGAAGGCGACGGGCCGTCCACCGATCGTCCACGACGAGTGCCGCTGCGCAAGGGGACTGCGCCCGATGCCCATGAAGGCCACACCGCTCGGGACGACGCCGACGACCGCGCCCACGTCGCCGTAGGTCGCGGCCACGAGCAGGGCTGCCTCACCGCCCTTCGACGCCCCGACCACGGCCGGCCGTCCGGCGGCGGTCTGTGGCTGCACCTGCAGCCAATCCAAGGCCCGGCGGAACGTCTCCACCGGGATCTCCACGAGCTTGTTCGGCAGGCCGGGCAGCATGAAGTACCCGAGGGCCAAGGTGGCGAAGCCGTGCCGGGCCAAGGCGGCGGCGAAGCCCTCGACCAGTCCCCCCTCAGAACCACCGAGGACGAGCACACCCGGGTGCGGCCCCTGGTCACGGGGCGCGAAAAACGCACCCACGAGCCCGTCCTCGCGCACCGATCGGCGATCGACGGCGGGGTCGAGCACGAGCCGCTTGATGTGGGCCCTCGCCATTTCCTTTCCGCCCACCGACACCGCGAGATCGACCTCGATGGGATCAACGGTCCGCCCCGGAAAGTCGACTGGGCCCGAGACATGCGAGAGCGACCACAGCAGGCCGCTGGGGTCGACGCTGTTGTAGCTGCCGTCCACCGGCGGTTGCGCCGCCGGATCGATCTCACCGCCGTCGGACGACAGGAATGTCGCGTCGGACTTCCACTGGGAAGCACCGATCGTGGCGTCGGCCCACACGTGCACGCGTACACCCGGAGGCGCACCGCTGACGTGCCACCGAAACTCGCTGTCGACCGGCGCGTCGCCGTTGGTCTCGAGCGCGAGGTTCAGGACGGGCCGGCGATCTCAGCCATCGCGTGACCGTAGCTCGGCGGCCCGCTTCACGAGCTGCCGGAACAGGCCCTGCTGCTCGGGCCAGTCCTCGAGCAGTTCCGGGTGCCACTGCACGGCGACGAGGTGCTGGTTGCCCTCGATCTCGAACGCCTCCACCGAGCCGTCGTCGGCCCACGCCACGGCACGCGATCCCGGCGCCGCCTCGAGCACCGCCTGATGGTGGATGGAGTTCACGTCGAGCTCGGTCTCACCCAGCGCCTCGGCCAGGTGGCTGTCAGGCTCGATCTTGACCTTGTGCACGCCCTCGTGGCCATGGTCGTGCTGGTCGTGGCGGACGCCACCAACCGCCTGGACGTGCTGGAGGAGCGTGCCCCCGAGCGCCACGTTCGCCACCTGCATGCCGCGGCAGATCGCGAGCACGGGGATTTCGCGCTGGAGCGCGCACTGCAGCAGGGCGATGTCGAAGGCGTCGCGCCGCGGATCGACGTTGTGGGTCTCGGGGGCAGGCGTGGCGCTGTACAGAGACGGCTGCACGTCACCGCCCCCGGTCATCACCACGCCCTGGATGGCGCCGAGCATGTCGGGAACGTCGTCAGGATCGACCACGGGCAGCACCACAGGAACGCCACCTGCCCGCTCGACGGATTCGACGTAGTAGCGGGACGCCGTGTGCAGCAGCGTGGGACCGGTGGCCGCCTCGTAGGTCTTCGGATACGCGGAGATCCCGATGATCGGCTTTCCGGCCACGACTTCTCAGCTTACGGGCGGCCGGTCGGCGAACTGCTCGGTGATGAACTCCACAAACGCGTCAGAGTCCACGTCTCCCTGAAAGTGGGCGACTCGGCCGGGGCCGGCGGCCAACGATGCGAGCAGTCGACCGATCTGCTCGCCGTCGTCGCCAGTGAGAACGACCGTCGCCCCCTCACCGATCAGACGCCGGGCCAGACCTTCGCCTCCCGGCACAGCGACCACGGCGACAGCACCTATCAGTCTCTGAGCGCGGGTCATTCGTCGTCCGCCAGCATCTGCTCGACCTCGACGCGAGCCTCGACGGCGTCGGCCATCGCCACCAGCGCCGCCGCGCACAATTGCGTCAGGACCTCGTCGCCGTCATGCCATGTCCCAGACGGCGCCTGCGTCTCGGCCAGCACGTCCGCCATTCGCTCGGCAGTGGCCAGGAAGGCGTCCTCGCCGGTGATCTCGTAGAGCAAGGCGCCGCCCCACCCCACCAGGGCGTTGGCCGGTTCCCACACGCCTTCACCCATGGCCACGACCAGATCGTGCAATTCGACGGCGGCGTCGAGGTCATCGACATCGCCGGCCTCTTCGAACGAGCGGGCAAGGAACGCCGCCGCCGCGCCCAGGTCGCCGTACGGCTGACCTGACGCGTTGGCGCGCGCCAGCGGCTCGGCTGGCCGGTCGTCCTCCCATCCGAGCAACACGCCGGGCGCGTCGTCGGGTTGTTCCCACGCGAAGCGCCGGCACAGCGCGGCGGCGCGCCCGGCGACATCGTCGTCACCGGTCTCCAGTGCCGCCCAACCGCCCAAGGCCGACGCTCCCAACTCGACGCGACCCGACGGCCCGATCCAACCCCCGCTGGCGTCCTGGGCACCAGAAGGCGGAGGAGGAAACTGCACAGTTGGTGCGCTCACCACAAGCGCGGCGCGCCGTCGCCACTCCTCCGGTGAAGTTACCGATTTAGTCATCGTCGACTGCCCCGATCGGGCTACAGCGCGCGCTCACTGTGGCCGATGGTCACCCACAGGAGGCGACACGAACGTGCGTTTTGAAGAGCTCTCGCTGCGGATCCCTGGTGACGAACTGCGGATGCGCTTCCACAAGCGGATCACCGTACTGAGCGGGCTCGAAGCACCCGAACGGCGCGGACTGGTCGACAGTCTTGTCGGCAGTCTCGCCAACGGGCCGACGGGCCAGACCATCCTCGTCTACCGCGACAGCCAAGGCCGTCGGGTGACGGTGTCGCGAGGCGCGAGCGGCGAGGTCGTGCACACCTATGACGACGGCAGCTTCGCGCCCGACCTCATCGGCTCGCTCGGACTCGACGGCGGCCGCCTCAACGAGCTCTGCCACGTCGACGAAGCGAGCGTCGGCCTGTTCGCCGGCGACGTCGGCACCCCCGAGTCGCCGGAGCTGGTCGAGGCGCGCGCCGCTCTCACGGCCATCACCCAGGAGCTCGACGCGGCGATGGCCGCTCGCCAGGCCGTCGAAGCGCTCCGTGAAGAGACAGCTGACATCGACGAGCGTCTCCGCGAAGCGGACGAGGGCGGCGCCAAGCGCCGCTACGCCCGCCTGCTCGCCCAGTTGGAGAGGGTGCGCGCCGAGGCGGCCGCGGCCCGCACCGGCGACGTGGGGGCTGCGTCCGACCGCCGCTTCATGGAGCACGGCCGGACCGCAATCCGCGCGGCCAAGGGGTGGACGCAGGCGAACACCCGCCTGGAGGAAGCCCGGCAGCGGTTCGGACGCCGCGAGCGCCTCGACGAGTCGACCCTGGCCCAAGCCGAGGCGACGCCCGATCGCGTTCCCGCCAAGCTCGACGTTCTGGTCCGCGCCTACACCGACGCCGAGGCCCGTCGACAGCTGCTTGCCGAGCATCTCTCGTCGCTCGCCACCGCCAGTCTTCCCGAGCCGAGCCACCCAGCGGTGGTGCGCCTGGCGTCGACCGACCAGGACGCGGTGTGGGAAACGGCGCGGCACGTGCTCGAGACGGCGGCCCACCTCGACGAGGAGTCGCTGGCCCTGGGCGGCCTGGAGACTGTCGGGGTCAACCTCGACGTTGCGACCGAGATCGAGATGGCCCACGCTGCCGTCGAGGAAGCCGAGCGGCTGCTGGCGACCCGCCGGCGCCAGGGCCTGCTGGCCACCGGAGGGGCGGGGCTCGTCGGGGTGGCCACGTTGCCGATCATGCCGATCATCGCCCCACTCGCCCTCGTCGGTGCTGCCGGCGCCGCCCTGTGGTCGTTCGTCGGCCCCCGCAAGCACCTGCAGGACACCGAGGCGGACGAGCAGACGGTGCTGCAGAAGGCGGGTGTCCCGACCTACCTGTCGTTCCACATGCGGCGCATCGACGCCACCATCGACCCCAACGCCCGTGAGCGTCTGCACCTCTCGGCCCTCGAGCACCGGGTCGCCCTGTCGGAGTGGCAAGAGCTGGCCGGCGACCTTGACGCCGCCGAGGCCCTCGCGCTCGAGCAGGAAGTGCGCCGCTACGCGGCGACCGTCGCCAGCCTGGGCGGGGCGGCGGACGAAATCGACGCCGTGCGCCGTGAGCTCGGCGAGGTCGCCGAGCCGGCCGCCGACAAGGCCCGCGCTGCCCTCATGCGAGCGTGCGCACCGTTCGGCGTCGACGACCCGACCCTCGCAGCCGGCATGGTGCGCCAGCAGGCCGAACTCGCCGCCACCGCCCATCTCCAACGCCAGCTGGAGAAGGCCGAGGCCGAGGAGGCGGCGGTGCGGGACGAGCTCGAGACCGTCCTCGACCAGGCCGGCGTCGAGGGCGGCGACGTCGCTGCCCGGGTAGCCGCCCTCGAAGGTGCGGTCGCCAACGCCCGCCGCCGCGATCAGGCGCGCATCCAGGTCCGCTCGCGTGAGGAGATCGAGGCCGAGCTGGGACGGCTGGAGGCACAGGTCCGACGCGAGCGCCGGCCGGAGTGGGGATCGACCGTCGAGCCCGACGACTCCGAGGAGCCGGACGTCACCGATCTCCAGCGCCGGCGTGCGGTCGCCAGCCAGGCCTACGGCACGGCGCTGAACCTCGTGCCCGACGTCGAGCACCTGGCCGACCGCAAGTCCGCCGTCGAACGGCGCGTGCACGTGCTCGAGTCGTCGCTCGAGGACGGCGGCACCGCCGAATCGGGGATCGACACAGAGGACGTGCGGCGCCAGCTGATCGCCCGCCTGACCGACGCTCGCAAGGGGGCGGGCGACGAGCCCCTGCCCGTCGTCCTCGACGAGACCCTGATGCGGGTGCGGGGCGAGCACAAGTGGGAGCTGCTCGACCTCATCGAGCGGGTCGCCGACAAGACCCAGATCGTGTACCTCACCGACGACTACGACGTGGTCGTCTGGGCCCGGCGCCGGGCCGGGGGCAGCTCGCTGGTCCTCCTCGAGCCGGTCAGCGAACTGGAGACGGCGTAAACCAGCGGCTTACTGCTCTGTCGACTCTTACTGCTCTGCGGTCAGGTTGATGATCGCCGGGGCGACGGGCTCGACGGTCGGGATCCGGTCCGCCTCGTCGTGGGCATCCATGGCCCCCTCGATGACGCTCACGATTTCCTCGCCGATGAGCTCGTCACGGTCGACCAGGGCGTCGCGGAGTGCCTCCACCACGTGGCGGTGCTCGTCGAGCATCGTGCGCACCGCCTTCTTGGCGTCGTTGAGGATGCGGTCGACGGCCTCCCGGCCCACGTCCGACGCCAGGACCTTGGCCACCACGTTGGCCGCCGCCTGCATCTGCATGGCGTCGTAGGAGATGAGCGAACCGGCCATCCCGAGGGACCCGACCATCTGGGCGGCGGCCAAGGTGGCCGCCTGCAGGTCGCCGGCGGGCCCGGTGCCCGCCTCGCCGAAGAAGAGCTCCTCGCCGACCATGCCACCCATTGCGATCTGGATGAGCGACACGATCTCGGTGCGTGTCTTGGTGAAGCGCTCCTCGATGTCGGAGTGGGCGAGGAGCCCCAGGGCGTCCCGCCGCTTGATGATCGACAGGACCTCGAGCTTGCGACCGCTGCCCACCAGGTAGGCGACGGTGGCGTGCCCGGCCTCGTGGGTCGCGATCGTGCGCCGCTCGGTCTCGGTGTACTCGACGGGGTTCTTGAGGCCGATCTCCTCGGTCATCTTGGCCTGCTGGATGTCGGTCCAATCGAGGGCGTCGTCGCCACGGCGTAGCGCCCACACCAGGGCTTCGTCGAGCAGGTGCTCGATCATCACCGGCGAGTAGCCGAAGGTCATCGCCGCCAAGGTGTCTCGGCGGGCGGGATCGTCGAGGCCGGGGTGATGGGCCTTCTTCCCGAGGTAGTAGTCGATGATCTCTCGGCGCCCGCTGCGGCTGGGCAGATCGAAGTAGATCGAGCGGTCGAAGCGTCCCGGTCGGAGAAGGGCGGGATCGAGGTCGGCGGCCCGGTTGGTGGCGCCGATGACCAGAATGTTGGCCGCCTGGGTGCGCGGCCTGCGCAGCTGGCGGTGCTGAGGCAGCCAGCGGTTGAGGATGTCGAGCAGGGCGCCGGCCATGCGCACGCTGGCTGTCGGCGTGTCGAACGACTGCAGCTGGATGAGCAGCTCGTTCACGACGCCGGAGATGCCCTCACGGGCGGTCGACGAGCCCATGCCCGTGCGCGCCGCGCCGATGGCGTCGATCTCCTCGATGAAGCCGATGGCGCCGCCTTCGCGCCGCGCCGCCTTGCGCAGGGCTTTGAAGTACGAGCGGATCTTGCGGTTCGTCTGTCCGTAGTACATCGACTGGAACGCCGACGACGAGACGAAGAGGAACGGGACGCCCGCCTCCTTGGCCATGGCCTTGGCCATGTACGTCTTGCCGGTCCCTGGTGGTCCTTCGAACAGGATCGCCCGCCGCGGTGTGCCGCCCATGCGCTCCCGGAACGTCTTGAAGGCAAGGAAGAGGTTGATGGTCTTCACGACCTCGTCGACGACGACGCCCGCGCCCTTGACGTCGGCCAGCGAGACGTCGATCTCGGCCGCCCGGTAGACGACGTGGGGGCTGCGACCGGCGCCGAGCATGGGCAGGATGACGACGCTCCCGAGGAGCACGACCAGGACGATCGCCGGCATGTACTCGGCGAGGAACGGAGGCAGGTGGGGCCAGCCCACGGCCACGGCGTGGCCGTTGAGCATGCGCAGCCCCATGGAGACGGCGACCAAGGCAAGGACCACCAGGACCCGGCGCAGCCGCAGTTGGCGAGCCCGCTCGCGAGCAGCCGCCACGTCGGCCATGGCGTGGCCGAGAACGGTTGCCTGGCCCAGGGCGCTGGTCTCCATGTTCACGCTCCGTGATCGCTTGGTGCCGTTCAGCGTACTGAGGGTGTTCGCCACTGGGTAGGCCCATCCCTTGTCATCGCCCTACCCTCTGCGTCGTGCAGGTGGATATACGCAGTCCGCGTACCCAACAGGCGATCGCCGCCGCCGTCGTCCTCCTGGCGTTCGTCGTCGATTTTCGCTTCGTCGTCCTGCTCGCGGTGATTGGGCTGTTGGCGACGTTCGCGCGCGTCGAAGCGAGGTACCGGGTGACGTGGGCGACCGAGGCCGGACTGCTGGTGGTGTCGACGCTGCTTTTCCTCGCCGGCCGGGCCGGATGGGCCTGGATCCTCGCCGCGCTCGCCGCCGGCATCGCCGCCCTCGCGGCGGCCGCCGACGTCTGCATCGCGCCCGACTACGTGCGCAGGCCGAAGTAAGGGCGACGCCCGGCCGGGAGGTCGGTGCGGCGGGGGTTGGTCTGGTCCCGCTTGGAGACCACCGGGTCGGTGAGCTGCCAGTCGGCGCCTATGTCGGGGTCGTCCCACAGCACGCCCAGCTCGTCGTCGGGGTTGTAGTACTGATCGACGAGGTAGGTGATCGTCAGGTCGGTGAGGGCGGCGAACCCGTGGGCGACACCCGGCGGGATGAACACACCGATCTCGTGCTCGTCGCCGATCTCGACGGTGAGCGTGGCGCCCTCGGTCGGCGATCCCTCACGGAGATCGTGGAGAACAACAAGGGCCCGCCCTCGCGGCACGTACCAGTAGTCGGCCTGGTGCAAGTGATAGTGCAGCCCGACCAACGCCCCGGCCTGCTTGTCGGAGCGGTTGCCCTGCACCATCTCTCGTCCGTGCGGGAACCATGAGCGCCGGTAGGACTCCACGAATCGGCCCCGCTCGTCGCCATGGGAGTCGGGCTCGACGAGCACCACGCCGGCGATGACATCCGATTCGGTGACGGTGGCCATGTTGTCTGGCGTTCTCTTTCTGTCAGGCATCGAAGCGGCCGTAGCCGCCCCGGAAGAAGAGGAGGGGGCGGCCCTCGTGGGCGACGTTGAGGTCGTGGACCCGACCCACAACGATGACGTGGTCGCCGGCCTCGTGCTCGGCCTCGATCGTGCAGTCGAGAAACCCGAGCACGTCGTCGATCACCGGCGCGCCGGTCGCCGCCCTCGAGAAACCGATCTCGGCGAACTTGTCGGCGCCGCTCATGGCGAACAGCCGGCACAGCTCCTCCTGGTCCTCGCCCAGGATGTTGATGCAGAAGTGGCCCGCGGCCTTGATGTGCGGCCACGTCGTGGACGAGTGCGCGGCGCAGAAGCTGACGAGCGGGGGGTCGAGCGACACCGACGTGAACGAGTTGGCGGCCAGACCGTAGGGCTTGTCGTCGTGGAGGGCGGTGATGATGGTGACGCCCGTGGCGTAGTGGCCCAGCACCCGGCGGAAGTGGGCACCCTCGATGGTGGGCGGCGCCGGCGCCTCGTCGGCCGGCTCGGGGCCGAGGGCGTCTTCCACCTCAGGGTCGGGCACGGCCTGAATCTAAAGGTTCAGGGTCGTTCGAAGGAGATCGTCGTCCCCTCCGAGGCGCTGAGCACCTCGTCGACGCCGGCCGCGTCGCCCTTGCCCCGGGCCCGCTCGAGCAGGCGGTCGAGCTTGTCGTCGCCGTGAGCAGGATCGTGGTGGAACAGCGCCAGGCGGCGCGCGCCCGCTTCCTTGGCGACGAGCACGGCGTAGTCGACGGTGCAGTGGCCCCAGTGCGACTTCTTGTCCCAGTCGTCGTCGGTGTACTGGGCGTCGTGGATCAGCAGGTCGACGCCGTCGGCCAGCTCACACACGGAGTCGGGGACGGAGGCCAGGTCTTTGGGCGCCTGGTGGTCGCTGACGTAGGCCACGCTGAACCCGTCCCAGTCGACGCGGTAGCCGTTGGTCGGACCGAGGTGCGGCACCAATCGCGAGACCACCCGCGCCCGGCCGATCTTGAACTCGTCGTCGTTGACGTCGTGGAAGCGGATCTCGCCGCGCAGGTCGGTGGGCCGGATCGGGAAGTACGGCGGCTGCATGAAGTTGCAGAGGGCGTCCTCGATGTTGCCGGCGTTGTCGGGGGTGGGGCCGTAGATGTCGAAGGTGGCACCCGGACGATCGATGGGGACGAAGAACGGTAGGCCCTGCACGTGGTCCCAGTGGAGGTGGGTAACGAGAGCGGTGCCGTGGAACGAGCCGTCCTGGGGCAGCTTCTCGCCCCAGAAGCGAAGGCCGGTGCCGATGTCGAAGACGATGGGGTCCTCGCCCGGGACCTCGACAGCCACGCACGCAGTGTTGGCGCCGTAGCGCCGGTTGGCCTCACACGGGCACGGGGTCGATCCCCGTACGCCGTAGAACGTCACATTCAGCAGAGCGCCCCCCTTCGCGCGGGCGTCAGATTATGCGTAATGCTTGCCCAATGGAGCCTTCCGAGACACGAGTCACAGCCAACAACCTCGACTTCGCGGTGCTCGAGATGGGCGAAGGGCCGCTTGCGCTCTGTTTGCACGGGTTCCCAGATTCGCCGTGGACGTGGCGTCACCTGCTTCCTGCCTTGGCCGCGGCCGGCTTCCGGGCGGTGGCGCCCTACATGCGCGGGTACGCGCCGACTGCCATCCCGGCTGACGCCAACTACTACCCGGCCGCCCTGGCTTCGGATGCCTGTGCGCTCCACGAGGCCCTCGGCGGCGACGGCGACGCCGTCCTGATCGGCCACGACTGGGGGGCGGTCGCCGTGTGGGGCGCGGCGGCGGACGCCGACCGCTGGCGCCGGCTGGTGGCGATGTCGGTGCCGCACTTGGGATCGCTGGCCGGCCTGCTCGGCTCCTACGCCCAGCTCAAGCGCTCCTTCTACATCTGGTTCTTCCAGCTGCCGATCGCCGAGGGCGTCGTCGC
>Ga0209577_10006917_pt1 | contig 10464 bp, 9 predicted proteins | sample GraSoiAngelo_109_FD_185874 | JGI IMG/M metagenome (GOLD analysis project Ga0209577, IMG submission 185874) | Grasslands soil microbial communities from the Angelo Coastal Reserve, California, USA - 14_0903_12_20cm (SPAdes) (version 2) | ecosystem: Environmental > Terrestrial > Soil > Grasslands ...
GTCGGCGGGGTCGCCGGCCCCTGCCGCAAGCCTGACGTTCGCGCCCGCGCCCTCCTCCGCCGGCCCCTCCCCCTCGGCGCCGACTTTTACGACGCCGTCGGCTCCGCCCCCTCGTCCGTTTATTCCGATGCCGGTTCGCCCGCGCCCGGTGGCGCGGGGCACGCCATCCGGCCCGGGAGGAGGCGCCGCCGTGCCGCCACGTCCTGTCGCGTCCGCCGCCCCCGGCGCGCCGCCGCTCGACGAGCGCCGGCGCGAGAAGGGCAAGAAGCGCAAGAAGGGGAAGAAGTCCCTCGTCGATCAGGAAGCGGTCGCGCAGAACATCTCGCGCACCCTCGCCACGCTGAAGGCGCCGGTCGGCAAAAAAGGCGTGCATCGCCGCGAAGAGGGTCCGACGTTCCGCGAGGTTCAGGAAGAGCGGCGGCGCGAGGAGCGCGAGCGCGAAAAGACGCTGGTCCGGGTGACGGAATTCATCACCGTCTCCGAGCTCGCCAATACCCTGAAGGTCCCGCCGACCCAGATCGTGACCTTCGCGTTCAAAGAGCTGGGCCAGATGGTGACGATCAATCAGCGGCTCGATTTCGACATGATCGAGCTGATCGCGTCGGCCTTCGGATTCCAGGCGGTGAAGGAAGAGGAGTACGCCACCACCCAGACCGAAGAGACGAAGGACGCCGCTGAAACGCTGAAGCCGCGGCCGCCGGTCGTGACGATCATGGGTCACGTCGACCACGGTAAGACGTCGCTGCTCGACTATGTCCGCAAAGCCAACGTCGTCGCGGGCGAAGCGGGCGGCATCACGCAGCACATCGGCGCCTACCAGGTCACGCTCAAGGATGGCCGGAGGATCACGTTCCTCGACACGCCGGGTCACGAAGCGTTCACGGCGATGCGTGCTCGTGGCGCGCAGGTCACGGACATCGTGGTGCTGGTCGTCGCGGCAGACGACGCGATCATGCCACAGACGGTCGAGGCCATTTCGCACGCCAAGAACGCCGGCGTGCCGCTCGTCGTGGCGATCAACAAGATCGATCTCCCGACGGCGAACGTGCAGAAGGTGAAGCAGGATCTCTTATCGCACGGCGTCGTGCTCGAAGAATTCGGCGGCACCACCCTGATGACGCCGATCTCCGCCAAGAAGGGCACCAACGTCGACGCGCTGCTGGATCAGATCCTGCTCCAGGCGGAGCTGCTCGACCTGAAGGCGAACCCGGACCGCAAGGCGCATGGCACGGTGCTCGAGGCGCAGCTCGATCCGGGCAAGGGCGCGCTCGCCACGATTCTCGTCCAGAACGGCACGCTGCGCGTGGGTGACGACTTCATCTGCGGCCAGTACTCGGGCCGTGTCCGTGCGATGTACGACGAGCGCGGCGGCACCGAACCCGACGCCGGCCCCTCCACGCCGGTGCAGATCCTCGGGTTCGAGGGCGTGCCCGAAGCGGGCGACAGCTTTCTGGCGATGGACGACGCCGCGGCGGCACGCGACATCGCGCAGAAGCGGCAGCGGCTCGAGCGCGAGGCGCAGCATCGCCGCTCCGGCCGGGTGAAGACGCTGGAAGACTTCATGGCCGAAGCGGCCGCGGGCGGCGTGGCGACGTTGCGGATCATCATCAAGGCCGACCAGGGCGGTCCGGCCGAGGCGCTCGCCGACGCATTGGCGCAGCTCTCGACCCCCGAGGTGAAGGTCGAAGTGGTGCACCGCGGTGTCGGCGCGATCACGGAATCGGACGTGCTGCTCGCCCGAGCCTCCGGGGCGATCATCGTCGGCTTCCACGTGCGTCCCGATTCCAATGCGCGCGCCGCGGCGGATCGCGAGCGCGTGGAGATCCGCACCTACCGCATCATTTACGAGGCGGTGGAAGAGGTGAAGCTGGCCATGGAAGGCCTGCTCGCCCCCGAAAAGAAGGAAGTCGTGCTGGGCGAGGCCGAAGTGCGGCAGATCTTCAAGATTGCGAAGCTCGGCACCATCGCCGGCTGCTTCGTGCGGAGCGGGGTGATTCCGCGCACCGGCCGGGTCCGCGTGATCCGCAACGGCGTCGAGGTCTACGACGGGACGTTGGCCTCATTGAAACGGTTCAAGGATGACGTCCGCGAGGTCCGTGAAGGATTCGAGTGCGGCATCGGCATCGAGAATTTCAACGACGTCAAAGTGAGCGATCTGATCGAGTCGTACCGCATCGAGGAGGTCGCGCGCTCCCTCAGCGCCGCTGAGTCGTGATCGTGGGGGTGATGGTGTGGGAGCTGCACCTTCCGGCGTGCCAGTCGCTCAAGGACAAGCGCACGATCGTGAAGAGCCTGAAGGATCGAATGCATAACCGCTTCAACGTGTCCGTGGCCGAGACGGGGCATCACGATCTGTGGCAGCGCGCCGAGCTGACCGCCGCCGTGGTGAGCACCGACCGCCGTCACGCCGAGAGCGTGCTGCGCGAAGCGGATCAACTGGTGGCCGGCGCGGACGGCGCACGCATCATGGACACCAGCACGAGTTATCTCTGAAATGAAGCGACGCAGCCATCGGCCCGAACGTGTGAGCGAGATGATCCGCCACGCCGTGGGGGTATTCCTCACCGGCGACGTGCGCGATCCCCGGATCGGGTTCGTCACGGTCACCGGCGTCGAGGTCTCGCCCGATCTGTCGCACGCCAATGTGCGCGTGAGCGTCATGGGCTCCGACGAGGAAAAGGCGACGTCGCTCGAGGGACTGGCGAGCGCCGCGCGCTTTCTGCGGGCGCAGCTCTCCAAGGAGCTGCAGCTGCGCACGAGCCCCGAGCTGCATTTCCATCTGGACCGGGGAATCGAGCACGCGCAGCACATCGACCGCGTGTTGAAGAAGCTGAAGGAGACGGACGACTGAGCGACGGCGGGGGGGGGCTGGTCCTGGTCGCGAAGCCGGCCGGCCCCACGTCACATGATGTCGTGGACATCGTCCGCCGCGCGCTCGGCGAACAGCGGGTGGGGCATCTGGGCACGCTGGACCCGTTCGCCAAGGGGCTGCTGGTGCTGGTGGTCGGCCGGGCGACGCGACTGGCGCCGTTCGCGGCGGAGTGGCCGAAGACGTACGAAGGCGTCATCCGCCTTGGCGTCACGACCGACACCGACGACCTCACGGGCGCCGTCGTGGCCACCGCCCCATGGATGGGTATCACGCCCGCGCAGCTCGCGGACGTGATCGGCAGCTTCCGCGGTCCGTATGAGCAGCGGCCGCCCGCCTACTCGGCGGTGAAGATCGGGGGCGAGCCGGCATACCGGCGCGCGCGCCGCGGCGAAGCGGTAGAGCTCACACCGCGGCCGGTCGAAATTCGAGAGTTAGAGATTCTCGAAGCCGCGGTGCCTGATCTGCAGTTTCGCGCGACCGTGAGCGCCGGCACGTACGTGCGCGCGTTGGCGCGCGACATCGGCGCGAAGCTGGGCTGCGGGGCACATCTCACGGCGTTGCGGCGGACCGCCGTCGGGCCGCTGCTGGTCGCGGATGCGGTGGCACCGGAAGCCGTGACGCGAGCGGCGTTGCAGGATGCGGCGATCCTGGTCACGCATATGCCGCGGCGGCAGGTGGATAAGAAGGAACGGGATGCGGTATTGCACGGACGCGCGATTCAGCGGGCCCCCGTAGCGGAGAGCCGAGAGCCGATAGCGCTGTTTGCAGGTGCCGAGCTTCTAGCCGTGGCGGAGCAGGTGGGCGACCTTCTAAAGCCGCGCGTGGTGGTCGCGGAAGGCTGATGTCGCAACCGGCGGTGGTCACCATGGGTACCTTCGATGGCGTGCATCGCGGCCATCAAGCGGTGCTCGCGGAGCTGACGCGGCGGGCGCGAGCCGGAAAACTCGCGAGCGTGCTGGTCACGTTCGAACCGCATCCCCTTGCTGTCGTGAATCCGGCGGCGGCGCCGAAGCTGCTGACGCTGGCCGCAGAGAAAGAAGCGCTGGTGAAGGCGCAGGGGATCGAACGGTTCGTGCTGCTGGAGTTCACGCCGGCGGTGGCGCAGCTCGATGCGGAAGCATTTGTCAGCCGGCTGTGCGACGAGTACGGCATGCGTGAGCTCGTGATGGGATACGATCACGGATTCGGCCGCGGCCGAGCCGGTGACGTGGAGCTGGTGGAGCGACTGGCGCGGGAGCAGAACTTCAGACTGGCGGTTGTCGATCCCGTACGCGACACCGGGCAGCCGATTTCGTCGACGTTGATTCGCTCGGGCGTCGCGCACGGGGATCTGGACACCGCGGCGCGTTGGCTCGGACGACGGTACAGTATTCGGGGAACTGTGGTGCGGGGCGCGGGGCGCGGCAGGACGATCGGCATTCCGACGATCAACCTCGCGCCGCCGGACGCGCGGAAATTGCTGCCACCCGACGGAGTCTATGCGGTGCGCGTGAGGGTCCAGGAGTCAGGAGCCAGGATCCTGGGAGGCATGATGAACCAGGGCCCCCGGCCGACATTTGGTGACCAGGCTCGCACGCTCGAAATCCATCTGTTCGATTTCGCCGGCGAGCTGTACGGGGAGACCGTAGACGTGGAATGGGTCCGTCGCCTGCGCGATGTGCAGGCGTTCCCGTCCCGCGATGCGCTGGTGGCGCAGCTCGAGCGCGACCGCCAGGCGGCGCGGACGACCCTCAACCGGTAGAGAGAGACGATGGGGAAGATTCGGCAGCGGCTGTACGTCATCGGGGTCCTGATCCTCCTCAGCATCATCGCGCTGGTGCCGCGCAATACGACGCAGCGCATCCGCGACGCGGCGACCGGCACGATGAAGGACACGATCGTGCGCAGGGTGCCGATCAACCTGGGGCTCGATCTGCAAGGCGGCATTCACCTCGCGCTCGAGGTGGACCAATCGAAGGGACCGATCCCCGATTGCGCCGACGCGATCCAGCGCGCGGAGCGCGTTGTCCGCACCCGCGTGAACGAGTTCGGCACGAAGGAGCCCGTGGTGCAGATTCAGGGCCGCTGCCGGCTGATCGTCGAGCTCCCCGGCGAGAGTGATCCGGCCCGCGCCCGGGGCGTCATTCAACGCACCGCGTTCCTCGAGTTCCGTATCACCGACATGAAGAGCCTGTTCAAGGATGCGCTGCCGCAGATCGATGGGGTGTTACGCAAGGCGGGCGTCAAGTCGCGCGGCGCCGCCGCCCCATCGGCCGTCACCCAGCTGTTCGGCGGGGACACGACCAAGGCGGCCCGCGACTCGGTGGCCGAGGCCAATACCCCCGGCGTGCTCTCGTCGCTCTTGTTTCAGGGGCAGCTCCCCGGCGAGTTCCTGGTGCCGGAGGAGCAGTGGCCGCTGGTGGACAGTCTGGTAAACCGGCCCGATGTGAAAGCCGCGATTCCGCGCGGGATCGAGCTGCGGTGGGGCGCCCAGTCCGCGTCGCGCGGCGCGCGCGCGTATCGCGCGCTCTACGCGGTGGAGTCGCGCCCGATCATTACGGGCGAAGAGTTGGTGAAAGCCTCGGCGCGGCGCGATCCGGTGACGAATGGGTCGGTCGTGACGTTCCAGCTCAGTCGCCGGGGCGCCCGAAAGTTTTCGGATGAAACGGCGCGCCACATCCGCGATTACATGGCCATCATCCTCGATGGCCGGGTACAGGGACAACCGCCGGTCATTCAAAGTCAGATCGGGGCGAACGGACAGATCGAGCTCGGCAGCAAGCCGCTGCAGGAAGCGAGCGACCTGGCGCTGGTGCTGCGCGCCGGCGCGCTGCCCGCGCCGCTGACGATCATCGAAGAGCGCACCATCGGTCCGTCGCTCGGCGCCGACTCGATCAAAGACGGCGTGCGCGCGGGCGTGGTCGGGGTGCTGTTCGTGATCGTGATCATGATTGGCTACTACCGCATGGCCGGCGCGCTGGCCGTCGCGGCACTCACGCTCTACTGCCTGTTCACACTCGCCGGACTCGCGGCGTTCGGGTTCACGCTCACGCTGCCCGGACTCGCCGGGTTCGTGCTGTCGATCGGCATCGCGGTCGACGCCAACGTGCTGATCTTCGAACGCATCCGCGAGGAGCTGGTCCACGGCAAGTCGCTGCGGCTGGCGGTAGACGACGGCTTCCTGCACGCGATGAACGCAATCGTGGACTCCAACGTCAGTACTGCCCTCACCGCGCTGATCCTCTACGCCGTCGGCACCGGCCCGGTGCAGGGCTTTGCGATCACGCTGATCATCGGTATCGCTGCCTCGATGATCTCGGCGATCTTCGTCGTGAAGACGCTGTTCCTTATCTGGTTGTACCGGCGGCCCGACATGGTGACCCTGAGTATCTGATGATCAGATTCTTCGCGAATGCCTCCTACGACTTCATTAAATGGCGCCGCTGGGCGTTTTCACTCACCGGCGCCATCATGCTCGTGGGCCTCGCCTTCCTGGTGACGCGCGGCCTCAACTACAGCATCGAGTTCACGGGGGGCACCCTGGTGCAGGTGGAGCTGCACAAGAAGGTGGCCACCGGGGATATCCGGGCGGCACTCGACAACGGGGACCTCAAGGGTGCCGACATCCAGACATTCGGCTCGGATACTTCTTATGTGATCCGCGCGCGCCTCACGGCGACGACGGCGGCGACACAAGAAGCGGACGCCGTGACAGCGGCGGTCGGGCGCGCGCTCGACCGCAGCGTCGGTGCGGGTCAGTACACGATCCTGCGCCATGAAGCGGTCGGGCCCAAGGTCGGACACGAGCTGCAGGCCAAGGCGCTGATGGCGATTCTGTTGAGCTTCGTCGTGACCCTGATCTATCTGGCCGTCCGGTTCGAGTGGCGGTTCGGCCTCGCCGCGGTCGTCGCCACGGCGCATGACGTCGTCGCGACCATTGCATTCATCAGCGTGATGCATCTGGAGGTCAGCCTCATCGTGGTGGGCGCCGTGCTCACGGTGGTCGGGTACTCGCTGAACGACACGATCATCATCTTCGACCGCGTGCGGGAGAATCTGCGCAAGTACCGGCGCCAGAATCTGTACGAGATTCTGAACCTCTCGATCAACGAAACGTTGCCGCGCTCGGTACTGACGCACGGCACCACGATCGCGACGACGCTCTCGTTGCTGCTCCTCGCGGGCGAGGTGATCCGGCCGTTCGCCTGGGTCATGTCGTTCGGAATCTTCACGGGCACGTTCTCGTCCATCTACATCGCCGCGCCCGTGCTGCTCTGGATCGAGAAGCGCTGGCCCGGTGAGGATGCGCGCGGCGCGCGGACATTCGGGTCGCGCGTGCCGGCGACACCGTCGGTGTCCGCACCGCCGGCGACGCCGCCGTCCGCTCCGTCGCCTCGCGCCCCGCAGCCCGCACGCTAGTCGATACGCATTGTCACCTCGGCGATGCCGCGTTCGATCCCGATCGCGACGCCGTGCTCGCCACCGCAAAGGCGGCGGGAGTCACCCACGTCGTGGTGATCGGTGAGTCGTTGGCCGGCAGCGAGCGCGCGCTCGCGCTCGCCCGCGGCGCGGCCGGGCGTTCGGCGTCGGCGGGCGTCCATCCGCACGACGCCAGTAGCTGGCCGGATGCGCAGCAGCGGGTCCGGGAGCTGCTCGCCGCGCCGGACGTCGTGGCCGTGGGCGAAACCGGGCTGGACTACCACTACATGCACTCGCCGCGGGACACACAGCGCCGCGCGTTCGAGGCCCACCTGCAGCTCGGCCTGGAGCTCGGCAAGCCGGTGATCGTCCATGCGCGCGACGCCGACGACGATATGGCCGCCATCCTCCGCTCGCTCGCGCCCCCATCGGGCGCGCCCGTCGTGGTGCTCCACAGCTTCTCCTCGGGCGACGCGGTGTGGGATGCCGGCATGGCGATCAACGCATATTTCTCCTTCAGTGGGATGATCACCTTCAAGAATTGGGTTCGCACAGACCGACTGGCCGACTGTCCGGCAGACCGCCTGTTGGTCGAGACGGACGCGCCCTATCTCGCTCCGGTGCCGCATCGCGGCAAACGCAACGAGCCGGGCTTCGTGCGCGCCGTGGCCGAGCGGGCCGCGGCGTTGCGCGGCGAGAGCTTCGACGAGCTGACGCGGCGCACTAGCGAAAACGCCCGCCGCTGTTTCGGCGCACGGATCGATTCCTCGTTATGATTGCAACCGCCACCAAAGTCCCCTCGGATATCGCCATCGCACAGGCCGCGAAGCTGCGGCCAATTCGCGACGTCGCTTCCGAGCTCGGCCTGTCGGACGACGAGCTCGAGCTGTATGGGAAATACAAGGCGAAGGTTTCGCTGCGCGCGCTCCGGCAACGCACCCCCAAGGGGCGGCTCGTTCTGGTCACGGGGATCACTCCCACCCCGGCGGGTGAAGGCAAGTCCACGGTCACCGTGGGCGTTACCCAGGCGCTGCGGCGCCTCGGCAAGAACGCAATCCTGGCGATGCGCGAGCCGTCGCTCGGTCCGGTGTTCGGCGTGAAGGGCGGCGCGGCCGGCGGCGGGTATGCGCAAGTCGTCCCGATGGAAGACATCAACCTGCACTTTACCGGCGACTTCCACGCCATCGCGAGCGCGCACAACCTGCTGTCGGCGATGCTCGACGCGCAACTGCATCACGGCAACGCCCTCGGCATCGACCCGCGCCGCGTGATGTGGCCGCGCACGATTGACATGAACGACCGCGCCCTGCGCAGCATCATCGTGGGGCTGGGGGGGGTGAACGGCGGTCCGACCCGCGAAGAGCGATTTGTCATCATCCCCGGCTCGGAGATCATGGCGATTCTCGCCCTGGCGACGGGGATCGAGGATCTCGAAGCGCGGCTGTCCCGCATCATTGTCGGACTGCGGGGCGACAAGACCGCCGTCCGCGCCAGCGATCTCAAGGCGCACGGCGCGATGACCCTGCTCCTCAAGGACGCGATCAACCCGAACCTCGTCCAGACGCTCGAGGGTGGGCCGGCACTGGTGCACTGTGGCCCGTTCGGCAACATCGCGCATGGCTGCAATTCGGTCGCGGCGACGCAGCTCGGCCTCGCGCTCTCCGACATCGTGCTGACGGAAGCGGGCTTCGGCGCCGATCTCGGCGCCGAAAAGTTTTTCGACATCAAGTGCCGGTTCGCGGGGCTCAAGCCGGACGCGGCGATCATCGTCGCGACGGTGCGGGCGCTCAAAATGCACGGCGGCGTCAAGAAAGAACGGTTGGCGACCGCCGACCCGGCAGCGGTGCAGCGGGGGTCGGAGAACCTGCGCCGCCACATCCGCAACGTGAAGAAGTTCGGCGTCCCGGTCATGGTGGCGCTCAACCGCTTCATCACCGATATGGATGAAGAAGTCGAGGCCGTCCGCGCGGTTGGCGCGGCAGAAGGTGTCGACGTGGTCCGCTGCGACGTCTGGGAGAAGGGCGGAGAAGGCGGCACCGCGGTGGCGGAGTCGTTACTCGGTCTGCTCAAGACGAGCAAGGGGGGGGCGGCATTCAAGCCGTTGTACGATGAGCGCCGCCCCATCCGCGAAAAGATCGAAACGATCGCCCGGGAAATTTACGGCGCGGCGGGTGTGGCCTTCGCACCGCCGGCGGCGCGCGCCCTCGAGCTGTTGCCGAAGCTCGGCCTGGGCGAGACGCCCGTCTGCATGGCGAAGACGCAGTACTCATTCTCCGACGATCCCACGCAGCTGGGCGCCCCCGCCGGATACACGCTGCATGTGCGCGACATTCTTCCCTCCGCCGGCGCTGGCTTCGTTGTGGCGCTGGCGGGGGACATCATGACGATGCCCGGCCTCGGCAAGAGTCCGGCGGCCGAGCGGATTCGGCTTCTCCCTGACGGCACGATCGAGGGACTGTTCTGATGCGTACTATCGCAACCGATTCCGCTCCGAGGGCCATTGGCCCCTACAGTCAGGCGATCGCGACCGATCGCTTCGTGTTCACCGCGGGACAGGTCCCGCTCGATCCCAAAAGCGGCGAGCTCGTCGGCCGTACGACGGCGGAGCAGACGGAGCAGGTATTGACGAATCTCAAGGCGGTGCTGTCGGCGGCGGGAACGTCGTTCGCGAACGTCGTGAAGACAACCGTGTATCTGGCGGACATGGCGGATTTCGCACAGATGAATGAGGTCTACGCGAAACACTTCGGCGCGCATAAACCTGCACGGTCGACGGTGCAGGCGGCGGGGCTGCCCAAGGGGGCCCGCGTCGAGATCGACGTAATCGCGCTCACTCAGTAGCGCGCGGCGATCGCGGGAGCGGATTGGGTCTGGTGGCCTGACCAGTCTTCAAAACTGTTTGGGGCTCTAACGGGCCTCGGTAGGTTCGATTCCTACACGCTCCCGCCACCACGCTGATGCACGGCACGACGATTGCGGCACGAGGGCCGACCGGCTGTATCGGATCGATCCGGGGGCCTCGTGAGACTGCTGAAATTGCTGTTCGTCATCGCCGTGATCGCGGCGTGCACTGGAACGGTGAATCCACCGCCATCGCCGCCGCCATCACCCGGTCCGCCACCGTCGCCACCGCCACCGCCACCGCCACCGCCGCCGCCGCCGCCGCCGCCGCCGCCGCCGCCACCGCCACCACC
>Ga0209577_10006918_pt1 | contig 10464 bp, 10 predicted proteins | sample GraSoiAngelo_109_FD_185874 | JGI IMG/M metagenome (GOLD analysis project Ga0209577, IMG submission 185874) | Grasslands soil microbial communities from the Angelo Coastal Reserve, California, USA - 14_0903_12_20cm (SPAdes) (version 2) | ecosystem: Environmental > Terrestrial > Soil > Grasslands...
GTTGCCTCGATGTTTTACAAGCTGGCCCACGAAGGCTAGCTGTTCGGGGGTCAGGCGCGCCATCCAGCCAAGGCTGAATTTCCCCTCGATGACAATGCCGCTCTGGGGACATTCTAGCCTTGTCACGATCAGTTCTGCACCGGTAAGCGGGTCCTGGGTGATGAGTGGGTGTATCATAGCTGGCGCCTCCAGGCGAGTGCATGGGGAGAGATCAACTGGACACCTCTCGCAGCGCCTTGAGGTAGGAGGGATCAACTTCACGCTCGCTCAATTCGATGACCTCCTCAAAGGTGAGATTGGTTAACCCGGCTTCACGCAGGGCTTTGATATAAGCGGGTTTGATATCGTGTTCACTCAATTCGATGACCTGGTCAACAGAGAGATCGCTTAACCCGGCTTCACGGAGTCGCGTGATGTAGGAGGGCTTTACATCATGCTCACTCAATTCGAGAATCTCGTCAAAGGTGAGATCAAATAACCCGGCCTGGCGAAATTTGATCACGTATGCGGGCTTAATGTCATGTTCGCTCAACTCGATGATCTGGTCGATGCTGAGGTCAAAAATGCCTCCCTCGCGAAACTTAACCAGGTAGGCAGGATCAACCTCGTGTTCGCTTAATTCGATAATCTGGTCAAGTGAGAGCTCGGTCAGCCCTGCTTGCCGCAACTTGATCAGGTAGGAAGGTTCGATTTCATGCTCGCTCAACTCGATGATCTGTTCAACGCTGAGGTCGGTCAAGCCTGCCTCTCGCAGTCCTTTGAGATATGCCGGATCGACCTCGTGTTCGCTCAGTTCAATAATCTGGTCAAAGGTAAATTGTGTGAGTCCTGGCGCTTGCTGTTGCTCTCGATACGGTTGAACTGGTTCCCTACTCTCAGAACGCTGTCTCTTAATGGGCCATTCCTCTTCTGTGGAGAGCGGCTTTTCTCCTAGAACGTCGATTAACTGGTTGGCCTGTTCAATGGTAATTTTGCCTGCCGCCAGCATTTCAAGCACCATGGTTCGTTCTTCGTTCACAGGTTATCCTCCTTCTTTCAAGGTCTTTAGCAATTTATGCTATCGGCGTTGTTAATAAATGACAGTCGACATAGTAAATATAGGTTGTATTTTGGAAAATGTCAATGGTTTTGGCCGTGATGATTTTTGATCCATGTCTTTTTAGCAGCTTGTCAAGTTTCAAGTAAATGTAGCGGCGCAATTAGGGCCCTTCAAAAGTAAATCAGGTATCTTCGTGGAGCGGAGCTGCGGATGGGAATATAGTTGTCGGGTTAAAGTCAAGCATTGGACCTGTCGTATTGGGTCTGTCGTAGGGACAAGGGGCCGCAGAGTGGATGAGTGGGGGCCTTGTGCTTGTCCTTGGTGGCATCACGATTCTGTTGGGATTCCATGATGTTCTGTTATTATTACCTCAACAGGACGAGGACAAGCACAAGGCCCCCGCAGCAGCCCCACATCGCCCCTTGTCCCTACGAGAGGGGCGAGTTCGGTTTGTCAGGCTGATGCAGTATGACGCAATTTACCGCGTTCCTCCTACCGTTGTGTCACGTATGGCTTGTAATACCCACGCAAAGAGCGGGGAATGCGCCCTACCAGCAGTGTGCCTTCCGCTTGATGCTCCTCCTGATCCACGTGGCCCCGGCGATGGAAAAGCTCTACTAACTCGCTTTTGTCAAATGGGATAAGGACGCGCACGGCTTCCATGCTGGCGGCAAGCACTTCAGCGATTTTTTCGCGCAGGGCGTCCAGGCCCACTTTTTGCAGGGCGGAGACGGGTACAGCGTTGGGGTAGAGCGAGGTGTCGACCTCTGATGGCTCTTCCAGTAGGTCGATTTTGTTGAGGGCGGTGACGCGCGGTTTATCGTCGGCTTCTAATTCATGCAATATGTCGCTCACGGTTTCACTCTGCTCGATGGCGTTTTCGTGGCTGACATCCACCACTTCTAAGAGCATGTCGGCGTCGTTGACTTCTTCGAGTGTGGCGCGAAAGGCGGCGATCAGTTTGGTGGGCAGTTTCTGGATGAAGCCGACGGTATCGGTGAGCAGGGCTTCTTGATTGCCCGGTAGTAGGACGTGGCGCGTGGTCGGATCAAGTGTGGCAAACAGTTTATCTTCGGTGACTACTTCGGCTTCGGTCAGGGCATTGAACATGGTGGATTTGCCGGCATTGGTATAGCCGACGACGGCTACAACGGGAATGGCCTGGGCTGTCCGTTGCTGGCGATGGATTTTACGCTGTCCTCGTACCGCTTCAATTTCTTCGCGCAGTTCAGAGATACGGCTGCGAATGCGGCGGCGGTCTATTTCGAGTTTTGTTTCACCCGGCCCGCGCACGCCAATGGCGCCGCCTGCACCACCCGCGCTACCGGCTCCTCCGGCTCCCGCGCCGCGTGAACCGCCTGCCTGCCGGGAGAACTCCGTGCCGTGTCCTGCCAGGCGCGGCAGGCGATATTCGAGTTGGGCGAGTTCTACCTGTAAGCGGCCCTCGCGGGTGCGGGCATGCTGGGCGAAGATGTCGAGGATGAGGGCTGTACGATCTAGCACGCGGGCATGCAGCAATTTCTCAAGGTTGCGCTGCTGCGAGGGGGAAAGCTCGTCATCAAAGATGACGAGGTCGAAATTCAGTTGTTTTTCGGTGTCGCATAGTTCCTGGGCGCGTCCCTTGCCGATGTAGGTGGCGACATCGGGATGGCGCATGCGCTGAATCATGGTTCCCACTACATCCGCGCCAGCGGTACGCGCCAATGTTCCCAGTTCACTAAGCGAGTCTTCAACACTCCACAAACTTTCGCTCTCGTCATGCTCGACTGCAACCAGGAAGGCGTGTTCGTGCTTGCCGCGAGAGCCATTTTCGAAAAGTCGTTGTTTTGGCGTAATTTCCCTCCGCGTAGGGACGCAATTTATCGCGTCCTGTGATACTACTGGCGACTCAAGGAGGGCAACCACAAGGGTCCCCGCCCTTATCCATTTACAGTCTCTATTGGTATTGTACCACCTATAAGCCGCTTAATTTAGGAAGCGCGGGTAAGGCTTTGATGAAAAAGCTATTGACATTGGCAAAGATGCTATTGTTGACGGCCTGGTTGTAGGCGTCGTGCCAGGTCTGATACTGTGACACGGTGATATTGAGACCGGGAATAACATGGCTTCCGGTTGTCATTGCGTTCTGCACGTCATGTAAAAATCCGCCTATTACCAGTAATATCACAAGCCATAATAACCAGGCTTCAACGAACCCGATCAGCCCGCCGAGAACGACATCTCCCAGACCCAGTAATGGGACAGCGCGCACGACGCCGCGTATCATCGTGCCGATGATATGCAGTATAAGCACCGAGCCAAAAAACACGATAACATACCCGATTAAAGGTGAGACAGGGAGGTTATTGCTGGCCAGGAAAAGTGTAAAGGGCTTGCCAAAGAAGTAGGCTATGCCAAATGCAATGGGGATGCTGAGCAGGTGCAGCAGGCTGAATACTGCGCCATTGCGTATGCCATTAAAGACGAGCAGCGCGATAGTGACGAGAAACAGTAAGTCTATCCAGTCAAAAGGTCCAATCATTGATGAATTCCTCCAGGCAACATGTTTCTATAGGGTAATAACTATACGCATAAGGTGCGCATTTTCCTCACTTATCTGAATGCAAGCAAGTGCAAGCTGATGCGCTTATTATACATATGCATAGACGTTATGAGAAGGAGTGTTGTAACACGTTGGAAGTGGAATAGATCACAATCGAACAAATACCAGATAAGTTTGCATTCGCGGGCTAGATTCGTTGCCAGCATCCGATTTTCTGCGTGCAATTTACTGAGAGCAGGATGCGGATGGTGTCAATCATCTAGCCAAATTTCTTTCTCTTGCCTGGACATGGTGCTCTTATCAAGAGCTTCAGCGAATGACTGTTTTTGGGAGTGTTGCTGGCTGCTGCGGGCAGCCTGGGCGGTTTGGCGGCGATTGAGGGTCATGACGGGCTGGCTGGTAAGGAGTATTTTTCCAAACTGCTCAGCGTTGACGTGGAAAAATTGCGCAAGGCGGTTCAACTGGCGTTCACTCAGGCTGGCCACTTCGATGATACCATCCTCAAACTTTTTCCATACATCGATGCCCAGGCGCAGGCCGCGTGCTGCCTGCACCATGCTCAATCCCTGCTGGGCGCGCAATTCGCGCAGGTTGGCGGCTCGGGATACAGTTGCCTGGTCGTTGAAGACGCGCTCCAGAGCCAATTGATAGGCGCGCTGTGTTAGGGGCAAAAGCGCGGCCTCTGAACCTGCCGGGTCGGTAATGTGATAGGCAGCAATGAAATCGATCAGGGCATCCTGGGCGTCGGGGTGATCACGCAGGAGCGCGAACTGGGCCTGCTTGTCGCCGACTTCTTCGGCGGCTAGCCAGGCCATTTTGATCTGTTGCAATTCGTTCGTATTCATAACATATATCCTCTCGCCATCAAACCATTGGTGTTATATAGGCTGTCGCCTGTTCTTTCACCAGGCAATCACGTAAGTAGCTGCGCGCGCGCTCGTAACGCAGGCGGATGGTGCGCTCGGTACGTTTGCATAGGAGCGCGATATCATCCCATTTCATACCTTCGATGGCGCGTAAGACCATGATTTTGCGATCCAGCGGATCAGGTAAAAAGGTCAGGATACGCAGGCTTTCTTCACGCGCGTGCAGGTGTTCATATGGGTCCTGCGGGTCAGCGACATCGGCTGATGGCATTGTGTCGCTGTCTATAGGCACCGGCTGCAATGGCTCCATCAGTGAGCGCGGCACGTGGTGTGGTCGCCCGGTTGGTCGTCCCTCGTCATCGCGCGGGTAACGCAGCCCTTCCTGCCGCAACATACGATTGAATTCATCGACGCACAGGCAGCGCAGGTAGTGAATAAAATTTTGTGTAATAAAAATTTCTTTCGGGTTCATAGCTTCGCGCAGCAGGTGTTCGCCCATATTGGCGATGGCCTCTTCGCGCAGTTCTGGTCGGTGGCGCAAACCCCAGGTATGGCGCTGGAACTCCGGTGCGCTGCGTTCCAGCAGCACTTCGGAGAGCATGCGCGACCCCTCTCGATTTTCGTTGGCCTCGAATGCACGAATTGCTAGCACCAGGTCGATTTCGCTGATCTCATAGCGACCTTCCGGTGTGCGGCGGCGCAATCGTTCTTTGAGGGTGGGGTCTTGTAGATCGATCATTGTTTCCCCCAAAATATAGAGTAGAGCTTAGCTTTTCAGTGGCTCACTGCCTACTTATTCTTTTTTACGACGAGAAAACGGAAATGGTTTGTACCTGTACTTTATCACAAGTCGCGGCAAAGGTGTAGGGACAAGGCTCAAAGATACAATGGTACTTACGGCATGATACCAACGTTGCTTGTGCATATACCAATCGTTCTATAAACTAAGAGCGCGGGAAGCTCCGCAGAGTCAATGCTGTGCGAAAAGAAGACTATTGCTGGGGGAAAAGGCAAAAAAAAGACCGACAACTCTCAGGTTTAGGTATTTCTGGCCGAAGGTAAGATAGAGAGAGTAGTATATGAATCCATCATGCTATCTGGCTGAAGGGAAGGGAATTAGACGTGCTTGAAGTTCTACCAAAAATTGCGAAGATGCAGGCGTCGTACGCGCTGGGCAAACCTCTTGCTCTTCCACTGAATCTCACGATTAGCGTGAGCTATCGCTGTAACTCGCGTTGTAAAACCTGCAATGTCTGGCAGCGTCCAAATGATGATTTCACCATTGAAGAGTACGACAAGACCTTTGCATCTGTCGGCAGAGATGCCTACTGGTTTACCTTTAGCGGAGGTGAACCGACGCTGCGCAAAGACCTGCCGGAAATGGTCGAGGCCGCTTATCGCCATTGCCGTCCGGGTATTATCAATATTCCTACCAATGGCATCCAGGATAAGATCATCCCGGACCGCATCGAGCGCGTCTTGAAGGCTGCTCCCACCTCTGATGTGATTGTCAACCTTTCATTGGATGGTGTTGGAGTGAAGCATGATATCGTGCGTGGTGTCAAGGGCAATTTCGAGCGTGCCATGCGCACGTATGCCGGTCTGAAGGCTTTGAAGGGGCGCTATAAGAACTTCACGTTGGGTGTGCATACAGTCATCTCGAATTTCAATGTAGACGAGTTTGAGAACATCTACGCATTTGTGCGGGACGAACTGAAGCCAGATTCCTTCATCAGCGAGATTGCGGAGGAGCGCGTGGAACTGGATACCGTTGGGATGGGCATTACGCCTCCTATTCAGAAGTACCAGCCGGTGATCGAGCGCTTGCAAGAGGGCATTCGTAAGGCCGAATTCAACGGCGTTTCGCGCATTACACAGGCATTCCGTGATCGCTACTATGACATTGTGAAGCGCACGCTGGTCGAGAAGCGGCAGATCATTCCTTGCTTGGCGGGTGTAGCGTCCGCGCAGATCGCTCCCAATGGGGATGTGTGGACGTGCTGTATCCGCGCGGAATCCGTTGGCAACCTGCGCGAGCATAACTACGATTTTCGCTCAACCTGGACGACGGTGAAGGCCGACGAACTGCGCAGGAGCATTAAGGCGGGCGAGTGTTATTGCCCATTGGCCAACGCCTCGTACACCAATATGCTCTGCCATGTACCTACGCTGACGAGTGTGGCTATCGATGTGGCGAAAGGTACTGCCGGAGCTGTGATTGAGAGCAAGCGCGGCGGTAAATCCGCGAAGTTGCGCGAACTGCCGGTCATCAACGCGGCTGACGAGGCGCGTATGTATAATGGTGGGAATGGGAATGGGAAAGCGGCAACCGTTCTGCCCGTCATCAATATGGCCGTTGACGCGTCTCTATCGAATGGAAACGGACATCATAGCGATGACAACGTGGAGGCAAAGGCGTAGGGTTTGATATGCTGTATGGTCGGGGTGGTAGAAGGCATGCCTTCTACCACCCCGACCATACAGCATGGATGTTTGAATCATCAGACATCCATTTTGCGTAGCTGTGGACTGGTTTCTTGGAGGAAGGTGCGGCGGAGGCGTTCGATTTCTTGCCGCAGTTCGGTCATCTCTTCGAGATGTAATTGTTCGTAGGCCGCCAGGCGTTGCTGCAGGAGCAATAGCTCGTAGGCGATGTTTCCCTGGTCGATATGCAATCGCGGGCGGTTCTCGTTTCTAATAGTGGGCTTTTCCTGGTGATCCGCGTGCTCGGTCTGCTCTACGTGCTGTTCTCGATTATTCATCATTTCTCTCCTGCGATGAAATCCAGTGATATATACAGCATATTATCCTGTATGGCTCTTTTTAGCGCAAATCCCAACCGTATCTTGAAAGTTGCACATTCGTATCAATCATTTGACCAGGTTGCTTGCTTGGTTAGGAAGAATATCCTATAAACATGAAGGAGAGATGAGAGCGTCGTTAAATAGTAATGAAGAGTATGGCCAAACAGAAGAGCAAGGTAATACATGGAAAGCCAAACACAACAGGCGGTGATAAGAGTCCTGGTCGTGGATGACCACGAGGTAGTCCGTAAAGGCCTCTGCACTATGCTGAGCGAACAGGAAGATTTTGAGGTGGTAGGGCAGGCCGCGACTGGAAATGCAGCGGTGATGCTGGCGAAGCAACTGCAGCCAGATATCGTCTTGCTCGACATTTTTCTGGGGAATGCGAATGGACTTGATATCGCGCAGCAATTACTGCGTGCCTGTCCAAACACACGCATTGTGATCGTCACCGGCTTTACGGATGATGGGCATCTTTTCCGCGCTATGCGCCTGGGTGTGCATGGCTATCTTCAGAAGGCGTTACCCATCGATGAGCTATTGGCATCCCTGCGCTCGGTGTATCGGGGCGAGCGGGTGGTTGGTGAACCACATGCGATCACCCAGGTATTGGGCGAATTTGAACGACTTACTAAAGAGCAGGAACGAGTGCGTTCAGGCTTAAGCGATATTGAAATTGAATTGGTGCGGCTCGCGGCGGAGGGTTGCAGCAATAAAGAGATTGCAGCGCGCCAGTTTTGGAGCGAGGTTACGGTCAAACGCAAGATGCAGGATATCTATCGCAAATTGCAGGTGACCGATAGAGCGCAGGCCGTCGCCGAGGCTATGCGTATGGGCCTGATTTGATGCTTGAATGAACCGATAACCCTTATAGGGTATATGTACACAAAGGGGGAAACAACCATGACAGTATGTCCACAGTGCGGAACCGAAAATGATGACGATGTGAAGAATTGCAAAGGGTGCCGGGTGAATATGTACTGGGCCTTCCAGCATTATTCAGAACTTGCTTCGCTGCGTGAATCCAATGAACTCCCGCCGCGACCGCAGTCGGCCTCATTTCTTGTACAGACGAGCAAGAAGATTGATGATGGCCCGACCGCTCCCTGGCTGCGCTCCACAATCAAGAAGTTTGGCTTCAAGGGAGCAGGGAAGAAGGTCTCTACGACAGCAGAATAGGGATATTACACAAATGGCCTGCTGCGCTTGTCAGCAGGCCATTTGTGTGCTTATTTCATCGCACCTGCCAGAGGCGCGTTCTGGCTGGCCTGAGTAACAGCCACTTCATTCATACCACCCGCGTTGAACCACTCAGCCGCGAGTCTGATACCGGTACGCAGGTCTACTTTTGGCTCAAAGCCTAGTTCGCGCCGCGCCTTCTCTATGCTGTGCTTGTTGTCGCTGCCGAACATTAAGGCGCCATGTGTTGTCACGAATGGCTCCTTGTGTGTCACCGGAGCAACTACCTTCTCTGCAACGATACTACCGTAGTAGATGGGCAGGTAAGGAAGATGCCGCATTGGGCGGATGCCATCTACAGCGTCGGCGATCTCGTTGAACATCTCCAGCTGGGTCAGTGGATGGTCATTGGTGATATTGTAGACGTTGCCAGGGGCGTTCACGTGATAGGCAGCCAGCATGAAGCCCTGTACAATATCGGTGATGTAGCAGAATGGCAGGTGATTATCCCCGCGCCCGATAATCACGCCCTTGCCATCTTTCATCCTTTGGGCCATACGCCCAAAGTTCAGGCGGTCTCCGGGGCCGAAGAAACTACCTGGACGAAGAATGACGGTCTCGACCTTGCTGTTCAGCATGAGGCGTCGCATCAAACGATCACCCTCCGCTTTCGTGACGCTATATGGGTGGGTATCGGGCCGCAAAGCGTCTTTTTCCGTCAAGAAACGCCCAAATCCCAGGCCATAAACACAATGCGAACTGGTATGGACGTAGCGACGCACACCTGCCGCCTGAGCCGCTTTATAGAGATTTTCTGAGCCGGTCACGTTCACCAGCCGGTAATCCGCAATGGGACGCCATACGCCCATCATTGCGGCCAGGTGGAATACCAGCTCGACATCTTTGACGGCGGGTGCCAGCGTGTGCGCGTCGGTGATATCTCCCCGCACGACTTCAACACCTTGCTTTGTCAATTTATCTGCATTTTCTACGGGCAGCACCAGCGCGCGAATATCCTCACCGCGCTGCTGTAATTCTTTAATCAGGTGCCCACCGAGCAAACCGGTGGCGCCTGTGATCAGTACTCGCATCTATCATCCTTCCGTAAGACGACCTGATATGTTTGATAGCTACCAGTTGGTAGAAGGACAAAAAGTGTCCTTTACCCCCAATTATGCAACGAGCAAGGTAGGATTGTTAGGGTCTAATGGCCCTGAAGTACCAGGCTGGAAGGCCGTTATCGACCTATTGAATTATTCACTGAATCAGTGGAAAAATCTACTTCACCCGTTACTATATGTATCTCTCTCAAAATCTATTTTCAATAGCCAATTTTTGCTATATTTCAAATTGTTTCATGGCGTTTCAAATTGCATGTGGTAATATATGCAATGTTGCCAATGCTTCCCCGTTGTAAGTTTGCAGTAGGTGCTGCTTGCCATATGGAAGCACGTGGGCAATCGCTTGCGGGTGCTGCAAGTTGAACACCAAAGGAAAGGTATTTTGCGAATACACCAACGAGTTTGGAAATTCTTTCAATCACGTAAAGCGTCAAATGTAGTAACAGGTTTTGGGACAGTAGCGCTGCTGGGTGTGACTGTTTTCGGGTATAGCCAGAGTGCGGCGTTGGGGAGGACTCATGCTCAACCATCTTCGCCCTGTTCTCCGTGTACAGCGTATCAGGTGGGAGATACCGGTACGGTCTATCAGGTGTCAGATGACACAGGGATACACCACCAGGCAGCATTACAATGGAAGCCCCGGCACAGCGCAGCGGGGAAAGTAGCAATACATGTCGCTCCGCTGAGAAGTCAACTGGTGCAGAGTGAAGGAGTCCATAACGGACCAACGCAGGGGACGCCGACGACTACTACTTCACCAACACAGGGGACCCCAACGACGACTGCTCCACCAACAGGTACGACGGGTGGCGGGAATGTGTTCCCCTATGGGAGTTGTACCTGGTGGGCCGATCAGCGCTATTTCCAATTGCATGGAGTATTTGTGCCGTGGCACACACAGGCGAACGCCTGG
>Ga0209577_10006923_pt1 | contig 10461 bp, 4 predicted proteins | sample GraSoiAngelo_109_FD_185874 | JGI IMG/M metagenome (GOLD analysis project Ga0209577, IMG submission 185874) | Grasslands soil microbial communities from the Angelo Coastal Reserve, California, USA - 14_0903_12_20cm (SPAdes) (version 2) | ecosystem: Environmental > Terrestrial > Soil > Grasslands ...
CGGCGACGAGGCCCACGGCGTTCCGCCGCAGGCGCTGACGGTAAGCGCGGGCGTCACCGTGTATCGCCCCGAAGAAGACAACGCGTTCTCGTTTTTCAAGCGCGCCGACGAGAACCTCTTGACCGCAAAGCGCACCGGCAAGGATCGGGTCGTCGCCGAGTAGTCAGCGGCGGCGGTAGGGCCGGCCCAGGGCCCGGCGTAAGAGCCAGGGGATAGCCGCGGCGACGAGCGGTCGCTGCAGAAAGAAGGTCAGCCGCTCGATCTTCGGAAAGAGCTCCGACGACGTGTGCTGCAGGTCGAAGCCGTGCTCGTTGAGGCGAGCAAAGACTTGCTCGAGCGCGGTGGCCTCGTCGAGCGCATAGCCGGAGAGCTCGGCAGCCCGGCGCGATGTCTTGCGATACGCCCGCCAGGTGGACTGGATCCCGTAGATCAGCAGGATGAGACCGATGCCGGCGCAGGCAACGGCGACGGCTGCGAGCGTTACTCCTCGGCCTCCTCCGTCCCGCCCACTCCGGCGATCGTGGCCACGGTGTCGCCTTCATCGAGTCGCATGATGATCACGCCCTGCGTCTGCCGACCGGCGACCCGGATGTTCTCGATCGGGGTGCGGATCACCTGGCCACCTTCGGAGATGACGATCAACTGCTCCTCTTCGGGATTGACCACCACTCGCATCCCCACGAGCGGCCCGGTCCGATCGGTGATCGCCATGGTGTAGACGCCCTGACCGCCGCGGCTATGCGCCGGGTATTCCGCGAGCGGTGTGAGCTTCCCGTAACCCCGCGCCGACACGACCAGCAAGTGGGCATCCTTTCGCACGATGTCGAAGCCGGCGACGAGCGCGTCCTTGCGCAGGGTGATCGCCCGGACCCCGTGGGTGTCGCGGCCCATGGGTCGCGCCTGCTTCTCGTTGAACCTGACGGCTTTGCCATCCGTCGTCGCAATGATGAGCTCGTCGGATCCGCTGCTCAATTTGACCCAGTTCAGCTCATCGCCCTCGTCCAGATCGATGGCAATGAGCCCGTTGCGGCGAACCTGGCTATAGAGCCGCGCCAGCGTCTTCTTGATGGTGCCCTGTTTGGTCACCATGACCAGGTAGCGATCCTCCGCCCAGTCGGTGATCCCGACGACCGCGGTGATTTTGTCCTTCGGATCGATGTCGATCAGGTTGGCGATCGGAAGACCCTTGGCCTGGCGGTTGACGTCCGGAATCTCATGGACCCGAAGCCGGAACACCGAACCATGATTCGTGAAGAACAGCATGTCGGAGTGGGTCGAGGCAATCGCGAGATGCTCGACGAAGTCCGATTCGACGCGGGCCGCGCCCAAGATACCCTTGCCGCCACGGCGCTGCGGGCGGTAGGTGGTGGCCGGCACCCGCTTGACGTACCCACGATGGGTGAGCGTCACCACGACATCCTCTTTCGGAACGAGGTCCTCTTCGTTGAGCTCGACCGAGCCCTGGAAGTCGAGCTGGGTACGACGCGGGTCGCCATACTTCTTCTTGAGCTCACCGAGCTCGTCCTTGATCAGCAGCATGATCTTGGCTTCGTGGGCGAGGAGGTCCTCGAGATAGGCGATCCGCTTGATCACCTCCTCGTATTCCTCCATCACCTTGTTGCGCTCGAGCCGGGTCAACCGTCCGAGTCGCATGTCGACGATCGCCTTGGATTGCCGCTCGGAGAGCTTGAATCGCTCCTGCAGACGTTCCTGGGCCGTCTTCTCGTCCTGCGACTCACGGATCGTCTTGATCACCGCATCGAGATTGTCGAGCGCGATCTTGAGACCTTCGAGGAGGTGGGCGCGCTCCCGAGCTCGGTCGAGCTCGTAACGGGTGCGCCGGGTCAGCACCTCGCGGCGATGGTCGATGTGGTGCTGGAGCAGCGCCTTGAGGTTGAGCACGACCGGGCGGCCGTCCACCAGCGCCAGCGAGATCACGCCGAAGGTGGTTTGCAACGCCGTGTGCTTGTAGAGGTTGTTGAGGACCGTTAGCGCCCGGGCGTCTTTCTTGAGCTCGATGACGATGCGCATGCCCTGGCGATCGGATTCGTCATTGAGGTCGGCAATGCCCTCGAGCTTCCGCTCCCCGACCAGCTCCGCGATGCGCGCGACCAGCGTCGCCTTGTTCACCATGTAGGGAATCTCGGTGATGATGATCCGCTCCCGGCCATTCTTCGCCTCTTCGAAGGTATGGCGGGCGCGGACGATCAGCCGACCGTGACCGGTCCCATAGGCGGCGGCGATGCCCTCGCGACCGATGATGATGCCGCCGGTTGGAAAGTCCGGTCCCCTGACCAGCTTCATGAGGTCCTCGGTGGTGGCCTCGGTATTGTCGATCAGGTAAATCTCCGCGTCGCAGACCTCGCCGAGGTTGTGCGGCGGAATGTTCGTGGTCATTCCGACGGCGATCCCGGATGAGCCGTTGACCATCAGGTTGGGGAGCCGGGCGGGCAACACGAGAGGCTCCTGCCGGGTCGCCGAATAGTTGTCGCCGAAGTCGACGGTGTTCTTCTCCAGGTCGACCAGCAACTCAGCGGCGATTTGGGCGAGGCGCGCCTCCGTATACCGGTAGGCGGCCGCTGAATCGCCGTCGATCGAGCCGAAGTTGCCCTGGCCATCGACCAGGGGGTAGCGCAGCGAGAAGTCCTGTGAAAGCCGCACCAGGCTGTCGTAGACCGACGCATCACCGTGCGGGTGGTAGTGCTTGAGCACCTCGCCGATGATGGCGGCACACTTCTGATAGCGGGCACCGGGGGTCATCCCCTGGTCCTGCATCGCGTAGAGGATCCGGCGGTGGACCGGCTTGAGCCCATCCCGAGCGTCGGGCAGCGCCCGGCTGACGATGACGCTCATCGCGTAGTCCATGTAGCTCGAGCGCATCTCGCTCTCGAGCTGCAGCGGCAAGACGGTGCCGATGTTTAGCGGTTCCATGCAGACCTCGTGGTTGAAGTGTTGGTGCTAGTTGTTGTCAAAGCGTTTGAGAACGATGCAGGCATTCTGGCCGCCGAAGCCAAACGAGTTGGACATCGCGACCTTGATCTCGTGCCGGCGCGGCTCGTTGGGAACGTAGTCGAGATCACACTCAGGGTCGGGGTGCTCGAGGTTGATCGTCGGGTGCACGATGCCGTGGTTGATGGAGAGGATCGAGGCGATGGCCTCGACCGCCCCGGCGGCACCCAGCAGGTGACCGATCATCGATTTGGTGCTGGAGATCGGAATCTCTTTGGCCCGCTCGCCCATCACCCGCTTGATCGCGGCCGTCTCGGACTTGTCGTTCAGCTGCGTCGAAGTGCCGTGCGCGTTGATGTAGTCGACATCCTTAGGACCGATGTGGGCATCCTCGAGCGCCTTGGCCATCGCCCGAGCCGGACCATCACCGTCTTCCTCGGGCATCACGATGTGGAAGGCGTCGTCGGTAACAGCAAAGCCGATGATCTCGGCAAAGATCTCCGCACGGCGTTCCTGGGCGTGTTCCAGGGTCTCGAGCACCAGCATGCCGCCTCCCTCGCCAGGCACGAACCCGTCGCGCTGGGCGTCGAAGGGCCGGCTCGCCTTGGTCGGATCCTCCGAATAGGTGGAGAGGACTTTCATCGCGGCAAACGAGGCCAGCCCGAAACGACAGAGATTCGCCTCCGCGCCGCCGGCCAGCATGACATCGGCGTCACCCCGCTGCAGCACGCGGTAGGCGTTGCCCAGCGCCTGGGTGGACGCGGCGCAGGCGGTGGTGTCGGTGTTGTTCGGACCTTCCAGGCCGAACTGGATGGCGATCTGACAGGATGCCATGTTCGGGATGACCCGCGGGACGAAGAAGGGCGAAATCCGCTCCGGGGCCCGCTCACCCCGCAGCGCGAAGGCCTCGATCTCTTCTGAGATCTCCTTGAAGCCGCCGATCCCGGTGCCGAGCTCGCAGCCGATCCGGGTGCGGTTTTCCTTGTCCAGCTCGAGCCCGGACTGGTCGATCGCCATTTTCGCGGCGGCGACGCCAACCTGGCTGAAGCGGGCCATGCGCTTGGCCTCTTTGAAGTCCATGTATTTGCGCGGGTCGAAGTTCTTGAGCTCCGCCACGGTCTTGACCGGCAGGTCGGAGACGTCAAAGGTGGTCGCGATTCCAAGGCCGGAGCGGCCTTCGATCAGGCTGTCCCAGAACTCGGCCAGGTTATTGCCATTCGGCGCCAGGACCCCCATGCCGGTCACCACCACGCGATGCTCCGGCCGCACCCCATTCCCCGCCATTGCGTCATGTTACGAAAGGCTGAGCGGCTGGGGTTGAGGCGCCTTTCGGCGGAGCGGCTGCGTCCGTAAAGGCGGCGGTGAAGGTGGCGATGACCTGACGATCGACTGCGTCGCGGGCAACCCGGATCGCGCTCCGGATGGCGGTGGCATCGGAACGACCGTGGGCGATCACCGTGACGCCATTGACACCCAGCAGGAGCCAGCCGCCCAATTCCCGCCAGTCGACCCGCGCCCGGAGCGCCTGCAGCTTGGGCCGGACCAGCAGACCACCCACCGACGCGATCGGATCGCCCTTGATCGCATCCCGGATGCTGCGGAACAGCAACTCGGCGGCCCCTTCCGCCGTCTTCACCAGGACGTTGCCGGTGAAGCCGTCGCAGACGATGACGTCCGCCCGGTCTTTGAAGACGTCGTTGCCTTCGATGTTGCCGATGAAATTGATCCCGGTTGCCGCCCGCAGGAGCGGTTCGGTCGCCTGGACCAGCTGGTTGCCCTTTCCCGGTTCTTCGCCGTTGCTGAGCAGGCCGACCCGCGGCGAGGCGATGTCCATCACGCGTTCGGCGTAGATGGAGCCCATCCGGGCGAACTGCACCAGGTATTCCGGCCGGGCGTCGGCGTTGGCGCCGGCATCGAGCAGCAGGCAGCAGGCGGTCGCCGTTGGGATCACGGCGCCGATCGCCGGCCGCTCGACCCCAGGAATCCGGCGCAACCCGAAGAGGCCCGCCGCCATCACCGCCCCACTGTTGCCGGCGCTGACGAAGCCGGCCGCCCGACCATCCTCGACCATCGTGCAGGCCCGGACAATCGACGAGTTCTTCTTAGTTCGCACCGCCTGGGCGGGATGCTCATCCATCGCGATCACCTCGGGTGCGTCCTCGATCAGCGCCCACTTGCCCGCGCCCGCCTTCGCCAGGGCAGCGTCGACCTTTTCTTTCTGCCCGACGAAGATCACCTCGACGCCCAGCTCGCGGTGTGCCTGCACGCCGCCGGCCACGACCTGGTCGGGAGCGAAATCACCACCCATGGCGTCGAGCGCGATCTTCATTGGGACAGAGACCCGAGATGCGAGCGGGCTAGATGTCCAGGTTGCGCACGGTCTTCGCGTGCGTCTGGATGAAGCGCTTGCGGGGATCCACGTCGTTGCCCATCAGGACATCGAAAATCTTGTCGGCCTCGACCGCGTCCTCGATCTCGACCCGCAACAGCATGCGGTTTTGGGGGTTCATGGTGGTATCCCAGAGCTGCTCGGGGTTCATCTCGCCGAGACCCTTGTAGCGAGCGACCTCCGGCTTGCCGGTCATCTGCGCCAGTTTCCGATTCTTTTGCTCTTCGGTATAGGCGTAGCTGATCTCTTTGCCACGGGTGATCTTGTAGAGCGGGGGCTGCGCGATATACAGGTATTTCTCGCTGATCACCTGCGGCATGTAGCGGAAGAAAAACGTGAGCAATAGTGTGCGGATGTGAGAACCATCGACGTCAGCATCCGTATTGTGGCAAGCCAATCCACCTACGCCGCAGACGAAGTTTTCGTCACCCTCTACCGAAAAGTCGTAGACGAATTCACCCTGTGCCTCGACCTGATCGACGCGTCCAACCTGCAGACCGACCAGATCGCGCCCAGCGCCAAACAAACGTTCGGCCACTTCTCCAGGGCGGTCGAGGTGCGCCTGCAGTGGAGCCGCCAGCGGATGTCGCCGCCAAATCGCGAGCGTCCGACGTAACTGAGCCTTCCGACCGACCGCCAGACGGAAGAAAGGTTGTTTTGTCTGTATCGGAAGCGATGGATTGACGGAAGGGAGGCCGTGCGAGAGGCTTGCGAAGATTCCAAGCTGCCCGAACAGGTAAAGAAGTCCATCTTTGAGGGCCGGCGAGTTCGTGGTCACGGACCAGTTGCTTCTCGCAACGGTGCCATCGCCGAGGAAGTAGCCTTCCAGAAACGCGAGCTGAAGATCCTCAGGAAGGTTCAGCACGATGTCCGGTAGGCGCTTCTCATGAGCGTGCCCACCGAGACCCCAAGCCTGGAATAGTCGCGCCGCTAAGACGCTGTGGAAATAGAACTTGATTCCCCCGCTGTCTGGGTCGTGATACATCCGAGGCCTTTCGCCAAAGACGTCCCAAACGACCTGGCTCAACTCCTCGAGGAAGGGCTCGTCTTTGTGCCCCAGGCTCAGGCTGACCTGATGCCTGCTCAGGCTGCCCTCGGCGACATACCAGCCAAGGAACCACATGAGGTCGCGAGTGATGCCCAGGTAACGATCAAAGACTTTGTTCTCATGCGCTCGGGGCACGATCTGGATGTCATGGCCAATGCCGAGCAAGTCCTCCTCGGTCATCCCATCCATCGGCTGGTAGTCACTGATGACGCGCCACTTTGCGTTCTTGCTCGAAGTGCCTCGGTCGAACTCCTCTTCGATCTTCGATGGGATGAGTTGGTGTGCGATCGGCTCGTCCCAATCAATTGCCCGTAGATAGGACTCGAAGCGTGGAAGGATCGGCCGCGAACGGTTCGTCTCCCACTCGCAAACTGTGGCGGCCTGTTTCACACCGAGGGTGGTCGCCACGGCCTGAAGGGTGCGGCCTCCCTCTGACCGATGGATCGCCAACCGGCGCCATGCCTCTGTTTGAAGCACGACCCGCGGCTCAGTCCAGAGCTCGGGGGCAGCGAGCCGGGCGAGCATCCGGCTGGCGGCGAGCGCTCGTGCACTTTCGCCTTTGATGTACAGGGCCGAGGTCAGTCCGGCTCTGACAAAGGTCTCCAACAGGTCGATGGGTCGCGGCCGGATTTGAGGCGATGGCAATCGCTTTGAGGCCACCAGGCGGTCGCCGACCTTCACGTCCGAGCCGCGTCGGAGCTGAACGCAACCGCCATCGAGCACGTAGACGCTGTGAGAACCGGTAACGGTTACCGTCCGTCCGTACTGAGTCGCAATCCGATAGAGCGGCTCATGATTTCGATGTCGGATGACTTGCTTAAGGGGCCGGAATCGGGTTTCACCGGTGCCTTCATCGAACGAGATCACGTTGTAGCGGCGATACTCACGGCCGCGTTCGATGCATTCATCGATAAATGGGCCGATCTTGACGAGTTCGAGGCGGCCATCCGGTCCCTGTACGACCGTCGGCTCATCACCGGCCACGCTCATGACGATGACGTGGTGATAGCGCAGCTTGCCGATATCAAACTTCTCACCGACACCGGTGCCGAGGGCGGTGATGAGGTTGCGGATTTGCTCCGAAGTGAGGATCTTGTCCTCGCGGGCCTTTTCGACATTGAGGATCTTGCCGCGCAGGGGCAGAATGGCCTGGAAGCGCCGGTCGCGCGCGCCCTTTGCCGAGCCACCCGCGGAATCGCCCTCGACCAGGTAGATCTCGCTGAGGCTGGGATCGCGTTCGGAGCAATCGGCCAGCTTGCCGGGCAGCGTCGAGGACTCGAGCAACGACTTGCGCTGCACCAGCTCCCGAGCGCGCTTGGCGGCGTCGCGTGCCCGCGCCGCCACCAGGCATTTCTCGATGATCCGTCGCGCGTCCGGCGGATTCTCCTCGAGATACTGGGTGTAGGCGTCGGAGAAGACGGTCTCCACCTGGCCGCGGACCTCGGAGTTGCCGAGCTTGGTCTTCGTCTGACCTTCGAACTGCGGCTCGCGCACCTTGACGCTGATCACGGCCGTCAGCCCCTCGCGGACGTCGTCGCCGGTGAGGTTCGGGTCCTGCTCGCGCATCAGGTTCGCCTTGCGGGCGTACTTGTTGAGGACCGAGGTCAGCGCCGAGCGAAAGCCGGTGACGTGGCTGCCGCCTTCGACGGTATTGATGTCGTTCGCGAAGGCGAGGACGTTTTCGGTGAAGCCCTGGTTGTACTGCAAGGCGACCTCCACCGTATTGCCGTCGATCTCTCGCTCGACGTGCAGCGGCCGGAGGTTGACCCAGCCTTTGTCGCGGTTCAGATACTTGACGAACGCGCTGATGCCACCTTCGAAATAAAAGGTGTACTCGAGATCGATGCGCTCATCGCGCAGCAGAATGGTGAGGCCCTTGTTGAGGAAGGCGAGCTCCCGCAGCCGGTGCGAGACGATGTCCCAGTGAAAGCCGAGCTCCTCGAAGACCTCGGAGTCGGGCCAGAACCGGATGTAGGTGCCGGTGGTATCGGCCTTGCCGGTGACCTTCAAGGCCGCCATCGGTGCGCCGCGGCGGTATTCCTGCGAGTACTGCTTTCCGTGGCGCATGACGGTCACCTGCAATCGCTCGGACAGCGCATTGACGACCGAAAGCCCGACCCCGTGCAACCCACCGGAGACCTTGTAGCCGCCACCACCGAACTTTCCACCGGCGTGCAGCTTCGTCATCACGACCTCGAGGGCCGGCTTGCCCTGGTCCTTCATGATGTCGACGGGGATGCCGCGGCCGTTGTCGGCGACCGAGGCCGAGCCGTCCTGGTGGAGCGTTACTTCGATCCGGGTGCAGAAGCCCGCCAGCGCCTCATCAACGGAGTTGTCGACGATCTCGTAGATGAGGTGGTGGAGACCCCGGTTATCGGTGGACCCGATGTACATCCCGGGACGGCGTCTGACTGGCTCCAAACCCTCCAGAACCTGGATGGCCTTGGCGTCATAGGCAGGCGTCGTTTGTTCCTTAGGATTCAGCAAATCGCGTATTCAAATTATACCCAATTTGGGCTCAAAAATCGGTCCTTGTGGGACCAAAAATGGCAGGGTTCTCCGCCCCGGTCAGGAGGCGGCTACGGGCGTCGCGGCAGGAGTCTTCGGCCGCCACCGCAGGTCCAACTGGCGGGCGGCGCGAACCTCGTCGAGGCGGCCTACCGGCGCCTGATGCGGCGCGGTCTTGACGAGCTGCGGATTGTTCGCGATCTCGTCGACGATCTGTCCCACCGCCTCGACGAAGGCGTCCAGCGTCGCCTTCGACTCCGTCTCGGTCGGCTCGATCATGAGGGCCTCGGGGACGATCAAGGGGAAATAGACCGTCGGCGGATGGACGCCGAGGTCGATCAGGCGCTTGGCGATGTCTTTGGCCGATACCCCCTGTGCCTTCGCTTTTTTCGCGGTCAGGACAAACTCATGCATCGATGGCCCGGTGAAGGCATCGTCGAAGAATCGCCGCAGGTGATGCCGCAGGTAGCTCGAGTTGAGCACGGCGTTCTCCGCAACCTGGCTGATGGTGTTGCCGTAGACCCGGATGTACGCGTAGGCACGCAGGAGCATGCCGAAATTCCCGTAGAAGGACCGCACCTTTCCAATCGAGTGGGGCCGGTCGTAATCGAAGCGGAAGGCCTCGTCGGTGCGTTCCACGGTCGGCACCGGCAAGAACGGCACGAGGTGGGACTTTACCCCGACCGGCCCAGCCCCGGGACCGCCGCCGCCGTGCGGAGTCGAGAAGGTCTTGTGCAGATTCAAATGCACGACATCGAAGCCCATGTCGCCGGGCCGCGCGATCCCGACGAGCGCGTTGAGGTTGGCCCCATCGAAATACATCTGCACGCCCTGCTCGTGGGCGAGGCGGGTGATTTCGAGGATGTCTTTCTCGAAGAGTCCCAGCGTGTTGGGGTTGGTCAGCATGATCGCCGCCACCTTCGGCGAGAGCTTGCTCTTCAGGTCATCGAGGTGGACCAGTCCGTTAGCGCCTGACTTGAGCACGACCGTCTTGAGCCGCGAGAGCGTGGCACTCGCCGGGTTGGTGCCATGGGCGCTGTCTGGGACCAGCACCTCGTCGCGGGTCTCGCCGCGACTGCGGTGATACGCCTGGATCAAGCGCAGTCCAGTCCACTCCCCGTGAGCGCCGGCCGCCGGCTGCAAGCTCATCCGATCCATCGCCGTCAGCGCCAGCAGCGCGCGCTCCAGCTCCCACATCAGGCGAAGCGCGCCCTGGGCTCGAGCCGGTGGATGGTAGGGATGCAGGTCGGCAAAGTCATCCAGCCGGGCGAGCGCTTCGTTGACCGCCGGGTTGTACTTCATGGTGCACGAGCCCAGTGGGTAGAGGCCCTGGTGCAGGTTGAAATTTAGCCGGCCGAGGCGCCCAAAGTGCCGGGCGACTTCCGGTTCGCTCAGCGACGGGATAGGAACCGGCGAGGAGCGGCGTAGGCCGGCGGGTACCAGCTGATCGATGGGTCGGAGGGTGACGCCCGCCGCCGGCAGGCGCGGGCTGGGCCGGGCCTGACTGCCCAGCTCGAAGAGCAGCGGCTCACTCACGGCAGCACTTCGAGAAAGCGTTGGAGCGCCG
>Ga0209577_10006924_pt1 | contig 10460 bp, 8 predicted proteins | sample GraSoiAngelo_109_FD_185874 | JGI IMG/M metagenome (GOLD analysis project Ga0209577, IMG submission 185874) | Grasslands soil microbial communities from the Angelo Coastal Reserve, California, USA - 14_0903_12_20cm (SPAdes) (version 2) | ecosystem: Environmental > Terrestrial > Soil > Grasslands ...
AGCTTGCCAAGCGCCTGCGCCGGCAGGTGGGCGAGGCGATCGCCGACTTCAACATGCTCGAGGAAGGCGACCGCGTGATGGTGTGCCTCTCGGGAGGCAAGGATAGTCATGCGCTTCTCGACGTTCTCATTTCCCTGAAGGAAAAATCCCCGGTCGGGTTCGATCTCGTGGCGGTGAACATGGACCAGAAGCAGCCCGGCTTCCCCGCCCACGTGCTGCCCCAGTATCTCGAGAGCCGCGGCGTGCCGTATCGCGTCGTCGAGCAAGACACCTACTCGGTGGTGAAGCGCGTGATCCCCGAGGGCAAGACCATGTGCTCGCTCTGCTCGCGGCTGCGCCGCGGGGCGCTGTACCGCGCTGCGGGCGAGCTGGGAGCGACCAAGATCGCGCTCGGCCATCACCGTGACGACATCCTCGCGACCTTTTTTCTCAACCTGTTCCACGGCGGCAAGCTCAAGGCGATGCCCGCGAAGCTGCGCTCGGACGACGGCAAGCACGTGGTGATCCGCCCGCTCGCGTACGTGAGCGAGGACGATCTGATCGCTTACGCCGAGGCGAAGGCTTTCCCGATCATCCCGTGCAACCTGTGCGGCGCGCAGGAAAACCTGCAGCGGCAGGTGGTGCGCCAGATGCTCGCCGAGTGGGAAAAGCGCCATCCCGGCCGCATCGAGTCGATCGTGCGCGCGCTCACCGACGTGAGCCCGTCGCACCTGCTCGACCGCAAGCTGTTCGATTTCGCAGGCCTGCGCCATGAAGCCGACCGTTCTTGAGCTGAGGGGCAAAAAGGGTGCGCGGCTTGCGATGCTGACCGCGTACGACTTCCCGAGCGCGCGCCTGGTGAGCGAGGCGGGCATCGATCTGATCCTGGTCGGCGACTCGCTCGGCATGGTGGTCCTCGGCTACGGCAGCACGCTGCCGGTGACGATGGACGACATGGTGCATCACACCAAGGCCACCCGTCGCGGCGCGCCCGAGGCGTTCGTCATCGCCGACCTGCCGTTCCTCGCGTACGGCACGCCCGAGCAGGCGCTCGCCAACGCGGCGCGCCTCATGAAGGACGCGGGTGCCGATTCGGTGAAGCTCGAGGGGGGTGTCGAGATCGTGCCGATCATCGAGGCGCTCTCGCGCGCCGGCGTGCCGGTTCTAGGCCATGTCGGCCTGACGCCGCAGACCGCCTCGGCGCTCGGCGGCTACAAGCTGCAGGGAAAGGATGAGGAGAACGCGCGGCGCATCCTGGAAGGCGCGCAGGCGCTCGAGCGCGCCGGCTGCTGGGGCGTGGTGCTCGAGCTGGTGCCTTCGCCGCTCGCGCGCCTGGTCACTGAGCGCATCGGCATCCCGACCATCGGCATCGGCGCAGGCGCGCATTGCGACGGCCAGGTTCTCGTATTCCATGACCTGGTCGGCCTGTTCTCCGGCTTTACACCGAGCTTCGTCAAGCGCTACGCGGAAGCCGGCGCAGCGATCAGGGACGCCGTCGCCCGCTATGCCGCCGACGTGCGCAACGGCAGCTTTCCGGCCGAAGGGCAGAGCTTCGGCATGAAAGACGAGGTGCTCAAGCGCCTGCATGGCAGCTAGGGCCGTAGCGGTCATCGGGCCAGGTGCATTGGGCCTGCTGTACGCGAGCCGTCTTTGCGAAGTAGTCCCGACCGCGGTGATCGCGCGCAATGCCGCGCGCGCCACCGAGCTGCGCCGGGGAGTGCGCGTCGGCGGCCGGCTTTACAAGCCAGAAGCGTTCGGGCCCGACGAGCTGCCGCAAGCAGACTGGGTGATCGTGCTCGTGAAGACGCACCAGACCGCAGCCGCGATCAGGGTCGCCGCGCGAATGCAGCCGAAAGGCGTGCTGTCGCTGCAGAACGGGCTGATCGAGCAAATTCCGCAGGGCGTCACGAGCGCCGGGGCGTACCGCGTCGGCAAGAAAGTTGTGCCCGTCGCACTGGGTAAGACCCTTCTTCCCCGCGGTTTCGAGCCGCTCGCCGGATACCTGCGCCGCGCCGGCTTTCCGGTTCGGGTCACGCGCAAGATCGGCGCGGCCCGGCTGCACAAGCTGCTCGCGAACGTCTGCATCAATCCGGTGACCGCGCTTTTCCGGATACGCAACGGCGAGATCCGCAAACATCCTTACCGGGGTCTAGCCGAAGCGCTTGCGCGCGAGGCCGCTCTGGTTCTTTCCAGGGAAGGGCTGGAAATCACTGCTTCCGAGGCGGTGAGCCGCGTGATGGACGTGGCAGCAATCACGGCGCGGAACCGCTCGAGCATGCTGCAGGATCTGCTCGCCGGCCGAAAGACCGAGCGCGAGCATCTGACCGGCGCATTGTTGCGGCTCGCGCGCCGCCACCGGGTAGCCGTTCCCGTGCACCGCGCCCTGTACGAGGTCATTCGCGTCATGGAGTCAAAATAGAATGCAGCCCATGACCGCGCGCAGTGCGCTAAGAACGCTGCTCCTCGCCGCCATCGCTTCGCCCTGGCTCGCGGACTGCCGTGCCGCAGCCGACCCGCGCAACACCGCGCAAGCGGTGGTCCAGGTCTACGGCGCGCGCGCGAAGGGTGTCAAAGGATGGTTCGCGGTGCATACCTGGGTGGCGGTCAAGCCGACCGACGCCGCGGCCTATACCGTCTACGAAGTAATCGGCTGGCGGCTGCGCTGGTCGGATTCGGCGCTCGTGGTCCGCACCCGGCAGCCCGACGCGCCGTGGTTCGGCTCCAAGCCCGAGCTGTACGCGGAAAAGCGGGGTCCCGGCGTCGACGAGCTCATCAAGCGCATCGACAAGGCGGCGCGCGACTATCCCTACGCGCAGGAATACACGCTCTGGCCAGGCCCGAACTCCAACACGTTCACCGCTTGGATTGCGCGCCACGTGCCGGAGCTCGAGCTCGACCTGCCGGCGACCGCCATCGGCAAGGACTATCTCGGCAGCACAGTGTTCGCCACTGCGCCCAGCGGCAGCGGCTTTCAGTTCTCGCTCGCCGGACTGCTCGGCATCGCGGCGAGCGGCGTCGACGGGCTCGAACTCAACCTCCTCGGCCTGAACTTCGGCGTCGGCCCCTGCGGCCTCAAGCTGCCCCTCCTCGGGCGGCTGGGCACGCCGCGCCTGGGCGAAGCCATCGCCACCAAAAAGCCCGCCGAGCGCTAGGTCCTCATGCGCTGCACGAGCGCGTGCAGCTCCCGGCTCATCTCCTGTGCGGGCAGATGGGCGCTCGAGCCGTGGCCGGGAAGCACCCATTCGAAGTGATACGCCTCGAGCCGTGAAAGCGAGTCCGTCAGCGCGCGCCACGAATACCAGCAGGCGTCGCGAAACGCGACCAGGTGCGAGCGCTCCTCGCTCCACGCCAGCGAGTCGCCCGTGAAGAGGTAAGTGTCCTCGAGCAGGTAGGCGACACTGCCCTTGGTATGGCCGGGCACCGGAATCGCAAGCAGCGCATCGCGGATTTTTATTTCGTTCATTCCCTCAATTCGGTTTTTCGCATACGGCGCCGCTCGGGCATCGTCCTGGTGAATCCAGACCCGCGCGCCGAAGGCCTCTGCATATTTGTCGGCGTCCGCGACGTCGTCGCGGTGCGAGAGCAGGATGTCCTTGATCCCGCCGGCGCCGTCAAAGAATTTCCTCAGCTCGAGCGCATAGCGCGGCGAGTCGACGAGCAGGTTGCCCTCGGCGCGCGCGACGAAGTACGAGTGCGCGCCATAGGAATCCTTCGAGTTGAAGCCGCACCGGTACACCCCCGGCGCGAGCTCCTGCGGGAAGATTCCTTCGGGTCGTTGTCTTTTGGCTTGAGTGCGAACCGATGCCGTCGGGCAAACCAGGCGTGCCCGCCAGGCCATCATCTCCTCCTTTTCATTCGCCGGCTGGCGCGCGAACACGCTCTTGTCGCCGCGCTCGACGATGAGGCCCGGCGCGACGTGGCGCGAGGCGGCGCAGTTGATGCACGCCGTGTCGATGTACCACTCGCCCGGCGCCGAATCCGGGTTGCGGCGGGGCATCGGGATTTCTACCTTTGACCGGAGCGCATAAGCGTCATGGTCTGGCCCGTGCGGCGCATGTCGACATGCTTGAGGAAGCTCATGCCGATCAGCACGGTCGGGAGCTTTTCCTGGCCGCCTTCGATCACCATCGCGGGAACGTTGAGCAGACCGATCTCGCCCACCTGCACGCTCGCCAGCGTTATCACGTACGCCGGCGCCGGGCCGTTGGCAGTGTTCGTCATCACGCGCTGGCTTTGAAGCAGATCGATGCCGATGCGCTCCGCCTGATCCGAGTTGAGGACGACCAGCGTCGCGCCGGTGTCGATCACCGCGGGGAAGGTCACGCCGTTGAGCACTGCTTCGGCAAAAAAATGGCCGCTAGAGCTCGCGCGCAACACGGTTTCCGCAGCGCTCGATTGACCGAGGCCGAGCGTGAAGCGCCGCCCGCCGGCCTCGAAGATGGCGAGGCCATTGCGAATGTCGGCGAGCCGCACGCCTTCGGGCGACGTTTCCCCGATCCACAGCGAGCGCGCCGCCGTCCCGTTGACCACGATTTGCGCTTGCGAAGAAGAAAGGCTCGCGACGAACACCGACTGCGCCCATGCGGCGGCCTGCACGAAGAGGCCGAGTGCCATGCCCGCCAGCGCCGAGATAAAGTTCTTCATCGAATCAGCTGGTCTTCACGTAGCTTGCTTCGAGGCAGACGTTGACGAGCGCCTGCCGCTTTTCCTCCCGCACCACCTTCATCGCGCGCTCAAGAGCGGGCATCAACTGGTTCGGGTCGTTCACGCGCTCGCCGTGACCGCCGCTTGCTTGGATGATGTGCTCGAAGCGGGGCGAAGGCTCGAGGGTGGCGAAGGGCGGGAGGGGAGTTTCTGACGCGTAGCCTTTCGGATAGATGCCGAGCGTAGAGCGGTGCACGGCCGCCCAGCGCGCGTTGTTGAAGATGACGTAGAGCACCGGCAGCCGCATGCCTTCGCCGACGAAATGGCCGGGCGTCGGGTTGCCGAACATGTAGGAGCCGTCGCCGAGGGTCGCGATCAGCGTCTTGCCGGGCGAGGCGAGCTTCGCGCCGAGCGCGGCGCCCAGGCCCCAGCCGAGGCCGCCCGAGGGCGGGTTGCCGAAGTAGCGCATCGGCTCGCGGATCGTCAGCTCTTCGAGCAGGATCGGGGATTCGTTGACCAGGATCGTGTCATCGCCCAGCAGCCGGTTCACGCACTGCGATGCGAATTTGGCGGTCAAGCCGGCCGGGCCGCCGCGTGCTTTGCGCCGGGTTTCATTCGACTGCGCCGCAACGGCCTGACGGCGCGTTTCGATGCGAGCCGATGAGAAAGCGTGCTTTTGTGCGCGCTCGCACAGGGCATTGAGCGTCGGGGCCACCGCGCCGGTGAGCGCCACGTCGGTGCGGAAGCCGCGCAGCGGGTAGCGCGCGAAGAGCGGGTCGGGGCCGATGTGCACGACTCTCGCCTCGGGCTTCGGATTGCCTTGCGAGGGGAGCCACGGCACGTCGCAATCGACCACCAGGATCAGGTCGGACCGCGGCAGCAGGGCCTGCGGATCCCAGCCGGCGGCGAGCGCATGTTCGGTCGGCAGGGCGAGGTAGCGCGGCCGGTAATGGATCACCGGGATGGCGAAGGTCTCGGCAAGCTGCTGGAGCGCGCGCGCGGCCTCGACGGTGCGGCCGGCATTCGCGGTGATCAGCAAGGGCCTTTCGGCTTTTCCCAGAAATTTTGCTGCTTCATCCAGCGTGTCGGGATCCGCGGCGGGCGGCGAGGCTGCCGTGATCGTCGCACTTTCGGAAAATCTGGACGCAAAAGGCGATGCCAGAATCTCTCTCGGCAAAGTGACATAGACCGGGCCTTGGGGCTCGCTCTTGGCGATGGCGAGCGCGCGATCGAGGATCGCTTCCACCTGCTCCGGGTGACGCAGCTCGTAGTCCCACTTCATGAACTCGCGCAGCATGCCTCCCTGGTCGAAGTGCTCCTGCGCCCAGTGGATGTAGTTGTTGCGCGCGCCGGGCAGCGCGCCCGACTCGGTGAGCGGCGTGCGGCCCGCGCTGAAGAGTATGGGGATGTTCGTGCGCGAGGCGTTGATGAGGCCGTTCACCGCGTTGGCCGTGCCGACGCCGACGTGCACCATCATCGCCTGCGGCCGGCCGGTGATCATGGTGAAGCCATGCGCCATCGCGACGCCGAGGTTTTCGTGCGGCACGATCACCACTTCGGGCAGCCGCCAGCCGAGCGCCTGGCCCTTGGCGTAGGCCTCGACGACCGGGGCGAAGTCGGTGCCGCCGTTGGCGAAGAGGTACTCGACGCCGCGCGCGGCGAGCAGCCCCAGCCAGGCGTCGGCGGCGGTTTCGGGCCTGAAGCTGACGGGATGGTCCGGTTTCACGATGAGCCCTCTCTGGCAACTGCCGTCAAGTATGTTGGCTGCCCCTCTCTTGTCAAACTGAATTTGACGTGCTACGTTTGCGAAGAGGACAGACATGATGAATTGCGCGGAGCGACTCGTCGAGATCTTCGGCAGCCAGGCGGAGCTCGCGCGCGCTTTCCAGCTCGATCGCGCGGTCGTCCATAACTGGGTCAAGGTCGGCTATGTGCCCGCGCGCTGGGCCGGCGAAGTCGAGCGTCTCACCCAGGGCCGCATCAGCGCAGTCGAAGTCATCAACGAAGCGAGCGCGAAGAACCCGGTGCGCGTAAAGTCGCGCCCCGGCGATGCGCCCTTCGGCATTCTCTCGGAGACCGATCCCATGAGCCAGTACGCCCCCGCCAAGCGCATCTATTCGTTCCACCCGCCGCAGAGAACGCTGATGGGGCCGGGCCCGACGGAGATCCATCCGCGCGTGCTCACCACGATGAGCCAGCCGGCCATCGGCTACCTCGATCCGATCTTCGTCGAGCTGATGGAGGAGCTGAAATCGCTGCTGCGTTACGTCTACCAGACGAAGAACCCGCTGACCTTCCCGCTGTCGGGGCCGGGTTCCGTCGGCATGGAGTACTGCTTCGTCAACATGGTGGCGCCGGGCGACAAGGTGATCGTGTGCCAGAACGGCGTCTTCGGCGGCCGCATGCTCGAGAACGCAGCGCGCTGCGGCGGATCGCCCGTCGTGGTCGAGGACAAGTGGGGCGAGCCGGTCGACCCGCAGAAGCTCGAGGACGCGCTGAAGAAAAACAAAGACGCGAAGCTGGTCGCCTTCGTGCACGCGGAAACCTCCACCGGCTGCCAGTCCGACGCGAAACTCCTGACGCACATCGCGCACAAGCACGGCGCGATGGTGATCGTCGACGCCGTCACCTCGCTCGGCGGAACGCCGGTCGAGGTCGACGAATGGGAGATCGATGCCATCTACTCGGCGAGCCAGAAGTGCCTGTCGTGCACGCCGGGGCTGTCGCCGGTCTCGTTCTCCGAGCGCGTGGTCGAGCGCGTGAAAAAGCGCAAGGACAAGATCCACAGCTGGTTCATGGACATGAACCTGCTGCTCGGCTACTGGAACGCGGGCACGCGCACTTACCACCACACCGCGCCGACGAATTCGCTCTTCGCGCTGCACGAGGCGCTGCTGCTGCTGCGCGAGGAAGGCCTGGAGAACTCCTGGGCGCGCCACTCGCGCCACCATTTCGCGCTCAAGGCCGGGCTCGAGTCGATGGGCCTCAAGTTCCTCGTCAAGGAGCAGGATCAGCTGCCGCAGATGAACGCGGTCATGTGCCCCGAGGGCGTGGACGAAGCCAAGGTGCGCAGCACGCTGCTCACCGAGTTCGGCCTCGAGATCGGCGCCGGCCTCGGGCCGCTCAAGGGCAAGGTCTGGCGCTTCGGCCTGATGGGCTACAGCTGCCGCCCGGACAACGTGATGCTGTGCCTCTCGGCGCTCGGCTCGGTGCTCAACGACATGGCGCTGCCGGTGCACGTCGGCGACGCCGAAGCCGCGGCGCACGGCGCCTACGCGCAAATGCACGTCAAGGACGCGCAGCGCAAGAAGCGGGCCGCCTGAAGATCGGGGTCAGAGCTGGTCAGAGCCCGACTTCGGCGCCCCAGCGGACCTCGTCATCGGCCGGGCTCGTAATAATAGACAGTGGCGCTCGGAAAGTATCGCAACAGACGGAACTCCGGACGGGCGTCGATGAATTGCTGGTCCGGCATGAAATGCGGGTTTTTTGAATGCGTCTCCCTGATGCCAGCGGGAGGAGTGTAGACCAGGAATCCGGGCTGCGCCATGACTTGGCGCCAGACTTGTTCGAACTCGGCCTGGATCGGAAGCAGCGAGACGGTCTTGCGCCCGGAGTAGAACGCGAACACCGGGAAATTGTGCGCGGCGTAAATCGTGTCAGCGGGCGTCGAGCGCTCGCGCAAGTATCCGGCGATCTGGACTTCTTCTGACTCTGAGCTGTCTATCCAGGGGTCGCGTAGTTTCTGCAATGGACTCGCATAATCTGCCACCGCCACGGCAACGCCGAGCAGCACCCCTGCAACCCACACCGGCCTTGCCTGGCGCGCGATCCAGCGCAATAACGCAGTGACACCCAGTGCGCTGATGATCACGACGGGAATGGCCAATGGCAAAAGGTAGCGAACCTCCTTGTGGCCAATCGTCAGCATGTAGGCAAAAAAGACCAGTCCCCACATCAAAAGCACGAGCTGCCGTTTTGTCTGACTACTGAGGGCGGCGTTCTGGGCAGATACCGTCTCGCCTTCGCTGTGGTAACGCAACCCCCAGCGCACGACAGCCGAGCAGAGCCCTAATGCAAAGAACAGCCACAGGCCGGGCGGAAAAATCTCAAGCACTGCGTCGAAATAAAAGCGGGCGGGGACCGGGGCCGTCCACTCCGTCACAATCCTTCTTGCTAGGACAAAAGGAAACAGAAACGAACCGTAATTCCAGCGGACCCAAATGAGATAGGGGGCGATGGTGACGCCAGCCGCAACGACCAGAATCACCAACTGCCGTAGTTTTTTCAGGGAAAGGCTTGCGTCCAGCGCGAAATAGACGATCAGGAATAGTGAAGTGAATCGGGTTTGTATGGCCAGGGCGTAAGTTGCGCCAGCGAGCATCGCAAAACGGGGACCTGGTTTATCGAACAGCCACATCGCGGCAAGCATGAATGCCACGGCCGGCATATCCGTAAGTAGCTCATGCGAGGTTTCCACTAGATACGGTGTGAATGCGAACAGGAACGCAGCCGCTATCCCGGATACCACGCCGAACGTCCCTCGCACGTAAAGGAAAGCGAACAGCACTGCCAGCGTGGTGACGAGGGCCTGCACAATATTGGCGACGTAGATGTTGTCCCATAGCGCGAACCCCAAGGCATACAAGACAGACAGCAATGGCGGGCGGTGGAAGAACTCCTGGTAATTGGCGCGGCCGTCGAGGATCACCTTGGCATGCTGCAAAAACACGGTCTCGTCCCAAAAATGCGAATAGGTGAGTGGAACGGCTCTGACCAGCGCGGCGAGCGCCACGATGAGCGCAAGCGCTATCCAGGGCACGCGGCGAGCGGAAACCAAATTCGCCGCGGTGACTGAGGCGGCGATTCGGAAAGTTGCCGCCATGGTCAGGTGACTTCCGTCCTCATCCGCGTGCCGGGCATGGTGTCAGCTAGCGCGATGACTTCCGTCGCGCGCCCGATGGGAGCGATTAAATTGATCGCTTCGGGTCCGGCGATTCGCACGGCGGCAATCGCGGCTCTCAGGTCTTGCATACTTTCCCGAAGGCCGACGTAACGGAAAATCGCGTACCCGAGCAGCACCGAGTTGCACAGTCCGAACAGGGCATGCACCCAACGCTGCTCCAGGACGTCCCGCACGACTCCGGCGAACCACCAGGCGCACAAGACATATTCCGCGACAATGAACCGCAGCGGTGCGGCGGTGCGGCCCTGTACCTTCGGTGTGCGCCCGAAAGGAATCTTGCGGCCCGTCAAACCCTGCTGGATTGACTTGAAGACACCTGCCAGGTTGACAGGTATCAGCAGCAGATTGAGCGCGTAGACTCTCGCGGTGTCGGACGCTCGGTAACCGTTTTGTACGAGATCTCGAGCATACAGAAAGAAGTAGGGCGCGGCCGAGAGCGGAAACCACAGCAGGCTTAGGGCAGTGGTCTGAAACGGGATTCCCATCATGACGAGGAGTCCGAAGTTCACCGCGGCAAGCGACGTCAGGTAATGAATCCGGAAGAATCCCTCGATCGCCCTGAGCGTTCGCCCAGGTCCACGCACGAGGTAGCGCAGCAGCTTCGGCAGAATGATCAGGCCGCCGTTCGCCCAACGGCGCCGCTGGATCAGGAGCGCACCAAAATCGGGTGGCGTCGCGCTAAAGGCGAGCCGTTCGGGATAGTTGTAGAGCCGCCAGCCCTTGTCGATCAGGTCGATGCTGGATTCCGTGTCCTCGATTACGGTTCTGTCCTGAATGTAGACCTTGACAGGGAAGCCGCGCTCCATCTGAGTGACGACGATGTCTTCGAGGGCCGCCTTGCGCAGGAGCGCATTGGCGCCTACCCAGTAGGTCG
>Ga0209577_10006928_pt1 | contig 10460 bp, 7 predicted proteins | sample GraSoiAngelo_109_FD_185874 | JGI IMG/M metagenome (GOLD analysis project Ga0209577, IMG submission 185874) | Grasslands soil microbial communities from the Angelo Coastal Reserve, California, USA - 14_0903_12_20cm (SPAdes) (version 2) | ecosystem: Environmental > Terrestrial > Soil > Grasslands ...
GAAGTCGCGCCTGAATGAGCTCAGCCGTGAGTTGTATCGCCAGGAGATCGCCAAGCTGGTCGAGCGGTTGAATCTCTTCATCCCGGAGCGCGAGCGGCAGCTCCGGGTCCCGGACACGAAGTTCAACCGCAAGATCGGTATGTACGGGCACCAGCTGTACACGGTGGACGGGGTGCCGATGGACGACCCGGGCAGGTATCAGGAGTACCTGAAGGGGGTGCTCCCCCAGCCCGAGCACTACACGATGGTGCACGACATCGAGAAGCAGCCGGGCTGGATCGAGCCCAAGAAGGCGGACAGCCTGCTGAAGTGAGCAAGCCGCTGGTCATCGCGCACCGCGGCGCCTCGGGATACGAATACGAGAACTCGCGGGCGGCGTTCCGGGCGGCCCGCGTGCGCGGGGCGGACGCAGTGGAGCTCGATGTGCACGCCGCCGCCGACGGCGTGCTGTTCGTCCACCACGACGAGGTCGTGAGCGGCAGCCACATCACGCGCTCGAGCGCGGCCCAGATCCGGACACTGCGACTGCCGAACGGGGAGTCCGTGCCGACGCTCGACGACGCGCTGGCGGCGGTGGACGCGGCGCTGCGGGTGTTTGTCGAGGTGAAGTCGCTGCCCCCATCGTGCGACGAGCGGTTGCTCGCGGCGCTCGAGGGCGGGAGGGCCGGCCGCTGCGCCGTCCACAGCTTCGACCACCGGATCGTGAAACGGCTAGGGCTCGCCCGGCCGGCGCTCGAGCGGGGCGTGTTGCTGGCCTCCTACCCGTTGCGGCCGCTGGAGGCACTCGAGGATACGGGGGCGACTGCCCTGTGGGAGGAGCAGAGCCTGATCGACGCCGCGTTGGTCGACACGCTGCATCGCGCGGGGTACCGGATCTACGCCTGGACCGTAAACGACCCCGACGACATGCGCCGCCTGGTCGCGCTCCAGGTCGACGGCCTGTGCGGCAATTTCCCGGACATCGCGCGTCGCATCGTGGACGGCGCCGGCGCATGACGGCGCGGCGCGTCGCGGTGATCGGTGCGGGGACGATGGGCCACGGGATCGCAGTGTCGCGCTCACCGACAGCCGTCCCGAGGCCATTCCCCCCGCCATCCGGCGCATCGGGGACTTGTTCACGGGCGGCGTGCAGCGCGGCAAGCTCGGGGAGGCGGACGTGGCCGCCGCGGCCGCGCGGTTGCGGCCCGAGCGCGACCTGGCGTCGGCCGTGCGCGAGGCCGACGCCGTGATCGAAGCGGTGGTCGAGGATCTCGGCGTCAAGCAGCGCTTGTTCGCCGAGCTCGAGCGCGCGGCGCCCGCCGAGGCCCTGCTGGCGACGAATACATCGTCCCTGTCCGTCGCGGCAATCGCGTCCGGGATGCGCCGGCCGGGCCGGCTCGTCGGGATGCACTTCTTCAACCCGGTGCACGTGATGAAGCTGGTCGAGGTGATACAGGCTCCGGCGGCCGATCGCGCCGCCGTGGACCGGGCGGTGGAGCTCGCGCGCGTCTTCGGCAAGGAGCCGATCGTGGTGCGGGACTCGCCCGGCTTCGCGTCGAGCCGGCTCGGCGTGGCCCTCGGGCTCGAGGCGATGCGGATGCTCGAGCAGGGCGTGGCCTCGGCCGAGGACATCGACCGCGCGATGGAGCTCGGCTACAACCACCCGATGGGCCCGCTCAAGCTGACCGACCTGGTGGGGCTCGACGTGCGGCTCGCCATCGCCGAGTACCTGTACCGCACGCTCGAGGAGCCCCAGTTCGAGCCGCCGAGGATTCTGCGGGACAAGGTGGCCAAGGGAGAGCTGGGGAAGAAAGCGGGCCGAGGCTTCTACAACTGGGGCGAGCGGCCGGACGGCCGATAGCTTTCCCCTTCGCACGCGCTCGCGGTCCCGCGAGTTCGGTGGTAGTATTGCCGTCGCGGCGTGGCACTGTTGCGCGCCTGCAACGACCATGCCATTTCTGTTTCCGCGGTCTCGAAAGGCGCAATCGTCGCCGGCCCTGTCCGGCTCGGATGCCGAGCTGGCCGAGCGGATCCGGGAGGGTGACGAGCGCGCGTTCGGGCGTCTGCTCGAGGCTCGCTGGCGTCCGCTCGTGGGCTATCTGTGCACCCGGGTGGGGGATGGCGAGCTGGCCCAGGACATCGCGCAAGAAGCGTTTGCCCGCTTCTGGGCGCGGCGGGGGCAGCTCGATTCGACCCGCTCCGTGGTCGCGTACCTGTACCAGGTGGCTCGGCGCTGCGCGATCGACGAGCTGCGCAAGCTCGAGGTCCGCTCGCGCTGGCTCGAGCGCGAGCGCAGCCTAGGCCTGCTGACCGACTCCGGCGCAGTCGCGCAGGGGGCTGATCCCGAGCTGTTGGCGACGCTTCAACGGGCGATTGCCAGGCTGCCCACTCGGCGGCGCGAGGCCTTTGTGCTCGTGCACGTGCAGGGCCTCTCCTACCGGCAGGCCGCTGAGGCGATGGGAAGCGCGACCCAGACGGTCGCGAACCAGGTCGCCGCCGCCCTGGCGGAGTTGCGCGCACAGCTGAAAGAGCTCATCGGCGAGCCCGGCGATGTGGCCGCGGTCGCCCGATAGTATAACTCCCACCTTCATCCGTATAGCGAGAAGGACGCCGAGGCCCCAACGGGCTCGGCCGCAGCGCAGTGTGCGGCAAACCGTTTTCAGGAGTGCGCTCGAGCGATGACCGAAGACCAGGCGGAACGCGAGCGATCGATCGATCCTGTGCTGGCGCGCGCCCTGAAGGGCGAAGTGTCGCCCGAGGAGGAAGCAGCGGTGCGAAACTGGCGCCGCGCGTCTCCCGAGCACGAGGCCGAGTACCGCGAGCTGTCCCGGATCGTCGAGCTGTCGGCGCGCCTGGGCGAGCTCGTCGCGGCCCCCCTCCCGTCCCCGCCCTCGATCCCGGAGCTGATCGCACGGAGCGGCCGGGAGCCGCTTGGACGGCGCCGTTCCTGGTGGACGGCAGCCGCCGCGGGCGCAGCGGCCGCCGCCATCCTCGTCGGGGCGCTCGGCTACTCCCCGTGGCGCGAACCGCGGGCTGCGGCGCTCCGCATTCAGGAGATCGCGACCGCGAAGATGGAGACGGCCGCGGTCGAGCTGTTGGACGGAACGGTGGTGCGGCTGGGGCCTTCCAGCCGGCTCCGGGTCGTGGCGGGTCGGGGCCGGCGCGAGGTGACGCTGGAAGGTCGTGCCTTCTTCGCCGTGGCCCATGACGGCACACCGTTCGTGATCGCGACGGAGGCTGGGGAGGTCACGGTGCTGGGTACCCGGCTGGATCTGGAAGCGCGCGGCCGGGATCTGCGCGTCGTCGTGGTGGAGGGGCGCGTCGCGCTCTCCACGCAACGCGCGCGCACCCAGCTCACGGCAGGCGAGATGGGCCGCGTGCGCAACGGGGAGACCGCGCCGGTGGTACGGGTGCCCGACATCGGCGCCGTGGTGCAGTGGACCGGCGACTTCCTTGCCTTCCAGTCCACGCCGCTGCGGGACGCCGCCCAGGAGATCGAGCGGGTGTACCGCGTGCGGGTGGAGATCTCGGACGCGCAGCTGGCGCAGCGCGTCATTACCGCGTGGTTCCGCGACAAGAGCCTGGACCAGGTGGTGGATGTGGTCTGCCTGGCCGTGGCTGCACGTTGCAGCATCGAGGACGGCGTTGTTCGCATCCTGCCGGACGCTCACGGAGGTGGTCGATGATGAACCGACAGCTGGCTCTCGTGACGTTGATCGCTGCGCTGGGCGCCTCGGGCGTCGCGGCGCAGACCACCGAGTATGCGCGGGCGGCGCACCCAGCCGCGCCGGCCGCGGTCGAGCACGGGCTGCTGTCGCTGCGTGCGGAGATCGTGGTGCACGGCGCGCTGCTGGCCGACGCCCTGACGCTCCTGTCGGAGCGGGCCAGGGTCCCCATCGCCTTCAGCGCGAGCCTCCTCCCCGACCGGAGTCACCGGGTGGATTGCCCATGCGAGGCGGCGACCGTCGCCGATGCGCTCGACCGGCTGCTCCGGGGCACGCATCTCGACTTCAAGGAGATGCACGGGCAAATCGTCATCTTTCCGCAAGTCGCCTCCGCCCCGCCAGGGACGCAGTTTGCCGCGGTCGACGGGCCGGTGGGCGATGGCGGAGCCCTGGAGATCCCGCTCGCGGAGGTGTACGCCGCGCCCGTGCGCGCTCAGGGGACGGGGACGGTTCGCGGGCGCGTGTTCGAGGTCGGGTCGGAACGGTCCTTGAGCCCCGCGCAGGTGACCATCCCCGGCACAAGCATCGGCGCGGTGACGGACGCCGCCGGGCATTACGTGATGGCCAACGTGCCCGCCGGCCCCCACACCGTACGCGTTCGGATGATCGGGTTCGCCACGACGGAACAGACCGTCACGGTCGCCGACGGCGACACGGCGCGAGCGGACTTCGCGCTCGCCTTCCGACCGATCTTGCTCGACGAGCAGGTGGTGACCGGCACCGCCGGTCCGGCCACCAGGCGGACGCTGGGCAATGCGATCACGACGATCAATGCGGCGGACGTCATGCAGAAGGTCGTCAACCTGAACGTGGCCGAGCTGCTGCAAGCCAAGGCACCGGGCGTGACCATCCTGCAGAGCAGCGGGACGCCCGGCGCGGCCAGCACGATCCGCATCCGCGGTGTCACTTCGCTGAGCGGTGCCTCCGACGAGCCGGTGATCTACGTGGACGGCGTGCGCATCAACTCCAGCCCGGGCGGGTCGTTCCGCAACAGCTACCAGCAGCCGGCGCAGGGGATCACGGCCGGCGGCGGCCAGACGGCGTCCGCGCTGGACGCGATCAATCCGGACGACATCGAGTCGCTCGAGGTGATCAAGGGCCCCGCGGCGGCGACGCTGTACGGCGCGGACGCGGCGAACGGCGTCATCCAGATCATCACGAAGAAGGGGCGCGCCGGGGACCAGAAGCTGCAATGGAACGCAAAGGTGCAGCTCGGGCAGACGGCGTGGGGCCTCGATCGCCGCACCAGCTTCACCACGTGCGATGCCGCCCATGCGGACCCCGTTACGTGGCCGGGGTGCGGTGGTGCCGCGAACGGAGCCAGGCTCTCGGCAACCTTCCTCGACGACGTGCTCCGGTCCGGCGATCTGCAGAACAGCTCGGTGTCGGTGCGGGGCGGCGGGCGCGGATACTCCTTCTATGCGGCGCTCGACAACGATCAAGAGCACGGCATCTTCTCGAACAGTCGTGACGGGCGCACCAGTACCCGTGGCAACCTCTCGTTCTATCCGTCGGACAAGGTCGACTTCAGCGTGAACCTCGGATACGCGCGGACCAAGACGGCCTTCCCGATGACGGACAACGGGCCCACCGTGCTGGAAGCGGCCTGGACGTATCAGCCGGGGCGCGCTCCGCAACCGGGACAGCCGTCGAGTCATCCCTACGGCGATCCCGCGCTGTACGAGCAATACGAGAACACGCTAGAAGGCGACCGCGTCACGCTGGGGACTACGCTGACCTATCGGCCGGTGAGCTGGTTCCGGCACCGGCTGACGGTGGGTGGTGACATCTCCGCGCAGCAGGCGAACCGCTACGTCCCTCCGCAGGGGCTGTTCGATCCGGTGTCGCTGGGGCAGATGACGCAGGGCGCCCCCCGCAACAACGTCTATACGTTCGACTACGCGGGCACGGTCGACCACACGCTGCCCTTGGGGCGCTTGCCGTCCACCTTCAGCTTCGGCGTGCAGTACACGAACAAGCGGTACGAAAACACGATCGCCCAGGGGACCGGGTTCCCCAGCACGGCGGTGAAAGATGTCGGCTCGGCGACGACGCGGAACTCTTGGGACGAGTTCTCGCAGGTGAAGTCGCTCGGGTTCTTCGTCCAGGAGCAGGTGGCTTGGCGGGACCGCCTCTATCTCACCGGCGCCGTGCGGGAGGACAACAGCTCGGTGTTCGGCTCGGACATCAACCAGCTGTACTACCCGAAACTCTCGGCGGCGTATGTGTTGTCCGAAGAGCCGTTCATGCGGAAGTACTCCTGGCTCGACAACCTCAAGTTACGGCTGGCGTGGGGACAGGCGGGCAACGCCCCCGACCCGTTCGCCAGGGACACGACCTACCAGTTCGTCCAGACAGTGGACGACGCGACGGGCCAGGTCATCGCGGCGCTGCGGCTGCGAACCGTCGGGAACCCCGACGTGAAGCCGGAGCGTGGGAGCGAGATCGAGGCTGGGTTCGATGCGGCGCTGCTCGGGAATCGCCTGGGCGTCGAGCTTACCTACTATCACAAGAAAACCAGCGACGCGCTCATGCGCGTGCCGTTGATTCCATCCGTCGTGGGCGGCACGGGCGTGACGCAGCTGCAGAACATCGGGGAGATCACGAACACCGGAATCGAGCTGAGCATCCTGGCGACCCCGATCCGCCATCGGGTCGTGACATGGGACGCGCGGCTCGGCTTGTCGGGCAACCGCAACCGGCTGGCGCGGTTCGGTTACAGCGCACAATACCTCACGTACGGCCTCACCACGGAAAACCAGCGGACCGCGGAGGGCTACCCCCTTGCGGGTTACTGGGTGCACGATCCGCTGCCGGACGGCTCAGGGGGTTACGTGGCGGGCCCGGCACGCTTCCTCGGACCGTCGATGCCGACGCGCGAAGTCTCGCTGAGCAACACGTTCACGATTCTCGGGAGGTTGCAGCTCCACACGCTGCTCGACTACAAGGGCGGATACTATCTGCTCAACATGACCGACTGGCGGCGCTGCCTGGCCGGGGTGTGCGACGAGGTCAACGACCCGAACGTCTCGGCGGCCCGCAAGGCACAGCTCCAGGCGCCGATCCAGGCCAACGACGCCCTGTATACGCAGCGCGCGGATTTCATCAAGGTGCGTGATGTGTCCCTGTCATACACGCTTCCCACCGAGGTGGCGTCGCGTTTGCGAGCCGACCGCATCGCGGTCACGCTCACGGCGCACAACCTCGGCTTTCTGTGGAAGCCGTACTATACCGGGCTGGACCCCGAGGTCACGTTCAACGGCGTGAACCAGACCGGCGGCGACGGCCAGGCTTTCGGGTGGGTCCGCACGGATTACTGGACGCCGCCGATGCTGCGCCGCCTCACCATGTCCGTCGACGTGAGCTTCTGATGCGGGCCCCGGCGCGCGAAAGGACGGGAACGGTTATGAACTGGACGACACGGGCCCAGGTGCTCTGCTGCCTGGTCGCCTTCGCCGCGTGCAGCAATCTCCTGTCGGTGGATCAACGCGGCCTCATCACCAGCGAGCAGATCAACCAGCAGAAGATCATCGGCGCCGTGGTCGCGGCGGCGGAAGGGGACTATCACGTCGCCTTCAACTGGGTGGCGCACAGCGGCGCGGCCGCGACCGACGAGATGATTTTCTCGCACCCCTGGACGCCGTGGAACACCTACGACGAGCGCACCCTGCTCGCCGAAGGGTGTCCGCATGACAATTGCGGCTTTGGGTACGATTGGATGCAGCAGGCCCGCGTCACCGGCGTGCGGAGCGTGCAGCAATTGAAGGTGATGCAGGCCCCCGACACGGCGATCGCGCACGCGTTGGACTACGCCGGGTTCAGCACCGTGATGCTGGCGGATTACCTGTGCCAGGTGCCGCTCAGCGGGGGACCCGCGCTCGACCCCGCCGTCGCTTACGATTCGGCGATCGCCATCTTCCAGGAGGCGGTGCAGCGCGCCGGTGGGGCCGCCTATCTCACGAACCTCGCGAACGTCGGTATCGCCCGCGCGTACCTGAACAAGAACGACTTGAATCACGCGATCGAGTACGCCAAGAAAGTGGATGTGGCGTTCCAGGGATGGGTCAAGTTCGTCGACAGCGACAACTTCGGCGACTGGGTGAACAAGTACAACCTGTTCCACCGCAGTACCGCGCTCGAGTTCACCAGCGGACTGGACCCGGCGGAGTGGAGGACCAAGCGCGATCTCCGCGTTCCCTTCCTGACGGACAGCACCGAGGGGATGTTCAGCCCCCATCCCGAGGCGCGCCGCGGCTACTTCCCCTACACCCCGTACTCCTTCGAAGGGTGGACGCCGGGGAACAAGGACACGATTGCCGGCGGCGCCGACATCCGCTTCGCTTCCGGCTTGGAGGCGCAGTACATCATCGCCGAAGCGAGTCTGTACGGCGGGACGGGCGGCTGGACGCCGGCGCAGGTGCACACGTTCATCGATCAGCGGCGGCTGGTCGGCGGGCTCACGCCGTACGCCGGCACCGACGCGCTCCCCGAGCTCGCGGCCGAGCTGCGAGAGCAGCGGAAGATGGACTTCTTCTTCGCCGGCTACCGCCTGCCGGACTTGATCCGGTACAAGAAGTACCACAGTGTCGATCTGTGGCCGACCGGCCCGATCGGTGGGTACGGCGTCGACAAGAGCGGCCTGCCTCCCGCGACCACGCCGCCCTGGCGCTACGGGGCCGTCGAATGCTGGCCCGTGGCCCAAAGCGAGGTCAATACGAACCCGAACTTCTGAGGCGGTGCTGCCGCGATCGCCCGACGGGCCCCGCGCAGGTCGGCCGGGCCCGCTGTTCCAACCGCGGATCGGCGTGCTGGTCGCCGCGCTGGCGGCGCTCGGCGGCTGCGCCGGCGCGCGGCAGGCGCCCGCGCCCCAGGCCGGACCTGCGCCACGGGTTATCGCGTACCTCGCGTCGTGGGGCGTGCGCGCCAAGGGCCTGCGCATCGCGGACATCCCCGCCAACCGGCTGACCCACCTCTTCTACGCCTTCGGCCACGTCGCGCCGGACGGACGGGCCGCGCTGGGCGACTCGGCGCTGGACAACGGCAACTTCGCCGAGCTGCGCCGGTTGAAGCAGCGCTTCCCGCGGCTGCGCGCGCTCATCTCGCTCGGCGGCTGGGGCGGATCGCAGTACTTCTCCGACGCCGCCGCGACGCCTGCCGCGCGTCGCGAGCTCGTGGCCTCGACGATCGACCTCTTCCTGCAGCGCTTTCCGGGCGTATTCGACGGCGTCGACATTGACTGGGAGTTTCCGGTCACCGGCGGGCTGCCGGAGAACCGGTACCGCCCGGAGGACGGGCACAACTGCACGTTGCTGCTCGCCGAGTTCCGCGCCCAGCTGGACACGCTGGGCGCACGCGACGGACGACGCTACGAGCTGACGATCGCCGCCTCCGCCCGCCCCTGGGAGATCGCCAACCTGGACCTGGCCGAGCTGGCCCGCTCCCTCGACTGGATCAACGTGATGACGTACGACTATCACTCGGTCGACACCATCGCACATTTCAACGCGCCACTCTACGCCGTGACCGGAGACCCCACGCCCGCGCTCAACGTGGACGCGTCGATGCGGATCTTTCTCGAGGCCGGAGTTGCCCCGCGCCAATTGGCGGTCGGGGTGCCGTTCTACGGTCGCGGCTATGGCGCGGTCGCGGCGCCGCACGACGGATTGCTCCAGAAGGCGGATTACTCGGCGGCCGGGGAGTGGGGCACCGGCGGGATCGATTACCGTGTGCTCATGAGCAAGCAGCCCGAGCGTTTCGGGTTTCGGCGACACTGGCAGGCGGAAGCCCAGGTGCCGTGGCTCTACAATCCGGCGACCCGGGTATGGATCAGCTATGACGATCCGGAGTCCGTCGAGCGCAAGGCCGAATATGTGCGGCGGCGGGGGTTGGGGGGCGTGATGTTCTGGGAGTTGGGCGGCGACGACGGCACGCTGCTCCGCGCCATCCAGCGCGGCCTGCGGCCTGGTTCGGGAGGGTGAGGTCTGAAGCCTCTGACCCGTATCACCGACGTCCACATCCACGTTCAACCGTGGCGCGAGCTCAAGCCGCAGGTGCTCGCGGTGATGTGGCGCGACAAGCAAGCCGAGCGCGATCGGATGATTCAGGTGATGGAGGACCCCCACGCGCTCCTCGAGGTCATGGATCAGGCGGGCGTATGGCGCGCGGGCCTCGTGAACTATCCCTCGCCCGACATCATGGGGTTCACCAACGCCACCAACACGTTCGCCGCGACCTACGCCCGGGCGAACCCCGAGCGCCTGCTGCCGTACGGCGGCGTGCACGCCCGCTTCACGAAGGACCCGCGTGGCGACGTGGATCGACTCGTCGACTTGGGCATCCGGCTCCTCAAGATTCATCCGCCGCATCAGGGGTTTCCGGCCAACGCCTACACCGCTGGGCTGGAGGCGTTGGGGGCGATCTACCGGCGGTGCGAGGAGCGCGGGCTGCCGGTGATGATCCACACCGGCACGAGCGTCTTTCCGGGCGCCCGCTCCAAGTACGGCAACCCGATGGAGCTCGACGACGTGGCGATCGATTTCCCGGATCTGCCGCTCGTCATGGCCCACGGGGGCCGGCCGCTGTACATGGCGGAGGCGTTCTTCATCCTGCGACGGCACCGGCACGTCCGGCTCGACGTCTCCGGGATTCCGCCCGCCCGCCTGTTGGAGTACTTTCCGCGCCTGCCCGAGGTGGCCGAGCGCGTGGTCTGGGGCACCGACTGGCCGAGCCCGGGCGTCAGGGACATGCGCCAGAACA
>Ga0209577_10006929_pt1 | contig 10459 bp, 6 predicted proteins | sample GraSoiAngelo_109_FD_185874 | JGI IMG/M metagenome (GOLD analysis project Ga0209577, IMG submission 185874) | Grasslands soil microbial communities from the Angelo Coastal Reserve, California, USA - 14_0903_12_20cm (SPAdes) (version 2) | ecosystem: Environmental > Terrestrial > Soil > Grasslands ...
AGGTGCAGCTTACCTTCCCGTAGTGATTTCAGGGGTTGCTCGCCATAAACGTTGTAGGTGCCGCGGTCCCAGACCATCACGGTGCCGCCACCATACTGTCCTTCGGGGATCACCCCCTCGAAGCCTTCATATTCAATCGGATGGTCCTCGACTTCGACGGCAAGATGTTTCTCGCCGCGCTTCCAAGGAAGTCCCTTCGGCAATGCCCACGATTTCAGCACGCCTTCCATTTCCAGGCGGAAGTCGTAATGCAACCGGCGCGCAGCATGCTTTTGAATGACGAATCGCGACGCGCCTTTGACCTTTTTTGGAGCGGGCTTGCCTGCCGGCTCGCCGGTCTTTTTGAAGTCTCGTTTGCGTTTGTATTCAGTCAGCGCCATTACACTCAGAATAAACCACGGATTGCGCGGATGGGCACGTGGGTTGTAGAGGCGCTCGCCGCAGCGGCGCGTCTTCCGGAATTCGGCGGTTGACGGAAACGCCGCTACGAGAACTACGCTTCGCTCGGCAGCGGCTCGCCGACGAGGTACCTGACGAAGCGACGAATGACGATGTTTTCGCCCAATTCAGCAATCTTGGAATTCAGCAAGTCACTAATTGTCACATCGGGATTTTTGATGAAGCCCTGCTCGACCAAGCAAACGGTGCTATAGAATTTCTCGAGTTTACCCTCGACAATTTTGTCCGCGACCTGCGCCGGCTTGCCTTGTGCCTGTGCCTTGTAGATTTCGCGTTCCGCTTCGATCAGGTCGCCCGGAACATCGGCGCGGCTGACGTAGAGCGGGTGCGCGGCGGCGATATGCAGCGTGATGTCTTTCACGAACTCTCGGAAATTCTCGTTTCTCGTTACGAAATCAGTCTCGCAATTCACCTCGACGAGCACACCAACCTTGCCCTGCAGATGAATGTAGGAGGCGACGATTCCCTCCTTTGTCGCACGCGTGGCCTTTTTCGCGGCGGTGGCGATGCCCTTCGTGCGCAGGATCGTTTCGGCCTTTTCCAGGTCGCCGCCGCTGTCGACGAGAGCACGCTTGCAATCCATAAATCCGGCATTGGTCTTTTCACGGAGTTGCTTGACCAGTTTTGGATCGATTTCAGTTGTTGCGTTCATTTGGTTCTTAGAATCGTTGTAGCGTCAGAGAGTTGAACCGCTGAAGCGGCTAGCGTCAGGCCGATACGCCTGCCATTTCCACCTGTTCGCGGACGCGGGCCTCGCTGCTGGCCGAAACAATCGCATCGACAAGTTTTTGCAAAATCACTCGGATAGCACGGATGGCATCATCGTTCCCCGCAATCGGATAATCGACGAGTTCGGGATCGGCGTTGGTATCCACGATGGCGACCACCGGGATTCCGAGGCGGCGCGCCTCATTGACGGCGTTTTGTTCCCGTAGCGTGTCGATCACCACGAGCACATCGGGCAGTTCTGACATCTCGAGGATCCCCTCGAGGTTGCGCCTGAGTTTTGCACCCTGACGATTCAGCGCAGCCAATTCTTGTTTTCCCATTTTCTTGTATTCCGGCGACTGCTCGATCTGCTCGATGTACTTCAATCGGCCAATGCTCTTGCGGATCGTGGCAAGATTGGTCAGCGTGCCGCCCAGCCAGCGTTGGTTCACGTAGAATTGCCCGCACGCCAATGCGGCTTCTTTTATTGCTTCCTGCGCCTGTTTTTTGCAGCCGACCAACAAAATCCGGCCGCCACGGCGCGCGACCTCCTGGAGGAAATCCGTTGCCCGCCGGAGCTGCCTCACCGTTTCATCAAGATTGATGATGTAAATCTGATTGCGCTGTTCAAAGATGAACGGCTTCATCTTGGGATTCCAACGCTTCGTCTGGTGTCCAAAATGAACACCAGCTTCCAATAATTCAGGCACTAATTCTGTTGTTTCTGCCATAAGCGAAATTCCCGAAGGCGGGACACTCCCAGAGCGGGAGCGTAAAGATGCTATATCACGCGCCTGTTCGCAACCTGAAATTCGCCCGTCAGGCTATGTCAATTTCGCCACGGAGGAAGGACGTTTTTGCAGCTGAGCCGCTGGCCTTGTCCGTTTGCCAAGCCAAATGTGAAGAATCAAGAGTAACGGCAGCGCCAATCCGACGGCAAGATGAATCCAGCTCGTCCACGCACGCAAGCTTTCACCGCCGGCGTAGTAAAGTCCGTATCCAGTGACGGTCAGAATACCGAAGCCACCAAGGAACAGCGACCCGTTGCCACGATTCCGGCGCGCGCGCCAAGCCAAGCGCACGTGCCCGGTGAGAAGCATTCCGACAAGCACCAAAATCGCCATTGCGCCGGCGCCGTGGATTTTCATCGCCCACGCTTTTGCACTGATCTCGAAATCGCCAGGTGACGAGACTAGATCATTCCAATACGCCCATGCCGCGCCGCTGAGAAAAAGCAGCGCAAGCACGCCGTAGAGCAAGCGTCTGTGAAAGGGCCTCAATCGGATTAAGCCTGGCGGGACGTGTCGCACGTTGGGTGAAACATCCAGGAGGGACGGCCGTCTTGCTCGATCAGCAACGCATCCGCTGAATACCGCGCTAGCAGAGGCACGGCTTCTCTGCGCAGTGCGAACACAACCTTCGTCAGTGCATCCGCCGTCATGCAGTTCGCTGCGCTCACGGTCACGCTGATAAAGTCGCACGCGGCTCGACCGGTGCGTGCGTCCAATATTGGGCTCACGCAACGCCGACGCTTTTTTGTGCGAGCGAAATAGATTCCCGAGGTTGCTATCGCGCGCTCGCGAAGTCTCACCGCTCCAGCAGCGCGGTTCGGCTGCTTGGGGTGGCGAACGTGCACGAGTTGCGATGCCGATCCGAAAACACGCAGGTCGCCACCGGCATTCACGATCCCTGCGATGACGCGCTTGCGTTTCAAAATTTCAACCGCGCGATCGACGGCGAAACCCTTCGCGATTCCGCCGAAATCAACCAATAACGGGCGACGAAATCGGACACGGCCGGCGGCTTCAAGAACGATATCGCGCCAGTTGCCCCTGCCAAAACGCGCACCGTACCTCGGAAGATAATTCCATTTCACCAGTTGCCCGGCCATGGTGATGTCGAAAATGCCATCGGTGTTACGAGAAAATTGCGCCGATTTCAAGACGCGCCATGTCCATGGATGAACGCACACCCGTTTGTAACACGCATCGCGGTTCATGCGCGAGACCTCGCTTTCGGGATCGTGAAAACTCATCAATCGTTGCACGTGCGCGATCGCCAGAAATGCCGCTTCGATCGCATCTTCCAATTCGACGGCGTTAGTTCCAAACGCTTGAATCTCCACGAACGTGCCCAGCATTGGCCGACATCGGCGAATCTCGATTTGTTCATTCGTCCTCATTTGTGATCAGCTTTGTTTCAGCGCGATTTCATAGAACGCGAGAAGACGCTTCACCCCGTCTGTGACATGACGGCAACTCAGAGTCGCGCCGCTGATGTTTTTAATATCCCTATCCAGTTTCAATGGCGACTGACTCGTTTTGCCCACGAATTGGGCGCGCCAGTTTTCATTGCGAATTTCGCCTCCGTAGGTTTCGCGATAATCCATCACCTCAATTTGTTTGACTGAGCCATTGGCATTCAGGCCGACCGCGTAGGTGATAAACTCGTGTTTGCCGACGACTTCATCGACTATGAACCAGCCGCCACCGCTCACGCGCCAGACTTGTTGTTCGTCGTGCAGCACGCGCACGCCGCTGGCCTGCTCGATGGCTTTGCGTTGAGCCGTGGCCAATTTCGCTGGCGCGGCCGTCAACGATTTGCCGGGAAAAATCGCGCGCTGTGCTTGATCGACGGTCAGGTATTGAACTGCAAACGTGGATGGGGCAACCAGCGCGGAAATGGGCAGGGCGATGAAAGCGAATTCTGATTTCGTCATGCGCTAAAAATTGAATCCGACTCTCAGGCGCACGTAATATTCCTCGTGTTCGTCACCGAAAATGTAACCGTCGTGCGCGGCAAACTCCTTGTTGTCCTGGGTGAAAGCCTGTCCGATTGGCAGTTGATGAAGAAAACCGATGGTGGCCCACCAACGCTCGCCTCCGTAATGAATCGTCGGGCCGATAAAGTACGCCGAGTGCTCGTGCACGGTGGCATCGGCAAATTCATGATGGTTCCAAAATTCAAGACCGGCTGACCAATTGCTGATGAAGCGATACGAAATTCCGGTGAACCACTCGAACACACCGTCGCGTTCCCACTCGCCCTCCTCTTCTTTCTCGAATTCGAGTTCGTAATTGATGTTCAGTGCCCAAACGAGTCGGTCCTCCAGCCAATTCTTTTGCAGAAGGATCTTCCACTCCAACTCAGTTTCCTGATCGCCGACGCTCGGCTCGAAATAAAGCGCAAGTCCTATCGGAGCTTTGTAAGGGCTGAGCAGCCGATAAATCGATTCGAACGAAACCGATTCAAAGTGGTAACTGTCGAACGGCGTCGCGGGATCGTGTCCCGCGTGCACGTCCTCGCCGCCGGTTTCGTAAACACCGGGCAAGCGTTTTTTCGGATGGGCCGGATTTGCCACCGGAAAGTCGTCGTTTGCATAGACGTAGTGGTGATTCAGATACAGCGCGATCTGAAAGTCGTCGGTAACGCCGTATTCAAACTCCTCACGAAAATCAATCACGCTATAGCTGCCGTGTTCCTTCTCCCAACGCGGCGTGATCCATTGCTCAAATTCGCCATGTCCTTTTGGTGTAAGGTCAGTGGTGTAGGTCCAGGCAAAAATCGCCTCATGCGCGTTCGCACTGGAAACGCAAAACAAAAACGCGGCCAGAGCTGATAGAAATTTCATGCGGGCCATGCATAACATGTCCGGCAAAAACCTGCTGCCGGACGGTTGCTAATTTTTGATGCCGGATTGCAGCGCAATCCAGGGCGCCTCACAGCAATACGCCGCTAGCTGGAAGGCTGCGGAGGTTTTTCCGCGTATCTCGCGAGCACCCAGCAAAGATCGGAAAGCCGATTGAGATAACGTAAGATCTCTGGATTCAAATCTTTTTCTTGGGCGCCGAATGCGGCAATCTGACGCTCTGCACGGCGGCATATCGTGCGAGCAAAATCCAATGCCGCAGAAACCGGCGTCCCACCGGGCACCACCCAGTCCTTGGGATACAGCGATTTATCCTTCTCAAGACCGAAAACGACCGAAGTGATCCGATCGACCATCTCTGTTGTAGTGAGATGAAAGCCATCTTTGTCGTAGCGTTCGTGGTCGGATGGCGCCGTAGCCAGCTCTCCCATCACGATGATCAAATCTCGTTGCGCTGCGAGGATTTGATCCGAAAGGAAATTATCAGTCGCAATGGAGCGTGCGAGGCCAAGCGCAGCGCTCAACTCATCAACGCATCCATAGGCCCCCACACGCGGGTCGGCTTTTGATAACCGCCGTCCGTACATCAGCGACGTTTCGCCTTTGTCGCCCGTTTTGGTGACGATGGACACGGCGAAAATTGTAGGGCGTTTCTGTGAAACGCCAACCGTAAGATGGCGTCCGCCGCGGCGGACGCCCTGCAATTCGGGTTAACCGATCGCAGGTTGCGGTTCGACTTCTTCCATTACTGGCGCGCCAACCGGCTCGCCTTTTTCCACCAGCTTCAGCTGGCGATGTTCTGGGAACCCGGTTCCGGCAGGAATTAAGTGACCCATGATCACGTTTTCCTTGAAGCCGCGCAGTCTATCGATTTTGCCCAGCGTAGCCGCTTCGGTGAGCACGCGCGTCGTATCCTGGAATGAAGCCGCAGAAATAAAGCTGTCGGTTTCCAGCGAAGCTTTGGTGATGCCGAGCAGCACTGGAACAGCCTCCGCGGGTTTGCCGCCTTTCTCGACGACTTTCTTGTTCTCTTCTTCGAAGTCGAGTTTGTCGACCTGATCGCCCCAGAGCAGCGAAGTATCGCCGGGATCGGTGATCTTCACCTTGCGCAACATTTGGCGCACGATGATCTCGATGTGCTTGTCGTTGATCTCCACGCCCTGGAGCCGATAGACCTCCTGCACTTCGTTCACCAAGTGTTCCTGTAACTCCTGCGGGCCGCACACCTCGAGAATCTCGTGCGGCACAATCGGGCCTTCAGTGAGTTGCTGGCCTTTCTTCACGAAATCGCCTTTGAATACGATGATGTGCTTGGTAAGCGGAATGAGATGCTCTTCCTCAGCGCCGGTGTCCGGATCTTTCAGAATCAAACTGCGTTTGCCGCGCACGGTTCCGCCCAATTCGACAACGCCGTCGATTTTGGCGATTTCAGCGGCATCCTTCGGGCGACGAGCTTCGAACAATTCCGCAACCCGCGGCAGACCGCCCGTAATGTCTTTTGTCTTTGCGACTTTGCGTGGCGTTTTCGCAAGCAGCGCGCCTGCCCGCACTTTCTGGCCTTCCTCGACGATAACGTGAGCGCCAGCGGGAATTGAATAGCTGGCGAGCACTTCCTTCTTGTCATCCACTATCACGACTTGCGGATGCAAGTCTTCCTTGTGCTCGATGACCATTGTGCCCATGAGACCGGTCGCTTCGTCGACTTCGCGTTTGATTGTTACTCCAGCAATCATGTCGCGGAACTCGATCTTCCCGCCCTTATCGGTGAGGATTGGCACGTTGTACGGGTCCCATTGCACAAAGGTCTCGCCTTTCTTCACAGGCTCACCGTCCTCTCTGGAAATCACTGAGCCGATGACGACGTTGTAGCGCTCCAATTCGCGGCCTTCTTCGTTGTGCACACTAATAGAGCCGTTCTTGTTCAGCACGATCCAACTACCGTCGAGCGCCTGCACGGTTCGCAAATCATTGAACTGCACCGTGCCGTCGTTCTTCGCCTTAATGATCGGTTGCTTAAATGTCTGGCTGGCCGTGCCGCCGATGTGGAACGTGCGCATGGTCAACTGCGTGCCCGGTTCGCCGATGGACTGCGCGGCGATAATACCGACGGCCTCACCGAGCTTAACGAAGTCGCCGGTGGCGAGGTTGCGACCATAGCACATGGCACACACGCCTCGGCCGCACTCGCATGTGAGCACCGACCGGATCTTGAGTTGCTCGACACCGATGCGCTGTAACTCGGCTGCGATCCTCTCGTCGATATACTGGTTTGCCTTGACGATCTTTTTCTTTTTCTCCACCGGGTCGGCGATTGTTTCGCAGCTCACACGCCCAATGATGCGCTGGCCAAGATCGACGACTTCCTCGTCGCCTTCATAGATAGAGCGGACAACGATGCCGTTCACCGTTCCGCAATCTTCTGTCACGATGATGACGTCCTGTGCCGCATCCACGAGTTTGCGGGTGAGATAACCGGAGTCCGCAGTTTTCAGCGCGGTATCGGCGAGACCTTTGCGCGCGCCGTGAGTGGAAATGAAGTACTCGAGCACGCTCAATCCTTCGCGGAAATTTGATGTGATCGGACGTTCGATGATTTCGCCGCTTGGCTTGGCCATCAAACCGCGCATACCGGCGAGTTGGCGCACTTGCTGGCGATTACCACGCGCGCCGGAATCGACCATCAAGAAAATCGGATTGTACTCCTTGCGGCCCTGGTTCTCCTCTATCTCGCGGAACATGACGTTCGAAATCTGATCGCCAGCGTGAGTCCAGATATCGATGATCTTGTTGTAACGCTCGCCGTCAGTAATGATTCCGCGACGGTATTGCTGGTCCACTTGTTTGACCTGTTTGTATGCGTTCTCCAGCTCGGACGCTTTTCGTTTTGGAATGATCATGTCCTCGATGCCGATCGAGATACCCGCACGGGTCGCTTCCTGAAATCCGAGCTCTTTCAGCTTGTCCAGCGTGGCGACTGTCACTGCTGGACCGGCTACTTGATAGCACCGCCAAATGATCTCGCTGAGCTGTTTCTTACTCGCTGGCTTGTTGAAGAAACCAAGTTCTTTGGGCCAAATTTGATTGAAAACAACGCGACCGGCGGTTGTCTCGATTACGCTGGAATCAGGATTCCCAAAGCTGGTTTGGCAGCCGCGGTCCGGGTTCTTGAACAAAATCCGGTCATGCGTTTTGATGGCGCCTTCGACCATTGCGAATTCCACCTCGAACGGCTCTGCAAATAGCGGCAAATGGCCGTCCTTTTTCCCTATCCGGGGATTTTGCGTCATGTAAGAACAGCCAAGGGTGATGTCCTGGGTCGGCGTGGTGATCGGTTTGCCGCTCGAGGGAGAGAAAATATTGTTCGGCGCGAGCATCAGCATACGCGCTTCCAGCTGCGCCTCGACTGAGAGCGGGACATGCACCGCCATTTGGTCGCCGTCAAAGTCGGCATTGTAAGCGGTGCAAACCAGCGGGTGAATGCGAATGGCTTCACCTTCGATCAACTGTGGTTCAAACGCCTGAATCGACAGACGGTGTAAAGTCGGTGCGCGATTCAGCAGCACCGGATGGCCTTTTGTCACCTCGTCAAGAATATCCCATACCTCGGGTGTCTGGCGCTCGATCATCTTCTTGGCGCTGCGCACCGTGTGCACGTATCCCAGATCTTTGAGGCGGCGAATGATGAACGGCTCGAAAAGGACCAACGCCATCTTTTTCGGCAATCCACACTGATTCAACTTTAGCTCCGGGCCAATGACAATCACCGAACGGCCTGAGTAATCAACGCGTTTGCCTAACAAGTTTTGGCGAAACCGGCCGCCTTTGCCCTTCAGCATATCGCTGAGAGATTTGAGCGGACGATTGCCTGCGCCAGTTACTGCCCGACCATGCCTGCCATTATCGAACAACGCGTCCACGGCTTCCTGCAACATGCGTTTCTCGTTGCGAATGATCACGTCCGGCGTCTTTAACATGAGCAGGTTCTTCAGCCGGTTGTTACGATTGATGACGCGCCGATAAAGATCGTTGAGATCCGATGTTGCGAAGCGACCGCCTTCCAGTGGGACCAACGGGCGCAAATCCGGCGGGATCACGGGCAGCACCTCGAGGATCATCCACTCTGGGCGTGCGCGTGAACTTTGGAATCCCTGGACAAGCTTGAGACGCTTCGCCAGTTTTTTGCGAATCTGTTTGCTCTTCGTCGCCCCCATCGCCTTCTCAAGCTCCTTGTTAAGCTTGTTAAGATCGATGTCGGAAAGGAGCTTCTTAATTGCTTCAGCGCCCATACCAGCGACAAAGTCTTCGCCGTATTGTTCCTGCGCTTCGCGATATTCGACTTCGTTGAGCAGTTGTGTCTTCTGCAACGGCGTTTTGCCCGGATCGATGACGATGTAATCTTCGTAGTAAATCACCCGTTCGAGCTGACGCGCGCTCATATCCAGCATCAGGCCGATGCGGGAGGGCATGCATTTGTAAAACCAGATGTGCGAAACGGGAACAGCTAACTCGATATGACCCATGCGTTCGCGCCGGACGCGCGCCAGTGTGACTTCAACGCCGCACCGGTCGCAGATCACGCCCTTGTGCTTGATGCGCTTGTATTTTCCGCACGAACATTCCCAGTCCCGGGTAGGCCCGAAAATACGTTCGCAGAAAAGGCCGCCCTTCTCCGGTTTGAACGTGCGGTAATTAATTGTCTCCGGGTTTTTGACTTCGCCTTTGCTCCAGGAGCGCATGGTATCGCTGGAGGCAATGCCAATTGCGACCTGATCAAAACCCACCGACCTCTCTTCGCCCACTAACTCACGCCAGGAATGTTCGTTCATGATTTCTCCAAAACAGGTTGTGAATGCAAAATTACGCGACGCTCTCCATAAAGGTGGGCGCCTGACTGCCGACCTTCACGTCCAAACCAAGGCTTTGCATTTCCTTGATCAACACGTTGAAGGACTCGGGTGTCCCGGCTTCCAACGAATTGTCGCCTTTCACGATTGACTCATAGATCCGTGTGCGGCCCTGCACGTCGTCGGATTTGACCGTCAGTAGTTCCTGCAACGTGTAAGCGGCGCCGTAGGCCTCCAGAGCCCAAACCTCCATTTCGCCAAAGCGTTGGCCGCCATATTGCGCCTTGCCGCCGAGTGGCTGTTGAGTAACCAGCGAATACGGTCCTACTGCACGCGCATGAATCTTGTCCGCCACAAGATGGCCAAGCTTCATCATGTAGATGTAGCCAACCACCACTTCCTGGTCGAACGGATCGCCGGTGCGACCATCAAACAGGCGCGCTTTGCCGTTTTCCTGGACCCAGGTGTAGCCATTCTTCTTTTTGGCTTCACGCAGATAGTCGCGGATTTGTTTTTCCTTGATTCCGTCGAACACCGGGGTTGCCACTCTGAATCCGAGTGCTCTGGCAGCAACGCCGAGGTGCGTTTCTAAAACTTGTCCCACGTTCATACGACTGGGAACGCCTAACGGATTAAGCACAATGTCCACCGGAGTACCGTCTGCGAGGAACGGCATGTCTTCCTCGGGTACGATGCGCGCCACAACGCCCTTGTTGCCGTGACGGCCCGCCATCTTGTCGCCGACGCTCAGCTTGCGCTTGCTGGCGATATAGACTTTAACCTGCTTGATGATTCCCGG
>Ga0209577_10006930_pt1 | contig 10459 bp, 12 predicted proteins | sample GraSoiAngelo_109_FD_185874 | JGI IMG/M metagenome (GOLD analysis project Ga0209577, IMG submission 185874) | Grasslands soil microbial communities from the Angelo Coastal Reserve, California, USA - 14_0903_12_20cm (SPAdes) (version 2) | ecosystem: Environmental > Terrestrial > Soil > Grasslands...
CGACCTCCGCCGCACCGGGAGCGGCCAGGCCGGCGCCGTCGATGCCCTCGTCGTCGGGGGCATCCGCGCCGCACTTCTCACCGTCGTCCTCGAGCTGATCAAGGGAGCGGTCGTCGGTCTCGGCGCCCGCGTCTACGACGGCGACGCCTGGTTCGCCGCCACCGCGATCGCCGGCTGCGTCGTCGGCGACGCCTTCCCGGCGGGCATCCGCAGGGGACGGCGCGGGGTCGCCCCGCTCGTCGCCGGGGTGGTCGCCGCGCTCCCCTCGGCGTGGTGGGCGGGGGTGATCATCGCCCTCCCCGCGGTGGTGCTCCTCGGTCTGCGCGGGCGCGCCTTCGAGCAGCTCGTCGTCCTCTGCGTCCCTCTCGGGCTGCTCGTCGGCACCCGCGACCTGCGCACCCTCGGTCCCGCCGCGGTGATCGTCGTCGCCCTCATCGCCCGCCACCGGGTGCGCGCCCGCCAGCACCGCCGCCAGGCGGAGCTGCTCGGCGAGCTCGGCGGCCCCCGCGTCCCCCTCGTGGTCGAGCCACCCCCCAGGCCTGATAGCGTCCCCCGCTCGTGAGCGGCGGCATCGGCGGGTTCGCCCGTGACTTCGTCCGGGACCACGGTCTCGGCGCCGTCTTCGTGCTGATGGCGGTGGAGAGCTGCGGCATCCCCTTCCCCAGCGAGGTGATCATGCCCGTCGCCGGGGCGGTCGCCGCCGGCGCCATCGTCGGCGCTCACCTCGGGCTCGTCCCCGCGATCGTCGCCGGCGCCGCCGGCAACCTGGTCGGGTCGCTCGTCGCCTGGGTGATCGCCGCCCGCCTGGGTGAGCCGATCCTGCTCGGCCCGGGCCGCTACATCGGCATCCGTCGTTCGCACATCGAGCTCGCCGACCGCTTCTTCGCGCGCCGCGGCCTGCTCGCCGTCTTCCTCGGCAGGGTGCTGCCCGTGATCCGCACCTACATCTCCTTCCCCGCGGGGCTGGCGCGGGTGCCGATCGTCCCCTTCGCGGTGCTCACCTTCCTCGGCGCCCTGCCCTGGAGCGCCGGCCTGGCCATCGCCGGCTACGAGGTTGGCGCCAACTACGACAGGATCTCGGGGCCCATCGAGAAGGCGGCGATCGTCATCGCGGTCCTGGCCGTGGTCGCGGTCGCCGTCTGGTTCGTCCGCGGCCGGCGCCGGTGATGCCGGAGCGTCTAGACCCCGCCGCTCGGCGGCGGCGTCACCGTGACCGCCCCGCCCCAGTCGCCGAAGTCGAAGCTGGCGCTGCTGGTCGACGGTGAGCCCGCCGACACGGCGTGGCCGCAGTCGGCGCGGCCGCCGGGCGCGGCCGCCCCGTGGTCGACGACCCGCACCAGCCGCGCCGGCGTGGAGGCGCTGATGTACACCGTGGACGACGAGGCGCCCGGCGCCTTGCCGTCGTCGTTCACCGCGATCACCCGCTGGCCGTTCACCGTCGACACCGCGCCCTTGGTCAGGGTGCCGTGCTCGATCCGCGCGCAGCGCACGGTGCTCGCGAGGGTCAGCGAGCGCGCGTTGGTGGCGAGATCGGTGGGAGCGGTGATCCACGGGCCGCTTCGGCTCTGCGCCGCGTACACGCTCGCCGGGGTGACCACGAGGTAGAGGGTCTGGCCCGCGGCGCTCAGCGTGATGCTCGCCGAGTCCTGGGTGTCGACGACGTCGAGGTCACTCGCGGTGCCGGCGCTGTCGACCTGGTGTCCGGTGACGTGGACCGAGCGCTCCCGGGCCGTGTCGGTGAGGAAGTCGTCGTAGACCTGGGTGGCGCTGCGGGTCTCCTCGCCGCCCGACGGGGGCGACGCGGAGGACGATCCCGACGACCCGCAGCCGGTGAGGACGGCGGCGGCGAGGACGAGCAGCGGGCGGCGGATGGGAGTGCGGGTCATGGCTCGCGGCATGGTACCGCCGCGTCCCCGTGGGCCCGTCCGACGGCTGCGTTGGGCTCTTTGCCCCATTGACCGCCGCGTGCCTGCCGCGGAGGATTCGCGCGGAGATGCGGGCGCCAGGGGACGTGCCGAGCGCAGACGCCAAGGCCGTGATCGCCGAGGTGTGTCTCCTCTACCCCGCCGTGTATCGACGCTTCCAGTCGTCCCGCCAGCGCATTCCCGGGACCGACGTCACCCCGCGGATGCTCGGCCTGCTCCGCCTCCTCGCCGTCACCGGTCCGCTGAGCGTCGGTGAGCAGGCCCGCAACCTCGGCCTCAGCCGGGCGACCGCCACCGAGCTCGTCGACCGGCTGGAGAGCAAGGGCCTCGTCGCCCGCATCCGCGACGGCCAGGACCGCCGCCGGGTCTTCGTCTCGCTCACCGACGCCGGCCGGGCGCGGGCCGCCGCTCACCCCGAGGTGCTCGCCTGCGACGACCTCCTCCGCGCCGTCGAGCTCATGAGCCCGGCCGACCGCCGCGCGCTGATCACCGGGCTGCGCGCGCTGCTCGAGGCCGCGACCCCGATCGAGGGCCCGCGGGAGCTCAGCTCAGCGGGATGATCTCCACGACGGTGCCCGCGGGCACCAGGCTGCCCTCCGCCGGGAGGGCGATGAGGCAGTCGGCGAGGACCATGGAGCGGAGGATCCCCGAGCCCTGAGCCCCGGTGAGGCGCACCCCGGGCAGCTCTCCGTGTCGGCCGCCCTCGAGGATCCCGCGGTGGAAGGTCTCGAGCCCCTCCGGCTTCTCCATCGGCTCGAGGGTGCGCGCCGCGGAGCGTGGACGGTGGGGGCGGGTCGCGCCCTGCAGGGTGAGGATGGCGGGGCGGGCGAAGAGCTCGAAGGTGACCTGGCTGCTCACCGGATTGCCGGGCAGGCCGACGAAGGGCACGCCCCGCACCGTGCCCACCGCGAGCGGCCGTCCGGGGCGCATCGCCACCCGCCAGAGGTCGAGCGAGCCCATCTCCTCGACGACGTCGCGGACGTGGTCGTGGTCGCCGACGCTGACCCCGGCGGAGCTGACGACCAGGTCGCAGCGGGAGCCCTCCTCGAGGTGGCGGCGGAGGTCGACGACGGTGTCGCGGGCGATGCCGAGCCGCACCGGGTCGCCGCCGGCCTCGCGGACCGCGGCGGCGACGGAGACGGCGTTGCTGTCGACGATCTGTCCCGGGCCCGGCTCGCGGTCGGGCTCGACGAGCTCGTCGCCGGTGCTGAGCACCGCGACCCGCGGGCGGCGGCCCACCTCGAGCCACACCTCGCCGAGGGCGGCGCAGGCGGCCAGGTCACCGGCCCGAAGCCGGTGGCCGGGGGCGAGGACCCGGTCCCCGGAGCGCATGTCCTCGCCGGCGAAGCGGACGCTGGTGCCGTGAGCTGCAGCGACGCGAACGGCCACGGTCTCGCGGCCGTTGTCCGTGTCCTCGTGGCGCACGACGGTGTCCGCGCCCTCGGGGAGCGGGGCGCCGGTCATGATCCGCATCGCCGTCCCCCGCTCCAGCCGCCGCGAGGGGACGACCCCGGCGCGCGATTCGCCGCGGACGGGCAGCCGCACCGGGCTCCCCTCGGCGGCGCCGGCGATGTCGGCGGCGCGCACCGCGTAGCCGTCCATCGCCGAGTTGGCGAAGGGGGGCAGCGTGCGCCGGCTCACCACCGGGGCGGCGAGCACCCGCCCCAGCGCCTCGGCGAGCGGCACCCGCTCGCTGCGGAGCGGGGTGAGGGCGGCGAGGATGCGCGCCTGGGCGGCGGCGACGGAGAGCGGCGCGGTCATGGGCCGCAGAGCATAGGCCCCCGGTCAGACGGCCCGGCCGACGATCTCCAGCTCCGGCTCGGGGTCGGGCATCGCATCCTCGACGGTGCGCAGCCGCCGGACCCCGGAGAGGGTCACCGGCAGCGCCGCGAGCAGGGTGCCGGCGGCGGCGATCCAGAGGGTGGCGCGGAGGCTGACGAGGGTGGCGATCACGCCGCCGGCGAAGGCGCCGACGGGGATCGTCCCCCACACCAGGAAGCGCATGGTGGCGTTCATCCGTCCCTGCAGCCGCTGCGGCGTGATCGCCTGGCGGAGGCTCACCTGGGTGACGTTGTAGGCGACCCCGGCGAGCGAGCCCAGCAGTCCGGAGGCGATCAGGAAGGGGAGGGCGTGGCCGCGCGGGGCGACCGCGACGAGCAGCCAGGCCGGCCCGCCCATCCAGGCGGTGACCGCGATCGCCGGTCCGGTGCCGAGCCGCCGGGAGAGCCGGGAGGCGAGCAGCGCCCCCACCGGGCCGCCGAGGCTGCCGAGGCTGAGCCAGAGCCCGATCGTCCCCGCGCCCAGGCCGAGCTCGCGCACCGCGAAGACGAAGAGCACCGCCGTCGCGGCGTTGCCGAAGAGGTTGTGGAGCCCGGTGCAGGCGGCGATGGCACGGAGCAGGCGGTGGCGGAGGACGTAGCCGAGCCCCTCGGCGAGCTCGGCGCGCAGGCTGCGCGCCCGACCCGCCTCCCGCCGGGGCTCGGGGGTGCGGATGAGGAGCAGGCTCAGGACCGAGACCACGTAGCTCGCCGCGTCGGCGGCGACCGCGTACGGCGCCGTCACCGCGCTCACCAGCAGGCCGCCGAGCCCGGGCCCGGCCACCTCCGCGCTCGACTGGGTGAGCGCGAGCCGCGAGTTGCCCGCGACCAGCTGATCGCGGTCGACGAGCGCGGGGAGATAGGACTGGTAGGCGACGTCGAAGAAGACGGTGAGCACGCCGACGACGAACCCGACGGCGTAGAGCTGGGGCAGGTGGAGGCGGTGCAGCGCCCACGCCACCGGCACCGAGCCCATCGCCAGGGCGCGGCCGGCGTCGGCGACGATCAGCACCGGCCGCCGCGGCAGGCGGTCGACCCAGACCCCCGCGGGCAGGCCGAGCAGGAGGAAGGGGAGGTACTGGAGGGTGGCGAGCAGCCCGGTCTGGAAGGCGCCGGCGCCGAGCACGGTGACCGCGACCAGGGGCAGGGCGATGAGCGAGACCTGGCTTCCCAGCTCGCTCACCGTCTGGCCCGCCCAGAGGGCGAGGAAGTCGCGCCGGCGCCAGAGGCTCACGGGCGCGATCATCGCATCGGTCCTCGAGAGCGCCCGGCCGCGTTGTCGGATCGTGGCCGCCGCCCGCACCATTGACCGCCATGAACCAGCCCGGTTCCGGTGCGGTGCTGATCACCGGCTGCTCGACGGGCATCGGCCACGCCACCGCCGCCCGGCTCGCCCGCGGCGGGCGCACGGTCTACGCGACCGCGCGGCGCCCGCAGACGCTGTCCTCGCTCGCCGCTCAGGGCTGCCGGACGCTCGCCCTCGACGTCACCGACGAGGCGTCGATGAGCGCCGCGGTCGCCACCGTCGAGGAGGAGGCGGGTGGCATCGAGGCCCTCGTCAACAACGCCGGCTACAGCCAGGGCGGGCCGCTCGAGGAGGTGCCGCTCGAGGAGGTGCGCCGCCAGTTCGAGACCAACGTCTTCGGGCTGCTGCGCATGTGCCAGCTCGTCCTCCCCGGGATGCGCGGCCGGCGCCGGGGACGGATCGTCAACGTCGGCTCGATGGGCGGCCGGCTCACCTTCCCCGGGGGCGGCCCGTATCACGCGACCAAGTACGCGGTCGAGGCGCTCAGCGACGCCCTGCGCTTCGAGGTGGCGGGGTTCGGGATCCAGGTCGTGCTCCTCGAGCCGGGGCTGATCCGCACCAACTTCGGGGTCACCGCGGTCGGGAGCATCGACGCCGTCCCCAGCGGCGGGGGGCCCTACGCGGACTTCGCGACCGCGGTGGCGGCGACGACCGCCCACGCCTACTCGGGGCCGACGGGACGCGTGCTCGGCGCCGGGCCGGAGGCGGTGGCGCGGGTGATCGAGCGCGCGATCACCGCGTCGCGTCCGCGGGCTCGGTACGTGGTCACGCCGGGCGCGCGGGCGATGATCGGCCTGCGTGCGGTGCTCCCCGACCGCGCCTTCGACGCCGTCCTCGCCCGGCAGTTCCCCCGCCCCGGTCGCTGAGCCGCCCGGTCAGCCCATGTCGGGCCAGGGCGACTGCTCGCCCCCGCCCTCTTCCTCGCCCTCGCCGCGCTGGCGGTAGCGCTCGGCGACCATCTTCAGGGCGACGTTCTTCGGCAGCCCCAGCTTGATCAGCTGCTTGACCTCGTCGGCCATCACCTTGTCGCGGGCGGTCTCGACGGCGGTCAGGACGTCGTCGATGGAGATGGTGTTGCGCTTTGCCATGTCTCGCCAGGGTATCACCGCGCGGCGCACCGGCCCGGGACACGCGGCGCGGCATACTTGGGGTGATGGGCTACCTCCCCCTCGACGACGCCGACCGCCGGGCGATGCTGGAGGTGGTCGGCGCCGCGTCCGCGGACGACCTCTTCTCCTCCGTCCCCCCGTCGCTGCTCGACCCTCCGCTCGAGCTGCCCCGGGCCCTCGGGGAGCAGGAGCTGGTCGAGGAGCTGACCCGCCTGGCGGCGCGCAACCGTCCGCTCGGTGAGGTGGACGCCTTCCTCGGCGCCGGCGTCTACCGCCGCTTCATCCCCGCGATCGTGCGCGCCACGGTGGCGCGGCCGGAGTTCTACACGGCGTACACCCCGTACCAGGCCGAGGCGTCGCAGGGCACGCTCCAGACGATCTTCGAGTTCCAGTCGATGATCTGCGCGCTCACCGCCCTCGACGTCGCCAACGCCTCGATGTACGACGGCGCGACCGCCGCCGCCGAGGCCCTGCTGATGGCGGTGGCGCACACCGGGCGCTCGCGGGTCGCGGTCTCCGACGGGGTCCACCCCGAGGTGCGCCGGGTCGTCGACACCTACGCCCGGGCGCGCGGCGTCGCCGTCGACCGCGTCGAGCTCGCCGCCGGGCTCACCGACCCGGCGGCGGCGGCGTCCCGCCTGACCTCCGACCACGCCGCCCTGCTCGTCGCCCAGCCGGGGTTCCTCGGCACCCTCGAGGAGCTGCCCGCCCTCGCCGCCGCCGCCCACGCCGCCGGCGCCCTCGCCATCGCCCACGTCGACCCGATCGCCTGCGCCGCGCTCGCGCCCCCGGGCGAGGCGGGTTTCGACATCGCCGTCGGCGACGGCCAGCCGCTCGGCATCCCGCCGTCCTTCGGCGGTCCCCACGTCGGCTTCATGGCGGCGCGCCAGGCGCTCGTCCGCCGCCTCCCCGGACGGCTGGTGGGGATGACCCGCGACCACTCCGGGCGGCGCGCCTTCACCCTCACCCTGCAGACCCGCGAGCAGCACATCCGCCGCGAGCAGGCCACCTCCAACATCTGCACCAACCACGCGCTCATGGCGCTCGCCGCCACCGTCTACATGGCCCACATGGGCGCGGCCGGGATGCGCAGGGTCGCCGAGGTGAGCGCCCGGCGCGCCCATCACCTCGCCGCCGGCCTCGCCGGCCTCGACGGCGTCGAGCTCGCCCTCCCCGACACCCCGTTCCTCTGGGAGTTCGCCGTCCGCCTCCCCGGCGACGCCGCGGTCCTCGCCGCGCGGATGCGCGAGGTCGGCATCGTCGCCGGCCTCCCCCTGGGGACCGTCGACGAGCACCTGAGCGACCAGCTCCTGGTGTGCTGCACGGAGACGACCTCGCCGGCCGCGGTCGAGCGCTACGTCGCCGTCGCCCATGAGCTCGTGCCCACCCTCCGCGGGGCGCGGGTGGCATGAGCTCTGGCGCGAACGGCCACGCCCGCCCGCACGGCGCGGAGCCCCCGGAGGCGGCGTGGGCGGGCGCCGACCCGGTCGTCTTCGAGCTCGGCGGCGACCTCGACACCGCCCCGCTGCTGCCCGAGGCCGGGGTCGCTGCTCCGCCGCTCGACGAGCTGATCCCGGCACGGCTGCTCCGCGCCACCCCCGCCGCCATCCCTGCGGTCGCCGAACCGGTGCTCGCCCGGCACCTCGGCCGGCTGGCCCGGCGCAACCACAACCTCCACCAGGGGATGTACCCGCTCGGCTCGTGCACCATGAAGTACAACCCGATCGTCGACGAGCAGCTCGCCTCGCTCCCCGGGTTCGCCGACCTCCACCCCTATCAGGACCCCGCCGACGTGCAGGGGACCCTGGAGCTGATGTGGGAGCTGGAGCGGCTGCTGGCGGCGATCACCGGGATGGCGCGGATTTCGCTCCAGCCCGCCGCCGGGGCGCATGGTGAGTGGACCGGGCTGCGGATGATCCAGGCCTACCACACGGCCCGCGGCGACACGGGGCGGACCCGGGTGCTCGTCCCCGACAGCGCCCACGGAACCAACCCCGCGTCCGCGGGGATGAGCGGGCTCGAGGTGGTGTCGCTGCGCAGCACCGCGCGCGGGACCGTCGACGTCGACGACCTGCGCCGCAACCTCGACGACCGCGTGGCGGCGGTGATGATGACCAACCCGAACACGCTCGGCGTCTTCGAGACCGACATCCTCGAGATCGCCGCGGCGGCGCACGACGCCGGTGCGCTCCTCTACTACGACGGCGCCAACCTCAACGCGCTCGTGGGCATCGCCCGGCCCGGCGACATGGGCTTCGACGTCGTCCACCTCAACCTCCACAAGACCTTCTCGACGCCGCACGGCGGTGGCGGTCCGGGGGCGGGGCCGGTGGGGGTGCAGCCCGCGCTCGTCGACCTCCTGCCCCATCCCACCGTGGAGCGGGACGGGAACCGGTTCTTCCTCGACGACAACCGTCCCCGGAGCATCGGCAAGGTGCGCGCCTACTACGGCAACGTCGGCATGCTGGTGCGCGCCTACGCCTACATCCGTGCCTATGGCGACACCCTGCCCCAGGTGGCGCGCGACGCCGTGCTCAACGCGCGCTACCTCCAGGCGCGGTTGCGCGGGCTCTTCGGGATGGCGGTGGACTCGCCGTGCATGCACGAGTTCGTCGCCACCACCCGCGGCGGCCGCGTCGACGGGCTGCGGGCCATGGACGTCGCCAAGCGGATGATCGACTTCGGCGTCTATCCACCGACCGTCTACTTTCCGACGACCGTTCCCGAGGCGATGATGTTCGAGCCCACCGAGACCGAGTCGCGGCGCAGCCTCGACGGTCTCGCCGACATCCTCGCCGCCATCGTCGCCGAGGCCGAGGCGGACCTCGGCCTCGTCCAGTCGGCGCCGCACGACGCACCGGTGGAGCGGGTCGACGAGGTCCAGGCGGCGCGGCGGCCGGTGCTCCGCTGGAGCCCGGAGGAGGGGACATGAGCGACGACGATCTGCGGGCCGAGCTGCAGGCGCTCCTCCAGCGCCGCTCCTTCCGCTTCGGCGACTTCCTGCTCAGCAGCGGCCGGCGCAGCGACTTCTACTTCGACGGCAAGCAGATCACCCTCGAGGGGCGCGGGCTGTACCTCGCCTCCCGGCTCATCCTCGACCGCTGCCGCGAGCTGGAGGTGAGCGCGGTCGGGGGCCTCACCCTCGGCGCCGACCCGATCGCCGCCGGGGTGATCGCCCTGAGCGGCACCGACCCGATGCCGCTGCGCGGCTTCCTGGTGCGCAAGGAGGCCAAGCAGCACGGCACCGCGCGGTCGATCGAGGGGCCCTCGCTCGGTCCCCACGACCGCTGCCTGCTCGTCGACGACGTGATCACCAGCGGCTCCGGCTTCCTCACCGCCCTCGAGCAGGTCCACGGGACCGGCGCCGAGGTGGTCGAGGCGCTCGTCCTCGTCGACCGCGAGGAGGGGGGTGAGGAGGCCCTCGCCGCCGCCGGGCTGCGACTGCACGCGCTCTTCAAGCGCAGCCAGTTCCCCGCGCCGGCGAGCGCCTGACCCCGGGAACCCAGGCGCCGGCGATGCCCCTCTTCCGCCGCCGCTCCGGTGACCGGCCCCCCCAGCCCACCGCGCAGTTCACCGTGGGGACGCGCGACCACCGGGTCGTCGTCGGCGGCGCCGAGCGGGGGGTCACCATGCTCGACGAGCTCCGCGGCTACGTCGCCTCGGTGACCGGGGCCGCCGCCGCGCCACGTCCGGACGGCCGCGACTCGGTCGCGGTGCTCAGCGCCAAGATGGACCACGCCGACATGGTCACCGACACCGTCTCGGCCGCCGTGCTCGCCCTCGAGGAGCTGGCCGAGCGCGAGGTGGTGCCGGACGGCGCGGTGCCGCCGCCGCCCCGCCTGGCCACGCCCCCGGCGCGGGAGGGCCACTACGCCTACATCCAGGAGACCCACCGCCGCGCCGAGGCCCGGATGGAGTGGCTGGAGCAGGCCGACGCCGTGCTCCGCGAGCACGCCGTCGCCATCCTCCCGCCGGAGGTCAGTGGATGACGATCCCGTGGCTCGGGGTGGGGGCTGCGGTCGGGATCGAGGTCGGGCTCGAGCCGGGCGACGGGGTCGGCGTCGGCGTCGGCCCCGGGCTGGCCGACGGGCTCTGATCGGAGCTCGCCGAGGGCGAGGGGGAGGCGCCACCGCCCGGCGACGGCGACCCGGTGACGCCCGGCGAGGGGGAGCTCGCCGGGGTGGCGGTGTGGTGGATGACGCCCGTCTGGTAGAGGACGCCGACCGTCCCGCCGACGGCGGTGATCAGGGCGGCGACGCCGGCGACCGTCGAGGCCGTGCTCTGTCCGCGTTGCGTGCTCAC
>Ga0209577_10006931_pt1 | contig 10459 bp, 15 predicted proteins | sample GraSoiAngelo_109_FD_185874 | JGI IMG/M metagenome (GOLD analysis project Ga0209577, IMG submission 185874) | Grasslands soil microbial communities from the Angelo Coastal Reserve, California, USA - 14_0903_12_20cm (SPAdes) (version 2) | ecosystem: Environmental > Terrestrial > Soil > Grasslands...
CCGCTCAGTGGCGGTGGGTCTCTTCGTCAAGTTGCTCTTCGACCGAAACGTGGGTCAACGAGCCCCGATAGTCACACTTGTGGCAGCGGACCCGCCATTCTTCAATCCATTTCTCCTGGACGTAGGACTGCCGGCATTGCGGGCAGACGAAGACACCCTTGACGTAATGCACCATCCGCTTCTCTTTCATGCAAGGCTCCTTCCGAATGACGGCCCAGCCCGACAGGACCGTATCCAGGCTACGGCTTGCAGAGCTGACATTTCAACTTGTACTTGGCCGGGCTCAGCTCCAGCGCTTCGTAGGCGCGCTCCTTGTCCGGAATCTCCTGCCACACCCCTGTCCAGTGGTCATGGTAGGACACGTTCTCCGGCACTTCGATGCACCGGTCCCGGTGCAACACGGCCTTGTCAATCGCCATCGCGGTATGCAGTACGTATGCCACGGATCAATCCGTGATTCAATGACGGTCACCTTGCGGCTCATCCTCGGACCCGGCGCTCGTGACGCCTGTCCTGAGGGCCGCACGCTTCACTTCCTCTTCGAGCAGCTTCCGGCGCAGTACCTTGCCGACCAAGGTCTTCGGCAACTCCGCGCGGAACTCCACCTGCTTGGGCACCTTGAACTTCGCCAGCCGCTGCCGGCAATACTCCAGGAGCTCCGTCGCGGTCGCCGACATGCCCTCCTTCAGCACGACGAAGGCCTTGATCTTCTCGCCCCGCAAGTCCTGGGGAACGCCGACGACGCAGGCCTCTTTGACCTTCGGATGCCCGCAGAGGCACTCATCCACTTCGCGAGGATAGACATTCATGCCGCCCGACTTGATCATATCCTTCTTGCGGTCGAGAATGAAGAAAAACCCGTCCTCGTCCATCCGGACCATGTCGCCCGTCGAGAGCCAGCCGTCCCGCAGCACCGCCGCCGTCTCTGCTCCCTGGCGCCAGTAGCCCTTCATGACCTGCGGCCCCTTAATCTGTAACTCCCCGCCGTCTTCCGGAGCGGTCACGGGGTTTCCGGTCTCCGGATCCACCACCCGCGCCTCGGTGTCTGGCAGCGGCAGCCCGATGCACCGGCTGTGACGCCGGCCGACGATCGGGTTACAATGCGTCACGGGACCGGCTTCGGTGAGCCCGTATCCCTCGATCAGGCGCGCCCCGGTCAGTTTCTCGAAGCGGTCCTGGACCTCCGCGTACAGCGGCCCGGCCCCGCTGACGCAGAGCCGGAGGGAGGTCAGATCGCAATCGCCCGCCCGGGGATGGTTCGCCAGCGCCATGTACATCGCCGGGATGCCGGGGAACACCGTGACGCGATGGGCGACGATCGCCTTGAGCACTTCGTCCGGCTGGAGCCGTGGCAGGAGGATGATGGTGCCGCCGAGCATGGTCGCCAGGTTCTGACAGGTGGTCATGCCATAGATGTGAAAGAAGGGCAGCACGCCGAGAAAGACCTCCTCGCCGTCCCGCAGCCCCTGCAACCATCGCAGGCACTGAATCGTGTTTGCGACGAGGTTGCGGTGCGTGAGCATCGCTCCTTTGGGTACGCCTGTCGTGCCGCCGGTGTATTGGAGGAGGGCGATGTCGTCCACCGAAACAGGCACGGACGGCGGCTTCGCCGGCGCCGCCTCGAGCAGCGCGCAAAAGTCGTAGAGGGGTGGCACGCGCTGCACGTCAAGCCACTGCCCCTGCCGGCGGGCTTTGATGGGATAGAGGAGTCGTTTCAGCCAGGGGAGATAGTCGGACACGCGGGTCAGGATGATCCGCTTGAGGGGCGTGCGCGTGCGCACCTCTTCGATCCGCGGGTAGAACAGGTCGAGGGCGATAATCGTCTCTGCACAGGCATCGGTCACCTGGTACGCGACTTCCGTGCCTACGTACAGGGGATTGGTCGCCACCACCCACGCCCCGGCCTTCAACGCGCCGAAGTAGCCAATGACCGCCTGGGGGCAATTGGGCAGCATCAAGGCCACCCGTTCGCCTTTGCGGACGCCCAGGCGGACCAAGGCTTGCGCAAACCGGTTCGTCAGGGTATTGAGCTGGCGGTAGGAGATACGCCGGCCATAAAACTCCAGCGCCGTGCGGTCCGGGTACCGGCTGGCCGAGTCAATCAAGAATTGGGGCAGGGGAATGTCCGGATATGAGAGGGTGGCAGGAACCCCCGCCTCGTATTGCCGGAGCCAGGGCCGTTCCATGGCGGCACCGTACCCCACGCTCGCCGACCTTGTCAAGCCAACAGAACTTACCTATGATAATCATCCCGATGCATTCGTCACTCACCCTCGCCGTTGCCTGGTTGTTGGGCGCAGCCCTGTTGGGCGCGGGAGACGCCCGAGGGACCGGTCCCGCGTCCCAGTCGATGACTGTGTCCCAAGTCACGGTCACCTATCCCAACGGGGCCCGTCTCTTCGCCGAAGTCGCCGACACGCCCGCCAAGCGGGCCAGCGGCCTGATGTTCCGGGACCGGCTGGCTCCCGACAGGGGCATGCTGTTCGTCTTCGAGGAAGCCGGCTCGTGGACCTTCTGGATGAAGAACACGAAGATCGCGCTGGACATCCTGTGGCTGGGACCGGACAAGCGGATCGTCTATATCGAGGAGAACGTCCCGGGATGCCGCCAGGATCCCTGCCCGGAATACAAACCGAACAGGGAAGCCTTGTACGTGCTCGAACTGCCGGCAGGGACGGTCAAACGTGAGAAGCTCGCCAAGGGGATGAACCTGCGGTTCGACCTGCCGAAGGAGAAAAATTAGACCGGGACTAGCTCCTTGATCGCGGACAGGAGCTCTATTCGCTTAAACGGCTTAAGGAACGTGCGGTGGGCGCCGAGCACTCTGGCGGCGGCGAGGAAGTCGAAGTTTCCTGTTGGTCCCCCGCCCGAGATGGCAATGATCTTGGCATCCGGAAACTTGTATCGGAGCATATGGATGAGAGCAGCACCCGATACCTTGGGCATCACAAGGTCAACGATGAGAAGGTCAATAAGATTCTCACAGTACAGGGCAAATCCCCTTGGGGCGTCAGGTGCTTCTAGCACGTCATAGCCTGCCTTCTCCAACATGGCGCGAAGCAGCTTGCGGAATTCTTGTTCGTCGTCAACGATTAGAATACGCGGCATATGCCCTCAAAGCGATCGCATCGGTGGGCGTCTTGAAGGAGAGCAACGTCGCTTATGTTTGACTCTTCCCTTTAACACATAACCACTAAACCACTTTTGGTGTGCGAACGCTATACCCTCAAGTAAGATCAAAGTAAAATTGAAGTAAAAATTAGGGGTATCGGCTGATGACGCCAGGCACCCTTGGCCCCCTCTGGATATACTCTGTATTCATTCCGTATAGATGGTGGGACACAATCGGCAGCCCTCCCCCTGTAGGCTTGGAGTTAGCAAGGCGGACAATTCGGGCCGAGTGCGTACCAGTTCGTTGACGCCTGCCTTTATGCTGAGACTGCTCTTCCAAAGTATCGAACAGGGCCTCGGTCAGTCCCTCTCGCAGGTTTCGTGGCTGGTCTTCGGCGGCGGTCTGACGCTCCTGGTGTTCGTGATACTGGTTCCTCTGTGGCGGATCCGGATGCAGTATGTAACCGCGCGAACGGGGATGGAACAGCGATGGGTGATGACCTGTGGCCACTGCGGGAGGCAAGCGCTTGTGTCAGGCCGAAAGTGCGGCACTTGCGGAAATGACCTCGGAATTCCATGGATGGTACGACTCTGGACTGCTTCCACGAGAAAGAGTGAGGGGACGTTCCTGCGACGCCTCAAGTGGGGAGTCCACCTTCTCGGGAGCGCTGCATTCCTGCTGTTCTCGGTCTGGATTGTGACCGCCACAGGGTCGCTTGCCCCACAAGGGGCGTTGCATCGGCTCTTCTTGGGCCTCGCGTTTGTGGCCTTGGCTGTCTTCGGCTGGCTAGCTGGGCGCGCCCTAGGGATGAGGAGACACGGGCTGCTGGCCCGTGCTGGGGACGCTGTGATGGCACTGGCTGCGATCGGGACGATGGCTGTCGCCCTGTTTCTGGCCGATTCCGCAAGACCTCAACAGGAAATTCCACTGGCTCGCTTCGACTCGATCGCCAATACCGCCCAGATCGGAGAACAGGTCCTGTTTCTTCCTGAAGGGGAGATCGGGTTTGAATACCTCCAACTGGACCAGGAGAACCTGGGGTACCATCGGATTATTCCGCTGGCTCTCTCCGGGCGCGAGCGCATACCGTTTCAGAGGAACGCATTGAAACAACGGGTTATAAGCCATCTTCGCAAGCATGCGACCGGCTACACGGCTCGCGGGCTCACCGTCCGACTACGCACCGACCGACTTCGGATCACACCTGGCCAGTCCTACGAGGTGGTCGAGCGGGAAGGTCAGGTGCTGATGCGGAATGTGGCCATCAGATGAGCACCCTCTACCGTTTCAAAGCAAAAAAGCGACGTCCACACGCCATGCACCGGTACGGACGGATGAGAAAGACACTAATGATCCATTCAACAACGCCTTGACGATGTGAGCGGCGCGTCTTGCTTTCACCGCATTTCGGGCATGAACGCATGACAGGAGCAGCTTCGCGCGCAGACTTGAGCGCGATGAACCACTGCCACCCATACCATGGGAAGCCGAAATAAAATCTGTCGCAGTGGGCACACCGAAAGTAGCCGATGCCGACCGCACGCAACACTATGTAGGACAGGTCATGGCGTCTCTCGGGTTTACGGCTTTCCTTGTGACAGGCTGGACAGGTCGGCATCGGTGGAGCCTAGTGCCAACGTCTCGGCATCAGCCCGACCTGGACCGCAAGAAGTAGCGTCTCCTGCTGAACCGGCTTGTGCAAAATGTCAACCGATCCGAGATGTAAGGCTTCGCCCACCATGAGTATGCCCTGGCGGGATGTCAGCAGAATGAGGCCTCCCCTGTAGTTCCGCGCCCGCAATCGGAGTATAACCTCGACCGCAAGACTTTCTGGCATGTCCAGGTCCAGCACCACGAGTCCAGGGCTTTCCTTGTCCAACACTTGCAACGCGGAAAAGGTGTCCGGCGCTAGGCGAAGCTCATACCCGCTGTCCCGCAAGGCGTGCGCATAGAGGGCTCGCGTTTTGGGGTTGTCATCCACCAGCAAGATAGTATCGGCCTGTAGGCTCGGCTGCTGGGTGCCTTTGGGAGGATTGAGGATGCCTTCCATGGTTCTGACAATCGTGTCCAAGGAGAGGGTTTTGCTGAGAAAATCGACCGCTCCGAATTGTCGCGCAGCCAGTTCCAATTCCTCCGACCCCCAGGTGGTCAGGATCATGACCGAGGCGTGCGGGTCAAGTGCATGAATCCGCTTGAGCACCTCCAGCCCGCCTATTTCAGGCATATAAAGGTCTAACAAAGTAAACTGAGGGCGCAGTTGCTGGAAGGTATCGAGAGCGTCGCGCCCCGTGTACGCCGTGAGCACTTCATGGCCATAGCTCTTCAAGATCCCCTTTAGGAACTCGCAGAACGAGGGCTCATCATCAACGATTAGAATTCTCGCCATGACTCTCTCTGTAGCTCAAGGTAGGTGGTGGATTCAACGAGGCGGTGGTGTACTTCCACCTACAGGACCGTGATGTAGGTAAAGAACATATCTAAAACAACAAAATTTGCATAGGGCCGCCTGGCACTTGGTTTGCTCATTCTGCCACATAGAAAAGAGGGAGAAGCATGTCAGACTTGGGATTTTGGGGATACACAGGAATCGTGGCCGGCCTGGTGTTGATGCTCGCGGTGTGCCTGTTCTCCATAGTGTTTTCGTACAGTACGGATGAGACTTCCGCTAAGGGGCAGCTCGGATCTCACGGAAAACGTCCTGAAGAATCCGCCCCCGACACCAAGCACGCGGCTTAGACTTCCGTGTCTTGAAGGCTTCCGCCATACACGGCATCGCCCGTGCAGGCTAGTCGCCTTCGTCAGCACGCCCGCCCCTTCTGCCGCTTCCTCCAGCACCACGGCGCTACTGGGTTAGGATCAGCCCACAGCCCGCGCTTTGCCTTCCGCGCCTCCTGTTCCAAGGCGGCGAGGACAGGACTTTTGCTGAATTTCTGAGACCGCCACGCCAAGCCCGCCCCTACCAACTCTTGGTTTAGCACAGAGCCGCCCGGCAAGATGACATCGGCAATGAGGAGTCCATCTTTCTCTAGATGCTTCACCTCTACGGTGACGGGCTTTCCCAAAGTCATCTCGGAGGTGAACCGCTTGGCCGCCTTCCCGTAGGGTTGTTCTTTCCCGGGGCAATCTATCCCGTTCAAGCTGATGCGTACAGCCTTGCCTCGCTGGAGGACTTCGATGGTGTCACCGTCGAGGACCTCCACAACGAGGCCAGTGAAGCTCGTCAAGGCAAATGCAGGCGGGAGCAGCGTGAGTGCGAGGACGAAAGGCAGGAGGACCCAGCGTGGCATATCAGCCTCCGATGCGGGATGATATCACGAAGTCTACCGCGGTTTGAACAACATGGGAGAAATCTGATAGCCCCAACCGTTCATCGGCAGATAGTATACGGCCAGATCTTTTGTGCACCGTAGCGATTGCACATCTGCGGTTCAACGATATCGGTTGACCTTGCAGATTCACGCCACACAATTTAGAATCGAACAGCCTCGTTGACACTTGGTTCACGGGGGTGGAACTCGACACCCCGGGAAACTACTGGGCTGTTCAGTCACCGCCGCCAGACTGGGTCAGAGGGGAATAGAAAAATGGCAACGATCCTCATCGTAGACGACGAGCGTGTCTTTTGCGATCTGCTGAAGACGGTGCTGGGAAGTCACGGCCATGAAGTCTTTACGGCGTACAACGGGCGCGAGGCGCTAGATTTGTTTTCTCAACACCGCCCGCAGTTCACCTTGCTGGACCTCCGCATGCCGGAGATGAACGGGATCGAAGTGCTGCGCCAGATTCGTACCATCGATGCCGGCGCCGCCGTGATGATTCTGACCGCGTGGGGGTCGGATGATCTAGAAAAGCAGGCCCGCCAGCTGGGCGTGACCGACTTTCTGAGCAAAACGCTCGCGCTCGACACCGTCGTTGCTTCCATGGAGCGGTTTCTCCCACCGCCAGATCAAGCGGAGTCTTCTTCACCATCCGCAGAGAAACCGAAGGAAAAGCGTGCCCCGTCCAAAGTCCTAGAGAACGATCGTGTCTTGCTCATAGGCAGCAACACAGACGCCAGCAGATACCTCAAACAGTTTTTGGCCCAGCGAGGGTTTCACATAGAAGTAGCCCACGATGGCTCAGCAGCCTTGCAACTCGTGAGCAAGGAAATGCCGCGGCTCATTGTTCTAGACATGGACCTTCAAGGGATGGGGGGACCAGCGATCGTGAGGAAATTGCGGACCAAGAAATACACTGGCGTAATCATCATGTTGAGCAGCACCGAAGATGATACCTTGGTGAATCTGGCAATCGACATGGGATCCGTCGACATTTTGGGGAAGCCCGTCGATCCGGAACGACTGGTGGTGGCGCTCCAGGTCGGCATGCTGCTTAGGATGAAAGAAGCTAGCGAAATGGCAGAAGAGCGACTGAAGTGCCCCAATGGGCATGTGGGTCAGATGACTCCCATGCACACGAAGCCACATGAAGGCGCTTCTAGTCCTGAGTCGGGGTGGATGTGCCAAGTATGCGGGGCTATCGTGATGCGCTGCATCTGCGGTTGGCCGCTGTACCGTGACCCCTCCACGCTTGCCTTCGAGGATTGCAAGAATCCAGACTGCTTATTGGCGAACAAAAACTCTGCCAAAGGCAAGGAAGAAGAAACCCCGTAGCTTGACAGGTCCCGAAGAGTGGCCTAGCCTTGCCCACTAGCGGCAATGAGCCGGACAGCGCGTAAGGTCATCCTGCCGATGAGCAGGTGACATCGAACACAGTAACAGAAAAAGGAGGGTGAGCAATGAAAGAGGTGGGATATAAGCGCACGATGATTGCCCGTATCGGGGCTGCGCTCGGTTTTGTCTGCGGGACCATCGGTCTTTTGGCTGGCTTGACAGACCATGCCTGGAAATTGTGGCCGCTTGGCTGGTTTACGGGCGGGACCCTGCTCACGCTGATCGCAATTTACATGCTGTTGGACGGCATGATCGCGTTCCAGAAAGGCCCCCAGCAGTCAAGATAGTCTCAATCGGCTTGGGGACAGCAAAGGGGACAGGCTCATTTTCTAACCTCTACGTTGGCGTCGGCAACTCCGTCATTCCCGCGAAAACAACTGAAAAGTAGCCTGTCCCCTTTGCTCGCCAGGGTGAACAAGGGTACTATGGGGCGTGCGCCATCGGCGCGCGGGGAGCTATTGTCAATGGCGACTAAGCTGATTGTGATTGTCGTGGTGGGCCTGATCATCGGATATTTGGCTCTTCCTAGTTACTACTTCATTAATGCCATTGGTCGTGAAACCCAGGATGGTGTGAGAGAGCATCTTGGTCAACCACTTCAATCCATCGGAGACTCTGCCGGACGCTCGGTCTGGATATACAAACAAGTGGTGCCACCATTGTGCGTGGAATATACCCTCACCTTTAAACGTGGAAACCCGAGCGATGAGACGACGCAACCAGTGTTGAGCGATAAGGCGACATTACCAGTCTTGAGCAGGTGGGAATGGAAATGGTGTTAGCGCCGGAGGCTCTCATGCCACGCTGGTTGTTCCTTCCACTCCTCCTGTCCATTGGGGGGCTCCCACTGGCTCCCCTCATTGCATGGCCCCATGATGGGGATCTCGATGCCTACGGCTGCCATAACGATCGCAAGCATGGCGATTACCACTGTCACAAGGGTCCTCTGGCCGGTCAGTCATACTCCTCACAGCAAGATATGCTTGTTGCGCTCCAAGCCCTTCAGACTAAGACGGCGCCAACAAGCGGGGCGTCGTCTTCGACGGGTTGTCGCATGCGCCCGTATCCCGAAGGTCCTATGCGGGCGCCTTTCCTGCTCATTGAGGAGGGGCCGATACCTGGTGCAGGGTCTGATCGCCCGCTCACAACGAGCGAGGCGAAGTGCGTCGAATACTTGCTCAAGGCTGGGAGGAAAGCCATCGAAGCCAATAAGGTCACGGAGGGTATCCTGTTCTACCTGAGCGTCGCGGATACGGCTCCGGCGCAGGCCGGAGACGCCTATCTGGCTTTGGCGAGTGTGCTGGATCAGGCGTCCTACCCGCAACCCGCGGTCATCGCATACAGAAAGGCCTGGATGGCGTTCGAAGCGGGCCACAACCTGCGGGGCGTCAAGATCGAAGGGACCGGTCTGCTCACCCTTGCCAATATCCGGGACTCCATCGTCCGGCTCGGCGGGCAGGTGCCGCTTGCGACCAGCGAGCCGGGGAAGATCGTGGCGGCCAATTCCACCAACGACATCTACGAGAAGTACTTCAAGAAAGCCTTGCCGTCAGTGGCTCCTCCGTAAAGTCCGTTAGCGAAACAGCCCCATCTCCTTTTCGCGCCACTCAGGTATTTCTCTGCCTCGTTACATGTATTTTCCCCTTGCGACTCAAGGTTACTCCCGATTGGCCATTGGCCCAGCCCATGTAACCCTGAGAGGGAGGCCAATCTTGCTCGATAGTACCATTAGGCGGCTTTAAGCGGATGTGCCCTGTGCCTGACACTCCCCCGCCTAAGGAGGGCTGGGGGGCCAACCATCACAACCAGCCCTCCACCACATTGAATGATGAACGACGCACACAATTACTGCTTATACGTTTTCTACCACGGCCAAACTGATCCGGTTTGGTTTGACACGGTTAATGAGGCCATCACATACATTAGCGCCGAGAACGTGGGGCGGGGTCTGTCACCCGTGACGCGCATAGTAGCGACCAGCCTCGCCTTGCTGTGTTTTGGTGGCCAGGACAGATACTGCGGAATGATCTTGGGCGAGCGAACGGTAGATGATCAGCAAGATAACATGGGAATAGGAGAACAGCATGCAGAGTGAAACTGCAAGTGCACCTCAACTGCTGTTAGCTTCAGCGACCTTCCCGGGCTATCAGAAGTTTGACGGTCCAGGATTACTGGAGCCGTTCGCTTTGGAAGGTCGTGAGATGACGAGGGCTAGTGTCGCCCGACAGTACTCCTTTGTACTCCGAGAGTCTGTCTTTAGTGTGACATCTGGTTCGTATGACATTTACTCGCATCCAGATGGTCGTACCCTCTATATCTACTACATCATTCCTCAAGGTCAGCGGTACTGGTGGATTTTGGATAAGCCTTCCCAGGCAGGCAACACTGTCGATGAACTTGAGCGGCTTCTGAAAAGCATCTTTATGAGACTGACCTGCCTCCCGTAAACCGGTCCAGGTCCTATGGCGACAAATCCAGGATAGGAGAAAAGGGGACAGGCTGAGCTAGCCCTGGTTTGACGGACACCTCGAAAGGGGACAAGATGTCCCGGGAGGAGGTGGACGATGGGCCAGCGCCAACGGTTTACCAAAGAATTTAAGCTTGAAGCCGTCCAGTTGCTCAAACAGTCTGGTCG
>Ga0209577_10006932_pt1 | contig 10457 bp, 7 predicted proteins | sample GraSoiAngelo_109_FD_185874 | JGI IMG/M metagenome (GOLD analysis project Ga0209577, IMG submission 185874) | Grasslands soil microbial communities from the Angelo Coastal Reserve, California, USA - 14_0903_12_20cm (SPAdes) (version 2) | ecosystem: Environmental > Terrestrial > Soil > Grasslands ...
GGCCGACCGTCCCGGGGCCGCCGAGACCAGGCGCGACCTCGAGTTCATGCTGCACCTGTCCTCGTCCGACCACGACTGGACGCCTCCGATCGTGATGACCGTGGCCTCGGTCGGAGAGGGCACCGACAACCTGTGGTCCGCGATCGAGCAGCACCGCGACTTCCTCACCGAGCACGGTCTGCTCGAGAAGCGCCGGGCGCAGCGCCTGGCCGACGAGCTGCGCCACGTCGTTGGCCAGCGGGTCAGGCAGCGCGCCGACGAGCGATGCCAGGGTCCGGACTTCGACCGCCTCCTCCACGAGGTGGTCGAGCGCCGCCTCGACCCCTACGCGGCGGCGGCCCGACTGCTGGACGCCGACGCCGGTTAGCGTTCCCGCTCACGATGAGCGAGACGGCGAGTCGTGCTCGCCGTATCGCTCGGGAGCTCAGCGTCGCCGGAGGCGACACGATTAGGAGCCGGAGGCTCATGAGCGAGTTCGTGCACGTCGAGCGCGGCGAGGACGGTGTGGCGATCCTTCGCCTCGACCGGCCGCCGGCCAACGCCCTCTCCGTCGCTGTCCTCGGCGAGATTGCCGAGGCAGCTCGCGGTCTCACCGCGGACCCTCCGGGTGCGGTCGTCGTCACCGGCGGAGACAAGATCTTCGCGGCCGGGGCCGACATCGCGGAGTTCGGCGGTCCCGAAGAGGCGGCGCGCATCAGCGGCCACTTCCGCGAGGCGTTCGACGCCGTGGCCGACATCCCGCGAATGACGATCGCCGCCGTCGCCGGCTACGCCCTCGGAGGCGGCTGCGAGCTCGCGCTGGCGTGCGACCTGCGCGTGGCGTCGGACACGGCGACGTTCGGTCAGCCCGAGGTGCAACTGGGCATCATCCCGGGCGCCGGCGGCACCCAGCGGCTCACCCGTCTCGTCGGCCCCGCCCGGGCCAAGGACGTCATCCTGAGCGGGCGCCGGGTCACGGCCGGGGAAGCGCTGAACATCGGGCTCTGCGACCGCATCTTCCCGGCCGCTGTGTTGCAAGCGGAAGCCAGGGCCATGGCGTTGAGCTTCGCCACGGGCGCCGTCGCCGCTCACGCCCTCGCCAAGCGGGCCATCGACGCCGCTCTCGAGGGCTCCCTCGCCGACGGCCTGAGCACCGAGCAGGAGCTGTTCGTCCAGGTCTTCGAGACCGACGACGCCAAGACCGGCGTGCAGTCGTTCCTCGCGAACGGCCCCGGCAAGGCCAAGTTCACCGGCCGGTAAGCAGCCCTTCCGACGCCGGTTCGTACAGACGCTCGACGTACTCGCCCAGCATGCGCTCGGCGGTGACGCGCGGGCCGAGGGTGCGCAGCGAGGCACGGATCTTGTCGAGCCAGGCCAGCGGTAGGCCCGCTTCGTCGCGTTCGTAGAACATCGGCACGATCTCGCCTTCCAGCAGGGCGAACAGGGCGTCGGTCTCCAGGTGATCGCGATGGCCCTCGTCGGCCGCGTGTTCGAATGACGGGATGGCCCACCCGTTGGAGCCGTCGTACATCTCGTCCCACCAGCCGTCGAGCACCGAGCAGTGGATGCCGCCGTTCAGCACCGCCTTCATCCCGCTCGTGCCGCAGGCCTCGTGGGGGCGGCGCGGCGTGTTCAGCCACACGTCGCTGCCTTCGTAGAAGCAGCGACCGACGGCGATGTCGTAATCCTCGACGAACGCCATACGGCCACGCAGCTCGGGCCTCCGCGCGAACTGGACGACGCGCTGGATCAGCTCCTTGCCCTGGTGGTCGGCAGGGTGGGCCTTGCCCGCAAACACGAGCTGCACGGGCCGCTTCTCCGACAGCAACAGCGCCTCGAGCCGTCCAGGCTGCGACAGCAACAGCGTCGCCCGCTTGTAGGCCGCGAACCTGCGGGCGAACCCGATGGTCAGCGCCTCAGGATCGAGCTCGACACCGGCTCGGCTCCGCACGACGTCGACCAGCCGCTGCCGACCGGCGGCCCTCGCCGCCCACAGCGCCTCGTTGTCCATCTCGGCCGACGGTTGCTGGGCTGCCCACGTCGGGACGTGCACGCCGTTCGTGATGGCGTCGATGCGGACGTCGAGTGAGGCGAACATCTCGCGGCTGACGTGGGCATGCAGCTCCGACACGGCGTTGGCCCGTCCCGCCAGCCGCAGACCGAGCACGGCCATGTTGAACGCAGCGTCGGGCGCCTCGTCGGGGAGGTGGCCGAGCGCCATCAGGCGGTCGATGTCCACCCCGCACTCGGCCGCCCACGCGCCGAAGTACCGCTCCATCAGCTCCCGTGAAAAGCGGTCGATGCCGGCGGGGACGGGTGTGTGCGTCGTGAAGATCCCGCCCGGGCGCACCCTGTCGACCGCCTCGTCGAACGACAGGCCGTCGCCCACGATCGCCCGCCGGATGCGCTCGAGCATGAGGAAGCCGGCGTGGCCCTCGTTGCTGTGGAACACCTCGGCCTCGATGCCGAGCTCCGCCAGCAGGCGCACGCCGCCGACGCCAAGCACGATCTCCTGGCGCAGGCGGTGCTCGATGTCGCCGCCATAGAGGCGGTCGGTAACGCCGTCGACGTGGAGGAGATAGAGCGGCACCGAGCCGACGTCGTACCGCCACACGTCGGCGTCGACCTGTTCGCCCGCCAGCTCCAGCGGCACGCGCCCATCGACCGGTGTCAGCGGCAAGGCGGTCGGGTCGAGCTGCGGGAACTCCTCCTGCTGCCAGCCGCGATCGTCGAGCTTCTGGTGGAAGTAGCCGTGGTCGTAGAAGAGGCCGACGCCGACGAGGGGCAGGCCGATGTCGGCGGCGCCCTTCAGGTGATCGCCGGCCAGTACGCCGAGCCCACCGGAGTACTGCGGCAGGTCCTCGGACACGCCGAACTCGGGCGAGAAGTACGCAATGGCCCTCACCGGCTCACGGTAAGGGACCACCATGCCGAGAAAGAAACTCGCGATGCGTCATCATCAGGGGACGTGAGCTTGTACCCGGCGATGGAAGCCGACAACCGTTGGTATCAGCGGGCCGTCTTCTATGAGGTCCCGGTCCGAGGTTTCTACGATGCCAGCGCCGACGGCAACGGCGACCTGCGGGGGCTCACCGAGCGCCTCGACTACCTCCAGTGGCTGGGCATCGATTGCATCTGGCTGCTGCCCTTCTACCAGTCGCCCCTCCGCGACGGCGGCTACGACATCAGCGACTTCTTCACGGTGCTCCCCGAGTACGGCGACCTCGGCGACGCCCTCACGCTCGTCGAGGAGGCACATTCCCGCGGCCTGCGCGTGATCGCCGACTTGGTGATGAACCACACGAGCGACCAGCACCCGTGGTTCCAGATGTCGCGCAAGGACAAGACGAACCCCAACGCCGACTGGTACGTGTGGAGCGACGACGACCAGCAGTGGTCCGACGCGCGCGTGATCTTCGTCGACACCGAGCGCTCCAACTGGTCCTGGGACCCGCAGCGCCAGCAGTACTACTGGCACCGTTTCTTCAGCCACCAGCCCGACCTCAACTACGACAACGAAGAGGTCCAGCAGGTGATGCTCGACGTCGTGCGCTTCTGGCTCGACATCGGGCTCGACGGCTTCCGCCTCGACGCCGTGCCCTATCTGTACGAGCGCGACGGGACCAACTGCGAGAACCTGCCCGACACCCACGACTTCCTCAAGCGCCTGCGCAAGGACGTGGACACCACCCATCCCGGGCGTGTGCTGCTGGCCGAGTCGAACCAGTGGCCGGCCGATGTCGTCGAGTATTTCGGCAGCGGCGACGAGTGCCACATGTGCTTCCACTTCCCGCTGATGCCCCGCATGTTCATGGCTGTGCGCCGGGGCGAGCGCTACCCGATCACCGAGATCCTCGGCCAGACGCCGGAGATCCCCGACGGCTGCCAGTGGGGGCTGTTCCTCAGAAACCACGACGAGCTCACCCTCGAGATGGTCACCGACGAGGAGCGGGACTACATGTACGCCGAGTACGCCAAGGATCCGCGGATGAAGGTCAACCTCGGTATCCGGCGGCGGTTGGCCCCGCTGCTCGACAACAACCGCGACCTCATCAAGCTCTTCCACGCCCTGCTCTTCAGCCTCCCGGGCACGCCGATCCTCTACTACGGCGACGAGATCGGCATGGGCGACAACGTGTACCTCGGTGACCGCGACAGCGTGCGCACGCCGATGCAGTGGTCACCCGACCGCAATGCCGGCTTCAGCAAGGCCGAGTTTCCGCAGCTCTATCTGCCACCGCTCATGGACAGTGTGTACGGCTACCCGGCGGTCAACGTCGAGGCCCAGCAACGCGACCCGAGCTCGCTCCTGCTGTGGGTGAAGCGCATGCTGGACGTGCGCCGTAACCACCCGGTGTTCGGCACTGGCACCTTCGAGGTGCTCCCGGCCGGGAACGCGGCGGTGCTGGCGTTCATCCGCGAACTCGACGGTTCCACGGTGCTGTGCGTCAACAACCTCAGCCACCGGGCCCAGCCCGTCGAGCTCGACCTCTCCCACTACGAGGGGCGAACGCCTGTCGAGCTCCTGGGCCGCGTCGAGTTCCCCGACATCGGCGAGCTGCCCTACTTCATCACCCTCGACAGCTACGGCTTCTTCTGGTTCGAGCTTGTGGCTGCGGCTACTTGACGGTCGCCTTGACCTCGAACTTGGTGACGCTGCCGTCCTTGCGGACGCGCAGGGCGGCGGCCGAGAAGGGGTCGAGCCAGGGCTTGACGTCGGTCTCGTACTTCTGCTTCGACGCCCCGGTCAGCAGACCCTCGACGTACTGACGAATGCTGCTGACCTGGAGCACAAGCTGGAACTGGGTACCGGGCTCGGCCGATCCCAGGGTGTCCTTGAACGACTTGCTGCCGTCGAAGCCGCCGCTGCCCTTGCTCAGCCTGGTGAGGTAATCGGTCGAGCTGGCGAGGATGAACCTGTCGCCGAGCAGGGCCATGGCCGGCTGGATCCCGGTGCGGATGGGCGCCGGGAACACGTACATGGTGCCCCCGCCCGGCGCCGGCCGCTGGTCGAACTTGACGCCGAGGCGCTGCTCGAGGATCGACGAGACCTTGCCCACCGCGGCCTGGGCGGCGGCCAGGTCGGTGGCGTGCACGAGGAGGGCGAAGTCGGGGGTGGGACCGGTCGTGGCCGGGCCCACCGCCAGCACCGCCTCGCCGTGCATCCACGACAGCACGTCCTTGCGGATGTCGAGCCCGATCGACTGCTGGGCCTTCTGGAGGTCCTGGGAGGCGACCGGGTTGCTCTGCAGCACGGCGCCCAGGACGCTGTCGAAGGCGCCGCCGATGTTCCACAGGCTGACGGCGCCCAGCGTGTCCGACGGCAGGTTGTTGGTGATCGTCATGTCACCGCCGCCGGTCGTACCCGGCGTCTCGACGAGGCCGCCGAGCACTGCGCCCGAATCGACGGCGTGAAGGTCGGCGGCCGCCGAGCCGATGTCGGGGATGCCCGACAGGTTGATCTTGGCCTTGCCCGCCTGGCGGCTGAGCTGGACCTTGGCCAGCTGCAGCAGGGCGTGGCCGTCGGCCCACGCCGTCACCAGTCGGTCGCTGCTGAGCTTGTCGACGACACGCGTGAACTTGTCCTGAGACCCCAGCGACGTGCTGCTGCTGCCGGCCTGGCGGGCGATGGTGTCGAGGAGGCCGGCGTCCTTCTTCTGCACGACGACGACGTAGCCGTTGACCAGTCGGTAGGCGGCGTTGAAGTCGGGGCTCTTGGCCGCCTTCTGTAGGGCGGCCGTGGCCTTGGCGTCGTCGGTGCTCTTGATGAGGCCGACCGGGCTCGGGCTCGGCGTGTTGGGCAGCGCGGCCAGCGCCAGCTCGTCGCCCAGCCACGGCTTGACGTCCTGCTGGTAGTTCAGGCCCAGCTTCTGCACGGCCTTTGTGAGCACGTCCTCTTTCAGGCCGTCGTAGGTCTTCTTGCTGGCCTTGGGGAACTTGGCGAGGATGCCGTCGATGTCGCTCTTCTGGGAGTTCGACGGGTCCACGGTCATGCTCACGTAGGCGAGCGCCGTCGACGGCACCATGGCCGCCGCCTTCTTGGCCTCGTTGCTCTTGCCGCCGCTGTTGCCGCACGCGGCCAGCACGGTGGTCAGCAGCACGGCTGCTGTCAGGGACCCAAGCGCTCGCTTCATGAACACCTCGTTCTCAGTGGCGGGGCGAGGGTAACCCCTGGGTTAGGCCTCGACCAGCAACTTGAGGTTCCGCAAGTTGCGCCGCCACACCCGGCGAAGCAGGGGCGCAGCGGCGGCCCCGCCCACTCCTCGGCCCATCCACGCCGGGAAGGTGAGCTCCTCCCCCCAAGCGAAGGCGGTGCCCGCGTCGATCGGCGCCAGGACGAAACGCCCCGCGCCGGTCACGACGCCGGTGTGGCGGATACCCATGGCACGCGGCGGATCCCACTCGGTGACCACCATGCGGTCGGTCAGGCGGAACGGCCCGACCCTTGTGTCGCAGTCGAAGCCGGCGCCCACCCCCGAGCGGATGGCCGACGTGAAGCGGATGGCGACGGCGTCCTCCATCCACCGCACGTGGGAGGAGATGTCCTCGATGGCCGCCCACACCACCTCGGGCGGGGCCGAGATGGTTTCCTCGACTCGGATCTTCGTCATGCCTGTGGATAACCTTTGCCGCCGTGGCTTGGGAGCGGCGCAAACCGTCGTGGATACGGAACGCCCAGGACCGCGCCCTTCGCCGGTACCTGGCGCAGGACGTCTATCCCTACTCGCCCTACTACCAGGTGAGCTTCGACGAGGCCGGCATCGGTCAGCGGGGCGTGAAGGCCAGGGCCGACCTCGACAAGCTGCCGCTGACGACCTTCGACGACATCGTCAACCCGGCGTCGGTCGTGCTGCGCCCGGACGAGCAGAACATCCAGCAGTTCGCCCGCATCGGCGTGGTGGCCCGCGTCTTCTGGGCCAAGCTCTGGCGCCGGGAGTGGGTGGTCAACCAGCGGCTGATCGACCCCGTCTACAAACCGCTGCACTGGCACGTCGACGATGGATTCCCGATCGGCTCCTCGGCTGAGGACGTCGACCGTCTCGGCGAGCTGGGTCGCCGCTGGCTCGAGCTGGCCGGCGTGGCCCGCTACGACGTGCTGGTGAGCGTGCTTCCCCCCGGGCCCGAGCTGGCCTACTGGGAGTTGGTCTTTGGCAGCCGCCAGGCCGGCGTGTCAGCCCTCCACATGGACCCGTCGATCACCGTCGAGCAGCTGGCTGCCGCCCGCCCCAACGTCATCGCCGGCCGACCGAGTGATCTGGTGCGCCTGCTCGAGGCCGGCCGTCCCGTCGCGCGCAACCTCGACGGGCTACGCACCGTGCTCGTCGCCGGCGCCCGCCTCGATGACGCCACCCGCCGTCACCTCACCCACCTGGTCGACGGTCAGGCCTCGGTGGTCGCCGCCTGGGCGCCCGCGGGCGTGCGTTCGCTGTGGTGTGAGTGCCGCGAGGGCGAAGGCTTTCACACGGCACCGGACGCCGAGCTGCTCGAGGTCGTCGACCCGCTCTCCGGTGTGCCGGTGGCGGATGGCACCGAGGGCGAGATGGTGTGGACGGCGCTCGACTGGAAGGGCACCGTGTTCCTTCGCCTGCGCACGGGTGTCTACGGCTCGATGGCGGAAGGCCCGTGCCCGGCCTGTGGCCGGACAACCCCACGCCTCATACCGACGTCGACGGCCGAACCCAGCTTCGCCCGCGTGCTCGACTCCCATCCTCGGGTGCAGGACTGGCAGGCCGAGCTGCGAACCGTCGACGGCCAGGAAGAGCTGATCGTCTTCATCAGCATCGAGCCCAACGGCCGTCCGGGCCGCCTGCTTCGCGAGCTCGACCGAGACCTCACCGTCACCCAGTTCGTCGTGCTCGACCGCCGACGCCTCGACGCCCGCATCTCGTCCCACGGCGACACGCGGGTGCTGGACCTTCGTCCCTAGCAGACTGAGGACGTGACCGAAGAGGAACGGGGGCCCGCCCCGTGGGCGCCGCTCGAATCACCGCCGCCCGCTGCGGCGCCGCCGTCCCCGCAGTCCCCGCCGTGGCAGCAGCCCCCGCCGTGGCAGCAGCCGCCGCCGTGGCAGCAGCCCGGTGCCATCCTGCCGAAGGCTGGAGACGCCCGGACGGGACCGCTGCCGCTCCATCCGATGACGCTCAGCGACATCCTCGACGGCGCCTTCAAGCTGCTCAAGGCCAACTGGCGGACGCTGGTCCTCATCACCGCCGCCTTCGTCGTGCCCCTGCACATCGTCTCGGCGTTCGTGCAGCGCAACCTCTACAGCGGCCGCAGCTTCTTCGAGGCCGTCAACAACCCGGCGCTGCGGTCGAACGGGAACGCGAGCAGCAACGCCCAGCTCGTCGTCGGCGGCGTCGTGGCTCTCATCAGCCTCCTGGTTGCCCCGTTCGTCGCCGGTGCCATCAGCAAGGTGGTGGCCGCGTCCTATCTCGGGGGCGAGGAGACGGTGGGCTCGGCCCTGCGGGCGACGGGCCGCCGAACCTGGGCCCTCCTCGCCGCCTGGTTCTTGGTGCACCTCCTCGAGGGCATCGGCACCCTGTTCTGCATCCTGCCCGGCCTGATCTTCATGGCCCTCTTCGTCGCCGTCGCCCCCGCCATCGTGATCGAGGAGCTCGGCCCCATCCGGGGCATGCGCCGCTCGTGGCGGCTCATGAAGCCCAGGCTCTTCCCGGTGATGGGCATCGCCTTGGTGGCGGGATTGCTGGCCGGCGTCGTGGGGAACGCCCTCGGAACGGCGCCGAGCATCGCCGCCCTCGCCATCGGCCTGAAGTACGGCTGGCCACTGCTGGCCGCAGGCTCGATCCTGTCGGCGCTCATCACCACGCCGTTCGTCGCCATCGTGGCAACCCTCCTCTACTTCGACGGCCGCATCCGCCAGGAGGGTCTCGACCTGCAGCTGATGGCCGATGAGCTGGCCCGGCGCCCATAGCCGATGACCTTTCCCTCGCCGCTTGCCTTCCTGGCCGACCTCCCGCAGCCGACCCGACCGCCCGGCTCGGTCAACGGCGCCTTGCATGGTGTGCTGTCCCGGCCCCAGTACCACTACGCCGGGCCCTCGTTCCTCGAGCGCATCCAGAACGGCATCTTCGACTGGCTGGCGCGCGTGCTGACGGGCGTGGTCGGCGCCGGGATCGGCGCATGGATCGTTGTGGTGCTGGTCGTCGCCCTCGTCGCCTTCGTGGCGTGGCGTCTGGCGAGCGGTGTGACGCGCGACCCCGGGCGAGAGCTCGCGCTGTCGGCCGGTCGCGCCCGCCCGGCGATCGAGTGGCGGGCCGAGGCCGAGGCCCACGAACGGGCCGGGGAATGGCGCCTCGCCGTGCGCGCCCGGTACCGCGCCCTCGTCGCCGACCTGGCGGGCCGGGGCGTCGTCGACGAGATCCCCGGGCGCACGGCGGGGGAGTACCGGGCCGAGCTGGGCGCCAACCTGCCCGCGGCCGCCCCGCCTTTCGCGGGCGCCACCGAGCTGTTCGAGGGCGCCTGGTACGGCAAGCGGCCCACGGCCGCGGCCGACGCCGCCCACTTCCGCCGGCTGGCCGACCGCGTCCTGGAGGCGGCGCGATGAGGCCGCGGACCCGGCGGTGGCTGCCGTTCGTCCTCGTTGCCGCCGGCATCGCCGCCGCCGTGCTCGTCGCCGGCGGAGGTGGCAACGACACCGGGCGGGCGTACGACCCGACGTCGACCAGCCCGAGCGGTACCAAGGCGTTGGTCGACACACTCCGGGAGCTCGACGTCGACGTCTCGGTGGCGGCGGGCGCGCCAAACGCGCGCGCGACTGTGCTCCTCGTCCTCGTCGACGGCATGAACGACGCCCAGCGGCGGGCGATCTCGTCATGGGTCGACGCCGGCGGAACCCTCGTCGTGGCCGACCGCGATTCGCCGCTCAACCCCTACCGCTCGGCGCGGCCGACGATCCTCGGCCTCGTGCAGCGAGATCTGGCCCGCCACTGTGACGTCCCCGCCCTCCGCCAGGTGGGCCACGTCCTCGTTCCCCAGGCCGCCCTGCTCAGGCCCCGCCCGCCGGCCGACGGCTGCTTCACGAGCGGCGCCGACGCCTGGCTCGTCACCGAGCCCCAGGGTCGCGGCAACCTCGTCGTGCTCGGGGGCGCCGATCCGTTCACCAACGACACGCTGGGCAAGGCCGACAACGGCCTGCTCGCCGTCACCCTGCTGGCGCCGACGAGGACCGCCCATGTGCAGGTGCTGCCCCTTCCCGCGCCGGGCGGCGGGCACAAGACGCTCGCCGATCTCATCGCCGCCAACGTCAAGCTGGCCCTCGTGCAGCTCCTTGTCGCCTTCGTGGTCTTCGCCTCGTGGCGCGCCCGCCGCCTGGGCCGGCCCGTGGTCGAGGCCCAGCCCGTGGAGATCCCCGGCTCGGAGCTGGTGGCGGCCGTGGGCCGGCTGTTCCAGCGCGCGCATACACGCGGCCGTGCTGCCGACCTCGTGCGCGACGGCACCCGTCGTTCACTGGCCGGCCG
>Ga0209577_10006933_pt1 | contig 10457 bp, 9 predicted proteins | sample GraSoiAngelo_109_FD_185874 | JGI IMG/M metagenome (GOLD analysis project Ga0209577, IMG submission 185874) | Grasslands soil microbial communities from the Angelo Coastal Reserve, California, USA - 14_0903_12_20cm (SPAdes) (version 2) | ecosystem: Environmental > Terrestrial > Soil > Grasslands ...
CGAAAAACAGGATGCTGGTGTCGGAGTTGAATGAGGCGTCGGGTAAATTCGAAAAGTGCATTTTGCTTTTCGTCCCGTTTTTCCCAATTGAACCAGCTGACCTCATTGTCCTGGCAATAGGCGTTATTGTTGCCGTTCTGGGTCCGGCCGAATTCATCGCCGCCCAGCAGCATTGGCACGCCCTGCGAAATAAAGAGCGTGGTGAGAAAATTACGACGCTGTCTTTCGCGCAAGGCGCTGATCTCCTGATCGTCGCTCGGGCCTTCCACCCCGTGGTTCCATGAATGATTATTGTTGTCGCCATCATGATTCTTCTCCCCGTTGGCTTCGTTGTGTTTCTCATTGTAGCTAACGAGATCTATGAGCGTGAACCCGTCGTGGGAGGTGACAAAATTGATGCTGGCGTACGGTCGCTTCCCACTATACTGGTAAAGATCGGGGCTGCCCGTCAGTCGATATGCTACTTCTCCGATCTTTCCTTCATCGCCCTTCCAAAAACTGCGCATAGCATCGCGGTATTTCCCGTTCCATTCCGCCCATAAGACCGGAAAATTCCCGACCTGATACCCGCCTTCGCCGACGTCCCACGGTTCCGCGATTAGTTTGACCTGCGAAAGCACGGGGTCCTGGTGGATGATTTCAAAGAAAGCATGCAGCTTGTTCACGCCATTGGCGTCGCGCGCAAGGGTGGTGGCGAGATCGAAGCGAAAACCATCCACGTGCATTTCAAGCACCCAATAGCGCAGGCTGTCCATTACCAACTGGAGCGTGCGCGGATGCAGGAGATTAAAGGTGTTGCCGGTGCCGGTGAAATCAAGATAGAAGCGCGGATTTTCCGTCTGCAATCGGTAGGAAGCAATGTTATCGATCCCGCGAAACGCCAGGGTCGGCCCGAGGTGATTGCCTTCGGCGGTGTGGTTGTAAACGACGTCGAGAATGACCTCGATTCCGGCGGCGTGCAGGTTGCGCACCATCATCTTAAACTCGTTCACCTGCTCGCCTCGATCGCCGCTGCTGGAGTAGTTCGCTTCCGGCGCGAAGAAACCAATGGTGTTGTAGCCCCAGTAGTTTGTAAGTCCGCGATCCACCAAAGCCTTGTCATCAATGTGGGCGTGCACCGGCAGCAGCTCGATCGCGGTTACACCAAGGCGTTTCAAATAATCAATCGCCCAAGTGCTGCCGAGGGCGGCGTAAGTGCCGCACAATTCCGGCGGAACGCCCGGACATAACTTGGTGAAACCTTTCACGTGCACTTCGTAGATGATCGATTCCGCCAGCGGCCGTCCCAGCTTGCGATCGTCTTCCCAGTTGAAAGCATTATCAATTACCACCGCTTTGGGCATTCCCCAGGCATCATCGCGAAAATCGCGGGTCAAATCCTCCTTCTCACCGCCAACGACGTAGCCAAACATTTCGTCGCCCCATTCCACCCGGCCCGCGATCGCCTTGGCGTAGGGGTCGAGGAGCAGCTTGGAACTGTTGAAACGAATTCCGATTTCCGGTTCGTACGGGCCGGAAACGCGATAACCGTAAAGCTGTCCCGGCCGAACCTCGGGTAGAAAAATGTGCCAGACCTGGTCGGTATGTTCCGTCACCGGAATGCGAACGTTTTCCTCCGGTGCTTCCATGCTGTCGAAAAGACAGAGGTCGACTGAAGTGGCGTGTTCGGAGAAGAGCGCGAAGTTGACGCCGTTGCCCAGCCAGGTCGCGCCAAGGGGATATGGATAGCCGAGCCAGGTTTTGATTGGCGTCATAATGGCGAAGCGTTCCTATTCACCAAGCAAATGCGATGCGCAACGGGTGGAAGGGAAATCGTCTGCTGTCGTGGCCTCTTTTTGACACCGCCCCTTCAGGCCGGTGCTTCTCCACTCCAGATGAACACGAGGCGTTTTAACGGCTTACCTTGGATGCCCATGAAAGGCCGTTGAAACGGCTTTTACTGCGAATGGTGCTGGATGGCACCGGCCTGAAGGCCGGTGTTAATGAGAAAGGTCTCGGCGGACTGTCACCGCTAAGTTTGGCCGCGCGGCTCGGCCTCGCGTTTCGAATTATTATTGTGATGAAACATCTTTTACACTCAGGCGCCGCGATCTTGATTGCGTCGCTTATTTCGGGATGCGCCACTCACGTCACCATGATTGGTCCAGCGCGCCCGCCGATCAGCCCGGCCGCGGTTCGAATCTACCAAAACCCGCCGCGCCATTACCAACAAATCGCCATCATTAATTCATCAGCAGGAACGACATGGCTTTTTCCTGATCGGGACTCGCCCGACCAGGCGATTGCGGATCTGCGCAGAGAAGCCGCCGCCCTCGGGGCCAACGGGGTGCTCTTGCAGGCCGTGTACGATCGGCCGGTCGGCGGACTTTCGGTGGGGGTCGGCGGCTTTGGCTACGGCCGCCACAATTTCTACGGCGGCGGAGGGAGTGTCGGCGGTCCGTTAATTAATCGCCGCGTGCAGGCCGTCGCGATTTACGTACGCCGGTAACACCGGTCACAAATCGTGCAACACCTTTTGCGCTTTCTCCACGTCATCCGGGCGCAAGATCATCAAGCCTTTGGTCGAGTTCAGTGTCGCGGCCATGTAAGCGTATTCGATATTCACGTCCGCACCGGCGAGGCGGTCCGCAATTTGCCCGAGCACGCCGGGATGATTTTCCGTCTCGATCATTAACACTTCCGTCTCCAGCGCGAGCACGCCACGTTCGCCCAGGAGCATGAGGGCCTTGGTCGGATCGCTTAACACCATTCGCACTACCGAATGATCGGCGGTGTCGGAAGTGGAAAGCGCGTGGATATTAATTTCCGCGCCGGCCAATTCTTCACACACACGCGCGAGCGCGCCGGGCCGGTTGCTGAGGAACACTGCCAACTGCGTAGCGGATTCGATCTTGATCGTCGGTTGATCTCCCATACCCACAAGGTGCCGTTCCTCGACCGCGCTGACAATCAAGAAACTTCGTCATCCCGCGCGAAGCCGAGGGACCCCGCCAAGCGACCTTAAGCCCTCGCCTCGGGATCCCTCGACTTTGCTCGGGATGACGAAGGATTACTCCTGAAATCTCCGGAACCAGGAATATGGGAAAGCGTTACCGGGACAATCAGTCGCCCATTGGGGCGGATTCACTTCGCGATGGGGGCGCACGACTGCGTAATGCGCATCAATTTTCCCGCAGCGTTTTCGCAGATAATTGATCAGCTCTTCGCAGGCTTCGAGCTGGCGGCGAGTCGGTTGATCGCGATTGAAATCGCCCACCAGGCAAATGCCGAGCGCAATGTTGTTCAAATAATCGCTATGCACGTGTCCGCCGTTGATCTGGCGCCGCCAGCGATCGCCAACTTCGATTTGGCCATCACCGGTCGAGGTGCCATTGCCGATGACGAAATGATACGCGAGCCCATTTTGCATTCGGCGCACGTGCCGGTGGTAATAATCGAAAATCCGGGCGCTGCCTTGTCGTGTGCCGCTGTTGTGCACAACAATGAACTGCCAGCGACGGCGCATCACCGGGGCGCGATCGATTTCGCTTCGGACCGACCGCGAAAGATAACGATAACTGACTTCCGGACGTGACCAAAACCACCAGCCGCGACGTGGGGTTGGGGTTGGCGGCGGTTCATAACCCTGATCGCCAACAAATCCTGACTTCTCAACTTCGACCTGTGGAATGGTGCCGCTCGCAATCGTTGGCCGAGCTGTAGCGAGCGGCGTGGGAGAAGGCGTTGGGGTCGGGCGCGGCGCTAGCGGCTCCTCCGGCGGCGGCGGAACAGGAGTTGGTGACGGCGATTTTTTGGGAGACGGAGTAGGAGACGCTTTTGTTTTCTTTTTTGGCGACGGACTCGGCGACGCCTTCGCCTTCTTCTTTTTCTTTGATGGCGTCGGTGTTTTCTTAGCAGTCGTTTTCTTTTTCTTCGGCGACGCTTTGGGCTTCGGCGTTGGTGATTTGGCCGGGCTCGGTGAAGCTTTCGCGACGCTTTGAGGAGTTTCCTCAGAGGAAACCTGCGCGTGGGCGGGCACTCCGTTGAGAGCGCATGCAATCAGCAAACACAAACAAAAACGACTCACCGGTGCGCACGTCACAGGAAAAGTCTCAAGCAGGCTGAGGCGCAGGAGCGGAATTTTGCAACTCGCGCTCGCGTTCGCGGCGCAGAATCGCGTTCAGTTTTCCGCCAAGTAACAACAGCAAACAGGTCAAATACATCCAGGTCAGCAAAATGATAATGGAAGCGAGGGCGTGATAGGTGGGGTTATAGCGATCGTACTTCGCGACATAAAGCTGGAACAGTTTCGTCACTGCGAGCCAGCCAACTGCGAATAAAACCGCGCCGGGCAAGGCCTGCCGGATGGTGAGATAATTTTCCGGAGTCAGCAGATAGAGGCCGAGGGCAAGAATAATAAGGGCGATGGCGGTAAGCGGCAGATTCAAGGCCGCGACCCATTCCTGAAGCGGAATCTTCAATTGCAAATTTACTTCCGCGATTCCGGCCAGCGTTTCACCGAAAACCACGGCGTTAAAGCAAACCAGAATGGTGAGGCCGAACCAAAAAAGCAGGAAAAAGGAGATGATGTATTTCGACCACCAGTGCCGGTCTTCGACCACGCCGTGGGTATGACTGAGGGCGCGCGAGACTGTGCTGATAAACATGGTGCCGAGATAAATTCCGGCGATGATTCCCACGTTCGCAATCCATCCGCTCGAGCCGGTTACAACCACGCTGGCGAGGGCGGAATCAAGAATGTCCTGCACCTTCGGATCCGGCGGCAGAAATTCTTTGAGGATAACAAACATGCGATGCAGTTTGGCCGGGTCGGTCCCGAACAAACCGAGCAAGTGCCAGAGAAAGAGAAGGCCGGGGGCAAGAGTGAAAAGAAGTTGATAGGCCATTTGCGCAGCCAGTCCGGTAGTGTTGTCCATCGCCGTCTCCCAAACCATCCGGCGCGCGGTGCGTCCAACCAGCCGCAACATCTTCATCGCGCCCAAGTGTACTTTGCCCTGCGCAATATTCCATTAAACTCCCCCGCGCCGTTTCCGCCGTGAAAAAAATTCTCATTCTTACCGCCGGTTTTGGCGAAGGACACAACAGTGCCGCGCGTGGAATTCGCGACGCTCTCGCGCAAATCGCACCCGATTCGTCCGTTGAATGTCGCGATTTGTTTGCGGAAGCGTTTGGCCGCGTAAACGAGATCGCGCGGCGGGCTTATCTCGTCGGGATCAATCGCGCGCCGCGTGTTTGGTCCGCGATCTATTCCTGGATTGATCGACGCCCGGATTTTCGCAGTGGCCCGCGCTGGTTTTCCCGAGTCCGCCAGCGATTATCGGAAATCATCGAGCCTGATCGACCCGACGTCATCGTTTCGGTTTATCCACCGTATCCCCATTTCCTCGATGAGCTTTATGGGCCGGCCAACGGCTCCAAGCCCAGACGCGTCGTTTGTGTCACCGATTCGATCACAATCAATTCGATCTGGTATCGTTGTTCGACCGATTATTTCCTGCTCGCGAATGAGCAAACCGCTGAGGTGCTCGCCCGCGCAGGGATCGATCGGACATTGATGCGCGTCTTCGGATTTCCCGTCAGCCCGCGTTTTGCCGCGCTCGCCGGGCAGCAAATTCGGCCATCCGGCCCGCCGTGGCGGATTTTGCAGATGATAAACGCCGGCCAAAGTTCCGCCGCCGGCCTTGCTCGCTGGCTGGCAAGAATTCCGAATACCGAGCTCACCGTCACGGTTGGTCGCGACGAAAAGGTGCGGCGCGCAGTTGAATCGATTCGTAACGCCTCTGCGCAAAAATTTACGATTATCGGCTGGACAACGGAATTGCCGCAATTGCTCGCTTCGCATCACGTTCTCGTTAGCAAGGCAGGCGGCGCAACGGTGCAGGAAGCAATTGCGGCCGCTTGTCCGATGATCATCAATCAAGTGGTGCCCGGCCAGGAAGAGGGAAATGCGCAACTCCTTACCCAAACCAATTCTGGCACGGTCGCACTAAGCAACGATGAGGTGATTGCGACCCTCACGCGCGCCTTTGCCGATGACGGCAAATTGCTGCACGAATGGTCGGAAAATATCGCCAAAATCAGCCGGCCAGCCGCATCACTCGAGACCGCAAACTATTTGCTCGAGCTGTAATCGCCGAAGTGCGGCCTAGCCACAAAATTTGCGCCAACGTGGCGTCATCCCGAGCCGCGGAAGACGGCGAGGGAGCTCACATTTGGTCATACGTCATCAAATTTCTGTAAACATGAGCAAATTGAGAGGTCCCTCGCGTTCGCTCGGGATGACGCGCGGGCAGTTGTTATCATCGCACGAAAATTTCCACGCCTGCGACGTACGTCCGCACCACTTCCAATTCCGGCGAGAGCACAACCAAATCGGCATCCTTGCCAATTGCGATTTCACCTTTCTCAGGCAGACCAGCGGTGCGCGCCGGATTAAGTGACGCCATCGCGATCGCATGAGGTAAAGGCACTTCCGCGCTGCGGATCATCGCTCGCACCAGATCGATCACACGCGATGCGCTTCCGGCAAGGGTACCGGCGCCGGCAAGAAAACAGGCTCCGTTTTTCACGATACATTCCTTCCCCGCAAGCTGGAAGGTCGTTCCTTCGGCCAGACCAGCGCCTGCAGTCGCATCGGTCACGAGGGAGATTCCGCCCCCGCCTTTCGCGCAATAGGCCAGCTTCATCAGCGCGGGAGAAACGTGGTGTTCTTCCGCAATCAATTCGCAGCAAATCTTCGGCTCGCTTAGCGCAAACTCGAGTAGACCGGCGACCCGTTTTGTTCCACGCCGTCGCGCCGAGGACATGCAATTGAAGGTGTGCGTCAGGCTCCGCATTCCGTTCTCCAAGGCGGCGCACGCTTCTTCCTCCCAAGCATTGGAATGGCCACCGCTAACGACAATTCCGGCGGCAGAAAATTCTTTGATCGCTGCCAGCGCTCCTTTTGTTTCCGGTGCGATTGTGATGCGCTTGATCACGTCGCGATGTTCGAGCAGGCAGCCAATCAATTCCGCAGAGGCCTCACAAATAAATTCGGGATTCTGCGCGCCGGCCTGATCCCGAGAGATGAATGGCCCTTCGACGTGTGCCCCCGCGATTTGAGGAATCTCTTCCCGAAGTTTTCCGATCTGCGTAAGGGCAAGCAGAATTTCCGAGAAGGGGGCAGTCGCAGTCGTTAGTAACAGGGATGTGGTGCCGCCACTTGCGTGATAATCGCAAATAGCGCGAAATGCATCCGCGTTTGCCTCCATCGCATCGTGGCCATTGGCACCGTGCACGTGCACGTCGACAAAGCCCGGAGCGAGAAAATTTCCCCGCAGATCAATCGTTTCTCCTGGTTGCGACGCCATCGCGCGCAGCTCCGCAATCTTTCCGTCGCGCGCGACAACGTCGAGGTCGTCGTGGATCGCATCTGCCAGGATTACGCGGCAATTGGTAAAGATCATCGTCCCGTCATTCCGAGCGAAGCTTAGGAATCCCGTGGCGCAAGCTTAAAGGTAACTTCAACGGATCCCTCGGTCCCAGCCGGACTAGCGTTTTCGCTCGGGATGACCGCTTTTTGTCGTCGGGTCGGCGGGGAATTGCCTTTCGCAGCGATCGCCTGCATCATTTTCCCCTCCATGGATTACGATGTGGCGATCATCGGCGGCGCATTTTCGGGCGCCGCCACGGCCGTGGTGCTCAAACGTCGCTCTCCCAATGCCCGTATCCTGATCATCGAGAAGACGACCGAGTTCGATCGAAAAGTAGGCGAATCCACCACCGAGGTCAGCAGTTGTTACATGACGCGGATTCTCGGGCTAACTCATCACCTCGGGCACCATCACTTGCCGAAACAAGGGTTGCGCTTGTGGTTTTCGCAGCATCCCGACCAATCGGTTGACGATTGTGTCGAGCTTGGCGCGCGTTATGGAGCGCGTCTCTCTGGTTTTCAAGTCGATCGCGCGACGCTCGACGCGCATTTGCTTGAGGAAGCGGTCAAGGCTGGCTGCGAGTTGATGCGGCCGGCCAAAGTGACGTCGCTGGAATTGCACGAAGGCGGCGAACAAGTCGTCACGCTCGATTTTCAAGGCGAGCAGCGAAGAATCCCCGCCCGCTGGATCGTGGATGCGAGCGGACGCGCCGCCATGATTGCGCGCAAGCTCGGCCATTTTCGGCCGAATCTCGAGCATCCGATTAACGCGGTGTGGGCGCGTTTCACCGGCGTGAAAGAATGGGACAGTTATGAGTGGCGCGAAAAATTCCCGGAAATGGCGAACGCGTGCCGCACCAGCCGGGAGTGGGCCACCAATCATCTCATGGGTTACGGCTGGTGGTGCTGGATCATTCCGCTGCGCGGCGGCGATGTTAGCGCTGGTATCGTTTACGATAGCCGGATTTTCGACCTGCCTGCCGGCGCAACTCTGGCTCAGCGTTTGCACAATCACCTGGTTTCGCATCCGGTCGGCCGCGCCATCTTCGGCCAGGCGCAGGCGATTGAAGGCGACGTCCACGCTTTCTCTGCGCTCCCGTATTGGAGCGAAAAAGTTTGTGGCGATGGCTGGGCCGCGGTCGGCGACGCGACCAGTTTTATCGATCCACTCTACAGTCCGGGTCTCGATTTTTGTTCTTTCACCAGCTATTACGTCGCCAATTTGCTGGCGCGCGGTCTCGCGGGTGAAAACGTGAGCGCGTTGCTTGATTATTACAACGCGCAATACCCGGTGACCTATCGGAAATGGTTCGAGTCGCTCTATCAGGATAAATATTTTTATATGGGCGAAGCGGACTTGATGTCGGCTAGTTTGTTACTTGACGTCGCCAGTTATTATATCGGACTCGTTCGTCCAGTTTATCGTGATCCCGAGTGCGCGTTTGCTCGGTTGCCGTTTGAGGGCAGGCCGGGGCGTGTCGCCGCGTCGATGATGAAATTTTATCGGCGGCGTCTGGTCGCCCTTGGCAAAAATCGCGCCGCCGCGGGACGTCTCGGCGAAGTGAATTCCGGCTGGCGCGAGCTCTACGATGGTTTCGTTCCCGATTTTCGTTTGCGCAAACAAATTGGCCAGGGCCTGCGCCGCTGGTGGAGGGCGGAATGGAAAAATCTCACAATGTCACCGCGCCGGGCTCGATCTGCGACTGCAACTTGCGCTGTCATCCCGAGCGTCGTCGAAGGATCCCGTCAAATATAGGTTAGAGGCGACGCCACGGGGATCCCTCGACTTCGCTCGGGATGACGGCGAAGATTCGCCGCGATGCTTGCGTATTTCGTCGATAATTTCGATCCTTTCATCTTCCGGCTTTGGGAAAACGTCGGGCCGCGCTGGTATGGATTTGCCTATGTGCTGGCGTTTCTTTCCGCCTATTTCGTCGTGCGCCTGCTCTCGAAGCGCGGTTACTGCGACCTGCCACCGGAACACGTCAGCGATTTCATAACTTGGACGGCGCTTTTTGGCGTGTTGCTGGGCGGCCGAATCGGCTACGTTCTTTTTTACAAACCTGAAATGCTACGCGAACCGCTTTCGATCCTGCGGGTGTGGGAAGGCGGCATGGCCAGTCACGGCGGAATGATTGGGATTCTTGCGCTCAGTTTTTACTACGCGCACAAGCATAGTCTTCCCTGGACGAATCTGGGTGACGCGTTGGTTGTCGCGGCGCCGATTGGGTTGTTCTTTGGCCGCTGCGCGAATTTCATTAACGGCGAGCTGTATGGCCGCGCCACCAACGTCGCCTGGGCAGTCCAATTCCCGAAAGAACTTTTGGAAGATTCGTATGTAAAGGATCGCGCTGTTGCCGCTGCACGGACGATCGATTCCTCATTGATCGATCCTGAACAAATCATTCAAGCTGCGCGCCATAATTCGCAATTAAACGATGCGCTTCGCGGGATTCTGACGCCGCGTCATCCCTCACAACTTTACGAGGCGTTTTTCGAAGGAGTCGTCCTTTTCATAATCTTGTGGTTCGTGCGCACAAGAATGCGACAACCGAACGGCGTGCTGACCGGATTATTTTTTAGTTTTTATGCAATCTTCCGCATCATCTGCGAATATTTTCGCGAACCGGATGCGCCGCTCATTGGCGTCTTCACCCGTGGACAATTTTTTTCCTTTTTCCTGATCGCGATTGGAATTGCGTTCGTTGTCGCCGCGAAAGCACGGCCTACGTTTCCAATACGCGGTCCGTCATCCCGAGCGGAGTCGAGGGATCCCGCCGCGAAAGCTTAAAGGTAACGCATCGGGATCCCTCGACTGTCGCTCGGGATGACGGAAAAGTAGGCGGTTCGGTCAACCGCCCTCAACGCCCCTTTCGCTTTTCAAAAAACGCATTACTAATTAGTTCAACTTGTCGCTGATTCTGTTCTCGAAATTCCTCGCGAGCGGCGGGCTCCTTTTCGCTTTTGAGCATTCCACCGTCGCGGGAAAGATCGTCCTCCTGACTCTCGCCATCGGCTCGATTTTCAGCTGGTCGGTTATGATCAC
>Ga0209577_10006934_pt1 | contig 10456 bp, 15 predicted proteins | sample GraSoiAngelo_109_FD_185874 | JGI IMG/M metagenome (GOLD analysis project Ga0209577, IMG submission 185874) | Grasslands soil microbial communities from the Angelo Coastal Reserve, California, USA - 14_0903_12_20cm (SPAdes) (version 2) | ecosystem: Environmental > Terrestrial > Soil > Grasslands...
TGCTTGCTCACAGCAGGAGGGCTTCCCTCAGCTGGTTCCTCCTTAGAAAGAAGGTGCTGAACCTTTTGAGACAGTGTGCCCGACGGGGCAAGCAAGAGGGAACAAATTGGTGACAGAGGACTCGAAACCCGTCGGTTCCGGTCGGTTCCGCGATCGTTCCCAGGATCCCTCTTGGGTCCTGGGAACATCTTGGTCGTCGTCCTCCCGCGGGATGCGTAACGAGTTTTAACTCATCAGGAAGTCGGCTTGAAAGCATCCTTCCTGACGCTCCTGCTTCCAGAAGGCAGAGCTCTTTCTGATCCCTTGCCAGTCACAAGCGCGAGCATTGAACGAGCCGGTGAAGCTCCTTTTGCCGAAAGTGGTAGAGTAGGGGCCGGTCGCCCTTTTCAGGGTCGCCCGTACCCCCCTCTCCGAACCCGTACGTGCCGTTTGTAGCGGCATACGGCTCTCCACTTCGCCTGAGTACTTGCTTCTGAGTTCTCGGGACAGCATCAGCACATCCCACTTTCCTCTTCGGTGTTCTTCAGGCTCCGCTAGCACCCTTCCTCCCAGGCAGGTCGGGTTTCAAGGACGTTACCGCCTTTTATCCCTCTGTCGGTACTACATGCGCCTTACGACGCAGTAGTCTGCGAACGCCATTACAGCTTCACGTTGAGTAATACGGTGCTTCCGTACCCTTGCAGGTGTCACCCTGTGTAGGGCATCCCGCATTTTCCGCAGAAACGAGATCCAGCGTGCTCCAGGTCTTCCGTTCGTCCCTATTCCCTCGTAACGAGGGTCTGCCAGAAGAGTTGGATAGAGAGGGAGAGATGCATCACCTCCCTATCTTCTGGTCCAGCGTTTCAGCCATCTTTCGCTGGCGTCCGCAAGGAGGCCAGAGGGACGAGAATTCAACCAGTCTAGGCTTAACCATACACGCTTTGCATTGACCACTCAGTGGATTGATGACTTCCTCTTACGTGGCCTTTGGCCCCGACATGCTACACTCCCCCCTTCCTTTCGGAATTCAAGCCAGGTGGCAGGGATCAGTCGGGTATGCACAGGGGCTTCCAACACCCCTGGTACCTTTCGGTACGCTCACTTTCTGCCGCTGATGCGGCGCACCATCTCGTTGCGCATCGCGTGGGTGCCTCAGCCAGCCGCAAGGCCGTGACGTAACCAATACCACTGCTGGCTCCGGTAATGAGGGCAAGACGCCCACGCAGGTCCATCCATCGCTCCTTTCTCGAAAAACAATCCTCTGCTGATTATGAGCAAAAGGGTCTCTGACATGCAAGCTGAAGCAAGAGCAGATCAGCTATCTCGTTCTCTCGTCAGTGGCACACGTGCCTCAACTGCTCTCTCCATGAGAGGAGAACAGAGACGTTACAAGGTGTTCTGTTTGTTCCATCGCCTGGGCTGGGAGAGGCCCTTGGATGCAGGTGCTTCGGTCTGTCGCATGTTCCCTCTCGTTGCTCCTGTCGCGGTGCTTGTTAGAGCCAACCCGTTGCCTGCAAGCGCGCAATGGCAAGAGCGACTCCGTCACGATTATTGGTCTCGGTCACCCAGTCGGCGGCTGCCTGCACTGCAGGGGAGGCATTGCCCATGGCAATACCGAGTCCCACCTGGCGGAGCAGCGCCAGGTCATTCTCCCCATCGCCGATGGCCACCATATCTGCTGGTGTGATGCCAAGCTGTTGTCCTAGAGCTACGAGTGCCGTGGCTTTATCCACACCGTGATGGGTGATCTCCAGGTAGTTGGCAAGGGAAAACTGTCCTGTGCAGTCAGGAGGCAAGGTGCCTACGAGCAACGAAAGTTCGGGCATGAGTGCAGGCGCTCCGGCAATCGCGAGTAGCTTATGGGGAGCCTGTGCCAGGTGAGCGAGGTCTGGCTCGACGATGGGAGGAACTCCGGTGAGACGACTTTCTCGCTCTAATGCCGCATCCCACCTAGGAATATACCAGTCGTCGCCACAATACCAGCCGATACTGAGGCCTCGTTGCAGCCCAGTGCACAACACGCTGTGTGCAGAGGAGAGGCGTATGCGCTGTTCGGTCACTGCTTCGCTTGGCTCCTGCGGGTCAGGGCTGATGCGACAGGTGAGGGCTCCGCTATAGCAAATGGCCAGGCCAGTGATGCCCAACTCCCCCATAATCGCATGGAGCGCACGTGGATTTCGTGCTGAAGCGAGCACGACCTGCACGCCCTGGGCCATCACATGCTGCACTGCGGTACGGGTCAGCGCGGTGAGCTGGTAGTCGGTGGTCAGCAGGGTGCCATCGACATCAATGACCAGCAAACGCGCTCGTCGGGTCGTGTTCATAGGCCTCCAACGTAGCGAAATCCCACCGCCTGGATAGCTTCGTGGTCGATCAGATACTGTTCCATGCGCTTGAGAAAGGTGAGGAGATCCCGCTCTTGCTCAGGAGTGGCATGACGAATGCCGTTGCCGATGTAGACGAAGAGGTAGGGGACCCAGGCAAAAAAGTGCTCGTGAAAAGCACTCCGCAGGGCTGACAGCATTTCTTCATATCGGTTGAGGTGATGCTCGAAACCTCGTTGCAGCCAGGCCGTTCTCATTGCCTCAATGGAGGCTGCCTCGTCGGTCAATGTTGCCGGGTCGATGTTGTAGTGCCCACTCAGGAAGAGCAGGCGTTGCATCTGATAGAGCCAGGAGGCCGTCTTGGTATCAAAGCGATCATAGGCGTAATCCTGGCAAATGATCCTGCCTTTCGGTTTCAAGAGCCGTTTCACCGTCGCCATCGTCTGGTACAGGTCATGCATGTGATGAAGAGCACGATTGAAGATGACCGCATCAAAGCTGCTATCGGCGGCCTGGTAGGTGTTTACGTCGGTACAGAGATAGCACAGGCAGCCAAACCCAGGGGGAGCAGGATGAGCGGCTTGGCTACGCTCGGCCACTTCGATGATGTCTACTGAGAGATCAATGCCGGTGACATCATGGCCGTCTCTGGCAAGTTCAAGGGAGAGGTAGCCATTGCCACAGCCGACCTCCAAGATGGTCTGTGCTGATTGGGGAAGCATACTTTTCATGAACTGATAGGTGTCCAACGCGTTCAGTTCGATCAGAGGGATGCTGCGCCATTGGAACCACTGACCCGCATCGAGGTCGGGGTATCCTCTGGGATGTCTTACATCAGCGATGAAGTCAGGGGGAAGGGTATTCATGACTCACCTCCTGCATTGAGTATTCGGCTGTGATACACTGTTCTTATGGAGAAGCGTATCGTCGTCTGCCCGGGCTGTGGCGTCCAACTTGCTTCCGAAAATGAGAAGCTTGATGACCAGTTTCATGCCTCTGCTGCGTGTCGAGCACTTTCCTACGAACTGTCTTATTACACCCTCTCCTTGCAAGACAGCGACTTTATTCATCAGCTCGTTGTTGATACTTATGCAGCACAACATGTAGGTCCTCAAGTAAAGCCTATCACCATTGCCTTTGCGCTGGTTGGTCTTTATTTAGTCTGTGAGAAACAGTATACCGGCAAACACGTGCAACACACCCATATGGTCCTTGCTACTGCCAATCACTCAAAAATATGGCCGCAGTTTTCGCTGCCAACAACAAAAGCGTTCCTGACCGTACAGGACGTCGTGCACAGTCCAGACAAGACAAAACAGGAAATGATTACAAACTGGTGCCAGTCGGTTTGGCAGATATGGAAACCGGAAAGAGAAAAAGTCATGGCATTACTCAATAGGTATGTATCACTGTAAGCATGCCTTGTCTACAAAGTTCCTCATAGGCTCTCTCTCTATTACTTTGACACGTGGCTATTCACAGGGTCAAGGACAATGCGTCCACATAGACCCTTACCTCAGGTTTCCTGAGAACGACTGCCAGAAATCCTGAGCTCTGCTTCGATGATGTTCGAGTTCAATGCCTCCAACGAGCTGACAATGACATCTGCACTTCCCTGAAAATCTTCTGGAGTATAGAACATCTTGTTAGAGACGGCAATGGTTCTCATGCCGGCTTTTTTCGCTGCTCGTATCCCGTTTGGAGCGTCTTCCAGCACAAGGCACCGTCTTGGCGGGATATGGAGTCGCTCTGCACACAGGAGAAAAATATCTGGTGCGGGTTTGCCATGCTCCACTTCCTCACCGGAGACGCAGACGGCAAATGCTGTAGTCAAGTCAAATCTCTTCAGCATAGCCTCAATAGCGGCCTTTGGAGAAGAGGAGACAAGGGCAAGCGCACAGGTGTGGCTCTGCTGAAGGTCCTCAACCAGCCTTTTGCATCCTGGGAAGAGCTCCAAAGCAGGGTGAGCATAGTTGGCGACGATGTTCTGTGTCAGGATGCGTTCTCCTTTCGACGGCGAAAGGGGAAGTTGATACGCAGCAATCATCGTGGCAACGACGTCACGGACGTTCATCCCTTGATAGGTTTTGGCGATTGCTCCATCATACGTTTTCCCAAAATCCCTGAGGAAAGCTCTCTCTGCTTCTTGCCACGTCAGCGTGGTGTCCAGCATCAGACCATCCATATCAAAAATGACTGCTTGTTTCATGAGAACCAACCTCCTTCCTGACGCTCACTCTGCCCCAGAAGAGGCCAAGTGGCTCATCGGCATGGCAAACGAGGTGTCACTGCTCTTCTGATCTCACTTGGAGCAAGTGAACTTCGCGTACGTTGGTGTCAACGCCAACATTCATGGCAAGATAGAGCAAGACGTGAGGAGATTTTTCATCTCCTTTCAACGATGCGGGCTCTGCGTTGTCAATTGCTGGAGGAGTTTTCTTCCTCGACTCTTGACCGCTGGACTACCAATCTCCGTGACCTGTTCAAGAATCGTGATGGTCTGGCGCCGTAGCACGGGATCGTGTGCTGAAAGATCTGCGAGTGCTTGCAGGGCACATACCTTCACAATCTGGCTGGGATCATTGAGATAGTCCAGCAACACCCTCACCATTGCAGTTCGCTCGTGTTGATCGGCAGCGAGACGAGGAAAGAGTTGAGCTACATGCCAGCGCACCTCTTGCTGTTCGCTCTGTGCAACTTGGGTGAGCAGTTGCCTCTTATACGGCTGAAGCCAGTCGGGATGCTTCCTGCTGATTTTCTCGATGGCATCGGCAGAGCGCATGCGGATCAGCGGATCGTCGCTGAACAGGCTATGAAAGAGGACGTCAAAGCAGGATGGATCATGTTCCACGGCAGCAATCACCGCATCGACGTTGCCAATGGAACGACGATCTCCATCTCCTAAGAGGATGAGGACCTCATGCATGGTTTTCCCACGGGTTGCGCAACGAGCTGCACTTTCGGCAAAAGGAGCTTCACCGGCTCGTTCAATGCTCGCGCTTGTGACTGGCAAGGGATCAGAAAGAGCTCTGTCTTCTGGAAGCAGGAGCGTCAGGAAGGATGCTTTCAAGCCAGATTCCTGATGAGTTCAAGCTCGGTGCGCATCCCGTGGGATATGCTAAGGAGCCAGCACAGCTATTACAAGGTTTTGGGACGCTTCTCCTCTGTGCTTATTAGGGTTGTGGACTCTGGGAGCCATTCCCCATTCAGAGTGGCAAACCTTTCCTGGAAATGGCGGATCACAAGGGTATTTCTGCCCATGTGTCCTATTCCCTTTCAGAAGAAACCAGCTCCAGCTCTCGATATTCAAAGTCTGTCAGCTTGTTCTCACCGGGTAGTTCAACAAAGTAGATGTAGTATGGTTCTGTACGTCGTCTCTCCTTATCCACCGATCTGACAATGCCTATGGCTCCACTGCTATCCGCTGGCCCACTACGGAACAGCTTCCCTACTACTCGTACTCTATCGCCAACTTCAAATGCCCGTGTACTCATACGAATGCTCCTTTGCTAACTATCAGAGAAGGAATGCTGCTGTTACAAAGATTATGGGCGAACCTTAGGTAATGATACCACATCAGAAGTTGTCAAATGGCTGTACTGGCTACTTCGATCATGTGTTCTCTCAGAAGCCGATCTTTGCTTCCTACTGTCATCGTGCTATCACATGAGTGATCATGAAATAGTCGCATTAGTGCATACAACACGCATGTCCTTTTTCAGACGGACGCTGTTCTCGAGGCATTATTTTCTCTGGCAGGTTGTGGTGGCTCCTTGGTCTCTCTGTTCTCAAAGAGGCCTTTGAGCCGCAACGAGCAGCACGAACCACACGCCGTCTTGTTTCATGCGAGACACCATCATCCTCAGCACCTTTTCGCAGAGGTTCCTTCTTTTCAAGAACACGGTGCAGCACCGTCGGCCATGTATGGATGACCCACATCGTCAGGGGACCAAGGTCAGCACATCGTAGAGCTAGGGAGCGGCGAAAGCCGCCGTGCGGTACTTGCGTTCTTGCAGTGAGCGCAAGCGGGCTTGAGCACGAGCTTGGTGCAGCATAGGGGTGAGAAACTGCTCAAAGGAGAGCACCCGTCCCACCAGGCCTTTGAGCGGGAAGGATGTGACAACCTGTTGCTCATGCAGGACATGCAGACAGCGCTCTTTGGCATCCAGGTGCAAGACCACATGCTGACCGACCAGGCGAGCAGACACATAGTAGCGTTTGAGGTCAACGCTGACCCTGCCATGCCCATCCACTTTGCGCTCCAGATGCAGCCCATCGAGCGCGGTGAGCCAGCTCTCGGGGTCCACCATGGCAGGGAGGGCGGGTAAGGAGGCCAGCGTGGGGAAGGCCGTGCGTGGAGGGCGATTGCCACAGGAGAGTCCTTGATGAGGCCGCTGCCAGTTGTAGTGCTTGACGAAGGCCTTGGTGACCGTGCGTGCCTGCTCTAAGCTGCGCGGCCGCTCCAGGGCCAGGCACTCGGCTTGATAGGTGCGATGGTAGCGCTCCACAAACGCATTCTGTTGGGGATGGTGCGGCTCACAGACCTGGATCTCGATGCCCAGACACGCGCCAAAACGGAGCAGGGCTGCCGGAAAATCACTGCCTGCTGGACTGCCCACCCAGCGCGGATCGCGATCCAGGGTGATCAGCTTGGGCCGACCATACTTGGCCAGGCTGAGCGCCAGGGCTTGCAGAGCCGTTTCTGCCGTGAAATCGGAGCGCACATGCGCATCGAGCAGCACCGAGGTTCCCATATCGATGATGTTGAGCGTCTCGACCCCATGTTGCCGCTTGCCATCGGGATCGGCAGGCACGAGACTTCCATCTTTGAAATCGATTTGCCAGCACGTCATGGGCGCAGGGCGCTCCCACGGCTGATGGAGAAGCTTGCCACGCTCAGCTATCCGCTCATGGGCTTTGAGGAGGCGATAAATGGTCTTGCACGATGGTACCGACACCTGGAAGAACTGCAGCAGGGGATCGCGTTCTAAGTAGTAGTGGATCGCCTCTTGACCCGGGACGCGGCGCAAGCCTTCGGGAGGCTGATCGCGTATGGCCAGGATCTGCTCGACCACCAGCGCTGCGTCCTGGAGGGTGGAGTCTTACGGGCCCGCGAGTGACCTTGCAAGACGTGGTCCAACCGCTGGCCTGCGGCCAGTTCCTCCCGAAAGCGTTTGAGCCATTTTTCCACCCAGCGAACCTCACAGCCCAGGGCAGCAGCCAACTCGGCATGCGACCAGTCGGGATGGTGTTGCCAGAGATAATATAAATTCGCTCGTGCGGCATAGTATGATAGGGGCATGACGGCACATTCCTTTCTGCAACAGATTCTTCAACGTTCTGCTCAGAAGTGTACCGTCTTTTTTCTTGCTGTGCCAGAGTGTCTCAGAGCCGTGTCGTGCTAGCGACCAGTCAAAGAGGACATCCCTCACCGCCTGCCTGCTCTACGATGTGCTGACCTTGGTCCCCTGACGATGTGGGTCATCCATACAGGCCATGCTGAAGAGGGTATCCCATCTGCCGGGTTTCCTGGCCCTGGCCTCCGATGTTGTAGAAGAGAAGAAGTGCTTCTCTGAGCTTGTTCCTCTTCAGCGAGAAGGTCGTGGAGCTTGTGAGACAGTTTTCCGGAAGGGGCAAGGAAGAGGGAAAAAATGGGTGACAGAGGAGCCGAAACCCGTCGGTTCCGGTCTTACCCCCTTCAAGTCAAGTGCCACCTGACTTCATGCATTTCTCGCGTCATCCCCCTGCACCATCTCTTTCTGTCTTGTTGGCTTGAGCCCGCTCTACAAGAGATCTCGTGTTTATCGCGAATTCGACCTGTTGGGTTCCGCCATTATGCACTGGAGCAAAGCCTCTTCCCTGCACAGGGAGACCATCGGTGATGTGATCCAGCTAGCAACACTGTCTCGGATGCGTGAATGCGGAAACAGACTCTTGGTTTGAAGGAGAGAACCACCGACAGGACTAAGTCAATCTCTGCTTCCTGAAAGAGGCGTGTTGGAAGACGAGAACAAGCAGAAAGGACCTCGTGAAGAGGACGTACCTCTCCCAGCCTTCGACAAACTAGCTCCTTCCATCGTCGGCACCAGGCCACATTTCCCAACGGATGTCCCAAGACGACAGCACACACCATTGCAATGGGATCAATGGATCTGGTCTGCTTGCACTTACACGCTCGACTGCAGCAACACCGTCGTGTATACTCTCTTCAGTACTGGTGCATGCGGGAAAAAGACCGCACGGACGTGGTTCCACTGGGGAGGCAACAGCCAGGCGCATCAGGAAGAGAACTCCTAGCATCGCTCGGGCCCGACCTCAGTGGGGACGATTCCGGTCTAGCGGCGTGGCCGATGTCCAAGCCACTAGGCCACAGGAGGGAAGCGAACCATGGCACAACAAGAAGTACGACAGTATGAGCTTCAAGCTCGCTCCACGGAGACCTTCGGACGAGTGCTCTGCAGTGCGCGCACCCACCATTTCGTGGTAGACGGACCTGTCCAGAACGGTTGCCCCGGCGAGGCCATCACTCCTGGTGAACTCTTTCTCTCAGGGGTCGCCGCCTGTGGTGTCGAACTCGTGCAGGTGTTGGCCAGGGCAAAGCAGGTGCCGTTGCAAGCCGCCACCGTCACCATTCGTGGAGTGCTCGATCCTAACAATCCGGTCCGGCCCGAGCTGAGTCTCTTCAATGTGGTTCGGTTGCACTTTCATCTCAAGGGAGTGACGCAGGAGCAAGGCACCCAGCTCATCGAGGCCTTCAAGCACAGGTGACCGCTCTACGGGACGGTCGCAGTTGCGACCCCGGATGTCCAAGTCGAGCTTGATACCCAACCATAGAGCAAGGACGCAATTGAGCAGGAGAGCAGCCAGTCTGGCCTCGGGGGGGTGACGTCCCACAAACAAGGCAAGATTACGGCGAGCGTGATCGGCACCAAGTCGCTTGCATCTGAGGGGCATCAGCGTGCCAAGACACGAGTTTGTTTTCCATGAGTATACAGAACAAGCGTATGCTGATGGTCCGCTGCCGATAGGTGAAGACCAAGTCATCATACAGCCCTCTCTTGCGGCTCGGGTGACTCAGGCGCTCCATCTTCAGGAAAGTGAAATGAATACCCACCCTGCCTGGTCTACGGGGGTTCGAGGGGTGATCACAACGACCGTGACCAAGGCTCACCAGAGCAGCTTTATCCTAAGCAACTCTTCTTCTCTAGTATTGGGTGCTTCAATGCCAACACTATTTAAATACATAGAGGATTCTTCCATGCCTACATCTCAAGACAAGCTTTCCGATCTCTCTCATACTCAGGCGTGGAGGTTCGCGGGGCTGGTGCAGGAGCGCCTAACGCACCCGGTTGATGAAAAGGTCATAGCGGTTCCAGAAAGCCCAACACCGGGGCCGCAGGATTGGAACGGTGGGGTGTTTACCTATGTAGCGCCCAACAGCGCTCAGGTCAGGGTAGGGCGTACCCGTAACGCAGTTGAACGTGGCGGCAAGACATGGGTCGATTTCTCACAGGATGGAGGCAAGACTTGGCAGCGAAAAACAGCCATTACCAAAGATGACGAGACCGCTGGTGGGAGGGCCATTGTCTCCGTCGAACGGCCCTATGTCTACGGAAAAATAGTGGACGGAGAACCGTGGGTCGTGCTAGGCACCTGCGCCGCTGAAAAAGGCACCAAATGCTGGGACATACACGAAAGGGAAGCACCTGTACTGGCTACTTGGGATATCCGTTCTCCTATCAGGCAAGAAATCGTTGAAGAGAAATGTATCGCCATCTCTTCATTCGGGAGATGGCAAAGAAAACGAACGGATACAGCCATCTTCGACGCTCCATTTTCGAACGGATATCCCAAGTAGCCAGCACAGGGGCAGAAGTGCCCAACACGTTTTGTTACTTCCTGTGTTCTCAGTTCTGACACATCCCTTTCAACTCCCTTTTGCCAGTGCTGACCGCCTGGGAGATCGTTTGTCTTTGTTCAATGGGTACCCAATTTTCGCTTCAAAAGCAAGTTGCTGACCGTTGTAGTGGCTACGTGCGCCGTGTCACGCGCGATGAGATCGCCGACGCAGTCGGCTAGAATTTGAGAGAGGTTCTAGGAACAAGAGCTCACCTGGCGGCGAAAGCCAAAGGGAACAACAGCATGCTGCTAAA
>Ga0209577_10006938_pt1 | contig 10452 bp, 7 predicted proteins | sample GraSoiAngelo_109_FD_185874 | JGI IMG/M metagenome (GOLD analysis project Ga0209577, IMG submission 185874) | Grasslands soil microbial communities from the Angelo Coastal Reserve, California, USA - 14_0903_12_20cm (SPAdes) (version 2) | ecosystem: Environmental > Terrestrial > Soil > Grasslands ...
CACGGGCTGGCCGTTGTTGTTGCGCGGCGGCGGCGTGTTCGCAGGCCGCGCGGCGGGAGTGGCGACCGCCGTCTCGGTCGCGGGCGGGCGGTAGTTCGAGCGCGCGGCCTCGACGACTTCGGGGCGCGCGCCCGCCTGCTGCAACTCCTGTTCGGCGTCCGCCGTCATCTCGAAGTCAACGCCGCGGCGCTGGATGAACTGGATCATCTCGGTGGTCGAGAGGCCGTTGATCTTGACGGCCTCCACGAGACCCTTGCGCGTGATCGGCTTCTTGCCCGCCTGCGTCGAGGCGGCGGACGCGAAGAGGGTGGCCGCCAGCGCGGCCACGAGCGCGACGAAGAATAGCCTGCTGCTTCTCCGCATGTCGTGTGTTTTCATAACTGCCTCCTTAACGGAAGCGCGGCGTCTTCCGATTGCGGATTGCGGCGGATGATGAAGGCCGCGCTATTTCAAATCCGCATTCCGCAGTCCACAATCTTGGGTGCCGCCCGCGGTTCTGTAGCTCGCCTTAACTCTTGACCCCGCCATAGCCCGTCACCAGAGAGACGATGAGTTCGGACTCGGCCTTCTTCTTCGTCAGCGGCGCGAAGTTGTAGTTCTTGCTGTCGCTGGCGCGCTTCACCTTGATGTGGAAGGCCCCGATGTCGCCCTCGCCACCGAGCGGGCCGGGGAGGCGGCTCCCGCCGAGCGCGCCGGGAAGGTGGCTCCCGCCGAGCGCGCCGGGGAGGCGGCCCACCAGCTTGTTGACCTTGATCTCGCGGATGTCGGGGTCTGCGGCCTCGAAGGTATGTTGGCCGTCGTCGGCCTTGAAGGTGACGTTCGCCTTGGTGACGAAGAGCGTGCCCGCGCAGGTGTCGCGGAAAGAGCCGTTGGCGTGGTCGTGGAAGACGCGGAAGGCGGCAGAGCCTCCGAGGTCAATCGCCTTGCGCATGTTCTTCTCGGCCTCCGTGAAGTTGTTCTGGAGGTAGAGCTGCGCGAAGCCGAGGAGTTGGTAGGCGCGCGGCGACTGCGGCTGCAACTGGATGGCCCGTTGCAGCAGTTGGGTCGCGCGCGCCGAGTCCCTCGCGTCGTAGGCGGCGGTGGCCTGGTCGGTCAGCTCGTCGTAGTCGGGCGCGCGCGAGGTGGCTGATGCGGGGCTGGCCGCCGTCGTCGGCTGTGTGCGGCGCGCGCCGCCCGCGGCGACGTAGTTGGAGGTGATCGCGCCGACGAGCGAGTTCGTGCCGCCCGCGCGCTTGATCTCCTGCGCTACGGCGGCGTTCGACTGGAAGTTGACGCCGCGCGCGTCAACGAACTGCTCGACGCGCGCCGGGGGCGAGCCGGCCTGGAGCATCGTGACAATCTCATTCTTGGAGAGCGGCGGCCCCGGCGGGACTGTGGGCTTGCCCTTCGCGCTCGCGCTCACGACGGGCGCGGCTGCGTGCGCACGGTAGTTCGAGCGCGCGGCCTCGACGACTTCGGGGCGCGCGCCCGCCTGCCGCAACTCCTGTTCGGCGTCCGCCGTCATCTCGAAGGCGACGCCGCGCTGCTCGATCTGTTGGACGAGTTCGGCGGTCGAGAGTCCATTGATGCGGACGGCCTTGACGAGGCCGTCTCTGGTGATCGGCTTCTTGGCCTGCGCCGACGCGACGGCGATGCCGCAGGCGAGGGAGACGAAGAGCGCGAACGCGTGGGCCGCCAGCGCTCCGGCCTTCGGCGTGTGTCCCTTCTTCGAGTTCGACTCCATAAAACTTCTGACCTCTGCTCGTTCGTGTTTGCAGACTGCGGGCCGCGTCACTGGTCGAGCGCGTTGAGCGCGGCCTTGCGGCGCTTGGCCGCGTCGGCTGTGGCATCGTTGCGCGGCGGCTGCTTCGCCGCGGGCGCGGGCTGCTTGGGCGGCGCGGCGGCGCGGGCTGCGGACTGTCGGCTGCCGGCCTCGCCGGTCGAAGAAGTCTCGGCGGGCGCGACGGGCACGACCTCGGTCGGCTTGGGCGGGGCGAGCGTGCCGTTCGAGCCGGCGGCGTCGCCGGTCGAAGGCGTGTTCGCGCTGCCCTGCGCGGTGTCGCCAAGCTGCGAGGGCGCGGCGGGCTGCTCAGGGGCGACGGGCTGCGGCGCGGGCTTCGACTCTTCGGTCAGGGCCTTCGGCTTCACAGGCTCGACCTTGTTGCCGCGCGTGAGCGCGAAGGCCGCGAGGCCGACGATGACGCCGATGACGAGGAGCGCCGCGATGCCCGCGCCCGCGTAGTGCACCCATGTGAGCTTGCTAAAGAAGGACTGCTGCTGCGCACGCGGTGGGGGCGCGAAGCCGGCGGGCGCGAAGCCCTGCGGCGGCGCGGCCAAGGGCGAAGCGCCGATGCGCGTCGCCTTCAAGTCCTGACCGCCGGCGGCGGCTGCGAACGCGCCGGGCGTGCCGATGCGCGTCTCCTTGGCCGCGGAGTCGGAGGTGGGCACGGGCGCGTTGATGAGCGTCGCGGCCATCGGGTCGCTCGCGGCGTTGGCGGAGCCTGGATTCGACGCCGAGGGCGGCGGCACGCCCGGATGCGAAGGCGTCGAGACGCCGGGCTGCGACGGCGGCGCGAGTCCGGGCTGTGACGAGACGCCGGGCTGCGACGGCGTCGGTACTCCCGGCTGCGACGGCGTCGCGTAGCCGGGCTGCGAGGGCACGGTCGCGTAGCCGCCCGCGGGCGGGTTGCTCAGGGGCGACTGCGTGTTGAGCGGGCGCGTGGCGTAAGGGTTTGGGTCGCCGACGGCGAGCGGCTCCAGCCGGCCCGTGGCGGCGAAGCCCGCGTTGAGGAGGAAGCCGCGGAACTCCGCGGCGCTCTGGAAGCGCTCTGGCGGGTTCTTCGCAATCGCCTTCCAGATGGCCTGCTCGACGACTTCGGGGATGGCCGGGTTCAATTGGCGCGGCGGCATGGGGTACTGCTCGATCTGCGCCTTCATCAGCTCGAACTCGTTCTGCATGTCGAACGGGCAGCGCCCGGTCAGCATCTCGTAGAGGAGCATGCCCAAGGAGTAGATGTCGGAGCGCGCGTCCGTTTCGAAGCCGCGCACCTGTTCGGGCGACATGTATTCAATCGTGCCGATGATGTTGCCCTGGCGGGTCATGCGGGCGGTGCCGAGTATGCGCGCGATGCCGAAGTCTAAGACTTTGAGCGTGCCCTTCTCGGTGAGCATCATGTTGGCGGGCTTGATGTCGCGGTGGATGATGCCGAAGTCGTGCGCGTGCTGGATGCCGTCCAGGACCTGGCAGAAGAGCGGGATGGCCTGCTCCGAGGGGAGAGCGCCGCGCTGCTGGATGACGTTGTCGAGCGTCGCGCCGCGCACGAACTCCAAGACCATGAAGAAGCTGTCGCCCTGGCGCATGAAGTTGAAGAGCGTGGCGATGTTCGGGTGGTTGAGCTTCGCCAGCGTGACGGCTTCAGACCGGAAGCGCTCGACGACCTGCGGCTGCGCGGAGAGTTCGGGCCGCAAAAACTTAATCGCGACCTCGCGCTCCAGCATCATGTCCACGCCGCGGAAGACCGCGCCCATGCCGCCCTCGCCGAGCTTCTGTTCGATCTTGTAGTTCCCAACGATTTGTCCGGTCATCCTTGCACCCTCCACTCGCGCGTCGCGCGCATGTCAACGGCCTCGGCGGCCTCCGTCCCCGCGGGCACGACGGCGACTATCCCGACCGTGATGTTGTCGTGCCCGCCGCGCGCCTTGGCGAGCGTGATGAGCCTTTCGCCGGCTGCGTGTATGTCGTGGTTGGCCGACAGCTCGCGCTCGATCTCGTCGTCGGGGACGAGGTCGTAGAGGCCGTCCGAGCACAAGAGGTACTGGTCGCCCACCCGCACCGAGAAAGGCTCAAGCATCGCGACCTCGACTTCGGGCGTCGTGCCGAGGGCGCGAAGTATGACGTTCTTGTCCTCGTGGTGGCGTGCCTGCTCCATCGTGATGAGGCCGAGCTTGACCATCTCCATCACCGCCGAGTGGTCTTCCGTTAACAGATAGACCTTGCCGTCGCGCAGCATGTAGAGGCGGCTGTCGCCGACGTGTGCGGCGAACGCCTGCCCGTCGAGGAGGACGAGCGCCGTGCAGGTCGTGCCCATGCCGCGCTTCGACTCGTCTTCGAGCGAGGCGGCGTGAATCCGGCGGTTGGCCTCCTCGACCGCTTTTTTAAACGCGTCCTGGGCTTCACCCTTCGACTCGAAGTAGAGGCGCGGGACGAGTTCGGCGGCCATCCCGCTCGCGACCTCGCCCGCCGAATGGCCGCCCATGCCGTCGGCGACGACGAGCAGGACTCCCTTCTCTTTCAAGACCTCCGGGTCACTCGGCCTGACGAAGCGGCCCGAATCCTCGTTGATCTCACGCACGCAGCCCACATCGGTCTGGACGCTGGCGGAGACCTCGTAGTCGGCGTGAGGGCGTGTCGCCGCCTCGCCCGACTTCGCTCGTTTGAACATTCCCTGTCCCCTCTTGGATGAAACCTGAATGAATGCCTGTCTCGATTGAACGACCGCCCCGACCGCGAGCGCGCGATGCCCGGCGCTCGCGGTCGGGGCTCAGGCCCGCGCCCCTCAACGGTGTGACGGGTCTGACTTCTTCATGACAACCATGTCCCTCTTCTTCAGATCGCTGACGGTGAAGTCCGAGGTTCCGTTCTCGTAGCCTTCGCTCTTGAGCGTCAGCAGGACGTGCTCGCCGAGCTTGCACTTGAATGCATACGGCGTCGTCCCGACCTTCTCGCCGCCGCGGTACACGTCGGCGCGCAGGCCGAAGACGTTGATCTCACAGTCGTCCTCCCGCGCGCCGGCGCTCGCGGAGGGTGACGCGCCGGACTTGAGTCCGTTCTTCAGCGTCGCCACGCCGTTTGCGTTCGACGTGTCGGACGACGGGCCGAAGGCGAAGATGGCCGCGACGACCGCGACGGCGAGCACGACGACCGCCGCCGCCGCGCCGATCACTAGCGGCAGGCTCTTCGACGAGCCGCCCGCCTTCTCCTCGACGTACTCGGTCGCGGCGTCGCTGACGGTGCTGCTCAGGCCCGGCTTCGAGACGGCGGATTCGAGTTGCTTGACGGCGCGCAGCAGGTCGGTCGCGCTGTAGCGCTCGGCGGGGTTGCGCCGCAGGCAGCGCGCGATCACGTCCGAGACGGGGCGCGGCAGGCCTGAGACGTACTGCGCGGGCGGCGTGTAGTCGGCCCGCCCGATCTTGTCGCTCAGGTCGCCGATGGTCTGCGCCTCAAACGGCATGCGGCCCGTGACCATCTCGTAGAGCATCACGCCGAGCGCCCAGGTGTCGCCGCGCTCGTCCGCCACGCCGCCGCGGATGAGTTCGGGCGCGAGGTACTGGAGCGTGCCGATGACGGAGCCGACCTGGGTGAGTCCCGGACTCGCCTGCCCCTTCGCGATGCCGAAGTCCAGGAGCTTCACCTGTCCGAGGGAGCTGACCTTGACGTTGTTCGACTTGATGTCGCGGTGGATGATGCCGTGGCGGTGTATGTACTCGATGGCCTCGACGACGCGCTCGAAGATGTAGATGGTCTCGGAGAGCGGGAGCGCCGCGCCGTAGGCCTCGCGGTAGGCGGTGACGCGCTCCGAGATCGTCTGCCCGTCAACGTACTCCATGATGATGCACGGCTGGCCGCCGACCTCCATGAAGTCGTAGAGGGTGGCGATGTTCGGGTGCTGGAGGCTGGCTTGGATGCGCGCCTCGTTGAAGAAGCGCTCGACGAAGTCGCTCGTCTGCGTGGTCTGCGTCAGAACCTTGACGGCGGCAACGCGCCCGATCTTCGAGTGCATCGCGCGATAGACCTCCCCCATCCCGCCCGCGCCGAGGAAGTCAACGATGCGGTACTCGCCGATAGACTGGTTGATGTAGAAGACTCTGCTCATGAATCGAAAGTAGGCAGACGGCAGGGGCAGGAGGCAGTCGTCTTGAATTTCAAATCTCGAATTTGAGATTCATAAATCCGATTTGCTCTCACTGCCTCCTGCCCCTGCCGTCTGCCTCCTGGTTTTACTTGACGCCCATCAGCTCGCGCCCGTAGCGGATCGGGACGGCGAAGGTGACGGAGGTGCCCGACTCATCCCGGAGGCCGGCGAAGAAGATGGCGACGACGCGACCGTGGTCGTCGAAGACGGGGCCGCCGGAGTTGCCATGCCCCGTCGTGTTGATCTGGAGCTGGTAGGAGTCGCCGATGACGCTGACGGTCGTCTTCTCGGCGCCGCTCGTCCCCTCTTGGCTGCGGTAGATGCGCCCGATGTTGCCGACCGTGACGGTCGGGTCGGGGATTTCGAGCGCCTGCGTCTCCGGGTTGAAAACGTCCTGCGACTTGACGATGCCGTAGGTCGGCGGCGAGATGGAGGGGTAGCCGAGGACGACGGCCTGCTCGCCGGCCTGGATGGTGTCGTAGTTGTCGTTGATCTCGACCTTGGGCAGCGAGCCGGGGCTGTCAACCTTGACGAGCGCCACGTCGTGGCGAGGGCTAAAGGCCGAGAGCTTGGCCGAGAGGCGGCGGTCGGAGTTCGGGAACAGGACATCGAGGATGTCGTTACGGCCCGCGTAGCGGACGTTGTCCTGCTTTGACTGCGCCGGAACCCAGTTGCGCGGGGCCTGCGGCACGAGGCCGACGACGGCGATCTTACCGTCGGGGCCTTGGCCGAGGATGATGCCGTTGTTGGCGTTGTCGGGGAAGTTGTAGGCCGTCTCCCACGCCGCGGCGACGTGGCGGTTCGTCAGGATGAAGCCGTCCGAGGAGACGGCGAAGCCAGAGCCTGTGTGCATCCCGCCGATGCCGACGTTGTACTGGTTCTTGTCGTAGGTCAGGTAAGGCTCAATCGTGCCGTCTTGCAGGCGGACGTAGCAGGCGCGCACCGCACCCTGGAAGGGCATGTACTGGTGGTAAACCAGCCCGTTGCCCTGCTGCGAGACGAGCTTCCAGGAGACGAGTATCTTGACGACCGCGCCGCCGTACTGCTTGACGATGTCGGGGGCCCTCATCGTCGCGCTGGCCGCCTCAGTCTCCTTCGCCTCGTCGAGATTCTTCTTGAGGCCGGCGACCTCCGCCGACGCCTGGCTCTTGGTGCGCCAGATCATGTAGCCGCCGACGCCGCCCAGGACGACGACGACCAGGATGATGACCACCGCGCCGACGGCGAGGAAGGTGCGCCCCTGGCTCTTCTTGGCCTGCTGGACGTTGGCGGAGACGATGCGCTCGACCGTGGCCTTGCCGACGCCGCCTGACGCCGGGCCGGTGTGCGCGTTCGCCGTCGGCGGGAAGGTCGGGGGCGGAGCGCCGCCGCCCGTCGGGCCGACGACGCGCGTGGCGGGCGTCTGCATGGTCGGGGCCATCGGGCCGGCGGCGACGCGCGTCGGCCTGGTCGCGTTAGCGGGGCGCGGCTCAAGGTCGAAGACGAATTCGGGGCCGCCGGGGCCGAGCTGCACCACGTCGCCGGGGTTGACGCGGGTCGTCCCGGCGATCCTCTGGCGGTTCACGAACGTGCCGTTGCGGCTGTTCAGGTCGCTGATGATGAACTGCGAGGGGTCGTTCGGGTCCTGGGTGATGCGCGCGTGCTGGCGGCCCACCAGGTCGTCGCGGTCGGGGTCGTACTTGACCGTTGACGAGGGGTCACGCCCGAGGACAAGTTCCTTGACGTGGTTGAGCGGGAACTCTTCCACCTGGTTGGCCTTCGAGCCGCTAAGGTGCTTGAGAACGATGCGTTCCATTGGATGTCTCCTCCGAGTCTTGCTACTTCCGAGTCTGCGCCGCGCGTGCCGGCATCTTCAGCGCCCGGCCATGGGCGAAGGGGCGGTCATGCGGGGGCGGCGGCGGTCTTCCGTTGACGGTTGAGAACGGGCGAAACGGGCGCACTTCAAACAAGCTCCGGCGAGCCGCGGAAGTTTCTGCGCACGCGCAGCGCGCGAGGCGGCGGTGTGTCGGGCGACGACTTCGTACTGTTTCAAGATTTTACCGCGGGCGGGTAAATCGCATGCTTGAAAAAGCAGTTGTGAATCTACGCGCTCTCAAACAGCGAGGTTTAGAAACGGCGTCGGGGGTCGTCACTCCTGCCTCGGGGCTACGGCGGGGAATTATACATCAAAGCGTTGCGACCGCAAGCGCCAGCCGAAAACTTCATCAACGCGGAATCGCCCGCTCCGAGAAGCCGCGACCGGCGGGGGGCGCGTGGGCGTCACCCTTCGGAAGTGGTGCGGGCCTTCTGGCGCGCGGGCTGGATGACGATGTTGTCTATGAGGCGCGTCGGGCCGACTTGCGCGGCGAGCGCGATCAGCACGGCGCGGTCTTCGGGTATGCGGTCGAACTTCTCCATCGTCTCGGCGTCCACGACCCCGACGTATTCGAGCCGCGCCAGAGGCTCCGAGTCGAACTGCGCGCGCACGGCCTCGGCCAGACGTTTCGAGCTGCGCTCGCCCTCCATGTAAACCTCGCGCGCCTGTGCGAGCGCGCGGTAGAGGACGGTCGCGGCCTTGTGCTCCTCGTCGCCGAGGTAGGCGTTGCGCGAGGAGAGGGCGAGGCCCGACTGTTCGCGCACCGTGGGGAGCACGACGACCTCGATGTCGAAGGCGAGGTCGCGCACGAGGCGGCGGACGACCAGGGTCTGCTGCGCGTCCTTCTGGCCGAAGAAGGCGAAGTCGGGGCGCACGGTGTTGAAGAGGACGGTGAGGACGGTGGCGACGCCGCGGAAGTGGCCCGGACGCGCCACGCCCTCCATCTGCTCGGAGAGTCCCTCGACGGTGACGTAGGTCGCGAAGCCCTTCGGGTAAACCTCTTCGGGGGGCGGGGCGAAGATGTAGTCCACGTTGTAGTCGGCGAGCTTCGTGGTGTCGCCCGTCAGGTCGCGCGGGTAGCGTTTGAAGTCCTCGCCGGGGCCGAACTGCGTCGGGTTGACGAAGACCGAGACGACCACCACGTCGCACATCCGGCGCGCCTCGCGCACCAGCGACAGGTGGCCGTCGTGCAGCGCGCCCATCGTCGGCACAAGCCCGATGGTCTTATCTTCCTCGCGCCTCACCTTGCGCGCGACCGATGCCATACGCTGGCGGCGGTTGATGATTTCCATGATTCTCAAGCGTAAACCGTGAACCGTAAACCGTGACGAGTTAAAAGCAGTCTTCTTCTTGTCACGGTTTACGGCTCACGGTTTACGGCTTTTTCACTTCCTCGTCGCCCGCGCGCGTGAGGCCGAGTTCGGCGGCGGCGTCCGCGGGGAGCGGGTAGGACTCAGTGTCCGAGGGAAACGCGCCAGCGCGCACGTCGTCGGCGTAGCGCGTGACGGCGTCCGTGATGGCCGCGCGAAGGTTCGCGTACTGGCGCACGAAACGCGGGCTGGTGCGGCTAAACGAGAGGCCGAGCAGGTCGTGCGTGACGAGTATCTGCGCGTCGCAGTCAGCGCCCGCGCCGATGCCGATGACGGGGACGCGCAAGGCTTCAGTCACCATGCGCGCGATCTCGCGCGGCACGACTTCCAGGACGATGGCGAAGACTCCGGCCTCCTCCAACATCCGCGCATCTTCGACGAGAGCGCGGGCCGCGTCCGCCGTCTTCGCTTGCAGACGGTAGCTGCCGAGCTTGTTCAAAGACTGCGGCGTCAGGCCGACGTGGCCCATGACGGGAATCTCCTCGCTGACAAGCCGGCGGATCACCTCGACGCGGTTGCGCCCGCCTTCTAACTTGACGGCCTCCGCGCCGCCCTCCTTGACGAGACGGAGCGCCGCGCGCACCGCCTCCGTCTCGCCCGTGTGGTAAGAGCCGTAGGGCATGTCGGCGACCAAGAGAGCGCGCTCGACGCCGCGGCGCACGGCCCGCGTGTGGTGGAGCATGTCTTCGAGCGTGACGGGTACGGTCGAGTCGTAGCCGAGGACGACGTTACCCAGAGAGTCGCCGACGAGGATGATGTCCGTCCCGGCCTCGTCAACGATGCGCGCCGTCGGGTAGTCGTAGGCGGTCAGGCAGACCAGGCGCTCGCCGCGCTCTTTGCTCGCCCGCACGGCGGGCACGGTCACTTTTTCGGGTCGCTGCTGTTTGAGATAGACCATTTTGTCGGTTGTCCCCTCCCGGCCCTCGCGCCGGGTCAGTCGTTGCAGGCGCGCGCGACGAGGAATCGGATCGCTTTCAGCGGACGAAGCAGAACGGCCCGCGGGCGGTCGGCGACGGCGACGACGCGACCGCCCGCTCCGCCGCTGCCGCGGAATGCGGTGCGGCGTAGATAAGAGTTGACGGATGCTCCGACGAAGTAAGCTGACGACCCGGCGGCCAGGAGAAGTGTGTGGCGGCGCATGTTGGCGATATTCTACGCTCGCGCTACGGAAGACGGCAAATTTGAGAGCGCCGAATTATAGGCAGACGCGGGCGAGGGGGCAAGAAAAAGATGACGGGGAGACAAGGGGGACGGGGCGAGGGGGCGACAGGAGAAGACGAAGTACCGAGAAGACGTTTGTGCCTCTGCGCGTCCTATGGCCCCGTCCCCCCGTCCC
>Ga0209577_10006939_pt1 | contig 10452 bp, 10 predicted proteins | sample GraSoiAngelo_109_FD_185874 | JGI IMG/M metagenome (GOLD analysis project Ga0209577, IMG submission 185874) | Grasslands soil microbial communities from the Angelo Coastal Reserve, California, USA - 14_0903_12_20cm (SPAdes) (version 2) | ecosystem: Environmental > Terrestrial > Soil > Grasslands...
TCGGAGTGGAACATCACGACTCCCCTTCTCAACCGTGCAGTCTCCCGCGCGAACTTCGGCGATCGAAGCAATCGCTCGAGAGACTTCACGTGGTCAAGCAACGGTTCGATGCGCAGCTTCGTCCAGTCTGTTGTTGAAGCGACACTTGAGAACTCCTTCTTTAGTTCCTCAAGTGCTCTTCTCGTGCTAGGAATGTCTTCCTTGTAGTTTCTGTCCATAAAGCTTCGCCTAACGAGATCAAGATCAGCCACCGCTGGCGCGGGCGAGCTTAATCTGCAATGGAAGTGATGAAGTCATCTGAAAGCTACGCATCGGAGCGGCCAGCGGTTGGCCTGCATCGAATGGTTAGGCGTTGCGGTCGCTTCGGAGTCACGCATTGCGCGTTGAGGATGTGCGAAAGAAGCCAACGATAGAAGCAACAAGGCCCGCGACCGTGGTAAGGCAAAGCACGGGCGCGATCAGGAGTAAATCGACTCGGATTGGGGCGGAGACGGTCCGGGACCAAAGAAGCATCCGCCATTCGTAAATAGCGTAGAGCAGCCAGAGAATCGCGGCTGTGAGTGCGATTCGGCGAGCAACCGTCGCAGACCCCGAGCGAAGGCCGAAATAGCAGAACCCGAAGATGAGCACGGGAAGAATGGCCAGATATGGCCGCTCTATGAACCAGTTGATGGGATAGTAAAGCGTTTTCATTACGAGGCACGGCTAGCGACGCCTAACGAGACAAAGCTGAACCACCGCTGGCGGGAGCGAGGGTGGCAAACATCAAGAACTGTTTCATAAAATCAAATGTGGACTTCACAGCGGCCAGCGGTTGGCTCCAGCGATTGGTTAGGTCTATTGATGTGCAAACACAAATCACTTGTCGAACGCTTTCGCAATGACATCGGCTATGCAGAGGACACCGAGTGTAATGAATAAAAGTCCAGCGGAGGTTTGGGCCTTGAGCTCCCAGATGTCTTTCGCTAGATAGCGAAATCCGCCCTCGTAGCCAGCCAGCGGCAATGCTAAACCTGCGATAATCTCGCCCGCGACTTCCAACGCGCGCGTCAGTCGCTCGGACGTGACTCGCATGGCGATGACGAAGCATGCAATCGCGAATGGAATTACGGCAAGGCTGCCCCAGAATAGCCACGGCTCGCGCATAGACCTAACGAGACGGAGCTAAGCAGTGCCGCCGAGAACGAGCGTAAAGAACAGGAGCAGTAATCAAATTATGACAAAATGTGGAGTAAATGGCGGGCGGCATCGGCTTCAGCGATTGGTTAGACCCCGGGCGGACAACGACGCGGATCGTTGCATGAGACATCGATCTCGCCAGTGTTGAAGACTCGGACGTACAACTGACCTTCGGAGGTGCCAGCGAGGAGCGCCCAAGTGAGGAGCCAATAAGGACGTTCATACTCGCTGTGGGTGTTCTTGTACTCCACGGCTGCCAAGAAACGATGGGACAAATCGATGTGGCGCGTCTTCAGATACTCTTGTGCCCTGACGATGACATCAGCAATGTCAGCGGACGGAGGGTTGATGGTCTTGCTGAGAGCGGGAGCGCAAGAAAGAATCAAAACGAACCCGGCAATGCAGACTGCGCGTTTCATGTGGTCTAACGAGACGGAGATAAGCCACGGCAGGGTGTCGTGGCAAGCACGCTGAAGTTGTACCGCAATGGGGCCGTTGGCTTCATCGATTGGTTAGATGATTAAAGTTTGTGGTCTTCCAAGACTATCGCTTCTGCTTTCTGCCTGTGCTCAGGACGAACGTAAATGAATAGATAATGCGGACGTATAAACCAAGTGGGACGTGGGTTGACCTCGCCTGGTGCATCGACCTCGAAGGGAATGTGCTCCTCATCGAGTCGCTTGATGATGCGCTTTGCATCTCGCGGCTGAAAACGGCCTAGGGCCTCGTAACCCGGATGTTCGGTTCCGTATTTCTCTTCTTCGCTGGGTTCGGGCAGCCAGAGCCTCTAACGAGACGGAGCTCAGCCGTGGCGAGCGAGAGCGCGTGAGGCTGCGGGTTGGAGGGTTTTAGTCATCTGAAAGCTAAGTAGTACGACGGCTCGCCGTCGGCTGGAGCGATTGGTTAGATGGTTGGCGTGGCATCATCTTGCGGCTGCGATACCGGCAACGATAATGTGATCCCCATGGAATATGACAAGGACAAAGTGGATGATATGGTGCTGGCGCTGCTCTATCTAACAGTGCACGACGGGGATCGTGCGTGGAAGGGCCATGACTGGGACGCCATGGGTCGGCTGCACGCGAAAGGGATGATTGGCGATCCCGTCGGCAAGGCGAAATCCGTGTGGCTCACAGAGGAAGGGCTTCGCCGCTCTCGGGAATTGTTCATGCAGCACTTCGGTGGGGAAAAGTGAAACACCATCTAACGAGTAATGTAAGGGGTTTCTCCGCCTTTTTTTACGGAGTTTCTCCGTCTAATCCGCTTGCCATCGAGGCTGCCGCCCGTGTAAGACGGAGTCATGCCACATCTTTTGCCAGATTCCCTAAGCCAAAGCAAGCCAAATCCGAAATTGATCGATCAGGTGCGCAATGTCATGCGTTTTAAGCACTACAGCCTGCGTACGGAAAGAACGTATTGGGATTGGATCGAGCGCTTTATCCGTTTTCACGGGATGCGTCATCCCAGAGAAATGGGTGAAGCGGAAGTGGGCGCGTTTCTTACCCATCTCGCCCGTGATGGCAGGGTGGCGGCCTCCACCCAAAATCAGGCGCTCAGCGCGTTGCTCTTTCTTTATAAAGACGTTCTTAAGCGGGAATTTGGTTGGTTGGACGGAGTGGAACGGGCGAAGAAGCCGGCGCGCCTTCCGGTCGTCCTCACTCGGGATGAGGTACACAAGATTTTCGCGCATTTGCACGGGACCACGCGGTTAATGGCTGGGCTGCTCTACGGAAGCGGGCTCCGGCTGATGGAATGTGTGCGACTGCGGGTGAAGGATGTCGATTTCGGCTACGCCCGGATCACGGTCCGTGATGGCAAAGGTGCGAGGGACAGGGTGACAATGTTGCCGGTAAATCTGGCAGCGCCGTTAGAGCGGCATCTGCAGAAGGTTAAGCTGCAACACGAGCAGGATCTGGAGGATGGATTGGGCACGGTCTACCTGCCGGATGGGTTGGCGCGGAAATATCGAACCGCAGCGCGAGAATGGGGCTGGCAGTACGTGTTCCCGTCCAGAAAGGTCTCGCTCGACCCGCGAAGCGGCGACGATGCGGAGATGGCGAGAATATACCGGCGGCATCATGTGGACGAGAGCTGGCTACAGCAGGAAGTGAAGCGGGCGGTCCGAGCTTCTGGAATCAGCAAATCTGCGAGCTGTCACACCTTCAGACATTCCTTTGCCACGCATCTGCTGGAGAATGGATATGACATTAGAACTGTCCAGGAATTGTTAGGGCACAAGGATGTGAGCACGACGATGATTTACACCCATGTGTTGAATAAGCCGGGGATTGGAGTGAAGAGTCCGCTGGACTAGCGGCCGCGGCACGGCGCGGTTATCCGCGTAAAAGGCTTCGCCTCGCGCGGCCTGGCATCCAGAATCGAGGATCGAGAATCGGAGGATCAAATATGAATACGATTAAGAATAGGAGGAAGAGGGAGAGGAAGAGGATTTCACTACTGAACTATTCTAATTGTCCAAAAGTCGGCGGATAGATCAGTATCCGTCAGGTAGGCAAAGGGGATGGTGAAGTAGCCGCGCATGCCCCAGCTTGTTCCCCAACTGTTCCGGCAAATGAACCAGCGTCGGGTAGTATTGTAGCCAACGGCGCAGACGGCGTGACCACCCAGGACGTGCTCGCCCGAGCCGGGCATCGGAGCGTGACCGGTGCGCGCGACCGTGTCGGTTTCGAAGCTTTCATAGACGGTGAAGCCAAAGACGAACGGATAGCCCGAGGCCAGACAGCCTTGCATTTGTGAGAGCGATTGAACCAGGCGTTGATAGCTCACGGCGGTATGCTTGGCCGCTTCCCGATAGCAGGCAGCTGACGGTTTGGTCTTGAACTTGGCAATTAGATACGGCCACATCGGCTCGGGACAGGCCCCTTGTTTGGCCACGGTCTTGATCCCGTCGCGGAGCATGGCGCCGGCGTCGGTGTTGACGGTGCCTTCGATGACGCGCTCGTTGTAATAGACGAAGAGACGCGATGGGATGAAGATTTGCGGGAGCTTCTCTTTCATCTGGTCGAACTCGATGGCGCCACCGATGGCATTGCTCGTGCAACTTCCCAATTGGCCCTGATCGTAAACCGGCGGGCATTGCGGGCGCAGATCGACCCTGGGCGGTAAGGCACGCAGGAATGCGGGCGGCGCAGCGTAAAGGAAATCGCGCTGGTCCGGGATGTCGGGGATCCAGCCGTAGCGTTTGATTTTTCTGGTCCGAGCCGGACTGGCGGATGGGGAAGGACGGCGGCGTGAAGGGCGGCGGGGTTTTTTCGGCATGTGCCGAAGTTAACCGGGGCGAGACCGTTTACGAGCGTGAGTATGAGCCGCGTAAAAGGCTCGCCTCACGCGGGCTAACTTTTTTGAAATTGTTAAGGCGAATTTCGTTGCGGCTCGCGAAATTATGATTGAGTTCGTTTTTTCTTTGTGGGAGAACGGATTTGTTCCTGGGTCGGCCACCGCGCCCCACCGGGACGGATTCAATAATCCGCCTGACACGCGGCCGGCCCGGTGAACGTTTTTTGTCCGAGCCGGACTGGCGATTACGCGCGTTGGTGCAGGCGGCATTTTGGAGTGCGGTGGGAAGCGCAGCGCCACGCCGCTTTCCTTAGCTCAGCTTTCGCGAGAATCGCGAGTCACTTCACGCTTTGTGCGCTCGAAGATCACACCTGCGCGAAAAAGCGCCGTCGCCGCTTCGCCTTGCCGGCGCACTCCAAAATGAGGAAGCGCCATTGGCGCTAAACCATACGACACTCGCCCCTCCCAGTTAACCGCGCCGGTCGAGGAGGCGGTGGATGGTATGCCGCAGGCGTTCCCAATCGACTGGTTTGGTGAAATGCTCCGCGAAGCCCGCCGCTTTGGCCGCTGCGACATCACTGTCCGCTCCGAAACCGCTGAGGGCAATTCCACGCAACTGACCGGAATCGCCCAGTTCGCCCATCAAATCCAGGCCGCTGCCGTCGGGCAAACCGAGGTCGCTGATCACTAGTCGAAAACGGCGTTTCGCCGCCAGATCACGCGCGCTGGTGAGAGTCGATGCGTACCCGACCTGATACCCGGCATTTTCCAGCATCCGGCGCAACGCCCGCGCGGTGTCTTCATGGTCTTCCACCAGCAAGATTTCTGCGCTCTCCTCTGCGCTGCCGTCGTGATCGAGCGGGTAAGCCGGGCCTTCCAGTAACGATGTTTCCATCGCCTTTAGTTTAATGGTGAAAGTGGCGCCGGTACCTCGACCTTCGCTCTGCACCGAAATTTTCCCGCCATGTAAATCGATAACGCGTTTTGAAATGGCGAGACCGAGACCGAGTCCGCCGTAGCGATTGGTTACGCCGCTCCCGCCTTGTTCAAAGGCATCGAAAATGCGCGGCTGCAGTTCGCGATTGATCCCGATACCGGTATCGGTGAAATCGATGACGATGTAATGCTCCGCGTCATTGCGTGTGCTGATACGGAGCTGGCCGCGGGCAGGAGTAAATTTGACCGCATTCTTGATGATGTTCCAAAAAACCTGCTGCAAGCGGGCGGCATCGGCCCAGCAATGATGTTCTTTGGCGGCGAGATCTAGCTGAATATTTATCTGCTTTTCGTTTAAATCGCTGGCCGAAACTCCGAGCGCATAATTGAGCGAAGCGTGCACGTCGATGGCATCGTTGCGCAGCTCGAGTTTGCCGTGAGCAATGCGGGTGAGATCGAGGAGATCGTCGATGAGCAAAGCTTCGAGCTCGACATTGCGCCGGAGCACCTCCAGATCGCGTCGTGCGTTATCTGGAATGTCATGATTGCGCTGAAGCGAAGCGATAGTCATGAGCACGGGCGTAAGCGGCGTCCGCAATTCGTGGGAGAGCATGGCGAGGAATTGGTCCTTCGCGCGATTGGCGTCTTCGGCGTCCTGTTTCGCTTTTTTGAGGGCATCTTCGGCAAGTTTGCGTTCTGTGATTTCGAGAATGGTGCCGAGGAATCGCGCCGGCCGGCCGGCATCGTCGAGAAGGACGCGCCCCTTTTCCTCTAGCCAGCGTTCTCGTGAATCGACAACGCCAATGGCCCGATATTGGATCTCGTAGTGGCCAGTGCTGCCGGGACTCAAAACCTCGCGGATCGTCTCGTGAATGATATGGCGATCGTCCGGATGAATGGCGTTGAGGTAGGTGACGTAGTCTGGCTTGGTGCCGGCAGGCAAACCGAACAATTCATTGCAGCGGTCGGACCAACGAATCACGCCGACGGCAGGGTAATAGTCGAAGATACCAACATCGGCCGCTTCCAAGGCGAGGCGGATTCGTTCTTCCGCGACGTGAAGGCGCTGCTCACTTTCGCGCAACCGTTTTTGCTGCTCCATCATTTCGCTGATATCGGCGCGATAAATGGCGAGCCCATCGCTGCTGGGATAGATGCGCGTATCAACCCAGCGCCCCCACGGTTTGTAAAAGACTTGAAAGTGATCGGGTTGTTGCGTCTCCATGGCGCGATGACAGCGCTGATAGAATTCGGCGCCGACCGCTTCGGGAAAAATTTCCCAGATTACATGGCCGATCAGCTCTTCTTTCCGCTTTCCCGTCAATTCGAGGACGCGTTCGTTCACGTAGGTATAGCGCCAGTCGCGATCGATGACGGAGAAAGCGTCGCTGATACTGGCGAGGGCGGCTTCGCGTTGGTCGGACAAATCACGAACGGCGCGTTGATGCCGACGCGTTCGCGCTGCCGCTCGCAGTGCTGACAAAAGTGCAATTATTCGCAACGGAGGCGGGAGGACGAGCACGTTGGCATCGCCAAGGATTTGAAGGGCACCCTGGCTCACCTTCTTTCCTTCCCTCCCGGCCTTTGCCAAAAAAATGACGGGTACGTCCGACCAGGGCGGCTGCCTTGCGAGGGCCTTGGCCAAGAGACGCATTTTCGATGGGACCAGGGTTGTTTGCCCGAGAACAATGGCATCGGTAGAGCGATCAAAGCGCCTGATCAGCTCAGCGAGATTCTTGCAGGCCCGCACGCGGAAGCCGTGCTTCGCCAGCGTTGACATCAAACCCTTTCCGCCCGGCACTGCAACTAAAACGGTGCCAGCGGTTTCACCCGGCTTTTCCATTTTCGATCAGCGGCCAATTTACTTCACGGCGGATTATTAGCGAGCGCGATCCTAGGCTGTACTGCCAGCGCCAAAGGCGCAGTGTCATCCCTACCATGGGGCAACGCCCCAGGGACTTAGGTGATACCCTACCTCAGCGCTGAAAGCGCGATTCATCCGCAGTTCCCTGAGTCGCGCCTTCAGCGCTATCTTACGATCCGGTCCGAAGTCCCTGGGACGATGCCCCCAGGGCGTCGATTGAGGAAGCGCCGTTGGCGCTAACACATGCGGCCGACCCGCCTTCGCCATGCTCCGGTGTGGCAGGCACGGCCGCGATTACAGATTAAAATTCCGACCAGCGATTGCCTGCGCAACGTTTCGATGCTGTTATCGCGCATGATGGAAGGAACTCCGGCCGAGCTTGGTTATCGGATGCCGGCCGAATGGGAGCGGCACGAGGCGACATGGCTCTCCTGGCCACGGCGGGAAGGAATCAGTTTCCCGGGATTGTTCGATCGGGTGTTGCCGGCCTTGCGCACGATGGTCGCAGCGCTGATCGAATCCGAACGCGTTTGCATTAACGTTTGTAACGGGGCGCACGAAGCAGAAGCGATGGAAGTGCTGCGCGGTCTCGATCCTGCGCCTATCACTTTTCATCGCATTCCCACAAACGAACCGTGGTGCCGCGACCACGGCCCGATTTTTCTAACGAGAAATAAACAACCGCGTCTCGCCATCGTCGATTGGGATTACAACGCCTGGGGCGGCAAATATCCGCCATGCGATCTCGATGAAGTAGTGCCGACTCGTGTCGGCGAACTCCTGGATGTGCCGGTTTTTTATCCACGGATGATTTTGGAAGGCGGCTCGATTGAGGTAAATGGGACGGGCGCGTTACTCACAAGTGAATCGTGTCTTCTGAACGAGAATCGTAATCCTCAACTCACGCGCGATCAGATTGAACAACGACTGCGCGATTATCTCGGGGTGCGCCAAATACTTTGGCTGGGCCAGGGGATCGAGGGTGACGACACCGATGGTCACATCGATGATCTGGCGCGTTTTGTTCGCGAGCGCGCGGTCGTGACGGTGGTGGAGGAAAAGCGCAACGGTCCGAATTATCAGGCGTTACAGGAAAATCTTGCGCGCTTGCGTTCAATGAAGATCGACGGAGAGCCGCTGGAAGTTTTCGGGCTCCCGATGCCGAGGAGAATCGTGCGCGAAGATTTAGTTTTGCCCGCGAGCTACGCCAATTTTTATATCGCCAACAATTGCGTTTTGCTGCCAACGTTTGCCGATCCGATGGACGAACCGGCACGCGAGACCCTGCAAAAATTATTTCCTGACCGCAAAGTGATCGGAATCGATTGTCGCGAATTAATCTGGGGCCTAGGCACGTTTCATTGCCTGACCCAGCAACAGCCGGCGTTGTAAAAGAAAACGCTCAACACTCAACGTCCAACGTCCAACCTCCAACGTTGAACGAGATGATTCGATGCTCCAGGCATTAATTCGGCGGTTAGCGTTGCCATGCTATATCCATTTCATTAACACCTCGCTTCAGCGAGGTGCATGGCCGAATCTACTAGCACAACCGCTTTAGCGGTTTGCTTATTCACTGACAAAAACCGCTAAAGCGGTTGGGATTCCTCTCAGGCGTCGTCAACACCCAGCTGAAGCAGGGTGTTAATGAGAGGGTCAGTCGACGCTAAACACATACGCGGTCGTAGACCGCCGCTACAGGTTATCCGCGAACGGCGCCGGTTTGTAACCGCTTCGCAAAATGGCGTCGTGCAGGTCGGGCGGATGGGTTTTTCTGGCATCAAACGTTACAATAACCCGCTCACGTTTTGTATTTACCCGGACGTCGCACACTCCAGGGATGCGCATGAGCGGTTCTCGCAGTTTGCGGACGCATTCATCGCAATCCTCGCCCTCCGTCGCGATGGCGATTCGCTCCAGCACCGGTTCGTCTGTGCTGTGGACGTAATGCGGGTCAGCTGGATCGAGATGCTGCGGGTTGAGTGGTTCGACCATCTGTCAATTTACGCGTCGGGACGCCCCGCGCCAGTCGTCACGGCATCGTCATCCTGAACGAAATGAAGGATCCCGCCTACGTGCTACTGGGTCGCACAGACTTCCTTGTGTGATCACGAAACTATGGGCGAGGTCCCTCGGTCCATGCCGGACGGGGGTTTTCGCTGCGGATGAAAACAATAGGAACATAGGCCTTTGGCCTGTGCGCCCAGCGGGTTTGCAACCCGCTGCATCGCCAACACAAAGCGCGTGGCCTCCACAGTACACGATCAGCGGAGTGCAACTCCGCCGGGCGCACAGACTACAAGTCTGTGTTCCGCGGACTGGCGTTTTCGCTCGGGATGACGAGTTGTACCTGCCGCCGTCACCGGCGGCAGAGGTTTGCTAATTCTGCCGCTGGGGACAGCGGCAGCTACACGGTCGTGATTTCGAGATATGCTTGTAGCGGGGATCGCTGATCCCGGCTGGATTGCTTACAATCGGATGGAATCCGGCATCATCGATGCCGGCTACAACAAAAGAGGCAGAAGGCTGCCGCACTCCAAGGCGCTTCGCGAATTAGAACTCGCTGCGAATGTGCGCAAGCTTTTCGGGTGCGCCAACTCTCTCGCGCTTTCGTCATCCCGAGCGGAGCGTAAAGACGTCTCTGATGGTTTGCAGCATCCGACCTCTGACAGTCATCGCCGCCAGAGTTGTTCGCGCGAGAGATTTCTCAACTGGTCGAGCATCATGCCCTAGCTTGCGCGATTTCCGAACCAAAGTGAGGTGCCCGGGGTCCGAGCCGGACTGGCGTTTTCGCTCCGGGATGACGGCAATAAAATCGCGCAGCGCTATTTCGAGCCAACTCCCTGGCAATTGGTTCGAGCACGCGCCAGACATTTTCCACCAGAACTTTATGTCCAGCGGCATTCGGATGAATGCGATCGGGTAAGTTGAGTTTTGGATCACCGACAACGCCGTCGAGTAAATTCGGCACCAGCGCAGCGTGATTTTTCTCGGCGAGTTCACCAAACATTTTTACAAACGCCGCGGCGTATTCGCTGTCTGGTGCCGCGATCGGAAACTGCATCCCTACAATCACGACCGACGCATCCGGGCTGCGCGCTTTCACCTGATCGATGATCGATTGCAGATTCGCGCGGGTCTGTTCGACCAGAATGCCGTGGAAAGCGTCGTTGATT
>Ga0209577_10006940_pt1 | contig 10451 bp, 9 predicted proteins | sample GraSoiAngelo_109_FD_185874 | JGI IMG/M metagenome (GOLD analysis project Ga0209577, IMG submission 185874) | Grasslands soil microbial communities from the Angelo Coastal Reserve, California, USA - 14_0903_12_20cm (SPAdes) (version 2) | ecosystem: Environmental > Terrestrial > Soil > Grasslands ...
ATCGACTGCGACGTGCTGATCGCAGACGGCGGGACGCGTACCGCGTCGATCACCGGTGCGTACGTCGCGCTTGCCGATGCGATCGCGTCGCTGATGTCGCTGGGTGAGCTGCCCATGTCGCCGCTCATCAGCGAGGTGGCCGCGATCAGCGTCGGCGTTCTCGAGGACACGCCCGTGCTCGATTTGGACTACGCCGAAGACGTCGCCGTCGAGGTCGACATGAACGTCGTCATGACGGGGAAAGGCGGGCTCGTCGAGGTGCAAGGCACGGCCGAAGGCGAGCCGTTCGATCGTGCGCTGCTCAACGGCATGCTCGACTTGGCCGCGTCGGGCATCGAGCAGCTCGTCGCGATGCAACGAGCCGTTCTGGCGGAGTGAGCCTGCTTCGCGTCGCTTTGGCGACGAAGAACCCCGGCAAGGTGCGCGAGATCGCGTCGATCCTTGCGGAGGCGCCGATCGAACTGACCGGTCCCGACGCGGTGTGGGTGCCCCCGCCGGAGGACGAGCCGACCTACCGCGGCAACGCGCTGACCAAGGCGCGGTCGCTGCTCTCTCTGTCGAGCGGCCCGTGCCTGGCCGACGACTCCGGCATCGAGGTTGACGCGTTGGACGGCGGACCGGGGCCACGCTCCGCTCGGTATGCCGGCGAGGGCGCGAGCGACGAAGAGAACCTGCACAAGCTCATCGAGGTGGTACGGCGCACGCCCGAACGCGCGCGCGGCGCGCGCTACAGGTGCGTCGCCGTGATTGTTGTCCCCTCGGGAGAAGAGCACGTCGTCGAAGCGATCGTGGAGGGCACGTTGATCACAGAGCCGCGAGGCTCCGGAGGGTTCGGCTACGACCCGATCTTCGTGCCCGCCGGTGAGCAGCGAACGATGGCAGAGCTCTCGCCGGCAGAGAAGGATGCGATCAGCCATCGTGGCAAGGCGTTCCGCGCGCTCATCCCCGCGTTACGCACGCTCGCCGGCTGAATCAGTTCAGATACATGCTCCCGGTCACGCGGTCGATCACGTACGGATGCTGGAGTCCGCGCGTATAGGCGCTCACGTAGGGCCTGGACCACCAGAATGCTTCTTCGACCGTAACCTTGCCGTCGTGATTCGCGTCCGCCCTCTTTCCGTAGATGCCGAGGTTCACTTCCCACCAGGTGAACACCGAGTGATGAGCATAAGGATCCTCGTAGGAAAGTTCGCTCTGGGGTGACGAGAAGGTCAGGATGCGCCCCGCCTTCACCATGCCGTAGTCGCTGAAGCCCGCGGCGCGGCATGTCGAGATGTCGATCCACATGTGGTACGCGGCCACGCGATTCATCTCGCGTCCGAGCGTGCCGTCGATGATGTAGCGGTTGTCCGCCGCCCAGAGCTCGACGTCCATCGTCTCGTTGTCACCGTCCGCGAGCGTGCGGGTGTGATTCTCGTGGCCCGAGTAGTGGAACACGACGATCGAGTTCGACTTGGTCTTGTAGGACAACCATCGGATCCCGTCGATGATGTGCTGCGCCGTTGCGTCGCCGTCCCTGATCAGGATGATGTGGTCCGTCCGCCACCCGAGATTAACCAGCGTGGTACGCAAGCCTTCGGCGTCTTGGCGCGCGCCGATGTTGTCGACGGTCGGCGCGGCATAGTTGTTGATCCCGATCAACAGGGCCCATTTGTGTGTGGATGCCGCGGTCGTCTGCGCCGCCGCCGCTTGTAGGGGGTACTTGCCGATGATCCAGGAGCTGAGGGCGGCACGTGCCGGGGTGGTGCTGACCAAGGTTGCGACAAGGGCGAGCGGAAGAGATATCGCGATCGAGCGAACCGGTCTGCGCATCTTCCCCCCTGGTGACCAGGGTACCGGGGGCACAGGGGCGCGGGAATCGGTCGATGTGCCTAGTGCGTGAAGACGAAACCGGCCGATTCGGCCCGATGCCGGTAGGCAATATTGGGGAGTCGGCTCGTGCGAGAGGGGAGACTTGAACTCCCACGGGTTGCCCCACAGGATCCTAAATCCTGCGCGTCTGCCTGTTCCGCCACTCTCGCGCGCGACAACGGTAACACCCCCAGAAGAGGAGAGGGAGCGCATCGCGCTCCCTCTGCTTGGTGTGGGCCGCCAGGGTTTCGATCCCCGAACCCCCGGTTTAAGAGACCGGTGCTCTGCCAATTGAGCTAGCGGCCCGAAGACGCGGACTATACCAGCCGGGTCGAATACAGGTTGCCGATTCCCTCGATCCAAGCCAGTACACGCTCGAGGTCGAGACGACTCCTTGTCATTCGTATCTGGACGGTTCCGTTGTACAGGATGTTCTTCCTCTGCCCCGTTCCTTCAGATTTGACGAACGTTTTGCCGAATCTATCGGGCGGAATCTGTGTCGCTTCTGACCAGTAACGCAAGCGTTCCAACTCCTGTTGACCTGAGTGGAGATGCATCCGAACGGTGAATCGAGACACGTCGGCTTGAAGGTATCTCTGCGCCCATACGAGAAAGAGACCCACCAGCCTCGGGTCCGAATTCGAGAAGCAGATCTCCTTGGTCTTTGCACCCTCTGACCAGTAGGCGACGACCCCGGCGACAAATAGTGGTTCGGTTGCCAACACCGTCACCTGTGAGCGAGCCGCCGTACGCGTCGCCTCGTGTCTGTCCCGCGCAACCTTTCTGAGATGCTCGCCCACCGCTTGCCGCACGGCGAGGCGCGGTCGCTTCGCAGCGAGCCGCGCGCGCTGCTCGTCGCTCAGCTCAACGTCACGACACCACGCGGACAAGGTGCCGTCGTGAACCGGGATCACCCTCGCGATCTCGTTGTACGAAAGCCCGAGACGCCGGAGCGCTTGGCCGAGCTCGCGCCGCTCCCACCGCTTCAGCTCATCCCATCGTGCTGCGCGTGCCAGTAACTCTGCCGGAATCTGGGGAAGGCCGTCGAGGACGACCATGCTCTGACGCTACAAGACGGGTGTGACACGATCGTTGGGTGGCGTAGGGGACTTGAACCCCCGGCCTTCGGGACCACAACCCGACGCTCTAACCAGGCTGAGCTAACGCCACCAGGCGCAGCGACGGAGTTTATCAGCGACGACTTTTTCCGCTTCCGTCAGGGAGCGCCCGGAAGGACTCGAACCCCCGACCCGCTGCTTAGAAGGCCTCTCCCGCGTAACGCTGTGCCGAAAATCACTTTAACAGTAACCGTGCGACGTTTAGGGGAAAATTATCCGCTCGGTTCGCGTCGGAACACAATCGACTTGGCTAATCCGGCGACCTTCGCCGATCGGCGGATCGGTCTTCCTCGACATCAATGAGGGTGGTGTTGCTCAAGACGAGCGGGCCATCGCCCGATAGCCCATTAGGGCGCAGACCTTGTCGTTTTCCGGAAATACAAACGGTAAATGGGTATCAACGATGAATGATTCCCAACGGGGTGCCGAGCTGAATCCCGCGAGGGGCATCGTTCAACGCACCGGACGACTGCGTCGCGCTGTTTTCGTGTCCGTCGTCGTCGCCGTTGCGTGCATCGCTCAGGGGATGCCGAGCCCCGCAGCGACCGGTACCCCCTCGGCTCCGTCCCTCGTCGTGGCCTCTCAACCAGGTCCGGCCCCCGAAGTGACCGTCTCGTGGGACCCAGGTGCCGGGCCCGCCCCCACCGGAGCGGCCGTGGAGCTCTGGTCAAAGACGGCCTCTGGGTCGTGGGAGAAGCAGACGTCGACAACGTGCTACGCGGGTTGTGCTTCCGTCGCTTTCCGTTACCTGCGATTCGGGACCGCATACTCTGCGGCTGTTTTTCTGATCAACGCGGGCGGCACCGGGCCTGCGTCCGCCTCGAACGTCGTTACGCTCCGCAATACATGTCCCGTCGGCTTATGCATCACGGCGGATTCGGGCAAGCTTCGCGCGCCTGCGGTCCGACAAGCCGGAGGTCTTCTGTACTCGATGGACGGCACGCCGGCGGACGCCGCGACGCTGGCGCAACTGAAGCCGGGGATGTGGCGAGGCTCCAACGGAGATCAGCCGGGCAATCCATGGGCAACGGCAACCGCATTGAACATCCCGACGACGTTCCTGCTGTCCGACGTATGGCGAGCGAAGACGAACGGCGGCCAGATCACGCCCTGGTCGGACTGGGCTGGCTACCGAGATTGGGTCGTCTGGGTCGCACGTCAGACCCAAGCGTTCGGTATCCGCGTCGATTATTGGGAGGTCTATAACGAGCCGGATAACATGAATTACAACTACTACCCGCCGGCTCAGGGTCAGACCGTCACCGCCGACCTGCTGCTCACGCAGTTCCTTGTGACCTATCAAGCGATCAAGTCGGTGTTGCCCAACGCGCAGATCATCGGCCCTTCGACTTCCTTTTGGATCGAGGATTCGCGCCCGTGGGCGTTCTCGATGCCGCAGTTCCTCGACTTCGCCGCGGCGAACAACCTCTCCCTGGCTGCGCTCAGCTGGCATTTCAACGATCGGGTTAGTCCGCAAGCGATCGAGGATCAAGTGTCGGAGGCCAGACGCTTGATCGCCGCGCGCCCGGCGCTCGGGAATCCGAAGATCTTCATCAACGAGTTCGGTATCGAGCAGACGCAACGGATCCCCGGCTGGGACGTTCAATACCTTGCGGCGCTCACCGCGGCACGCATCGACTCCGCGGGCCGCTCGTGTTGGGAAGGCGATTGCTTCACGCCGGTCTTCGACGGGCTGCTCGCCCCCGACCGTTCGACACTCCCGGACTTCTGGGCACGGGTGGCGTACGCCGAGATGACCGGGAGCATGGTGGCTTCGGCAGCAAACTCGGACAATGTTGGAGTGCTTGCCTCCATGGACGCCGATCGATCACACGTGCGATTGCTGTTCGGCTATGGACTCGGCTGCATCCAGGACCCCCGATGCGCGTCGAGTTTCCCATTGGCGACGCTGGGCGGCTCGCTGACGACGCAGGTAACCGTCCGCGTCCCATGGAGAACCGGACACGTTTCCGTGAGCGTGATGCGGATCCCGGGAACATCGATCGCCGCGATATCGCGACCCTCCACACGCGCTCTGGCGCCGGTCGCGATCGTCGGTACGTCGAGAGGCCCGATGGTGACGTTCAACGTCGGTCCGGTTGCCGACGGAGACGCCTGGTCGCTCACGCTGACACCCACCAGCTAAAGCACGAGCACTGGCTCATCGCCGTCGCGCTGACGATGAGATGTCGGTAGCACCGTTAGTCCTGAAGTTATCCGCGCACACTGGATGACGGATCGCCGGAAATGCATTTGGCCTGTTAGAGCGCCCGGAGGGACTCGAACCCCCGACCCGCTGCTTAGAAGGCAGCTGCTCTATCCACCTGAGCTACGGGCGCGCGCAACGCCCAAGTTTATCAGTGAGGCTTTTCCGGCCCGGCAGCTTTACGCGCCGGCGACTCTTCGAAGCCACAAAGCAACAGCACCCGCGGCGAAGACCAAGACGAACCCGATCGGATACCGGGCGGCCACGCCCGTGATCGGCAACGGAGGCACGTTCGACAGCTCATCGAGATGCTTCATCCGAACGGAGCTCTTCGGCGCCCCTGTTTGCTGCGGCGCTTGGACGGTGGTGTTCGGCGTCGGCGTCTCGACGACCGACGTACGGGGAGGTGGCGACGCCGTCGACGTCGTCCGGTCGTTCTTAACGATGATCGCGACGACGCCCGCGCCCATTACCACAACGATCATCGTCGCCAGGAGCTTGTGGAAGCCGTTCAAATCCGCCCCCTCGAATAACAATGGTGTAATTCTACTCAACCTTCGGGGAAGGGACCTCAACTCTGAGCGGGTGACGGGAATCGAACCCGCACCACGAGCTTGGAAGGCTCGAGCTCTACCATTGAGCTACACCCGCGCGGTGCGCCGAGCCATTCTAACGGTGGCCCTGGCTTCAGGCCCTGCGGTAGAGCCCGATGAGATGGACGCGCGCGCCAGACAACCCGGGCAGGTCGAAGACCCGCTCCAGCGCCGCCCACGCACGGAACGAGCGCGCGCCGAGCGCCAGGTAGGTCGGATCGCCGTTGAGCACAAGCTGCTCGCGCACGAGACCGGCCTCACCCATGATCCGATCGACGGTCCGGGGGGTGTTGATGCGGTAGCGGACGGGATAGGTGTCTCGGACGTCTCGATGCTGCACCCGTCGCATGATCGACGGATGGAGCCGGTTCGGGATCGCGCGGATCACCCACGTCACGGGGTTCCGTCCGTTCGGCGTTACGAAAGCGAAACGGCCGCCGGGCCGCAAGACCCGCGCGATCTCGCGCACGAACGCGCGCGGAGAATCCACGTGCTCGAGCACCCACGCGCTGCAGATCAGATCGAACGCGCCGTCCTTGAACGGCAGCCGCTCGCCGCGCGCGGCTGCTCGCAAGGAAAGTGTGTCGTGGTGGGCGATCGCCGTCGCGTCCGGATCGACCCCGAACAACTGAAGGCCGGGTACGTCGTCCAGCGGGTAGTCCTTCCGGCCGGCCCCGACGTCCAAGACGCGGCCGGACGCCGGCGCCGCCGAGCGCGCCATCTCGCGAAACAGGGTGGCGGCCGGCTGCCAGCCCGGCCGCATGCGCCGGTACCGTCGGCGGAGCTCACCTTGGACGCTGCCCGCAGGCATGCTCGAGCTCACAACGAACGTCCTTCCTCACGACGAGCAGCCGGTCGGGGCGGCCGGATTCGAACCGGCGACCTCCTGCTCCCAAAGCAGGCGCGCTAACCAAGCTGCGCTACGCCCCGCGAGCGACAAGCATAGCCCCCGGCGATGCCCCACCCGCGCGGCTATAATCCGCGGTTCTCACCATGAAGACCTCCCTCACTCGCGACAGCGCTTCCAAAGTGCGCGTTCAGGTTGAAGCGACCTCGGAAGAGGTCGAGCCGGCCGTTCAGCGCGCCGTCCGTTCGCTGTCGAACCAAGTCAAGGTCCCCGGCTTCCGCAAAGGCCACGTGCCGCGCAAGGTCCTGGAGACGAGATTGGGAGCCGAAGCGATGCGCGACGCCGTCTTGCGCGAAGCGATCCCCGAGCTGCTGCAGAAGGCCACCGACGAGGAGACACTCGCGCCGGTTGCGCCACCGCAAGTCGAAGTGACGAGCTACGACGTCGGCGCAGACCTCTCGTTCGAGGCGACGGTCGAGGTTCGTCCGGAGATCGAGCTGCCCGACTTCGCCATGCTGTCGACCACGCGGCCCTCGTCGAAAGCGACGCCGGAAGAGATCGACGATCAGCTGAAGCGCATGCAGGATCGGTTCTCCACGCTCGAGCCCGTGCAGCGTCCCGCGCGCGCCGGCGACTACATGCTCGTGGATATCCACACGACGCTCCACGGCAACGAGATCGCCGAGCTCTCCGGCAACGACCAGCTGTACGAGCTGGGCTCGGCGTGGCCGGTCAAGGAGCTCGACGACGAGTTGGCCGCGAAGCGGACCGGCGACATCGTGAAGTTCAACGCGACGATCCCCGAGGGGCTCGGCGGCGAGCACGCTGGGAAGGAAGTCACGTTCCAGGTCCTCGTCAAGGAAGTCCGTGAGAAGAAGCTTCCTCCGCTGGACGACGAGTTCGCGAAGACGTCGTCGGAGTTCGAGACGCTCGACGAGCTGCGCGCGGATCTTGCGCAGCGCATCGAGAAGATCAAAGTAGTGCAAGCCGACGCGGAGGTTCGCAACCGGATCCTCGAGCAAGTGCTCGACGATGTCGAGGTTGAGGCCCCAGAGTCGCTGGTGCAGTCCGAAATGGCGTACCGCCTCCAGCGGCTGGAAGAGCAGCTGCGCGCGGCGAGCTTGACGCTCGATCAATACCTGACATCACAGAACCTGACGGAGGAACAGATCGAGGCCGACCTGCGGGCTCAAGCAGATCGCAACGTGCGCGCGCAGCTGATCCTGGAAGAGGTGGGCCGCCGTGAGGGCTTCCAGGTATCAGAAGACGAGCTTCGTGAAGAAGTTCGCTATCACGCCGAAACATTGCGCACCGACCCCGACCAACTGGCCAAAGAGCTGGGAGAACGCGGCCGGTTGATGGCATTAGCCGGTGATATCATCCGAAGAAAGGCACTGAATCTGCTCGTCGAAAGAGCCGAAGTCAAAGACGAGGACTCGTCCGACGAGCAGGCCGGCGGAGCAAGCCCCGGTACGGGGAAGACAGAAGAACCCGGCGGGCAGGTCGAAGACGAGTCCCCAGAATTAGGAGCTTGATATGCAGAACTATCTAGTCCCGGTGGTCGTCGAGCAGACGAACAGAGGCGAACGCTCGTACGACATCTACTCACGTTTGCTCAAGGACCGCATCATCTTCCTCGGCACCGACATCGACGACAACGTTGCCAACTTGATGAACGCGCAGCTCCTGTTCCTCGAGCACGAGAACCCCGATCAGGACATCAACATCTACATCAACTCGCCGGGTGGCTCGATCACCGCGTTACTGGCCATGTACGACACGATGCAGTACATCAAGCCTGACGTTTCCACGATCGTCATGGGCCAGGCTGCCAGCGCCGCCGCGGTGCTCCTCGCCGCAGGCGCGAGGGGCAAGCGCTACGGCCTGCCACACTCGCGTGTGCTTATCCACCAGCCCTCGGGTGGCGCCGGTGGACAGGCTGTGGATATCGAGATCCAGGCACGCGAGATCCTGCGTTACCGCAGGTTGCTCGACGAGATTCTTGCGGATCACACGGGTCAATCGGTCGAAAAAATTTCGAAAGATAGTGACCGGGACTTCATCATGACGGCGGAAGAAGCAAAGGCCTACGGTATAATCGACGAGGTCATCACCAGTCGCTCTGCATTGGAAGAAGCGTCGAAGGTGGCCGCGGTTGCAGGTGCGTAAGTAGTAAAGACGGAGCCAGATCGGCTCCTGGAGCTGGGAGCAACGGGTGGCGAAATTCGGTGACGGTGGTGACCTGCTGAAGTGTTCCTTCTGCGGGAAATCACAGAAGCAAGTCAAGAAGCTGATCGCCGGTCCCGGCGTCTACATCTGCGACGAGTGCATCGACCTCTGCAACGAGATCATCGAGGAAGAGCTCTCTGAAACGACCGAGCTCAAGCTCGAAGAGCTTCCCAAGCCCAAAGAGATCTACGACTTCCTGAACGATTACGTCATCGGTCAGGACAACGCGAAGAAGATCCTGTCGGTCGCCGTCTACAACCACTACAAGCGGATCCAAGCCGGCGCACACAACACGAATGACGTCGAGCTGCAGAAGTCCAACATCCTGCTCCTCGGCCCGACCGGCTGTGGCAAGACACTGCTGGCGCAGACGCTCGCGAAGATGCTGAACGTGCCCTTCGCGATCGCCGACGCGACGGCATTGACCGAAGCCGGCTACGTCGGTGAGGACGTCGAGAACATCCTCCTCAAGCTGATCCAGGCCGCGGACTACGACGTGAAGAAGGCCGAGACCGGGATCATCTACATCGACGAGGTCGACAAGATCGCGCGCAAGAGCGAGAACCCGTCGATCACGCGCGACGTGTCCGGCGAAGGCGTCCAGCAAGCGCTGCTGAAGATCCTGGAGGGAACGCAAGCGAGCGTGCCTCCGCAAGGCGGCCGCAAGCACCCGCACCAAGAGTTCATCCAGATCGATACGACGAACGTGCTGTTCATATGCGGCGGCGCATTCGCCGGCCTCGAGAAGATCATCGAAGGTCGCGTCGGTCAGCGCGGGATCGGCTTCGGCGCGGATGTCCGCAGGATGGAAGAGAAGGACGTCGGAACGATCTTGACGCAAGTGATGCCGGAAGACCTGCTGAAGTTCGGGCTCATCCCGGAGTTCGTCGGCCGGCTCCCCGTCGTGACGAGCGTTCACCAGCTCGATCGCAGCGCGCTCGTCGAGATCCTGACCGAGCCGAAGAACGCCCTCGTGAAGCAGTACGCGAAGTCCTTCGAGTTCGACGGCGTCGAGTTGGAGTTCGAGCAGGACGCGCTGGAAGAGGTCGCCGAGCTGGCGATGAAGCGCGGGACTGGCGCGCGCGGGTTGCGCGCGATCATGGAAGAGGTGTTGCTGCCGGTCATGTACGAGCTGCCCTCCCGCGAGGACGTGCAGAAGTGCGTCGTCACGAAGGACGTCGTCGAGAAGCTGGCGGCGCCGACGCTCGTGCCGCGTGCGGAAGAGCCGCCGGCCAAGGTGAGGCGCGAGCGGACCGCATAACGCTTTGGTAGGGAGTCACGAAGGCGGCTTCGGCCGCCTTCGTTGCGTCCGGGGAACAGATGGGTAGGTTGACGGCCATGGACCCGATCGAGATCGCAGTCGAGCTGTTCGACCGCGCGCGGGAAGTCACGCAGATCGCCGTAGGCGAAGCGAAACGATTCGCCGCCAGCGAGCAAGGTCGCAAGATCCGCCACAACGTGGCCACCGGCTTGATCGTCGCAGCGCCGGCCGTCGTGTCCCTGCCGGTTCTGCGGCGCACCCGTTTGGGCAAGCTGATCGAGCTTGCCGGCGGCGCAGCCCTCGTCGTCACCGTCGCGGAGAAGATCCGGGACTGGAATCCGGAAGA
>Ga0209577_10006942_pt1 | contig 10450 bp, 9 predicted proteins | sample GraSoiAngelo_109_FD_185874 | JGI IMG/M metagenome (GOLD analysis project Ga0209577, IMG submission 185874) | Grasslands soil microbial communities from the Angelo Coastal Reserve, California, USA - 14_0903_12_20cm (SPAdes) (version 2) | ecosystem: Environmental > Terrestrial > Soil > Grasslands ...
GTTGTGGGCATGGGGCAGGATCGGCCCCAGGTGAACTCCTTCGGCGGCCCGGCTGTCTCAGGGAGACCCGTGGCTTTGCGTCCCCGCCTCGCGACGGGTTTGCCGGTTTGTCGGGAGCCGACTTACCGGACTGTAGGCGCCGGTGTTCGCACCCGGGTGGTGTCCGCGTCACGCAGCGATGGCGGGGCCTCTCAGCGCCGGCTCAGCCGCCGCTCAGGGGGGTCTACCGCTGGGAGTGGACGCCGAGCCGCTCGCCGACGAGGCGCACGACGTCCTCGATGGTGTCCCCGACCACCGCGCCGGCGGCGGTCAGGGCGTCGATCTTGCTCTGCGCCGTGCCCCGGTTCCCGCTGATGATCGCGCCGGCATGGCCCATGCGCTTGCCCGGAGGCGCGGTGCGGCCGCTGATGAAGGCGACCACCGGCTTGGGGTAGTCCTTGCCGATCAGCTCGGCGGCGGACTCCTCGTCGGAGCCGCCGATCTCCCCCACCATCACCACCGCCCTCGTCGCCTTGTCCTCGGCGAAGAGCTCGAGCACGTCGCGGAAGGTGAGCCCGAGCACCGGGTCGCCGCCGATTCCGACCGCGGTGGTCTGGCCGTGCCCGGCCTGGCTCAGCCCCTGGATGACCTCGTAGGTGAGCGTGCCCGAGCGCGCCACCACGCCGACGCTGCCGGGGCGGGCGACGTGGTTGGGGATGAAGCCCACCTTGCACTCGCCGGCGGTGAGCAGGCCGGGACAGTTGGGTCCGATCAGCTTCGTGCTCGAGCCGTCGATCACCGCCCGCGCACGGATCATGTCGTGCACCGGGACGCCCTCGGTGACACACACCGCCAGCGGCAGCCGAGCGGCCGCGGCCTCCATGATCGCGTCGGCGGCGAAGGGCGGGGGCACGATGATGAAGGCGCAGTCGGCGGCGGTCGCGGTGACCGCGTCGGCGACGGTGTCGAAGACCGGGACGCCGAGATGGGTGCTGCCGCCGCGTCCGGGGACGACGCCGGCGACGACGTCGGTGCCGTAGGCCTGCATCTGCTCGGTGTGGAAGCTGCCCTCACGGCCGGTGATGCCCTGGACGACGACGCGGGTGTAGCGGTCGATGAGGATGGACATGTAGCTAGTCCTCCCCCTTCTCAGGGGGGAAACCCCCCTGTCCCCCCGTCAGCGCAGGGGGGACTCCCCCCTGCACCCCCCTGGTGAGCTCGACGATCTTGCGCGCCGCCTCGACGGCGCTGATCCCGGGGACGATGCCCGCCTCCTGGAGCAGCTTCCGTCCCTCCTCCTCGCGGGTGCCGGTCATCCGCACCACCAGCGGCTTGGTGATGTGGAGCTCGTCGCGCGCCTCGATGATCCCGCGCGCCACCTCGTCGCCGCGGGTGATGCCGCCGAAGATGTTGATGAACACGCCGCGCACGTTGGGATCGCTGAGCACCATGTCGAGGGCGTTGCGCACCACGTCGGCGCGCGCTCCGCCGCCGATGTCGAGGAAGTTCGCGGGCTCGCCACCCGCCGCCTTGACCAGGTCGAGGGTGTTCATCACCAGCCCGGCGCCGTTTCCGATGCAGCCGACGTAGCCGTCGAGGTGCACGTAGGTGAGCCCGCGGCGCTTCGCCTCGACCTCGTACGGATCCTCGCCGGTGGCGCCGTCGTCGCCCACGCTGTCACGGGCGAGCTCCGCGGCGAGGTCGCGGTGGCGGTACTCGGCGTTCTCGTCGATCTCGAGCTTGCCGTCGGCGGCGACCAGGTCGCCGGCGGCGGTGATCACCAGCGGGTTGATCTCGCAGGTGACCGCGTCCAGCGAATCCGAGAGCCGGTGGAGGGTCTGGACGAGGGGCACGAGCGCCGCGGCGAGCTTCCCCGCGCGCTCCGCGAGGGCGGGGACGGCGCGCAGCGCGGTGAACGCGAGCTGCCGGATCTCGTACGCCTGGGGGCCGCGGAACGGATCGGGCCAGAGCTTGGCGATCATCTCCGGCTGGGTCTCGGCCACCTGCTCGATGTCCATCCCGCCGGCGCCGGAGAGGATGAGCACCATCCGCCGGCGGTCACGGTCGAGGGTGATCCCGCAGTAGATCTCGTGGGCGACGTCGAGGCCGGTCTCGCACCAGACGCTGCGCACCGGGAAGCCCTTGATGTCCATGGCGAGGATGCGCGCCGCCTCGGCGCGGGCCTGCTCGGGGGTGTCGACGACCGCGATCCCGCCCGCCTTGCCGCGGCCGCCGACCGGGACCTGCGCCTTGACCGCGACCCGGCCCAGCTCGCGCGCGGCCGCCTCGGCCTCCTCCGCGGTGCGGGCCAGGCGGCCGGCGGGGGTGGCGATGCCCGCCTTCGCGAACTGCTGCTTCGCCTGGTACTCGAGGAGCTTCACCGAGGCATGCCTCCCGTGGCGTCGTCGTTCGTGAACAGCGCCGGGCAGGATAGCGTCAGCGGGACCGGGCGAGCTCTCGCAGGCGGCGCAGCGTGGCTCGCGCCGCGCGCCGCTGGCTTCGACCGAAGAGCAGCCGGTCGAGCAGGCCGGATGCGGTGGCCCCGGCGACGAGCGCGCCGGTGACCTCGCTGGTCAGGGTCACCCGGGTGCCGCCGCCGTCGGGCTCGCAGCGCAGCGTGGTGCGCACCGCGGGACCCTCGCCCTCGTTGGCGGTGGCGACCTCGTGGGGCGGGTCGAGGGCGACCACCACGGCGCGCAGCTCGCGCTCCCCCCCGTCGCGGGCCTGGACCGTGGTGACGATCACCGAGCCCTCGACCGGCGGATCGGGCTCGCACCGCCGGGCGAGCATCCCCCGCCGCGGGTCGGGGTCGCCGAGCAGGCGCAGGCAGGCGGCGAAGGCGCGCTCCGGGGGGACCTCGAGACGGACGGACTCCGCGGTGCGCCGCATGGCGCACCAGCCTAGACGCCGGTCAGGACCAGGCGGAGGCGACCGCGGGGCGCTCCAGGCCGAAGCCCTGGCCGAGCTCGACCCCGAGCTCCCGCATCAGCTCCAGGTGAGCGGGGGTCTCGATCCCCTCGGCGACCACCCTCGCCCCGCACTCGGCGGCGAAGGCGACCACCGCCCGGATCGCCGAGCGCGGCCCGACCTCGGCGGCGCCGCGGGTCAGCCGGCCGGAGATCTTCAGGAACTCGGGCACCGCCGCTGCGAGCATCTCCAGGGTGGAGTGGCCGTCGCCGACGTCGTCGACGGCGAAGCGGAAGCCGTGGGCCCGGTAGCTGGCGAGCACCTCGCCGAGCCGGGCGATGTCGAGCACGAGCTCGCGCTCGGTGATCTCGAGGACCACGTCGGAGGGATGGCGCCCCGCCCAGCCGACGAGGAGCAGCATCTGATCGACGTCGTGGACCGGGTCGAGGAGCGCCGAGACCCCGACGTTGACGAAGAGCGTGCACCCCACGGGCAGGCTCCGCGCCTCGCGGAGGGCCGCGCGCCGGCAGAGCCAGTCGAGGTCGCGGCCGTAGCCGAGCCGCTCGGCGGCGGCGAAGAGAGCCTCGACCCCGGCGTCGAGGTCCCCGCCCACGGGGCGGCCCAGGGCCTCGAACCCCATGGTGGCGCCGCCGGCGAGCTCGACCACGGGCTGGTAGACGCTCCGCATCCCCCTGCCGGAGACGAGCTCCTCGAGCCGCGGTCCCCAGCCCGGGACGCCGACGGTCCGCCCCGCCACCCGGCCGCCGGCCGCCACCTCGCAGCGGTCCCGGCCGGCGGTCTTGGCGACGTACAGCGCCTCGTCGGCCGCGGCCCAGACCATCGCCGGGTCCGCCCCCGGGTCACCGATGGCGACGCCGGCGCTGATCCGCGCCTGGCCGCGCTGGATGGTCACCCCGTGCATCCCCAGGCGCAGCCGCTCGGCGGCGGCGAGGGCCTCGGCCTCGGTGAGGTCGGGGAGCAGCGCGGCGAACTCGTCGCCCCCGACCCTGGCGACCACGTCGAGCTCGCGGACGCCCATGCGCAGGGCCTGGGCGGCCACCCGCAGCGCCTCGTCGCCGGTCTCGTGCCCGTAGCCGTCGTTCATCGCCTTGAGGTTGTCGAGGTCGATGGCGAGGATGGCGAATCGCCCGCGCCCGATCGCGCCGAGGCGGCTCTCGAACTCCCGGCGGTTCGGGAGCCCGGTGAGGAGATCGGTCGCGGCCATGCTGGCGAGCGCCTGCTCGGCCTCGCGGCGCGCGCTGATGTCGTGGAAGACCGCCGCGTAGCCGTAGATCCCGCCTGCGTCGTCGCGCATCGCGGTGAGGGTCGACGAGGCCCAGAAGCGCGAGCCGTCGGCCCGCACCCGCGATCCCTCGGTCTCGCGCCGGCCGGTGGTCCGCGCCTGGACGAGGTCGTGGTCCGCGCGCTCGCCCTCGCCCCGCGGGTAGAAGCAGCTCAGGTGGCGGCCGAGGACGTCGGTGGCGCTGTAGCCGGTGATCCGCCGTGCCCCGGTGTTCCAGCTCGCCACCCGGCCCTCGGCGTCGAGCATGACGATCGCGTAGTCGACCACCTCGTCGAGGAGCACCCGGAAGCGGTCCTCGCTCTGGAGCAGGGTCTCGAACTCCTCGGCGCCGCCGACCGCTGCGGCCGGCGCGGGCTCGCGGCGGCCGCCGTCGACGGTCCGGCGCAGCGCCGCCACCAGCTCCGCCGGCGACAGCCCCTTGGTGAGGTAGCCGTGGGCGCCGAGCGCCCGGGCCTCGTCCTCCATCTGGGCGGCGTCGAACCCGGAGAGCACCACCACCCGGGTCGAGGGCGACAGGCCGGTGATCTTGGGGAGCGCCTCGAGCCCGTCCATCACCGGCATGGCGAGGTCGAGGAGCAGCAGGTCCGGCCGGGTGCGGCTCACCGCCACCAGCGCCTCGGCGCCGTTCCCGGCCTCGCCGACCACCTCGAACCCCGGCTGGCGGGTGAGCACCGCCCGGAGCAGGCCGCGCAGCCCCACCGCGTCGTCAGCGATCACCACCCGGATCGGCGCGTCGGCGGCGCTCACCCGAGCTGCGCCGTGGCCCGATCGGTCACCCTGGCGGCGGCGCTCCGGCGCAGCTGGCCGGCGCCGAGCCGGGTCTCGTCGCCGGTCTCGCCGAGGAGCTCGCTGATGATCCGGCGGGCGGCGGCGAGGGTCGCGGTGATCGCCTCCTCGGACTGCTCCCGCTCGTCGAGCTGGAGGGCGAGCTTGGCCTCGGCGAGCCCCTGGACGATGTCGTCGTTGATCTCCAGCGCCCGGCGCTGGCGGTCGCGGAGGTCGTCGAAGAGCTTGGCCCCGCGCATCAGCGGCGCGTAGTTGCGACGCAGCGACAAGTAGTGGATGGCGACGGCGGCGGAGAGGATGTCCCAGGTCACCGCCTCCGGATCCCAGGCGAGGCGGGTGTAGATGCCGCTCGCGGCGTCGAAGCCGAGCCCGTGCCAGGCGGTGAGGAAGGGGAGCATCGCCTTCACCGCGTGGCCGCCGTGGTGGACGGCGCAGGTGAGGAAGATCGCCGCGGTCGCCGACCCCAGCGGATTGCTGCGCAGCTGCCGCTCGCGCAGCAGCGGCACCAGGATCACCACCGCGATGCCGAGGTAGGCGACGGCGATCACCAGGTTCGCGACGGTGCCCGCGACCCACCACATGGCTTGGTACTCCCCCAGGTCCTCTCTGACCGTCCTCCCAGTCTGCTCGCCGGCGGTGACGGACCTACGACGGGCGGGTTGCGCACCGGTGGGCGGATGTCACGCGCGCAGCCGGCCCCGCACCGCCGCGATGAGCGGCCGCAGCTCGGCGGGGCGGAGCGCGCCGGTCAGCAGCACCGCGGCGCAGTACGCCGCCACCGGCGCGCCCACGGCCAGCGGCTGGGCCGCGTCGCGCAGTGGCCAGGCGACCGCCGCCATCGCGGCGCCACTCACCGCCACCGGGATCAGCGGCCGCACCCAGGGCAGCCCGCCGAGGTAGCGGGAGAGCACCACCAGCCCGGCGACGAAGAGCAGCGCCTCGGTGGCCACCGTCGCCCAGGCGCAGGCCACCGGCCCCTGGTCGGCCCCGAAGAGCGGGATGAGCGCCAGGTTGAGGCCGACGTTGACGACAACGCTGGCGCCGGCGAGGGCGGCGAAGCTCAGCTGCCGGTCCATCGCCCCCAGGGTGAAGACGAAGGAGTTGACGACGAAGAGGAAGAACGCGGTGGCGCCGAGCACCCGAAGGCTCGGCGCCGCGGTCGCCAGGGTGTGGGTGTCGGCGACGATCGCGGGGGCGAGGGCGACGCAGAGCACGCTCGCCGGCATCCCCACGAGCGCGAGCAGCCGGTAGACGCGCAGGTAGAGCGCGCGCACCTGGTCGGCCCCGCGGGTGGCGGCGATGCTCAGCGCCGGGTAGACCGCGCTCATCACCGCCTGGGGCACGAAGCCGAGCCCGTCGAGGAACTTGTTCGCGGCGCCGTAGTCGCCCGCCTGCTCGAAGCCGCGCAGCGCCTGGAGGATCACCAGGTCGACGCGGAAGTACACCGTGCTGAGCGCGAAGGCGAGGGCGAAGGGCAGCCCGCTGCGGAGCAGCGCACGCGCCTCGTCGGGCCGCCAGGCGATCCGCAGCGGGGCGTAGCGGCGGGAGACGACGACCGCGCCGAGCAGCAGGGTGAAGCCGTAGGACGCGGTGTAGGCGTCGATGTAGACGTGCACCGGGGCGTGGGCGTGGGCGGCGAGCAGGGTGACGCCGAGGAGGATCACGGTCTCCCCCGCGATCGCGATCACCTCCCAGCGCATCTCCTGGGTGGCGTAGAAGCAGGAGCGCAGCACCGTGGAGAAGGACATCACCAGCAGCAGGAGGTACAACGAGGGCACGAGCGAGAGCAGCGAGGGCGCGAGCAGGGCGACCCCGGCGGCGAGCACCGCGCCGCTCGCCGCCGCCAGCGGGATGCGGGCGCCGAGGGTGACGGCGAGCAGCCGGCCGAGGCGGTCGCGGTGCCGCGCCGCCTCGCGGGTGAAGACGATCTGGAGACCGAGATCGGCGACGATCGAGCTCAGCGAGCTGAAGACGATGGCGGTCTGGAACTCGCCGTAGGACCCGCGGCCAAGCGCGTTCTGGGCGACGATCACGGTGACCAGCACCACCACCCGGCTGAGGGTCCGGGTGACCAGGAGCAGCACCGCGTTGGCGAGCGGGCGGCGTCCCTCGGCGCGACCGTCGACGCCCGAGGGTGGCGGCGCCGCCACCCCGGGGTCGCTCATCTGTCGGGAGCGGCGGCGGCGCCGGTGCGGTAGAGGTCGCGGCGCTCGGCGGCGGTGTAGCCGAGCCGGCGCAGCCAGCGCTCGGTGTGCTCGCCGACCGACGGGATCCGCGGACCGCCACCGAGGGCCGCGGCGCTGCTGCGGATCGGCTGGCGCGGGACCCGCGCCACGCCCTGCTCGGTGGTGACCTGCCGGAGGAGGTCACGCTCGCGCACCACCGGGTGGGCGGCCACCTCGGCGATGCTGCGCAACCGCGCGCAGGCGAGACCGGCGGCGACGACCCGCTGCTCCCAGAGCTCCGCCGGCGCCGCGGCGAGCACCGCCTCGATCGCGGCGTGGAGCTCGGCGCGGTGGCGAACCCGCCCCTCGGTGGTGAGGAAGCGCGGGTCGGCGGCGAGCTCGGGGGCGTCGAAGACACGCACGCAGAGGTCGCGCCACTCGCGGTCGTGCTGGGCGCAGAGGACGAGCAGGCCGCCGTCGCCGCAGGGGAAGGGGCCGTAGGGGGCGGCGTGGAGGTGGTGCAGCCCCACCGGCTGCGGCTCCACCCCGGTGGAGAGGTAGAGCCCGAGCGTCGGCGCGGTCCAGTCGAGGGTGGCGTCGAACATCGACACCGCCAGGGTGGCGCCCCCCCTCCCCGCCCCGTGGGCGGTGAGGGCGCCGAGGATGCCGAGCGCGAGCGAGGTGCCCGACGCGATGTCGCAGAGCGAGACCCCGGCCTTGGCGAGCCGGCCGGGCTCGCCGGTCACCGCGATCACCCCCGCCTCGGCCTGCACGAGCAGGTCGTACGCCTTGCGGTCGGTGTACGAGCCGCGCTCGCCGTAGCCGCTGATCGACCCGTACACGAGCTCCGGCCGCCGCCGTCGCAGCTGGCGTGGCCCGAGCCCGAGCCGCGAGGCCGCCCCGGGAGCGTAGTTCTGGACGACGACGTCGGCGCGGTCGGCGAGCGCGTGGGCGATGTCGCGTCCGTGCGGCGTCTTGAGGTCGAGCGCCACCGACTCCTTGCCGTGGTTCAGCCAGGCGAAGTAGCTGCTCACCCCCGCGGAGTGGTGCTCGTAGTGGCGGGCGAAGTCGCCCGCTCCGGGGCGCTCGATCTTCACCACCGTCGCCCCCTGGTCGAGGAGGAGCCGGCTGGCGAGCGGCCCGGACACCGCCTGCTCGAGGGCGAGGACGACGACGCCACGGAGCGGTGCTGCCATGGCGCCGGATCGTCGCAGATCGACCCTCAGCGGGAGGCGGGCACCGCCGACTCGACGTCCGCCCGATAGAGGTCGTACGCCGCCGAGTACTCCATCACCCTCGCCACCTCGGCGATCAGCGGCTCCTCCCAGCCGGCGCGCCGGAGCAGGTGGAAGCCCATCTCCATCCCCGAGGTGATGCCGCCGGCGGTGATGATCCGGCCGGCGTCGACCACCCGCGCACGGCTGACCCGGCAGGCCGGGGCGATCTTCGCGAGCCGGTCGATGGGGACCATGCCGGCGGGCCCCGACTCGACCCGGTCGGGCTCCTTGCGGTTGGTCGCGGGAAGGCCGTCGAGCAGGCCCATCCGCCCATAGATCCACGAGCCGGTGCAGACGCTGGTGAGCAGGGTGGTCTCCGGCAGGGAGGAGACGTACTCCTGGAGGCGGCGGTTGTAGAGCTCCTGCCGGGTGCCGAAGCCTCCGGGGATGAGGAACGCGTCCATCGCCGGGCGGTCGTCGAAGCAGTAGTTGGGGAGGACGGTGAACCCCGCCTGGGCCTGCACCGGCCGCATCGCGTCGGCGATGAGGAAGGCGTCGAGCTCGGGATCGAAGCGGCGGGCGACCGAGAACACGCCGTGGGGGGCGGCGAAGTCGACGATCTCGGCGTCCTTGAACACGTAGATGCCGAGCCGGAACCCGGCGACGCGCTGCGAGGCCATGGCGTCCTCCACGGTGTATGGGATTGGACACGAGCATGAACGTTCCGAGCGGGCGCGCGAGCGGTAGCGCGGCTGCACATCTTGTCTTTCAACACTGATATACATTATCTATGTACCTCTAATGTAGGATACGGTGCCATCGGAACACCGCGCGGGGAGCTCCGCCGGAGCGTCCGGAACGGAGGTGACACCATGCGCGGGCCCACCCATCGCCGATCCGCCCTCCTCCCCTCTCCGGCGTGGCTGCTCCTCCCTGCAGCGGTGCTGCTCGCCGCCGGCGACACCGGGGTGACAGGGGCGATGCACGCGCCTGCGGCCGCGGGCCGCTCCGCGCCGCCGGCTCACACCGCCGCGGCTCGGTCCGCGGCGCCGGCCGCGCGGTCCGCGCCGGCACCACGGCGCCCGCCGAGCGCGCCCGCGGGACGCCCCCCCGCCTCCGCGCCCGAGGCCGGGGCACCGCTGGCGGCCCGACCGGTCACCGTCCTGATGGCGTCGGTATGGGCCACCGCCCACTTTCTCTACGCGGACTTCCTCGGCACCTGCGTGGCCTGCACCTCGACCGGCGCGGCTCACAACGGGTCGTCGGGGGAGGCGCGGGGGACCCGCATCCTCGCCGAGGAGGCGTCCGAGGGCCAGGGACCGGCCAACGGGTACCGCAGCGGCGAGCTGGCCGCACTCCCTCCGAATCCCCTCCTCCACCTCGCTCTGGAATCCTGGAGCGCGAGCACCAGCGCCCGCGAGGCGCGCTCGAGCGGGGACGCCCAGGCCACGGTCCTCGACCTCGGCCTCGATAAACCGGGGATGCTCGACGTCACCGCCGCGCGAGCCTCGAGCGACTCGGCCTCCTCCGCCTCCGGGTCGAGGGCGAGGACGCGGGTGGACGGGCTCACCGCCACCCTCGGAGGCGGGGCGGTGCGCCTCGTCGTGCTCCACTCCGAGGCGTCGGACCACGGAGACGGCCGGGCCCAGATCGCCTCGGTGAACGGCATCGTCCTCCTGCAGTCGGGGAACGTCGTGATGCTGCCCGACCCGATCCGCGTGCCGCGCACCGTCTCGCTGCTCCTCCTCCACGGGGACAGCGACGGCGCCACTGCAGCCGCGGCGCGCGACGGCAGGTCCCAGGGCGTGGTCGGGCTCTCCAGCGGCTGGACCGGCGGGGGTGCGACCAGCCAGCCCGAGCCGCTGCACTGAGCGCTACCAGCCGGCGACGTCGTTGCGCTCGGCGAAGCTGACCGCTCCGGGTGCGTCTCCGGGATCTTCCCGGGATCCCCCGGATGTCCGCCGGGTACGGGCTGAGTACCATTCCTAACTTGCTCACTATCACCAAACCTGCCGAGGAGGTGGGTGCCGCTCGCGCCCCGGCGCCCCTCCACCTCGACGGCGCCGACGCGCTCCGCGCCCTCGCGACCCTCG
>Ga0209577_10006947_pt1 | contig 10446 bp, 12 predicted proteins | sample GraSoiAngelo_109_FD_185874 | JGI IMG/M metagenome (GOLD analysis project Ga0209577, IMG submission 185874) | Grasslands soil microbial communities from the Angelo Coastal Reserve, California, USA - 14_0903_12_20cm (SPAdes) (version 2) | ecosystem: Environmental > Terrestrial > Soil > Grasslands...
ATCCGGAACGCGGGAAGCGCGGTGCTCGTCAACTTCCGGGTGCTCACGTCGCCGTACCTCGTGGACGCGATCGGCGATCCATCGGCGATGCGCGCGTCGTTCGAGGCGTCCACGATCGCCCGACACTTCAAGACGTGGGAGCAGGTCTACGGTCTGGGGTTTTCGATCGAGCAGCCCTCGACCGTCCAGGTCCCCGCGTACACCGGCAGCGTCCGGTTCCGCTACGCGCAGATCCAGAACGCACGATAAGGAGGGGAGAAGCATGTTGGTGGTCCTGTCACTGCTGGTTGGGATCGGTCTGGGGGTCGGACTCCATCCCGTCGTTCCGCCGTCGTGGGCGCCGTACCTCCCGATGGCGGTGATGGCCGCGCTCGACAGTGTCTTCGGCGGGTTGCGCGCGCGCTTCGAGGGCACGTTCAACGACCGGGTCTTCGTGATCTCGTTCTTGAGCAACGCCATCCTCGCGGCACTGCTCGTCTGGGCGGGAACCAGGCTCGGCGTTCAAGAGATGGAGATCGCAGTCGTCGTCGTCTTCGGTGTCCGCATCTTCCAGAACCTCGCTGCGATCCGGCGGATCCTGTTCCACGCGTGACGGCATGACGGACACGAGCGGGGGAGCGAGCGGAGGCGGAACGACACCTCGTTCGCGCACGCGCGGGCAGATCGCGATCGCATTGACGCTCGCATTGCTCGGCTTCCTCCTCGCTACTCAGCTGCGCTCCCAACAAGGACTGGCACAGCGGCTGTCGATCGAGCGAGAGTCCGACCTGGGTCAGATCCTCACCGAGCTGACCGCGCGATCAGATCAGCTCTCGAGCGAGATCGTGGACCTCCGCGTGAAGCTCGCGCAGGCAACGGGCTCGGAAGCGCAGCAACGCACGCTGATCACCGACGCGCGGCAACAGCTCGAGGCGCTCCAGATCCTCCTCGGCCTCGTCCCGGTGAAGGGCCCGGGCATCCAGATGACGTTCGAGGACCCGAAGAGCACCCTCGGGCCCGACGTTCTGCTCGATACGGTGCAAGAGCTCCGCGACGCCGGGGCAGAGGCGATCGAGATCTCCGGCGTGCGGGTCGTCGCTTCCACAGCGTTCACGGGCCCACCCGGCGCGATCCAAGTAGGACGGGTAGCTATACCTGCCCCGTACCAGGTGACGGCGATCGGGCCGGCGTCGACGCTGGCCGAGGCGATGAGGATCCCTGGGGGAGTGGTCGACTCCCTGGCGGCCGAAGCAGGGACGTCGGTTCGCATCACAGAGGTGAGTTCGGCAAGTATCCTGCACGTCAGCGCGTTGCCGGAGTTCGTCCACGCGCGGCCGAAGACTCGGAGGTGACGATGTACCCGGAAGACCTGCGCTACACATCGGAGCACGAGTGGGCGCGACGAGAAGGCGATTCCGTACGTGTCGGCATCACGCACTTCGCGCAGGACTCCCTGGGGGACATCGTCTACGTCGACATCCCGGGTCCGGGAACGGCGGTCAACGCGGGCCAGCCCTTCGGTGAAGTCGAATCCACAAAGTCGGTCTCGGATCTGTTCTCTCCGGTCAGCGGAGAAATCGCCGAGCGCAACGGCGCGCTCGAAGAGGCGCCGGAGCTCGTTAACCAGGACCCGTACGGAGAGGGCTGGATGGTCGTCATCAAGCCGTCGAACATCGGCGACGTCGACGCTCTCCTCTCGCCGAGCGACTATAAAGCGTTAGTCGAGGCTCAACCCGGCAACTGACGGAAACGCGCGGCCAGCACCACGTTCTTGTTCACCGTGCCGGCCTCGTTCCCATCCCTCACGCTGTGGTATAACTCCAGCCTGCCTCACTGACCGGAGAGCTCGACCATGTATTGCACCCGCTGCGGGCACAAGAACCCGGACGGAGCCAGCTTCTGCGCATCGTGTGGCAACTCGCTGCAGCCGCTGGAAGAGCAAACGATGGCGATCACGGTTGCACCCGAGGACGAAGAAGGCCCATCCCTCGAAGAGCTCGGCCCGGACCAGGCGCTGCTCGTCATCAAAGGCGGTCCCACGGCCGGAAGCACCGTGCTGGTCGACAAGGACATCACGCGCCTCGGCCGGAGCCCGGACAGCGACGTGTTCTTGAACGACATCACCGTCTCCCGGCGCCATGCCGAGATCTCCCGCGAGGGACACGGGTTCGTCGTGAAGGACGCCGGCAGCTTGAACGGGACCTACGTGAACCGTGAGCGGGTGGATGTCGCCGAGCTCGCCAGCGGCGACGAGCTCCAGATCGGCAAGTTCAAGATCGTCTTCTATACGGCACCGGGACCGCAGTGATGGCCGGCCGTCCGTTCCTCAGCATCGGCGAAGTCCTGGCGGCATTGAAGCCGGAGTTCCCCGACATCACGGTCTCGAAGATCCGGTTCCTGGAAGCGGAGGGACTCATCACGCCGACCCGCACGACGTCCGGTTACCGGACCTTCTACCCGAATGATCTCGAGCGGCTGCGCACGATCTTGAAGATGCAGCGGGAGTCGTTCCTGCCCCTGAAGGTCATCCGCGAGCGGCTGGCGTCGCTCGACGCCGGAACCATCACGTCCGAGCAGGCGATCGCGCCGGCGCCGATCACCATCGTCCCGGCTGCACAGCCGGAGCCGGCTGCGGTGTCGAGCGCAGACGTGATTCGGGAGGAGCCCGACATCGATCTCGCGGAGCCTGCGCAATCGGCTCACTTCACCGAGAGCGACCTGGCCGGCGCGACGGGCTTGGACCTTGCGCAAGTACAAGCGTTGAAAGACTTCGGTGTGATCTGCGAGCACCGTCAGAACGGCGCGCCGTACTTCGACGGAGAGGACGTCGCCGTCGGGGAGCTCGCGCGCGATTTCCTGAAGCTCGGGATCGAGCCGCGACACCTGAAGCAGCTGCGCCGCTTCGCAGAGCAAGAAGCAGAGATGTACACGACGCTCGTCGGGCCCGGCATCCGGAACAGACGTGCCGACGCGCGCGGGCAAGCGGTCGACACGCTGAGCGAGCTCGCGAAGCTTTCGCGCAGGCTCCGTCAGGCGTACGTTCGTCAGCGCATGCGCGCTGCGATCTCCGGAGAGCGGTAAATGCCGGACGAGACCGTCGGCCTGCTCCTCACGGCCGAGCAGATCGCCACGCGCGTCGCCGAGCTGGGCGCCGAGATCAGCAGGGACTACGCAGGGAAGACACCCATCCTGATCGGCGTGCTCAAAGGATCACTCGTCTTCATGGCCGATCTCGCGCGCGCGATCACCACGCCGATCAACGTCGACTTCATGTCGATCAGCTCCTACGGCGATGGGACGAATTCTGGCGTCGTGCGGATCCTCAAGGACCTCGACGAGTCGATAACCGGCCACGATGTCATCCTTGTCGAAGACATCATCGACACGGGGCTGACACTGACGTACCTGCTCGCGACGCTGAGCGCGCGCCGCCCGGCATCGCTGGAGGTCTGCGGGCTGCTCGACAAGTCGGTGCGACGCATCGTGGAGGTTCCGATCCGCTACAAGGGCTTCGACATCCCGGACGAGTTCGTGATCGGGTACGGCCTCGACCACGAAGGCCGGTACCGCAACCTCCGCGCTGTCCTGGGCGTGCGCGACATGGCTGCGCTGCGGGACCCCGATCTCGTCGCGCGCGCGCTGGAATCTGCCGGCGCGTGATCGTCCCCCCGGCCATGGGGGTAAAGCGAACATCAAGGCCCGGCGGTATCGTTGTGGGCCTAGTGCGGGCGGTAGTAGTCTGCCCTCGAGGAGGCTCGTAGCGTGGTCGATGCCGTCGAGATGCAGCTGGTCGGAGTCCGCGTCGAGCTGCCGACGAACCAGCCGATCGTGCTGCTGCGCGAGCGGGAGGGTGAGCGTTTCCTCCCGATCTGGATCGGTCCGGTCGAAGCGACGGCCATCGCGTTCGCGCTCCAAGGAATCGTCACCCAGCGCCCCATGACGCACGACCTCTTGAAGAGCGTCCTCGAGGAAGTCGGGGTCACGATCGAGCGCATCGTCATCACGGAACTGCGTGAAACGACGTTCTACGCGACGCTGGAGATGGCGCGTGACGGGGCCCAGTACTCCGTTTCAAGCCGGCCGAGCGACGCCATCGCACTGGCCGTTCGCTCCGGCGTCCCGATCTTCGCGGCGCCCGACGTGCTCTCGGACGCCGGCATCGTCATCCACGACGAGGACGAGGAGACCGAGGTCCAGAAGTTCCGGGAGTTCATCGAGTCGGTGAGCCCCGAAGACTTCGGCGCCAACCCCTTCTGAGCAGCCCGAACGGCTGCCCCGCTCCTTCTTTTTCCGAGCACCATTGACAGTCCTCGGGCCACGGGCTTAGCGTGACATCCACGTAATTACCGCGGTGTGAGGCGGAGGAGCCGCCCCCGTTGCGGTCCCTCCTGGGGGAGGCTCGATGGCACGCACGTCTAGCATCGATGCGGACGTCGAAACCGGGTTCCGGGGACCCACGGTCTGCCGCACCGTCGGTATCAGCTACCGGCAGCTCGACTACTGGGCGCGCACAGAGCTCGTCACCCCGAGTGTCCGCGATGCCGACGGGTCGGGCAGCCAGCGCATGTACAGCTTCAACGACGTCGTCCAGTTGCGTGTGATCAAGAAGCTGCTCGACGCCGGCGTGAGCCTTCCGAAGATCCGCCGCGCCGTCGACTACCTCCGCGACGAGCTGAAGATGCCGATCGAAGACGTCACGCTCGTGTCGGACGGCAAGACGATCCACGCATGCTTGTCCGCGAACGAGGTCGTCGATCTTCTGGCCGGCGGCCAAGGCGTCTTCGCGATCGCGGTAGGGAAGGTATACGAAGAGCTGCAAGGTCGTGTGCGCGCGTTCCCCGCGGCCGAGCAAGGGAAGAGAGCACCCAACGACACCACCGAAGCGCACAGCGGCTGAGACGAGCCGGCACCAGAGCGGGCCCCGCGTCGCGACCCGCAACGGCCTGAAGAGCGACCGCATCGACTTCGCGCACGAGAGCGAACGCCAGTACGCGCGCCTGCTCGACTTCTACCAGATCGAATGGGAGTACGAGCCGCGGTCGTTCGACATCGAGTGGGACGAGCAAGGCGAGGTCGTCAAGCAGTTCACGCCGGACTTCTTCCTGCCGCAGTTCGACACCTACATCGAAGTGACGACGATGAACCAGAAGCTCGTCACGAAGAAGAACAAGAAGGTCCGGCGACTGCGCGAGCTGTACCCGGACTGCAAGATCAAGATCTTCTACCAGCGCGACTACCTCGCGCTGTTGCAGAAGTACGGCCTCGACCGCGACGGCGACGACCGGTGAAGGCCGCTCGAACGACACGGTAGGATACGCGCATCGCGCAGCCTTCCCCTGCGCGGCCACACGGGGGAGGACCGTTGGATTTCGCTCCGCACACCGAGCGCGACGTCGAAACGATGCTCGCGACGATCGGCGCTGCCTCCGTCGACGACCTCTTCGCCGTCATCCCGCCGTCCCTTCGGCTCGGCGGCTTGCCGATCCCGGATGGGCACGCGGAGGCGGAGGTGCTGCGCGAGATGGCGGCGCTGGCGGCCCAGAACCGGTCGGCCGACGACCTCGTGTGCTTCATGGGGGCCGGGGCCTACGACCACCACGTCCCGTCGATGGTGTGGGCCGTCCTGTCGCGCGGCGAGCTCGCGACCTCATACACGCCGTACCAGCCCGAGCTCTCGCAAGGCGTCCTTCAGACGCTGTTCGAGTACCAGACGATGATCTGCGAGCTGACCGGGCTCGATATCTCGAACGCCGGGCTCTACGACGGGGGGAGCGCGCTCGCCGAGGCGGTGAACCTCGCCACCAGCGCAACGAAACGTAATGAGATCCTGCTCGCGGGTCCGATCAATCCAAACTACGAAAGGGTCCTCGTCACGCAGTCTCGAGGCCTCGGTGTGGTGCCGATCATCACGGGGTGGGATAAGGATGGGCGCGCGAAGACTGATCTCCTGGGGTTCAGCCCGAACACGGATGCGGCTGCGATAGTTGTGCAGCAGCCGAACCTCTTTGGATACGTCGAGGACATACCGAAACTCGCAGAGATCGCTCATAGAGACGGCGTGAAGCTCATCGTTCATTTCGACCTAACCTCGGCAGGGGTGATCGAGGCACCTGGACTTCAGGGGGCGGACATCGTCGTTGCAGAGGGCCAACCTTTTGGCAACCACTTAAATTTCGGCGGCCCCTACGCCGGCGTCATGGCCTGTCGCGCGGCCGACGTGCGCCGACTGCCCGGGCGACTCGTTGGTGAGACCGTCGACCGTAACGGCAAGCGCGCATTCGTCCTCACTCTGCAAGCCCGGGAGCAGCACATCCGGCGTGAGAAAGCGACGAGCAACATCTGCACAAACCAGACGCTGAATACACTCGCGGTCGCCGTCGCCCTCTCGTGGTACGGCCCTCAGGGATTGCGCGAGCTGGGGGAGCAGTGCCTCGCGCGCGCGCACTATGCACATGACCGCCTCTGCGAGATCCCTGGAGTGACTCCCGTCTTCAATGGGCCCTTCTTCAAGGAGTTCACGGTCCGGTTACCGGCCGATCCGATAAGAGTTTGCGAGCGCGTCGCCGCAGATGGCTACCTCGCTGGAGTTCCGATGAGTCAGTTCGGCCGCTTCAAGGATCTCGACGACGTGCTCCTCATCGCCGTAACTGAGAAGCGCTCACGCGAGGAGATCGATGGGCTCGTCGACGCGATCGCGCGCGCATGCAAGGAGGTGGCGTGATGCTGAACACCGACGACGAGAAGCTCGTGTTCGAGCTCTCACGCCCCGGCCGGCGCGCGTTCTCCATGCCAACGCTCGACGTTCCGGCAGCGCCTACGAACGCAATCCCCGAACAGCTCTCGCGCAAGAAGCCGCCGACGCTGCCCGAAGTCGCAGAGCGCGATCTCGTCCGGCATTACACACGCCTGTCGCAGCGCAACTACGGCATCGACCTCGGCTTCTACCCGCTCGGGTCCTGCTCGATGAAGTACAACCCCAAGCTCGCCGAAGACGTCGCGGCGATGCCGGGGTTCCGGCGCTTGCACCCGTGGCAACCGGAGTCGCAGATCCAAGGCGCGCTCCAGCTGCTCGTCGAATTGGAGCAAGCGCTGTGCGCCGTCACCGGCATGGAAGCCGTCACGTTCCAGCCGGCGGCCGGCGCGCACGGCGAGCTGACCGGGCTGCTCATCATGCGGGCGTTCCACGAGCACAACAAGGACCAGCGCAAGCGCGTGATCATCCCCGACTCGGCGCACGGGACGAACCCGGCCAGCGTGCGTCTCGCGGGCTACGAGGTTTCGGAGGTTGCGAGCGACGCGCGCGGGCTCGTCGATCTCGATGCGTTGGAGAAGCTGATCGGCCCCGACGTGGCCGGGTTGATGATCACGAACCCGAACACGCTCGGATTGTTCGAGGAGAACATCGAGCGCGTCGCAAAGATGATCCATTCGGTCGGCGGGCTGCTGTACTACGACGGAGCGAACCTGAACGCGATCGTCGGACGTTGCCGTCCTGGTGATATGGGCTTCGACATCGTGCACATGAACCTGCACAAGACGTTCGCCACACCGCACGGTGGGGGAGGGCCGGGTGCGGGACCTCTGTCCGTAAGCGCGCGCCTCGCGCCGTTCTTGCCCTCGCCGCGCCCCGAGCTCGACGAAGCGAGCGGCCGGTACGTCTGGGCCGACGGGGACGAGCGTTCGATCGGGCGCGTGCACTCGTTCCACGGAAACTTCGGGATCTTGGTGCGCGCGTCCTCGTACGTGCGCGCGCTCGGCGCCGACGGTCTGCGTCACGTCAGCGAGTACGCGGTGCTGAACGCCAACTACCTCGCAGCGAAGCTGCGCGGTGTGTACGACCTCGCGTTCCCCGACTCACAGCCGATGCACGAGTTCGTGCTGACCGCGCGCAAGCAGAAAGCGCGCGGAGGACGAGCGATGGACGTCGCGAAACGGATCATCGATTACGGCTTCCACCCGCCTACCGTCTATTTCCCGCTCGTCGTCGACGAAGCGATGATGGTCGAGCCGACCGAGACCGAGTCGATCGAAACTCTCGACGCGTTCGCCGACGCGATGCGCGCAGTGGACCGCGAGATCGACGAGAACCCGGACGCGCTGCACGAAGCGCCGCGGACGGCGCCGGTCAGCCGTCCCGATGAGGCGCGCGCCGCCCGCGATCTGCGCGCGCGCTGGCATCCGAACCACCACGCCGACGCGCACCAGAGCTCTCTTGCGGGACCCGAGGACAAGCCGAGCATCTAGTCTCGGCGTCCGCCGGCGTCCCAGAGAACGACCGAAACGATCCCGGTGGACAGCAGCACGATCCAAAGGCCGATCCGCCAGGCGCCCGAGAAGAGAACCATCCAGCCGCCGACGTTCAGCGCCGCACCAACTGCCACAGCGATGACTCTGGTGACTCCTTCGACGAGCAGCCGCACCCTTTGGGCATGCGTCGCGCCGGCGTCCTGAGCCCTCACCACGCTCCAGCATGCCTCGCGAGGGGAGGGGAACGCCATGCCCGACCGGCCACCTGCTATTTCAGGCTAGTTTACGTAACGGGTATTATGGGCGATGGCCGCGTGGGGCCGGCCGGAGGCCTGAAACCGTCCAGCATCAGCGGTTTTGAGCGGCCACGCTCCTCTGATGCGGCCTCCCTGAGGGCCGCGCACGCTTCGTCCCCCAGACCGCGATGTTCTTCAGCGCCTCAGCCACGATCGCGCGGCTCATCTTCGACACACCTTCGCGGCGCTCGGTGAAGATGATGGGGATCTCGACGACCTTGAACCCTGCGAGCCACGCGCGCCACAGCATCTCGATCTGGAACCCGTACCCTGCAGAGCTCACCTCGTCGAGCGGCAGCTCCTCGAGGACCTCGCGACGGTAGATCCGGAAGCCGGCCGTTGCATCGTGCACCGGTACGCGCAGCGCAACGCGCGCGTACGCGTTCCCCACGCGGGACAAGCGTTCGCGGTTCTTGCTCCAGTTGCGCGTGCCGCCGCCGAGCGCGTACCGCGACCCGAGCACAACGTCGGCCGTCGTCGCGGCCTCGATGAGCCGCGGAACGTCCTCCGGCGAGTGCGACAGGTCCGCATCCATCTCGATCACCGCGTCGTAGCCGCGCGCAAGCGCATCTTTGAACCCGGCCACGTATGCGGGCCCGAGGCCGGCCTTGCCGGGACGGTGGAGGACGCGCACACGCTGCTCGTGCGCGGCTATGTCGTCTGCGAGCTTGCCGGTTCCGTCCGGCGAGTTATCGTCGGCCACCAGGATGTCGACGTCGGGCGTCGAGGCCAGGAGGCGCGCGATCACCTCGCCGATCGTTCCGGCTTCGTTGTAGGTGGGCACGACGACGCAGATCTTCACTGCTCCCCTTTCATTCGCCGAACGAACGGTAACAAGGTGAACAGCAATGCGCCCGCGCCGATCGCGATCTCGATCGCCGAGCCGTAGCGCGCGTAGGGCGTCTCCCCCATTGCGAGTGGCAGGCGCGCGCGCAGCAACGCCGGCGTGAACAGCCGCGACTCTTGCGTGATCTTTCCGTTCGGCTCGATCACGGCGCTGATGCCCGAGATCGCCGCGTGCACCACCGCGCGCCCGAGCTCGACCGCCCGCATCTGGCTCATGGCGAGGTGTTCGCGCGCTGCCGGGCTCGTGCCGAACGATGCATCGTTCGTCGTCACGATCAGGATCTGCGCGCCGTCACGCGCGAGGGTCCGCGCCAGCTCCGGATAGGTCGACTCGAAGCAGATCAACGTACCGACCCGCGCGTTGCCGACGTGGAACACGACGAGCTTCTTGCCGGCGATCGCGTCTGTCGGGAGCTCCCGGTCGAGGGCCGGGATTATCGATCGAGCGAAGTGCCACGGCACGTACTCGCCGAAGGGAACGAGGTGCACCTTGTCGTACTGCTGCTCGATCGTGCCGTTCGGCTCGATGAGGAGGTTCGTGTTCGTGAACCGCTCCCCCTTGTCGAGGATCGCGCCGGCGAGGAGCGGCGCGCCGATCCGCCCCAGCGTCGCTACAACAGGATCGAACATGTCTGCGTTCAACCGCGGGTCGCGGTCGAAGGAGTTCTCCGGCCAGACGATGAGATCGGGCCGCGGCTGTCCGACGAGGAGCTGCGTTTCGCGGAGATGGTTTGCGACGATGGTGAAGTCCTCGGGGCCGACGCGGCCGCGACGGCCGAGACCGGTGAACCGCTCGCGCGGAACGTTGCCTTGCACCGCCGCTACGTCGAGAGTTCCGGCTGCTCGTCCGGCGAGACCGAGCGGCAACAGGCCGGGCAGAAGCACGACGGCCGCGATCGCGAGGACGAGCACCGCCGTCCCGACCGGCTTCGACGTAAGCGCTTCCGCGATCAGCGCGTTCACCACCACGATCGCGAGACCGAGGAGCACCACTCCCCCAACGCGCGCGAGCGGCAGCAACGAGCCGCCGCCGTGTTGCGTGTACCCGATGACCCCCCACGAGAAGCCCCCGAGCGGA
>Ga0209577_10006950_pt1 | contig 10439 bp, 9 predicted proteins | sample GraSoiAngelo_109_FD_185874 | JGI IMG/M metagenome (GOLD analysis project Ga0209577, IMG submission 185874) | Grasslands soil microbial communities from the Angelo Coastal Reserve, California, USA - 14_0903_12_20cm (SPAdes) (version 2) | ecosystem: Environmental > Terrestrial > Soil > Grasslands ...
CAGCGCGCCCATCCACGGCGTCATCTTCTCTTCCTCGGTGCCCGGCAGGAAGCCGATGTCCTCGCCGAGCGGCACCGTGACGCGCGTCATGATGATCTCGGAGTAGCGCTTTTCATCCAGCACCTGTGTAAGGCCCGCGGCGAGCGCGAGCAGCGTCTTGCCGGTGCCCGCCTGGCCGAGGAGCGTGATGAAGTCGATCGCCGGATTCATGAGCAGGTTGAGCGCGAAGTTCTGCTCCCGATTGCGGGCGGTAATGCCCCACACCGCGTTCTTGGCGTGGGTGTAGTCGCGCAGCGTCTCGATCACCGCCACGCGGCCCGAAGTCTCCTTCACCACCGCGTAGAGCGGCTTCTCGCCGGTCTCGTCGTAGATGAATTCGTTGACGTGCAGTTTCCCTACCAGCGGACCGCGCACCCGGTAGTACGTGTGCCCTTCCTTCTTCCACGATTCGATGTCGCGCCCATGCGTGTCCCAGAAGTCTTTCGGCAGGCGGCGCACGCCGGTGTAGAGGAGATCGGCATCCTCCAGCACCTTGTCGTTGTAGTAGTCCTCGGCGGCGAGCCCGATGGCGCGCGCCTTGATGCGCATGTTGATGTCTTTGGACACCAGCACGACCTGGCGGTCCGCGTGGCGCTCTTGCAGCGAGCGCACGACCGAAAGGATCTGGTTGTCCGTCTTGCCGGAGGCGAGTGTGCTCGGCAGCTCGCCGTTCATCGCCTCGGTCTGCAGGAAGAGCCGCCCCTTGGCGTTCTGCCCGTCGCGCGTCTTCAGCACGAGACCGGCCTTGATGTCGGCAACCGCGCTCGAGACGATCTCGTCCAGGAAGCGGCTCGCCTGGCGCGCGTTGCGCGAGACATCCGACAGCCCGCGCTTGTGCTGGTCGAGCTCCTCGAACGTCGCGATCGGGATGTAGATGTCGTGCTCGTCGAAGCGGAAGAGGCTCGTCGGATCGTGCATCAGCACGTTCGTATCGAGCACGAAGAGCTTCTTCACCTTGGGCTTTCGCGCGGCGCGGGGTGATTTCACGGCAGGGAAAGACGACGCACCATCAACGGCGGGCTGCTCGACATCATAGGGCTTTAACAAAGCTCAATACCTCCTCGACGTGGCCAGGCACTTTCACCCCGCGCCATTCGCGCGCGAGCTTCCCCTTCTCATCGATGACGAAGGTGCTGCGCTCGATGCCGCGGACCTTTTTTCCGTACCTGTTCTTGTCTTTGATCACGCTGAACTGCGTGCAGGCCTGCTCCTCGGCATCCGAGAGCAGCTCGAATGGGGAATCGCGCGAGACCCGGTAGATCTCGCCGCCTAAGCGCTTGAATTCGCTGTAGCGGCGATCACGGAAATCGCTGCCGGTGGTGCAGCCCGGCGCGTTGTCCTTGGGATAGAAGTAGAGCACCAGCGTCTTTCCACGCTGCTCGCTCAATCGGAAGGTCCTGCCGCCGGTGCTGGGAAGACTGAGGTCCGGGACCGGCTTGCCGAGCATTTCCAGAGGTTTTAAGTACCCTTCTTAGCAATGTGCTCTAACGCATTCATTGAACATGTTTTTCTCCGGCGCTGCAACCTTGACCTTAGACGCCTGAAAGAAAAGGCCTTTCATGCCGGCCGAGCCGGGGAACTCGGTTGACGGTCGGGCGGTCAGCCGATTAAGGGGCGCTTCACCGATAACTCTTCAAAGTAGCGAAGAGGCGAGCGGACCGAGCACCGAATCACAGCGGTCACGCCACGGTTGAAGTGCCCCGACCTACGCACGCGGGGCAAGAAATCGCCGCAGCTCGGCGACGAGTTCGCGCGGCTTTTCTTCGGCGATGAAATGCCCGCAGTTAAGCGCTCTTCCGCGCACGTCGTCGGCCACTTCCCGCCAGTCCGCCAGGCAGTTGAAGAGCGCGGCGATCACGCCATGGCGGCCCCAGAGCGCGAGCAGCGGCATGCGGATTTTTCTGCGCCGGTCCTGCTTGTCGTGCACGAGATCGATGGTCGCCGCCGCGCGGTAGTCCTCGCAGGTGGCGTGGATGGTGCGCGGGTCGCGGAAGGCGCGCGTGTATTCGAGGATCGCTCGCCGGTCGAAGTGCTTGAGCCCGCTCCTGCCGCGCCCCAGGCGCTTGAGGATGTACCAGGGCACGTGCCCGGCGAGCAGCCGCTCGGGGAGCGGCGCCTCCTGGATGAGGAAGAACCAGTGCCAGTAGGCGCGCGCGAACTGCTGCGTCGTGCTCTCGTACATCTTTAGCGTCGGCGAGATGTCGAGCACCGTGAGCGTGCGCACGCGCTTGCCGAAGTCGCGTGCCAGGCGATGGCCGACGCGGCCGCCACGGTCGTGTCCTACGACGTGAAACCGTAGGAAGCCGAGCGACTCCATCGCTTCCGCCATGTCGAGCGCCATGGCGCGCTTCGCATAGTTGAGATGTCCGGGAACGCCGCGCGGCTTGGAGGAGTCGCCGTAGCCGCGCAGGTCGGCGCACACCACGGTGTAGTCGCGCGCGAGCTGCGGCGCGACCTTGTGCCACATCGCGTGCGTCTGCGGATAACCGTGCAGGAGCAGCACCGGCGGGCCGTCGCCGCCGATCTCGAGATGGATGGTCGCGCCGCTCGTACGGATGCGGCGCGTCTCAAACCCCGGAAACAGCGTGCTCATGCCGGGGCTCCCTGCAAGGCGAGCGTGCCGGATCGGCCGAGCACAGTGCCCTGCAGCACTTCGCAGCGCGGCAGTCGCTCGACATCGAGCGCTCGGTAAAGCGCCTCGAGCGCCACGAGCTCGTAGCCCTGCGCTTTCCAGCCCGCGAGCAGCGCGTCGAACATCGGCATCAGCTTGCCGCCCTCCAGCTCCGCATGCGCCGTGAACACGTGCTCGCCATCTCCCGTACGCGAAAGCAAGTGCTGCACCACGTCGTCGTGCAGTCCGATGAGCTCGTCGAGCGTCGGCAGCGTCGTCGGCAGCTGCGGGCAGCCGATCGCGACCCCGTCCCACAGTGGACGGAAAGGTCGCGTGCCGCGCGTATCCGAGGCGTAGGCGAAGTGCCGCTCCTCGTACCAGGCCGCATGGCGGTTCAACTGCCAGCCGGCGGCACCCCACGTTTTTGCTTCCGTCTGGAAAATCTCCTGGAACCGCTCGCAGGCGCGTTGCATCTCGCGCTCGGTCCAATCGGCGTCGCGCCGCGTGACGAAGTCTTGCCAGCGCACATGGTCCCAGCAGTGCACGCCCACCTCGAAGCCCGCGTCGCGCACGGCTCGCATCACGGCTGCGCAGCGGCGGCCGATGTCGGGGCCGGGGAGCAGCGTGCCGTAAAGGAGCGTGCGCAGCCCATAGTGCTCGAGCACCGACGTGCGGCTCACCTTGGAGAAGAAGCCTGGCCGGAACATCCGGCGCAGCGCGCGGCCGGTGTGGTCACGCCCCAGGCTGAAGAGGAACGTCGCGCCGGCACCGTGCTTCTTCAGCAGCTCGACGAGCCGCGGCACGCCTTCCCGGGTGCCCCGGAACGTGTCGACGTCGATTTTGAGGCCGAGCCTCACTGCTTCTCGGGCGGCTTCTTGCCCTTCATTTCACCAGGTGACGCGCCTCGGCGATGTCGGTGCGGTAAGCGTCGTAGATGCGCTTCAGCGCTTCGCGCATGCCTACGCGCGGCCGCCAGCGCAGCTCGCGCATGGTGTTGTCGATCTTCGGCACGCGGTTCTGCACGTCCTGGTAGCCGCGCCCGTAGTAGCGATCGGCAGTGGTTTTCACGATGCGCACCTTGCGCGCGGCAGCCCGGTACTCCGGGTACTCGAGCGCGAGCTTCACCATCGTTTCGGCGAGCTCGCGCACCGAGATGTTGTTCTTCGGGTTGCCGACGTTGAAGATCTTGCGCGAGGCAATGCCCGCCTTGTTGGCGATGATCGCCATCAGCGCGTCGATGCCGTCGTCGATGTAGGTGAAGGCGCGCTTTTGCCGGCCGCCGTCGACCAGGTTGATGCGCTCGCCGCGCACGATGTGGCCGAAGAACTGGGTGACGACGCGCGAGCTGCCTTCCTTGGGCGTCGCGAGCGAATCGAGCCCGGCGCCGATCCAGTTGAACGGGCGAAACAGCGTGAAGTCGAGCCCTTCCTTCTCGCCGTACGCCCAGATCACCCGGTCCATGAGCTGCTTCGAGCAGGCGTATATCCAGCGCTGCTTGTTGATCGGTCCGTAGACCAGCGGCGAATTCTCCGGGTCGAACTGCCGGTCGGGCGACATGCCGTACACCTCGGAGGTGGACGGGAACAGCAGCCTTTTCTTGTGCCGCACGCAGGCACGCACGATCGGCAGATTCGCCTCGAAGTCGAGCTCGAAGACGCGCAGCGGCTCCTTCACGTAGGTCGCGGGCGTGGCGATGGCCACCAGGGGCAGCACCGTGTCGCACTTGCGGATGTGGTACTCGATCCACTCGCGGTTGATGGTGATGTCGCCCTCGAAGAAGTGAAAGCGCGGCTCCTCAAGCAGGTCCTCGATGCGGTCGGTTTGCATGTCCATGCCGAACACGTCCCAATCGGTGGTGCCGAGGATGCGCTTCGACAGGTGATGGCCGATGAAGCCGTTCACGCCGAGAATTAGGACGCGCTTCATAAAGGCAGGCTGCGCTTCATTTTCTTTCTGCGACTTCGACGAGGCGCAGGACTTTACCATCGCCGCAGAGCGCGAACCATTCGCCCGCCTCCTGAAAGGGACCCCGCCTGCGGTCGGGCGCCGAGCGATCGGTCATTTGCGTGCGATGAATCAGCAGGCGGTCGCAGAAGGCGCCGGGATACGGCGGCGCCACCGCGCGCACGAGGTTGTGGATCTCGCGCGCGCTCTTGCGCCAATCGATGCGCCCGTCTTCCGGTCGCCGGCCGCCGTAGTAGCTACCCTGGGTGACGTCATTGGGCCGCAGGCGCGCCTTCCCCGCGAGCAGCGGCCCGATGCTCCGGCGCATCACCGTCTCGGCCGCAGCGCTCACGCGGCGGAACACCTCCACCGCCGTATCGTCGGGGCCGATGGGTACCGCTTCCTGGTCGACGATGCGGCCGGCATCGGGCTTCGCCACCATCTCGTGCAGCGTCGCGCCGGTCTGCGTCTCGCCCATCAGCACGGCCCAGTTGACCGGCGAGCGGCCACGATACTTCGGCAGCAGCGACCCGTGCATGTTGTACGCGCCGCGCTTGGCGCTCGCGAGCACCTCGGGTGGCAGCATGCGGCGGTAGTAGAACGAGAAGATGAAATCCGGCGCCATCGCGCGCAGCCGCGGCAGCAACGCGCCGATGTCGGGCTCGAGCACGGTGTCGATGCCTTTGCTGTTCGCGAGCTCAGCGACGGCTGCGAACCAGATGCGCTCCTGCGGATCGTCGCGATGCGTGGCGACGAGCGGCACCTCGACGCCTGCGTCGAGCAGCGCGCCGAGGCAGCGCACGCCTACGTCGTGGTAGCCGAAGACGACCGCTTTTGCCAAGCCGAGGACTCGGGCTCGCGCTCGAGCACCGCCTGCACGAGATAGCGCGGCCGCTCGCGCACCTGCTGGTAGATGCGCCCGACGTATTCGCCGACGAGGCCGAGGCCGAAGAGCACGATGCCGATGAGGAAGAACTGCAGGATGTCGCGATCCCAGAAGGTGCGCAGCGTGTCGAGCGGCTCGCCCGCAAGGACGCGCTGGACCATGACCACCAAGTACACGAGCACCGCGACGATCGAGACGCCGATGCCGAAGAGCGAGAACACCTGCAGCGGCACCACCGAGAAGCCGGTGACGAGGTCGAAGTTGAGGCGGATCAGCTTGTACACCGAATATTTCGACGTGCCCGCGGCGCGCGATTCATGCGCTACTTCGACCTCCGTCGGCCGGTGCGCGAAGGTGTAGGCGAGCGCCGGGATGAACGTGCTCACCTCCCGGCAGGCGTTGATCGCGTCGATGATCGGGCGGCTATAGGCGCGCAGCATGCAGCCCTGGTCGCTCATGCGGATCCGGGTGATGCGCTCGCGCAGGCGGTTCATGGCGCGCGAGCCGAAGCGGCGGAAGGCGTTGTCGTGCCGTTCGCTCCTCACGCCGCCGACGTAATCGTAGCCCTCGTCCATCTTGGCGAGGAGCCTCGCGATCTCTTCGGGCGGATTCTGCAGATCGGCGTCGAGCGTGACGACGCGCTCGCCGCGCGTGCGCTCGAAGCCCGCCATGATCGCGAGGTGCTGGCCGAAGTTACCGTTCAGCAGCACCACGCGAGTCACGTCGGGGCGTCTTGCGAACTGCTCGCGCAGGAGCGCCGCCGACCGGTCGCGGCTGCCGTCGTTCACGAAGATCACCTCGTAGCCGAGCTTCAACGCATCGAGCGCCGGATACAGGCGTGCGAAAAGCGCCGGCAGCCCTTCCTCTTCGTTGTACACGGGAATGACGACGGAAAGATTCATCTAATTGGTGACAGTCACCATTTTCTATCCGAGCACCTTGCGCGCGGCCTCGCAAACGCGGTCGACGTCACTGTCGCGCATCGCCGGGAAGAGCGGCAGCGTCGCGATGGAGCGGCCGATGCGCTCGGCATGCGGAAACTGGCCTTCGCGCCAGCCCAGGCGCCGGTAGAGCTGGAAGAGATGCATCGCCGGATAGTGCACGCCCACGCCGATGCCTTGGTCGCGCATGCTGGCGATGAAACGCGAGCGCTCGACGCGCTCGGGCAGCGTCACCTGGAACATGTGCCAATTGGACTGCTCGTAGTCCTCGGGCGGCAGCTCGCAGCCGAGGCCGCGGTCCCAGCGCTGGAAATAGCGCCGAACGAGCGCGCGCCGTCTTTCGGTGAAACGCTCGAGCTGGGGTAGTTGCCCGAGCCCGATGCGCGCCGCCACGTCGGTGAGGTTGTACTTGCCGCCGGCCACCTCGACGTCCATGCCATCTTCGCCGGTGCGGATCACGCCCTGCAGGCGCAGCTGCTCGCAGCGCGCCACCAGCGACTCGTCCGGCAGCACGAGCGCGCCGCCCTCCGCCGTGGTGATGTTCTTGTTCGCGTGGAAGCTGAAGGACACGAAATCGCCAAAGGTGCCCAGGCGCTTCCCGCGCCAGCTCGCGCCGAGCGATTGCGCGGCGTCCTCGATCACGCGCAGCTCGTGGCGCCGCGCGATGTCGTAGAGCCGGTCGCGATCCACCGGCAGCCCGGCGAGATCGACCGGAATGATGGCGCGCGTTGCTCGGGTGACGGCTTTCTCGACTGCGTCGAGATCGATGTTGCGCGTGCGCGGCTCGACATCGACGAACACCGGCCGCGCGCCCACTTCAAGCACCACGTTCGCCGTCGCCACCCAGGAAAGCGGCGAGGTGATGACTTCGTCGCCCGGGCCGATCCCCGCCAGGCGCAGCGCCACGGCGAGCGTCGCGGTGCCCGAGTTGAAGCAGCGTACCGGCCGGCCGCCGCAATAGCCCGACAGCGCCGCTTCGAAGGCTTTGACCTGCGGCCCTGAGGTGAGCCAGCCGGAGCGCAGCACGTCGGCGACGCCCGCGATGGTGGCCTCGTCGATCGTCGGGCGCGTGAACGGCAGGAACTCCGGCATCGGCGGATGATACCGATTTCGCCTCAGGGCTTTTTGACGATCGCGTATTGCGGCCCGCGCGCCATCACCTGCATTTCTACGCCCAGCTCCCGGCGCAGCCCCTCTACTTCGTCCGCAGGCACGAACGCCCAGGCGCGCGGCTCGGCCCGCCAGCGTGCCGCGAACGCCGTCAGGTTGGGGACAAACTTCTGCGGCTCCCAATCGATCGCGACGCCGAGCTCATCGCGATAGCCGACCATGGTTACCGTACGCCGCAGGGTCCATGGCAGCGTGTGGTTGTACATGCCGACGGCGTACACCGGCACGTCGGCCGCCGGCCGCTCTGGCAGCGCCGCGACGGTGTCGGCGACGCTGAAGCGCGCGGCGAGCGTGCGATGGCTCGCCAGCCCGAGCTGCGTCGCGACCAACGCGCCTGCCGCCATGGCGAGCACTGCGCCCGCCACGCGCCCCTTATGCGCGAGCACATGCGCCACCGCGGCGCCGGCGGCGAAGATCAGCGCGCTCGCCACGAGCCACGCGGCATAGGCGGCGTACGGTCCGCCCGCGGCGTAGCGATGCACGCCATACGCCGCAGCGAGTGATGCAATGAGCAGCAATGCCGACTGCGCGCGCACCACGCCCGGCGTGAGCGAGCGCGCCGCGAGCACGGCGAGCGCCGGGAAGATGGGCAGGATGTAGGGCGGCAGCTTGGAGCTCGACACCGAAAAGAAGATGAACACGACGAGCGCCCAGCACCAGAGCAGGAGCTCTGCATCGCTCCGCTCGCGCAACGCGCGCACCGCGGCGTGTCCGAGCGGCACGAGCCACGGCGCCATGCCGGCCGCAAGCACCGGCACGAAATACCACCACGGATGCACGCGCTGGTGCATCTCGGTGGTAAAGCGCTGAAAGTGCTCCTGCACGAAGAAGAAATGCGCGAATTCCGCGTTTGCCGCCGACACGGCGATGAACCACGGCGCGGCGATGACGAGGAAAAGCCCCAAGCCCGGGAGGATGCGCAGGCGCCGCATCAGCGACCAGTCGCGCCTGAGTACGAGGTAGAGCACGATCGCCCCGGCCGGCAGCACGATGCCGATCAGACCTTTGCTGAGCACCGCTAGAGCGCACGCGACCCAGAACAAGACAGGCCGCTCGAGCACCAGCGCAAAGATCGCCGCCGACAGGAAGAACGTGACGCTCATGTCGAGCGTATTCACCTGTCCGAGCACGACGTATAGCGGGCTGCCCGCCAGCACCGCGGCGGCATAGGCGCCCATGGGCGGACCGAACAGCCGATTGCCGGCATAGAGCGTGAGCGCGATGCCGGCGAGACCGAGGAGTGCGGTCCAGAGCCGCGCGACCCAGTCGCGTTCGCCGAGCGCCTCGAAGAGCGCGGCGGTGGCCCAGTACTGCAGCGGTGGCTTCTCGAAGTACTTGAAGCCGTTCAACCGCGGCGTCACCCAGTCGCCGCTCGCCACCATCTCGCGCGAGATCTCGCCGTAGCGGCTCTCGTCCGCCTTGTAAAGCGGCCGGATGGCGAGGGCGCCGAACCAGACCACCGCGAGCAGGACCCAGAGGGCCGCGCGGCCGGTCACTCGAAGAGCAGTGCCAGGGCGACGCGCCGCTCTTCAGCGACCAGGATGTTGTACGTGCGGCACGCGGCCTTGGTGTCCATGACCTCGAGCCCGACGCGAGCGGCGCCGAGCGGTGCGGTGAGCCGCGGATGCGGAAAGCGCTGGCGGGCTCCGGTACCGAGCAGCACGATCTCCACACCCAGGCGCGCGAGCTCGGCGAAGTGCTCCGCGGAAAGATGCGCGAAGTCGGCCGCGCTCCAGTCGCGCACTTCGGTTGCGGTGACGATGACGTTGCTATCGCGCCGCGCGCCGTTCACCGCGACGTAATCGTCGCCGTATGCCGTGATGGTGTTCGCGCCGCTCGCGCGGGTGGCGTGAAGTTTCACGTTACAATTTTAGCAATGCGTGAATTTTCAAGGATTAAGCGGCTCCCGCCGTACGTCTTCAACATCACCAACGAGTTGAAGATGGCGGCGCGCCGGCACGGCGAGGACATCATCGATCTGTCGATGGGCAATCCGGACGGGCCGACGCCGCCGCACATCGTGGCGAAGCTGGTCGAGGCGTCGCAACGTCCGGACACGCACGGCTACTCGGTCTCGAAGGGCATCCCGCGGCTGCGCAAGGCGATCTGCGACTGGTACAAGCGCCGCTACGACGTCGAACTCGATCCCGACAGCGAGGCGATCGTCACCATCGGCTCGAAGGAAGGACTCGCGCATCTCATGCTCGCGTGCCTGGAGCGCGGCGACACGGTGCTGGTCCCGAACCCGTCGTACCCCATTCACATCTACGGCGCGATCATCGCCGGCGCGGACATCCGCTCGGTGCGCATAACGGCGGGCGTGGATTTTTTCGCCGAACTGGAGCGCGCGATCCGCGAGCTCACGCCCAAGCCGAAGATGCTCGTCATCGGCTTCCCGTCGAACCCGACCGCGCAGTGCGTCGATTACGCCTTCTTTGAGCGGGTGATCGCGATCGCCAAGGAGCACGACATTCTGGTCGTGCACGACCTGGCGTACGCGGACATCGTATTCGACGGCTACCAGGCGCCGTCGATCATGCAGGTGCCCGGCGCGCGCGACGTCGCGGTCGAGTTCTTCACCATGTCGAAGAGCTACAACATGGCGGGCTGGCGCATCGGTTTCATGGTGGGCAACAAGGAGCTCGTGCATGCGCTCGCGCGCATGAAGAGCTATCACGATTACGGCAGCTTCACGCCGGTGCAAGTCGCTTCGATCGTCGCGCTCGAAGGTCCGCAGGCGTGCGTGACCGAGATCCGGCACACCTACGAGAAGCGGCGCAACGTCATGGTGAAAGCGTTGCACGACTCGGGCTGGCTGGTGGAGAAGCCCAAGGCGTCGATGTACATC
>Ga0209577_10006951_pt1 | contig 10439 bp, 11 predicted proteins | sample GraSoiAngelo_109_FD_185874 | JGI IMG/M metagenome (GOLD analysis project Ga0209577, IMG submission 185874) | Grasslands soil microbial communities from the Angelo Coastal Reserve, California, USA - 14_0903_12_20cm (SPAdes) (version 2) | ecosystem: Environmental > Terrestrial > Soil > Grasslands...
TTCCCAGACGGCGGTGGCTTGACTCGTGGGCATCGCTCGACTCCTGGCGGATGGTGAGAGGCGTGAAATCTGGCGGAAGCGTCGGCCGGACGCTACGCTTGTGATTCACGCGCGAGAGGAGCCGACGCATGGCCACGAAGAAAGGAACCCGGCGCCCGGCCAAGAAGCGGCCCGCGCCGCGGCGTCCCGAGCGCCAGCAGCCCGAGTCGCTGCGGCTCCGCTCCCTGGCGGTGTCGCTCACGGTGAATGATTTGACCCGGAGCCTCGCCTGGTATCGCGACGTGCTGCGTTTCACAGTGGGCGAGCGCTGGCAAGACGGCGGTCGGCTGCGCGGCGTGCAGCTCAAGGCGGGGAGCTGCGATCTCATGCTCAATCAGGATGATTTTGCCAAGGGACACGATCGCAAGAAGGGCGACGCCATGCGCATCTGGCTCTCGACCGTGCAGGACATCGAGGATCTGGCCGCGGGAATCGCGGCGCGCGGCGGCCACCTGGATCACGCGCCGCAGGACATGCCGTGGGGCGACCGGGCCTTCGCGATCACCGATCCGGACGGATTCAAGATCACGGTGATTCAGGAGTAGCAATGCGGAATGCGGAATGTGGAGTGCGGAATTGACATACCCGCGTCGAGCCTCGAACTCTCATTTTCATTCCGCATTCCGAATTCCACACTCCGCATTTCTCCTGAGGCGGGCCGCATGCTCCTGTTCCTGACCGTCACGTCGCTGGCGCTGCAAGCGCCCGTCGCTGATACGTCCCCGTTCCGCGCCCTCCCGCTGCCCGCGGCCAACCGGGTGCGCAACGCGTCGGGGGCGCCCGGTCCGGACTACTGGCAGCAGCGCGCCGACTACGTGATCCGGGCGACGCTCGACACCGCGGGCTCAGTGATCCGCGGCAGCGAGCGGATTCACTACGAGAACCACTCCCCCGATACCCTCGCGTTCGTGTGGGTGCAGATCGAGCAGAACATCTTCGCCAGGAACAGCGTGACCTACGCGTTGAACCAGCCGCCGCTGCATTTCGCGGGGGGCGCGGTGTTCGACTTCACGGGCAAGGGGTTCATCGGCGGCATCACCATCGAGCGGTTTCGGGCAATCGGAAGAGAGCTCGCGCGCACGGAATACGGCACCATGATGCGCGTCGAGCTGCCGCGGCCGCTCGCCCCCCGCCGCACGATCGACTTCGAGGTCGCCTGGCACTTCCCGGTGCCGCCCTACGGGGGCGGCCGCATGGGACGGATCGGCACGCGCCTGTACGAGATCGGCCAGTGGTACCCCCGCATGGTCGTGTACGACGACGTGCACGGCTGGAATCCGCTGCCCTACATCGGCGCCGGCGAGTTTTACCTCGAGTACGGCGACTTCGACGTGACGCTCACGCTGCCCGCGGGGTTTGTCGTCGCCGCCACCGGGACTGTGCAGAACCCCCTGGCGGTGTGGAGCGCGACTGAACGGGCACGGCTGGCCCGCGCGCGAGCCTCCGCCGAGCGCGTCGAAGTCATCACGAAAGCGGAGGCAACCGCGCACGGCGCCCAGCGGACCCCGGGCACCAAGACCTGGCTCTTTCGGGCGACCAACGTGCGGGACTTCGCCTGGGCCGCCTCGCCCGATTTCCGCTGGGACGCCTCCAGCTGGCATGACATCCTGATCCAGACGCTGTACCGGCCGGAGGCGACGCCGTGGGAAGAAGCCAATAAGATGGCCTGGTTCACGATCAAGCACTTCAGCGAGACCTGGGGCCGGTATCCTTGGCCGCACGCGACGACGGTCGAAGGCCTGATCGAGGGGATGGAGTACCCGATGCTCACCTTCGTACCGTCGATCGAGAAGCGCGAGGACCAATACTGGGTGCTCACCCACGAATTCGGCCACGAGTGGTTTCCGATGCTCGTGGGCTCGGACGAGCGCCGCTATCCCTGGATGGACGAAGGCTTCAACACGTTCATCGATTACGGCTCCGCCGAGGGCTACTTCACAGGAACGGTGTACGGCGACACGGTGCGGCGCGAGCTGCTGACCGACTATCGCGTCTCGGCCGTCCCGGGGGCCGAGCAGCCGTTGATCACGAAACCGGTCGAGTCGCGCGACCTCGCGTGGACCGCGTACCAGAAGCCGGCGCTGATGCTCACAATCCTGCGCGATGCCGTACTGGGCCGGGACGCGTTCGAGCGCGCGTTACGCGAGTACGTGCGCCGCTGGTCGTTCCGGCATCCCCAGCCGGCGGATTTCTTCCGCACGATCGAGAACGTGTCGGGTACGGACCTCGACTGGTTCTGGCGCGGCTGGGTGTACACCACGGCACGGCTCGACCAGGCGGTCGATTCGGTGACCGCCGCGGGCGACACCACGCTCGTCTTCCTGTCGAACCGTGGTCAGATGGCGCTACCGGTGACGCTCGAGCTGCGCTACGCCGACGGCTCGGCCGAAACGCGCGAGCTGCCGGTCGAGATGTGGAACCTGGGGAGCCGCTTCACCGCGCGGCTGGCGACCGCCCGCCGCATCGTCGGCGCCGTGGTAGATCCCAAGGGCATCTACCCGGACGTCGATCGCTCCAACAACGGGTGGCCGCGCTAATCACACGACGCTTACGAATCGCACTCCTCACCTCCAGCAGGTTCTGGCGGGGCTCGAGCAGCGTGTTCGCGACACTCGCCCGCGGCCTGGCCGACCGCGGTCACACCGCGACGGCGGTGGTGGCATACGAGGCCGTGGCCGGTGGGTTCCGGGAGCGGAACCTGGCGGTGCGGCTGCTGCCCGTGGGCCACACGACCCTGCGGGGCGCGCGCGCCCTGTCGCGCGGCCTCCGGGATCTGGCGGCGGACATCGTGCTCGTGGATCGGGCGCGCGACATCCGACTGGCCGCGTTCGCGTCGCTCCGCGCACGGCTCGCCGTCGTGTATTGCATCAGCACGCCCCGCCCACCCCGTGACCTGCTGACGCGGCTCGCATTCCGGCGCGTGGCCCTGACCATATTCCTCACGCGCCAGCTCGCGGACCGCGGCCTGACCGAGGCGCCGTTCATGCGGCGCGCGGGACATCGCGTGATCCCCAACGGCGTGGACTGCGACCAGTTTCGCCCGGACGAGGGCGCCGCGCTGGCGTTCCGGGAGCGCCACGGCTTGGGCGATCGGCCGATCCTCGTCGCCGTGGGGGCGCTCGAGATCGAAAAGCGCTGGGACCTGCTGCTCGAGAGCCTCGCGCTCTTGCCGGCGCCCGCGCCGCCGCTGGTATTGTGCGGCTCCGGTGCGCTCGAGGATACGCTCCGGGCGCTGGCGCGGCGGCTCGGCCTGGACGTGCGGTTCGTGGGCCAGCTGGACGCGTCCCAGCTCGTCGGGGCGTACAACGCCGCCACCTGCGTGGTCCACACCCGCCCGGACGAGGTGTTCGCACTCGCGTTGATCGAGGCGCTCGCCTGCGGGCGGCCGGTCCTGGCGTCGGAGGGCGGCGGCACGCGCGAGCTGCTGGGAGATGCCGGGGTGCTCGCGCCACCGCAAGAGCCGCGGGCGTTCGCCCGCAAGCTCGGGGAGCTCGTGGGCGATCCGGGCCGCCTGGCGACCCTCGGGGCGGCCGCGCGGCGGCGCGCGGTCGCGCAGTTTTCTCGCGACCGGATGGTGCGCGACTACGGCGAGGCCCTGGAAACGTTGCCGGAAGCGATCCGGGGTTAGTGCAGGCCGCTGCCGCCGGCCAGCTGCTTGACCAGGTCTCCGATCACCGCCTTGGCGTCGCCGAACAGCATCCAGGTGTTGTCCTGTACGTACAACTCGTTGTCGATGCCGGCGAAGCCCGGGTTCTTGCTGCGTTTGATGGCGAGCACCGTCTTGGCCTTGTCGGCGTCGATGATCGGCATTCCGTAGATGGGACTCCCCTTGGCGTAGCGCGCGGCCGGGTTCACGACGTCGTTGGCGCCGATGACGAGCGCCACGTCGCACTGCGGCATGTCGGGATTGATCTCTTCCATCTCGACGAGCGCGGTGTACGGAATGTTCGCTTCGGCGAGCAGCACGTTCATGTGGCCCGGCATGCGCCCGGCGACCGGGTGGATGGCGAACTTGACAGTGATGCCCCGCTTGATCAGCTGATCGTACAGCTCGCGCACTTTGTGCTGGGCCTGGGCCACGGCCATGCCGTATCCCGGGATGACCACCACGAGATTCGCCTGCTCGAGCAGCTGCGCCGCCCCCTCGACCGTTTCCTGCTTCCACGTCTTCTGTTCGCCGGTGGTCGCGGCCTTCTGCACCGTACCGAACGCGCCGAACAGCACGTTGGCGAACGACCGGTTCATCGCCCGGCACATGATGATGGACAGAATCAGGCCGCTCGAGCCGTCCAGCGCGCCCGCGGTGACGAGCAGCTTGTTGTTGAGCACGAAGCCCATCGCGACGGCCGAGAGGCCGGCGTAGGAGTTGAGGATGGAAATGACGGTGGGCATGTCGGCGCCGCCGATCGGGATGATGAGCAGCACCCCGAAGAGCAGGGCGAGGCCCGCCACGGCGAGGAACCCCCGCGGCGCCCACGCCGCCGCCGGGTGCAGGACGACCAGCACGCCGAGCGCCACGGCGACGACCAGAACACCGACGTTGACGACGTTCTGCCCGAAATACGTGACGGGTCGCTGCGGGATCCACCTGACTTCCTGCAGTTTTCCCGTGGCCATGAGGCTGCCGGTGAATGTGAGAAAGCCGAGGATGATCTCCGCGATGATGGCGCTCATCCGGAACGCCGTGAGCTGCGCGGGACCCTCGCCCAGCCCCAGGAAGTACTCCGCCGTCCCGACCAGCCCCGCCGCGAGCCCGCCGAACGCGTGCGACAGGGCGGTCCGTTGCGGCACCGCCGTGAGGGGAACCAGGGAGAGCGGCACGCCGACGATGAACCCGGCCAGGATCGCCACGACGATCCAGCCGTGGTGGACGATCTCCGGCTGGATCCACGTCGCCAAGACCGCAATCACCATGCCGGTCACGCCCGCCACCACACCGCGGCGGGCCGTCGTGGGATCGTTCATCCAGTACAGCGAGAAGATGAACAGCGCCGTCGCGAGGACGGCGGCGGCCTGGGCGATCGCGTACGTCATCGCTTCTTGAACATCTTCAGCATCCGGTCCGTGATCAGAAACCCGCTGACGATGTTGGTCATGGAGGCGAACAGCGCCACCGCCCCGATCACGCGAATCGTCGGCGGGTAGTCGGCCCCGGCGACCACGAGCGACCCCACCACGGCGATAGCCGAGATCGCGTTGGTGAGCGACATGAGCGGTGTGTACAACAGGCGCGAGACCCGGCGGATCACCCCCAGCCCGATGAACGTCGCCAGCACGAACACGAACAGCATCGACCAGTAGTCGTTCATGGCTTCCGCACCTCCCCGGCATGGGTGACGCACGTCTCGCGGATGATCTCGTCGGAGAAATCGAGGTTGAGCCGACCGTCGCGGACAACGTACAACAGGAAGCTCGAGACGTTCCGCGCGTACATTTGGCTCGCGTGCAGCGGTAGCGTGCTCGGCAGGTTGAGCGGTCCGAGGACGATGACGCCGTCGCGGCGCACCTCGGATCCGGGCTCCGTTACCTCGCAATTCCCACCCGTCTCCGCGGCCAGATCGACGATGACCGCGCCGGGTTTCATGCCGCGCACGGCGTCGGCGGTGATCAGGATCGGCGCGCGCTTGCCGGGAATCGCCGCAGTCGTGATCACGACGTCGGCGTCCTTCACGTGCTGGGCGATGAATGCCAGCTCGCGGCGGTGGGTCTCCTCGGAGAGCTGCTTGGCGTAGCCGCCCGCGGCCTCCGCCTGCTCGGCGATCTCGAGCTGCAGGAATTTCGCGCCCAGGCTCTCCACCTGCTCCTTCACCGCCGGTCGCACGTCGAAGGCCGACACCAGGGCGCCGAGGCGGCGCGCCGTGGCGATCGCCTGCAGCCCCGCCACGCCCGCGCCCAGCACCAGCACGCGCGCCGGCGCCAGCGTCCCGGCCGCCGTCACGAGCATCGGGAAGAGCCGGCCGGTGGTGGTGGCGGCGAGCAGCACGGCCTTGTAGCCCGCCACCGTCGCCTGCGACGACAGCACGTCCATCGGCTGGGCCCGCGTGATCCGGGGGAGCAATGCGAGACTGAACGCCGTCACCTTGCGCGCCGCGAGCGCGGCGACGACGTCGCGCTCCGCCGCCGGCTGGAACACCGCGACGAGCGCTGTCCCCTCGCCGCACAGCGCCACCTCCGCCGTCGAGGGCGGCTGCACCTTGAGAACGACGTCGCTCCGCCCGAAGACGTCCGCCGGCGCCGCGACCAGGCCGGCGCCCGCGGCGTGGTACGCGTCGTCGGGAAACGCCGCCGCCGTCCCGGCCCCCTGCTCCACCACGACCTCGAGCCCGGTCTTCACCAGCCGTCCCGCCGTGTCGGGCACGAGCGCGACACGACGCTCGTTGGCCGCGGTCTCTTTCGGGACCCCGATCTTCAATTCCCCGCTCCTGAGCAGTATTCGATGAAGTGGTGAACAGCCCGTGAGAGGCCCGTGAGAGGCTGGCCTTTTACGCCTTCGGCAAGCCCCCCCGCTCCCGCGCCTGCGCCAGCATCCGCTCCGTGAAGTCGAGCCGCTCGGCGAGCTCGCTCACCTGCGACTCGAGCCCCATCATGCGGTCTTCCAGGTCCGACACGCGGCGTTCCCCGGGGGGTGCACCCGCCTCGTCGCCAGCCACGTCCCAGCGCACCAGCCGCCGCCCGTCGCCATCCCGGAAGTCGCCGGCCGCGATCACCACCACGTCGTACAGATACCAGATCCCCATACCGCCGAGGGTGAGGCACATCCACACGCCGCTCTGCGCGCGACCGGTATAGAAGCGGTGCAGCCCGAACACGCCGCCCACGACCGCCAGACCCAGCGCGACGGCGCGGGAGCGCTCCGACACGGCACGCCCCCGCTCGTCGGGCTCCGCCGACGCGTAGCGCGACACCATGTCCGACGGCACGGTCAGGAGGGGCCGATCGGCCCCGTCGGTCCGATCGAGCCGACCAGGGCGTCGAGCTCCTGGCGCGGGATCGTGCCGGCGCGGCGGGCCACCTCGTCGCCGTGACGGAACACGATGAGGGTCGGGATGGCGCGGATGTCGAAGCGGCGCGTCGTCGCGGGATTACGGTCGGTGTCGAGCTTCACGACCAACACGTCGCCCTGGCGCTGGCGGGCGAAATCGTCCAGGATCGGCGCCATGATCTTGCAGGGGCCGCACCAGTCGGCATAGCCGTCCATGACCACGGGAACATCGGTGCCCTTGAGCACGCCGTCCAGCGTCGCGTCGGTGACCGCGATGGGCCGGTCGAGCAGGATCGGGCGCCCGCAGTGGGCGCACTTGGGGCGGTCGGCGATGCGGGTGAGATCCACACGATTGAGGGTCGCGCACAAGGGACAGGCGACCGTCGCGTGCTTACCGACTTCGGTGACGGACACGGCGCACCTCCTGCGGTGGTAATCTACATCTCGACGATGGCCTCCGCCTCGATCTCCACGAGCATCTCGGGGGCCACCAGCCGGCTCACCGCCACGAGCGTGGTCGCGGGCCGGATGTCGTGGAACACCTCGCCGTGCGCCCGCCCCACGCGCTCCCAGTCCGCGATGTCGGTCACGTACATCCGGGTTCGCACCACGTGCTCGAGCGAGGCGCCGGCCTGGACCAGGGCGCGCTCGATGTTCTTGAGCGCCTGGACCGCCTGCAGATAGGCGTCCCCGACGCCGACGATCTTCCCGTCGGGCCCGGTTGCCGTCGTGCCCGCCACATGCACGGTGGAGCCCACGCGCACTGCGCGCGAGTAGCCGACGATCGGCTCCCACGGCGCGCCGCTCGCGATGTTACGGCGGGGCATAGACATTCCTTTCAAGGCGCGCGCCACGCGCGCGGGTCGGGGGTTAGATCACCCACTGAAGATATGTTCGAGACAAGATGGAACGCCTCCCTTGACAAGCTCGCGCGGAGAGGAGAAATCCGGCGGAGGAAAAATGAGGAGGAGCACATGAGGGAGAAGGAGCAGTTCCTGCGAGCGCTCGAGCGGGAGATCCCCACCACGACGAAGGTGCTCAAGGCCTATCCGGCCGCCAAGAGCGACCTCAAGCCGCACGGCAAGTGCAAGTCCGCGAAGGAGCTCGCGTGGATGTTCGTGACGGAACAGAAGGCGAGCGAGCAAGCCCTGGATGGCGGCATCGAATTCGGCAAGATGGCGAAGGCACCGGACACCCTCCCGGAAGTCATCTCCACGTACGAGAAGTCGTCCAAGGCGTTCATGGAGCGCATCAAGGGCACGCCCGAAGCAGACTTGAACAAGACGGTCAAGTTCTTCGTCGCGCCGAAGCAGATGGCAGACCTCCGCAAGATGGACGTGCTGTGGTTCATGCTGATGGACTGCGTGCACCACCGCGGCCAATTCTCGGTCTACCTGCGGATGGCGGACGGGAAGGTGCCGTCGATCTACGGGCCGTCGGGGGACGAGCCCTGGATGTAGGGTGAGAGACGCCCGGGGCAGTCGCTGCGCAGGGCCCCGGGCGTCGCTGTTACGGTTCGCCGAATGTCGTCCGCAGCTCCACGACCACCGCCGTCAACGCCGGCGGCGGCCCCGCGGACGTGAGGGTTGCGACTCCTCCGGCCAACACCCGGACGTGCGCCGCCAGCGAGTCCGCCACCGCCTGCAGCGTGCGCAGGTTGCCGTCGGAATCGAACCTCGTCTGCGGCGTGACGGTGACGACCGCCCCGTGCCCCAGCGTGAACGTCGACCCCGCGACGTCCACGCTCGCCACGGTGTCGCGGAACTCGACCATCATCACCGGGGACGGCAGCTCCTCCCCCGCGACCTCGAATTCGATTCGGATCGCCTCGATCGTAAGGGGGTTCGTGCTGTCGACCCGCCCGTGGCCCTCGGTCTTGACGGTCTTCCCCGCCGTGAGCGCGTCCTGGACCGCGGAGAGCGTCGTCAGGTGATCGTCCTGGTCACCCTCACGCGCCGCGAACTCGGTCCCCGCGACGATGTGAATGACCGTCCCGTCCAGGAGCGTCACGGTCTGGGCCGTCTGGTCCACCGACTTGACCACCCCGTGGAACTCCTCGGCGCCCTCGGCCGCCTCCGTCTCGGACTGCAGCCTGGTCGTCCCGTCGCTCACTCGGAGCTCGAGGCTCGTGCCCAGCAGCTTGAGGAATGCGTCGGGGGGCGGCGTCGCGTTGGTCGTCAGGTTCGCGGCAGCGATGTTCAGCTGGACCTGCGAATGATCGTTGCCCTCGTCGAGCTGGAGCGTGGCCGCCAGAAAGCTGGCGTCGTCGGGCGCCTGCGGCTGAGTGGGCGGTTGCCGGCTCGCCTGCACCGCGGGACTACGACCAGCCGCTAGATCCGCCTGAATGCGCGCCACGAAGTCGGCGAGCGCCATGCCGCCGGCGCTCGCGTCCGTGGACGTCATCCCCTCGTGCTCCGCGTCGCCGTCGTCGGGACGCAGATTCGTCGAGCCGTTGACCGCTAGGTGGAGACCGCCCAGCTCGAGCGTGAGGGTCGCCGTGTCGGTCCCAGCCGTGATGGCGGTGACGCGGCTCCGCACCCGCTCGGGCCGGGTGAGCTGGTCGGCCTGTTCGATCACCACGCGACGCGCCGTCAGTGTTCCCGGCACCACACTCACCTCGACGCGCGCCGGGCCCGTGACCAGCTGGCTCTGCACATCGGGTATGGTGACGTTGCGGGAGAACTGGACCGGCTGGGTTGAGCGGGGATCGGTGGAGGTTTGATCGCAGGCAGCGAGGAGCAAGGCGACGAACAACGCAGGACGAGAGCGCAACAGAGTCGGCATAGGGCGTCTCCTTCGGGTCCGCGGGTGGCACGCACGCCTTGGGAAGTACCCCGCACGCGAGCCAGTAACGCTCCCCTGTAGCAGTCTGTAACTGCGGGGCGGACGGCGTCGTCGCCGGCACGGCGGTTACATTCCCACGGTCATGGCGGATGGCCCCTCCTCCCGCGACCGGCTCGGCGACTACAACACCGACCGGCGAACCATTCTCCTCACGTTGATGGCTGCCGCGGTCGGCGTCATGAGCGCCTTCGTCGCGCTGGCGCTGGTACGGCTCATCGGCCTGTTCACGAACCTCGCGTACTTCCACCGGTTCGCCACGTCGCTCACCGCGCCGGCCGCGAGCGGGCTCGGGCTCTGGGCGGTCCCCATCCCCGCGATCGGGGGGGTGATCGTGGGGCTGATGGCGCGCTACGGCTCCGACCGGATTCGCGGCCACGGCATCCCGGAGGCGCTCGAGGCGATTCTCATCGGGCGCAGCCGGATGGATCCGAAGGTGGCGGTGTTGAAGCCGCTCTCCTCGGCCATCGCGATCGGCACGGGCGGTCCGTACGGCGCGGAGGGACCGATCATCGTCACCGGCGGCGCCTTCGGGTCGCTGTTCGCCCAAGCGTTCCACCTGTCCTCCGTGGAGCGG
>Ga0209577_10006953_pt1 | contig 10438 bp, 14 predicted proteins | sample GraSoiAngelo_109_FD_185874 | JGI IMG/M metagenome (GOLD analysis project Ga0209577, IMG submission 185874) | Grasslands soil microbial communities from the Angelo Coastal Reserve, California, USA - 14_0903_12_20cm (SPAdes) (version 2) | ecosystem: Environmental > Terrestrial > Soil > Grasslands...
CCTGGCGGAGCTTTCTTGCTCGACCACCACACGGTGATCTGGGCAGAGGCCTCGGCTCCCGGTGTGCCTACGAAGATGCACGCAGCGTCCGCGGTCACAGGCAGGCTGCTTCGATTGCCGCTGGCGCTCCGGACGCTCCGGAATGTCACGGGGCTCTACACCGACGGGCACCGGATCGCATACCCGAACGCGCCGTACAGGTCACTCTGGTGGTCGCCGTCGTTGCGCAAGAAGCCGTACAAGGTGGTGGGCACGCGCCACGTCTTCGAGCACATCGACAACTCGGTGAAGGTGGGCGGACGCTACGTCGGCTTCGGCGAACAGCCCCGCGTCTACGTCGCCGACACGCGAACGGGTCGGTACGTGGAGGTAAGCAAGAATCTCGGCTTCGTGTTCGTGAACTCAGCCGCCCTACTCGTGGCGTACGGCGGAGGTAGGAAGGTGCTCCACCCAATCCTCCGGATGGCCTTCGTGCCGCTCCGCGACCTGCCGCCGATGCCCGCCTGCTCGTCATCGGGAGGCGTTCCGAGCCCCTAGCTATCCTGGCCCCGCATGTCCGTCACGACGGCGCCGCAGGCCCTCGTCATCGAGGGCGGGAACGAGCTCAATGGCCGCATCCGGGCCTCCGGGAACAAGAACGGCGCGCTGCCGATCCTCGCCGGCTGCCTACTCGCGGACGAGCCCGTCACGCTCGCCAACGTCCCGCGCATCCGAGACGTCGAGACGATGCTCGACCTGATCTGCGCAACGGGCGCGAGCGCCGAGTGGACCGGCCCGAACGACGTCCGCGTCGAACCGCAGGGGCTTTCGTCGCCCGAGGTGGATGCCGTGCTCGCCGAGCGGATTCGTGCGTCATTCCTGCTCGCGGGCCCGCTCCTCGCGCGGCTCGGCCGGGCAAGCGTCCCTCCGCCGGGCGGTGACGTGATCGGCCGGCGCCGGCTCGATCCGCACATTCATGCCCTCCAGCGGCTCGGCACGCGCATCGAGATCGAGAACCGGTACGAGATGGAGACCGACGGGCTGCGCGGCGCCGAGATCTTCCTCGACGAGGCGAGCGTGATGGCGACCGAGAACGCTGTCATGGCCGCCGTCCGCGCTCCCGGCGAGACCACGATCGGAAATGCCGCCTGCGAGCCGCACGTGCAAGATCTGTGTCGCTTCCTCGTCTCACTCGGCGCGGAGATCGAAGGCATCGAGTCGAACGTCCTCCGGATCCGTGGCGTCGAAGGGCTGAAGGGCGGAGAGTGGGTGATTGCGCCCGAGCACATCGAGGTCGGAAGCTTCATCGGCCTCGCAGCCGTCACGAACAGCGACCTCACGATCGAAGGCGTCGTGCCCAAGGACATGGTCTCGATCCTCACCGCCTTCACCCGCCTCGGGATCCAGGTGGAGCTCGGAGACAACTGGCTCCGGGTGCCGCCGCACCAGGAGCTCGTGATCCAGAATGACCTCGGTGACCAGGTTCCGAAGATCGAGGACGGGCCCTGGCCGGCTTTCCCCGCCGACCTGACGTCGATCGCAGTCGCAGTCGCGACGCAGGCGTGGGGGACGCTCCTGATCTTCGAGAAGATGTTCGAGAACCGCTTGTTCTTCGTCGACAAGCTCGTCTCGATGGGTGCGCGGATCATCGTCTGCGACCCGCACCGCGTCGTCGTCAGCGGGCCGTCGCGGCTCTACGGGCAGCGGCTCACCAGCCCAGACATCCGCGCCGGGATGGCGATCCTCATTGCCGCTCTGTGCGCGAACGGCCAGTCGGTGATCGGCAACGTCACCGAGATCGACCGTGGCTACGAGCGCATCGACGACCGCCTCCGCGCCGTCGGCGCGCACATCGAGCGAGTAGAGGCGTAAGAGCCTCCACCCGCTACGCTCACAGCGTGAGCGAACAGACTGCGGCGGGCGTCCGCGTCAACGTTTACGGACGCGGAGAGGCGACGATCGAGACCGGGCTGCCGGTGCTCAACCGGCTGCTCGCCCGGCTCGCCGAGGTCGCACGATTCGACCTCGTTCTCGACATCGAGCCTGGCGATACGCAGGCCGAGGTCGAGGCGGCCGCCGGAGCGCTCGGCCACGCGCTCGCCGGGCCGCTGCGTGCGGAGGGAGCCCGAGGTCACGGTGCCGGGGCGCTGACCTCGGCAGAAGCGCTGGCCTACGTCGTGCTCGAGACGAGCGATGAGCCACTCTTCGTCACAAACGTCGACCTCACGCAGGCTCGCATCGGCGGCCTTGGAACCGACGTCACGCGACGCTTCCTCGAAGTTCTGGCCGAGAACGCGGGGCTCGTCCTCCATGTGCGGCTCCTGAACGGGACGGACAGCAGCCACGTGCTCGAGGCGATCTTCAAGGCACTCGGCGCCGCGCTCGCGCAGGCGTGTGAGAGACCCAAACCGCGCCCGTGAGCGACAAACGCGTCGTGCGAACCGAGGTAGCGCCTGCACCGTTCCAGGGCGCGCCGTACTCGCAGGCGATCGCCGCCGGCGGCTTCGTCTTCGTCTCCGGCCAGCTCGGCTTGAAGCCCGGAGACAGCGCCGTCTCCGGCGGGATCGAGGCGCAGACGGAGCAGGTCTTCGCCAACCTCGAGGCAATCCTCGAGGAGGCGGGCTCAGGCCTCGACCGGCTCGTGAAGACGACCGTCTTCCTCCAGCACCTCGACGACTTCCAGACGATGAACGCCGTCTACGCGAAGCACGTCGGCGAACAGCCACCGGCGCGCGCGACCGTCGAGGTGGCGAAGCTCCCCTCGGGCGCGCTCGTCGAAATTGAGGCCATCGCCCTCGCCCCGTAACACTACGTCGCGGTGGCAGCCACTGCACGTCGTGATAACGCAGCGGTGACGTCTTCGTAACGGCACCCCGGGGTCCCGCCAGAATGGCGCGGTGCGGAAGGAAATCGAGGATTACGTGCGTTCGCTCGGGCTCGACGCCTACCTCGTCGGTGGCGCCGTGCGCGACGAGCTGCTCGGGCTCGACTCGAAGGACGCCGACTTCCTCGTGCCAAAGGTCGACACGGAAGGCCTGCGGGCTGCGCTCACTCCGCACGGACGGGTCGAGGACCTCATCGTCGCCGACCGGCTCGTCGGTATCCGGCTGCACCCGAACGACGGCCGGGTCCGCAACCTGACGCGCGCCGGAATCGAGTTCGCTCCGCCGCGCAAGGAGGTCTCCACCGGCCCGGGCCGGCACGACTTCGAGATCGTCGCCGACCCGTCGCTGTCGATCGAGGACGACATGCGTCGCCGCGACTTCACGGTCAACGCGATGGCCCGCCGGCTCGAGACCGGCGAGCTCGTCGATCCGCTCGGCGGTCAGGAGGACCTCTTGGCGCATCGCCTGCGTACGGTTTCGCCGCGGAGCTTCCGCGAGGATCCGCTGCGGCTCGTCCGTGCCCTGCGCTTCGTCTCGCAGCTCGGCTTCGAGCCGGACGTGGAGTTGCTCGCGCAGATGCGGGAGGAGGCTCCGGCGGTTCGGCTCGTGTCGGGCGAACGCATCGGCGGCGGACTCGCTGCCGACGGGATGGGAGAGCTCTCGAAGCTTCTGCTCGGGTCCGAGCCTGCGCGGGCGCTGCGGCTCGCCCGCGACACGGGCGTTCTCGTCGAGCTGCTCCCGGAGTTCGGCCCGGCGGTCGGTTTCGACCAGGAGAGCCGGTACCACGACCTCACGGTCGACGAGCACACGTTCGCGGTCGTCCAGGCCGCAGCGGATCTGGGCTATTCGCTCCCGGTGCGGCTTGCGGCGCTCTTCCACGACCTCGGCAAGCCGCACGCCGCGTGGCGCGGGCGCGACGGCCGGCTCCACTACTACGCCAAGCCCGGCTTCGCCGAGCACGGTCACGACCAGGTCGGCGCAGAGCTCGCGGCGGCCGCACTCCTCCGGCTCCGGTATCCCAACAGGCTGCGGCAGCGCGTCGTGCGGATCGTGCGTCGCCACATGTTCCAGCCGGGGAAGGGCGACGCGCTGCGGGCGCGGCGGTTCCTGCGACGCAACGGCGGCGAGATCGCCTTCGACCTCATCGACCACAAGCACGCCGACCTGCTCGGCAAGCGGGGCACCGCCGGAGAGCCGCCGCCGCTCGACGAGATCGACGCGCTCCTGCGCTTCCGCGAGGTCGTGGAGCAGGAACGCTCGAGCCCTCACCGGCTTCGCGACCTCGCGGTCGACGGCGACGACCTGATCGAGGTCGGCTTCAAGCCCGGCCCGCAGCTGGGCCGGATCCTCCACGAGCTCCTCGACGCGGCGAAGGAGCGCCTGTGATCCGCTGGTCGGCCGACGGGTACGAGGTCGTGTTCACGACACGCCTCGGCGGCGTGAGCGAGGGCCCGTACACGTCACTCAACCTCGGCCGCAAGAGTGGCGACGTCGTCGAGCGCGTGGACGAGAACCGCCGGATCGCGTGCGGGTCAATCGGCGCCGACATAGAGAAGCTCGCGCTCAACCACCAAGTGCATTCCACCCGCGTTGTGCAGGCGGCACCGGGAGCCCGGGGCAAGCACGCGGACGGATTGTGGACGGACGCGCCCCGCCTTCCGATCCTCGCGATGTCCGCCGACTGCCTCCCGATCGTGCTCGTGCGCAGGAACGGCGAAGCACCCGCAGTCGCCGTCCTCCATGCCGGCTGGCGCGGTCTGCTCGAGGGCATCGCCGCCTCCGGCGTCACGGCGCTCGGCGGAGGAAGCCTCGCCGCCGCAGTCGGGCCGGCCATCGGGCCGTGCTGCTACGAGGTGGGGGAGGAGGTGGCGGCGCCGTACCGCGAGCGCTTCGGCGACGACGTCGTGCGCAACGGCCATCTCGACCTGTGGACGAGCGCCGAGCGCGCGCTCCGCGCCGCGGGTGTCGAACGGGTCGACCGCTTCGACCGCTGCACGGCCTGCGAGCCGGAGACGTTCTTCTCCCACCGGCGCGACGCCGGCAAAACGGGCCGCCAGGGGGTGATCGCCTATGTCGCCGGCTGAGATCCGTGAGCGGTACGAGCGGATCCGCGAGGAGGTCGGCCCAGCCGTCACGGTCGTCGCCGCGACGAAGTACGTCTCGGTCGAGGACATGGCAGCCCTCGCCGAGGCCGGCGTCGAGGTCGTGGGAGAAAACCGCGCCCAGGATCTGAAGGCGAAGCACGACACCTACGGCGACGCCTTCCGCTGGCACTTCATCGGCCACCTGCAGAGCCGCAAGGCACCCCTCGTGAGCGAGCTCTGCGAGCTGTGCCACTCGCTCGCCTCGGAGTCTGCGGCACACAAGCTCACGATTCCGGCGCTCGTCGAGGTCAACCTCTCGGGCGAGGCGACGAAGTCGGGCGTGACGCCCGAAGACCTGCCGGCACTGCTCGAGATCTATCCCGACGTCCGCGGGCTCATGACGATGCCGCCCGCGACGGGAGATCCGGAGGGCTCCCGGCCGTACTTCCGCCGCCTCCGCGAGCTCGCCGAGCAGCACGCGCTGGGCGATCTGTCGATGGGAACGAGCCAGGACTACCGCGTAGCGGCCGAGGAGGGAGCAACCCTCGTCCGAGTCGGCGCAATCCTGTGGCAGCGCTAACATCGGCGGCGCCATGGCGCTTTCCGACGTCTGGGCCCGTACCCTCGTCTACTTCGGCATCGCCGAGGAAGAGGACTGGGACGAGGACGGCTACCTCACCGAGGACGAGCTGGCCGACCCCTACGAGCGTCCCAACGTCCGCCGGCTACCGGCCCGCCGGTCCAGGGCCGACCACGACGACGACTGGACGGATCCCGAGGCCGACCAGCAGAGGACGAGCATCCTGCGGCCGCGGGGCGAGACGCGTCGTGTCCGTACCCTCGAGCCAGTCCGCAACCCGGGCGCGTCGCGCGTCCACCTCATCCTGCCGCGCAGCTTCAACGACGCTCAGCAGGTTGCGGACCGGTTCAAGAACGGCGTCCCCGTGATCCTCAATCTCCAGTCGGCCGACTCGGAGCTCTCGAAGCGGCTGATCGACTTTGCGAGCGGTCTCACGTATGCGCTCGACGGCGGCATGCAGCGGATTGCCGACAAGGTCTTCCTCCTCACGCCGAGCGACGTGGAGCTCTCGGCGGAGGATCGCGCGCGGATGCTCGAGCGCGGCTTCTTCAACCAGGCGTAGGGACAGGAGAAGCTCCGTTTGGGGCGAACCGGGGCTGGATGGGCGCCTCAGCCACGTTCGCCGTGCTTGCCGATGCGGTCTCGAAGGCCGAGACGTTCGTCAACGTCTTCATCGCGCTGTACGGGCTCGTGATCTTCGTCTACATCATCACGAGCTGGCTGCGGTTGCCCTATTCGCTCACGCTCAACCGGATCCAGCGCTTTCTCTACGACGTCTGCGAGCCGTACCTGCGCCTCTTCCGCCGCGTGCTTCCGGCGACCGGCGGGATCGACTTGTCGCCGATGCTCGGGCTGATCGCGCTCGGCGTGATCGACCGCTTGCTCATCTGGATCCTCGAATACTTCCACTAAGGGGGAGAGACACCCATGGCCCTCACACCCGTCGAGATCAGACACATCACGCCGCCCCGCACGAACTTCCGCGGCTACCGCATCGCACCCACCGACAAGCTGCTCGAGGATATCGCCGCGAGCTTCGAGGACGTCTGGCGCGAGCGCGCCGACCTCGCCGACAAGGTCGAGCAGCTCGAAGCCGATCTCATCCGCTTCCGAGAGCTCGAGACGCTCCTGCGGACGACTCTCGTCTCCGCCGAGCAGGCATCCGCCCAGATGAGAGACCAGGCGCGACAGGAGGCCGAGCTGATCCTCGGCAAGGCTCACGCCGAGGCCCGCGAGATCCAGCGGCGCGCGTATTCCGACAACGAGCGGCTCACCCACGAGTCGCGCCGGGTCCGCGCGCAGCTCGTCGAAGCGCTCTCTGCATTCGACGATCCGAAGCCTGAGGACGCGGCCCAGGAGGTCGAGCCCGAGGCAACGCAGGAATCAGATTCGGGCGAAGAACGCAGCTGGTACGGCGTCCCGGACGCGGACGCAGCCTGAGACACCGGCCGCGAGCGCGGCCGGACGTAGACTGAGCGCATGACTGCGGAGACGACGCGGCTACGCGTGCGCGTCAGCCCGGGGGCGGGCAGAACGGCGCTGGTGGGGCGGCACGGCGACGCGTGGAAAGTGCGGGTCACCGAGGCCCCCGAGCGCGGGCGTGCAAACGAGGCGGTCCTCCGCCTCCTCGCCGAGACGCTCGCCCTCCCTCGCACCGCCCTTACGCTCGTTTCGGGTCACGGCGGCCGGGAGAAAATCGTGGAGCTGACAGGGGTCGGTCCGGCGCTCATCGAGCGACGCCTCGCTTCGGCGACCCAAGCTGTTCGGCCCGGCGCCGGGGGCGTGGCCGGCGGCGCTTCCAGCCAACAGCCAGACCGGGGAAGAAAGGAGAGGCGGTGACGAGCATCGACACGGAGCGGTTCCGCGACGCGCTCCTCGACGAGCGGCGACGAGTCGAGCACGCGCTGGCCACGCTCCGCGACGAGCATCGCGGCTCGCTCGACGACGAGGTCGAGGAGATCGGCGCGAGCGACAACCACCTCGCCGAGACCGCCACGGCGACCCTCGGCCGCGAGATCGACTACACGCTGGGCGAGAACTCGGGCCAGGTGCTCGCGGCCATCGATGCAGCGCTGAAGCGCATTGACGAGGGCACATACGGCACGTGCGTCAGCTGCGCAGAGCAGATCCGATACGAACGGCTCGAGGCGACCCCGTGGGCGTCGCTCTGCATCGACTGCAAGCGGAAAGCCGAAGGAGGGTGAACGAGCCCCTGCAGCAATTGGAGGTGCGAGTCGGCTCGGCCACGGACGCGTTGACGCCGCTCTCCCGCGCCACCCGGTCGTTCGCCGCCACGCCGGTGCAGTGGCTGTCGCTCGGGGCGATCGTGCTCGCCGCCCTCGTCGCCGACCAGGTGACGAAACACATCGTCGCCAGCAACCTCTCACTCGGGGAAGGGCTCCACGTCGTCGGTCCGTTCTCGATCCGGCACGTCCAGAACTCCGGCATTGCGTTCGGTCTCTTCTCGAACGCGACAGCCGGCGTGATCGTCGTGACGGCGATCGCAGTCGCCTGGATGCTCGTCTACTTCGCCCGCTCCGGCGGCCGGCATCCCGTGCTGCCCGTCGCCCTGGGTCTCGTGATCGGCGGCAGCGTCTCGAATCTCGCCGACCGCGTCCGGCTCGGCTTCGTCACCGACTTCCTCGACTTCCGCTACTGGCCGGCGTTCAACCTCGCGGACAGCTTCATCGTGATCGGAGTCGGGATCCTGCTCGCGGCGCTGCTCCTCGCCGAGCGAGAGCCACACTCGCCAAAGCACTGAACCGGCTCGTCGTCCCGCCCGAGACTGCTGGGGAGCGGCTCGACCGCTACCTCGCGGGGTTGCCCGATGTAGGCTCGCGAGCCGCGGCTGCGCGGCTGCTCGAGGCAGGCGCCGTCCTCGTGGACGGACAGGCACGTGGCAAGAGCCACAAGCTCGCGGGTGGGGAGGAGATCGCGATCGAACCTCCGGAGCCGGCCGCCGCGGCTCCCGACGTTCCGCCGCCCGAGCTCACGGTGGCCTACGCGGACGAGCACCTCATCGTCGTCGACAAGGCGGCAGGCGTCGTCGTCCATCCTGCGCCCGGACACGCGGGCGGCACGCTCGCTCACGCTCTCGCCGCTGCAGGAGCCGAGGGTGGGGAGGAGGATCGGCCGGGCATCGTCCACCGCCTCGACCGGGACACGTCCGGGCTGCTCGTCGTCGCGCGGTCGCACCAAACCTATGAGCGGTTGCAGCGGCTCGTCCGGCGCCGAGCGCTGACGCGTGAATACCTCGGGCTCGTCGTGGGGAAGCCTCGTTCGCGCCGCGGGACGATCGACGCCCCGATCGGCCGCGACCGGCACGACCGGCTCCGGCACTCGCTCGACACCGCCAAGCCGCGCGCCGCCGTGACGCACTTCGAGCTCGACGAGCTCCTGCCGCAGCGCGCACTCTTGCGCGTCCGCCTCGAGACCGGCCGTACGCACCAGATCCGCGTGCATCTCGCCGCGATCGACCTCCCCGTCTCCGGTGATCCGCTCTACGGCGTCCCGCGCGATTTGGGGCTCGAGCGGCAGTTTCTCCACGCGACGCGACTCGCCTTCGACCATCCCGTCACTGGCGTGCCGGTCGACGTAACCTCGCCGCTCCCGCCCGACCTCGCCGCAGCGCTCGAAACGGCGCGCGGCAGCTAACCTTCCGGCGTCCCTGTACCTACTCCCCGGCGGCCCAGCCGTGGCGCGCGTGCCTCTCGTTGCGGGAGGTGCGCCTCGACTCCCGCCGGCGCTCGACACAAACGAAAACCCGGAAGGAGCTTCCTCATGGCAGTTGCGACTGGCGCGGTTTCGATGCGCGAGCTGCTGGAGGCCGGAGTCCACTTCGGCCACCAGACGCGGCGCTGGAATCCGAAGATGCGCCGCTTCATCTTCGCCGAGCGCGGCGGCATCTACATCATCGACCTCACGCAGACGTCGGAGCGTCTCGACGAGGCCCAGCAGTTTCTCCGTAACGTCGCCGAGCGCGGCGGCACGGTCCTCTTCGTCGGCACCAAGAAGCAGGCACAGGACGCTGTCGAGCAGGAGGCGAAGCGCGTCGACATGCCGTACGTCAACCACCGCTGGCTCGGCGGTCTGCTGACGAACTGGCGCACGATGGCCGACCGCATCGACCGCCTGCACGAGATGCGCCGCCTGCGTGACGAAGGCCAGATGGAGCTTCTCCCCGCGAAGGAGCGGATCGCGATGGCGGGTGAGCTCGAAAAGCTCGAGGCCAACCTCGGCGGTGTCGCAGACCTGCGCCGCCAGCCCGACGCGGTCGTGATCGTGGACCTGAAGAAGGAGGCGCTCGCCGTGCGCGAAGCTCGCCGGCTCGGCATCCCGGTCGTCGCGCTCGTCGACACGAACTGCGACCCCGACGAGGCCGACTACGTGATCCCCGGCAACGACGACGCGATTCGCTCGTGCAACCTCGTCGTCCACGCACTCGCCGAGGCGATCTCGAACGGCAAGCAGAAGGTCTCGGCGCAGGAGCTGCAGCAGCAGCCAGAGGAAGCTCCGGCACCGGTCGAGGAGAGCGTTCCGGAGGCTGAAAGCGTCGCCGGCATAGCCGTCGACACCCAGCTGGAACAGGGGGGCGACGTCGAGCAGGTCGAGCCGGGCGCCGCGGTCGAGCCCGTGACCGAGGGCGAGAGCGTCCCGGTCCCGACCGGAGAGGATCCGGCGAAGGAAGGCGCAGAGGTCACTAAAGCGTCCGAAGCGGCGCTCGGCGATCCGACGCGCGGCGAGCGGGTGACCGAGTGATGGCAGCGGAGATCTCGGCTCAGCTCGTCCGCGAGCTTCGTGAGCAAACCGGCGCGGGAATGATGGACTGCAAGCGTGCGCTACAGGACACGAACGGCGACATGGAGGCGGCGGTCGTCCTCCTCCGCGAGAAGGGCATGGCGAACGCGGCG
>Ga0209577_10006954_pt1 | contig 10435 bp, 14 predicted proteins | sample GraSoiAngelo_109_FD_185874 | JGI IMG/M metagenome (GOLD analysis project Ga0209577, IMG submission 185874) | Grasslands soil microbial communities from the Angelo Coastal Reserve, California, USA - 14_0903_12_20cm (SPAdes) (version 2) | ecosystem: Environmental > Terrestrial > Soil > Grasslands...
GACCGTCGCTCCGCGCTTCCCGGGTGCGCGCGACGCCGCGCCCCGCGTCATCCGCGTGCCGTCGGTGCCGGCGGCGACCTATCCGGAGTTCGCGCTCGCCGTGCCGTGGTCGCCGCGGGTCGGCCGCCGCGTGCGCGCGCTCGACCTGGACGTCTTCCACGCCCATCATCCGTTCCTGCTGGGCCCGGCCGCCCGCCGCGCCGCCCGTCGGCTCGGCCGTCCGCTCGTGTTCACCTATCACACGCGCTACGAGAAGTACGCGCACTACGTGCCGTTGACGCGCACGCTGGTGGAGGCCGCCGCGCTGGGGCTCAGCACGCGCTTCGCGGCCGGCGCCGATGCCGTCATCGCGCCCTCGGCGCTGATCCGCGAGCAGCTGCGCGCGCGCGGCGTGACGACGCCGGTCAGCGTGGTGCCGACGGGGGTCGATCTGGCCCGCTTCCGTCCCGGCGACCGGGTCACCGCGCGCCGCGCCCTCGGGCTGCCGATCGCCGACCCGCTGCTGCTCTACGTGGGCCGCCTCGATCGCGAGAAGAGCGTCGACCGCGTGCTGCTCGCCTTCGACCGCGTGGCCGGCACGCTGGCCGACGCGCGCCTGTGGCTGGTCGGGCAGGGCAAGGAGAGCGAGGCGCTGCGCGCGCTCGCGCGGCAGCTCGGAGCGGGCGAGCGGATCCACTTCGCCGGCGTCCGCGAGCACGCCGGCCTGGCCGCGTGGTATCAGGCCGCCGACCTCTTCCTGTTCGCCTCCGAGACCGAGACGCAGGGGCTGGTGCTGGCCGAGGCGGCCGCGTGCGGGCTGCCGGCCGTGGCGGTGATCGCGCCGGGCTGCGACGAAGTCGTCCGCGACGGCGAGACCGGTATCCTGACCAAGAACGATCCAGCCGGCCTGGCCGAGGCCGCCATCGGCCTGCTGCTCGACGGCGAGCGGCGCGCGGCCATGCGCCTGCGGGCGCGCCAGGTCGCCGAGCGCGAGTTCGACGTCGAGCTGCAGATCGATCGGACGCTGCAGCTCTACGCCGAGGCGCAGGCGCGCGTGGCCGAGCGGCCTGGCCGCCGGGGATGACTCCGCGGGCCATCCGCGTGCTCTTCCAGAAGGACTGGGCGGCCTCCGAGCGCCGCGGGTTGCTGGCGCCCGATCCGCGCGTGCGCACGCTCTGCCGGGTCCTGGTGTCGTACCCCGAGGTGCGCCACATCGTGCCCGACCGGATCAGCCTGGACGGCACGACGGACGCGCGCACGCTCGACACCGTCGCCCGCTTCCTCGAGCGCCAGCAGTGGCTCGTGAAATCGGTGGTCATCGAATGACGACGCGCGAGGGGTTCGCGCGTCTCGAGCAGGACGAGGCCGCGCGCCGCCGGGCCCTGCACGCCCGTACGATGCTGCTCATCCAGCGCGAGGCGATCGGCCGGCGCCATCACCGCGACGTCGGCCGCCACTTTCCCGAGCCGCCGCGCCGGCGGTGAGCCGGCCGGCGTGATCTGGAACCCCCCGGCCGAGACGCTGCCGGCGTCCGCCCGCGCCGCCTTGCAGCTCGAGCGGCTGCGCGCGACCGTGGCGTGGGCGGTGGCGTGCGTGCCGTTTCACCGCGCCCGGCTCGGCGCCGCCCGCCTGGCGGGGCTCGCGGACCTCGCCGCCCTGCCGTGCATGCGCAAGAGCGATCTGCGCGAGCACTATCCCTTCGGGCTCTGCGCGGTGCCGCCGGCCGAGCTGGCGCGCGTGCACGCCTCGTCCGGCACCAAGGGCAAGCCGACCGTCGTCGGCTACACGGCGGCCGATCTCGACGTCTGGCGCGAGGTCATGGCGCGCGCCATGACCGCGGCGGGCGCGCGCACCGGCGACATGCTGCACGTGGCCTTCGGTTACGGCCTCTTCACCGGCGGCCTCGGCTTTCACGACGGTGCCGAGCGGATCGGCATGACGGTGGTGCCGGTGTCCTCCGGCAACACCGCGCGCCACCATCTGCTGCTGCAAGACTTCCGGCCGGCCGCCCTCTGCGGCACGCCCTCCTTCGTGCTGCACATCGCCGAGAGCCTGCGCGAGCAGGGCGGCGATCCGCGCGCGCTCGGCGTGCGCTACGGCATGTTCGGCGCCGAGCCGTGGACGGAGGGGCTGCGCGCCGCGATCGAGCGCGCCTTCGGGTGCACGGCCTGGGACATCTACGGGCTCAGCGAGATCGTCGGCCCCGGGGTGGCGGGGGAGTGCGAGGCGCGGGCCGGGCTCCACGTGGCCGACGACCACTTCCTGCCGGAGGTGATCGATCCGGCCACCGGCGCGCCGCTGCCGCCCGGCCAGGAAGGCGAGCTGGTGCTGACGACCCTGACCAAGCGCGCGCAGCCGATGGTGCGCTATCGCACTGGCGACATCACCGCGCTCACGACCGAGCCCTGCGCCTGCGGCCGCACCTCCGCGCGCATCGCCCGCCTGAAGGGCCGCAGCGACGACATGCTCGTCATCAAGGGCGTCAACCTCTATCCCTCGGAGGTCGAGGCGACCCTGCTCGGCGTCGCCGAGCTCGAGCCGCACTATCTGCTGGTCGTCGACCGCACGGCGACGCTGGCGCGCCTGGAGGTGCAGGTGGAGCCGGCCCCGGCCTTGCTGGCGCGCTGCGGCGGCTTCGTGCGCGACCATCCCGTGCTGGCCGAGCTCCGCCAGCGCGTCGCCGAACGCCTGCGCTCGGCCACCGGTCTGAGCGTGGAGCTCACGCTCGTCGCGCCCCGCAGCATCCCCCGGTCCGAAGGCAAAGCCGTCCGTGTGATCGACCGGCGGTGAGGCGCCGCGGGTTACTGCTCAGCCTCGAGCGCCTCGGCCCTACCTCGCACGCTGCTGGCGGTTCTGAGCGGGAGGATGGTGCTCGTCGTGATCGCGTCGCGCTGGCCGCTGCCCGGCTCACGCGGCTGAGCCACGTATATCGTTGCCGGACGAGTTGACATAATCCTCCTTATAAGAAGCCCCGCGCCAGGTCTGAATTCAGTGTGATCTGCTTAGAAGTCGCCCGCGAGGCCTAGGGGTGCCGCCGCCGGCCGTCCAGGCCGCCTCATCTCTTTGACCGTAGGCTGACGTACTCATAGAGATGGAAGTCCATTTATTCAGACAGGATATGCCTAGCCCCCTCGAAATTTACTTGAGGGTGGACTCAGCGGGCGGCGGTGCCGAGCGTGGCCAGGCGCATGCGGACCTCGTCGGCACGGCGCGCGGTCGGCAGATCCTTCAAGAGGCGCTGGTAGGCGGCGACCGCCTCCGGCTTGCGGCCGGCCAGTTCGAGGGCGCGCGCCTGGTCCATGAGCGCATCCTCGTAGAGGAAGCTGCGCGGGTCGAGGTCCTTCACCAGGGCGCCGTAGGCGTCGGCCGCGCGCGCGAAGTCGCGCTCGGCCTCCCAGGCCCGGCCGAGGCCACTGCGAGCCAGTGCGCGGACGAGGCCGCCGGCGCCGCGCTGCAGGGCGAGCTCGTAGGCGCTGCGGGCCGCCGCGTACTGCTGCAGCGCGAAGCGCAGATTGCCGAGCTCGTAGGCGGCCTGCGGCACGAGGCGCGCCGAGGGATAGCGCGCCAGGAGCTGCTCGAGGTCGCGCGTCGCCGCGGCCTTGCTCGCGGCCGGCGCATCGGCGGCCTCCGCGGCCTGCACGCGCGTCATGACGGCGGCGTAGGCGCCTTGCACCCGGCGCTGCTGGGCGTCGGACCAGGCCCAGGCGCCGAGAGCGAGCAGGACCAGCACGACGATGCCGACGCCGGCGACGACGAGCGCGCGCGCCGACGGCCGCGACGGTCGCCACATCAGGAGCGGACCCGTGATCGCGTCGGCACCTCGTCTCCCTCGAGCCCGGTCGGGATCAGCCGGAATCGTCATCGCAGGCGCAGGCCACGACGGTATTGCCGCCCGCAGCGGCGGCAGCGTCGCCAGCCGACGTAGACCCGCCGCGCCAGCGCGCCGCAGTGCGGACAGAACTGGTAGAACTGCCACCACCCCCAGAGCGCCAGGGCGAAGACCACGGCCCCGCCGAGCACGATCGGCGAGACCGGCAGGCTCTCTACCACGGCCCCATGCTAGCCCTGAACGTCCTTACACGGAAGTTCCCAAAATTTTCGCGCCTCGCGATGCCCAGACGGCCGCACGGCGTGGCAACGTTCTGGCGTGACGCGGACTTCACGCGGGCACGCCCATGGGCATTCGCTTTGCACACTTTGCGCGCCGCAGTTCCACAAGGAGGAAGCTGGATGCAGCAGACGAGGGGCCAGCAGTTCACCGTCGCGGTCCGCCTGATGTCCGAGCCGTGTCTCTGGCGCTGGGAGATTCGGGATCCCACGCGAGGCGAGGTTGTCGCGAACAGCTGGACGAGCGAGTGGATGGCCTACGAGTCCCCGGACGAAGCCTTCCGCGAGGGCCAGGCCCGGCTGACCTCCATCAGTCGGCGCTGAAGCCTCGACGCCCGGGGGGCCGGCCGGCCCTCCGGGCGTCTGGGCCGCGAATCCGCTACGACTTCACCCCCAGGCTCGCCAGCGCGTCCTTCGCCTTCTGCTCGGACTCGGCGTGCTTGCCCGCCGCGTGCAGCGCTTGCGCGTCGGCCGCCGCCTGCTTGGCGTTGGCGGCCGTCGCGTCGAAGCGCTGGGCGGTCGCATCGTTGATCTGCTTGACGAGCTTCGGGCACTGGAAGGCGTCCGCGGAACTCGACAGCACCAGTGCGGTGAGGGCGACCAGAGCGATCAGGGCCAGACGATACATGGCAACCTCCCTGTTCGATGGTGTGTGTGCTGCGGGGCGGCCGGAGTATACCGCGTTCCCTCGCCGTGGTGGACGGTGCTCAGGCCACCGTAACGAAGACCGCGCCCTGCTCCACGCTGACCGGGTAGCAGGAGACCCGCACGGCCGGGTTGTTGGCGTTGGCGCCCGTCGTGACGTCCCAGCGCCAGCCATGCCAGGGACAGATGACGATCGGGCCCTCGGTGTCACCCTCGCCGAGCGGCCCGCCGCGATGCGGACACGTGTTGTCGATCGCGTAGAACGTCCCCCCGACGTTGAAGACGGCCAGCGTCCGGCCGGCGACGTCGACCACGCGCCCCTGCCCGTCGGGGAGGTCCGCGACCTCGGCGACCTTCGTCTTGCCTGCGGCCCCTGTGCTCATGCGCCCTCCCTGCACCGGCCGGGCCGGCGCCGTGGGATTTGCAATATCGGCCCGGCGGGCGGCTGTCAAGGCGGGCCCGGCGGCACGCGATGTGCCTCTAGTCTGCCGGAGATCACTGCGGAGGAGCCCATGCCCCAGGGTTCGACCACGCTGCACGAGTCCGAGGAGCGCCTGAGCGCCGCCACGCGCGACATGCACCGCGCGCTGGTGAGCCTCATGGAAGAGCTGGAGGCCGTCGACTGGTACCAGCAGCGCATGGAGGCGACCGACGACGCCGAACTGCGCGACATCCTGCGCCACAACCGCGACGAGGAAAAGGAGCACGCCGCAATGGTCCTCGAGTGGATCCGCCGCCACGATCCGACCTTCTCCGGCAAGCTGCGCGAGTTCCTCTTCACCGAGGGGCCGATCGTCGGCCGCGAGCAGGCGCTCGAGCAGGCCGAGCACGGCGCCGGTGGCAACGGCAAGGAGCGCACCAGCGTCAGTCTCGGCTCGCTGCGGGGAGGCCGGTGATGGATTACCTGCGCCGCCACACCGCGCCCCTGTCCGATCGTGTCTGGAAAGCGCTCGACGGGGCCGTCGTGCAGGCCGCCCGCCACGTGCTGGCTGCGCGCCGCATCGCGACGTTCGACGGCCCGCGGGGCTGGGAGCACGTGGCCACCCGGCTCGGCAGCATGACGCCCTGCCGCAGCGCCGAGGGCCAGGCCACCGTGTGCGTTCCCGACGTCGTCCTGCTGCCGGAGATTCGCGTGGACTTCAGCCTGCCGTGGGCGACGGTGGAGAACTTCGAGCGCGGCGCGCCGGTCCTCGACACCGCCACGGCCGAAACGGCGGCGCGCGAGCTGGCGCTGGCCGAGGACCGGGTGGCGTTCTACGGCGATCCGACCGGCGCCGGGTTCCTCGGCTCCAAGGAGTCGCCGCGGGTGACGACCGGCGAGTGGACGCGTCACGGTCGAGTCCTCGCCGACCTCGTCAAGGCCGTCGAGACCCTCGATGCCGCCGGCATCCCCGGCCCCTACGAGGCCGTCCTGGCGCCGGCCCGCTACTACGCCTACCTGCAGGCGGTGGACGACACCGGCTACCCGACCGCGCGCCAGCTGCGTGACGTCCTGGGCGCCGTGCACCGCTCGCCGGTCGTGCGCGAGGCCGGCGCCGTCTTCTCGACGCGCGGCGGGGACTTCGTGATCACGGTCGGCGGCGACCTGGCGACGGGCTATCGCCTGCACGACCGCGACGCCGTCCATCTCTTCTGCGTGGAAACGCTGGCGCCCCAGACCGTGACGCCAGAGGCGGTCTGCGTCCTGGAGCCCTGAGGCCGACGCCCGGCCGGCCCATCGGGGTCCCGCGGGGGGTCGCCTGTCGCGCCCTTGCCAGGGTGCCCGCCCGTGATACGCTGGGCGGGTCCTATGCTGTACTGGTTTTCCTCGCGTCTGACCCGCCGTGGCGGCCTGGTGCTGCTGTTGGCCTCGAGCCTGCTGGCCGCGCCCACCGCCGATGCCCCGGCGGAGGCTCGCGTCCGCGAGTTGCCGCTTCCGTCGCATCACCTGGCCCACGGCTTCCGTAACCTCGACCCGTCCTACGACTACACGCTCCTGGGACGGACGTGGAGCCTGCTGCGACGCTCGGTCCACCGCGAGGCGCCGCGCGGCGCCCCGCCCGCGCCGGTCGCCAACGACGGCGTCGCGCTGCGGGCCAACGGCACCCACCCGACGGTGACGTGGATCGGGCACGCGACGCTGCTGGTGCAGCTCGATGGCCTGAACATCCTGACCGATCCCAACTGGAGTGACCATGCCGGGCCGTTGCCCTTCGGCACGCGCCGCCTGGTGCCGCCGGGGGTGCGCTTCAAGGATCTGCCACACATCGACGCGGTCATCATCTCCCACGACCACTACGACCACCTCGACCTGCCGACCGTGGAGCGGCTGGCCCGCGAGCATCATCCGACGTTCTTCGTGCCCCTCGGCCTGCGCGACTGGCTCGCCGAGCGTGGCATCCACGACGTCGTGGAGCTCGACTGGTGGGACAGCCAGACGTTCCGCGGCCTGAGGTTCACGGCGACGCCGGCCCAGCACGGCTCGGGCCGCGGCCTCCTGGATCAAAATCTACGCTTGTGGTGCTCGTGGGTCATCGCGGATGCCCGGGGCAAGCGCTTGTTCTTCGCCGGCGACACCGGCTACACGCCGCGGCTGACCGAGATCGGGCGGCGCCTCGGGCCCTTCGACGTCGCCGCGATCCCGATCGGCGGCTACAGCGCGTTCGCCGGCCAGCATCCGAACCACGTCAACCCCGAAGAGGCGATGCAGCTCTTCGACGATCTCGGCGGCCGGATCTTCGTGCCCATGCACTGGGGCACGTTCGCGCTCAACCGCGAGCCGTTCCGCGAGCCGCCCGACCGTCTGCTGGCCGAGGCGCTCCGCCGCGGCGAGGAAGAGCGCATCGCCCTGCTCAGCCAGGGGCAGTCGATTTCCTGGTAAGCGCGTCGCGGCGACTCAGTCGACCGCGAGCTTGCCGTTCCAGCCCCAGTTCGTCTTCTCCACGTCCTGAAACACGATGTGCACCTGATCGGGACTGGTCTTTCCGATCTTGACCACGGCCTCGGTGATCGCCCGCGTCAGCTCGCGCTTCTGCTCCGTCGTGCGCCCTGCGAACCACTGGATCGTGATATTCGGCATGATCGCCTCCCTCGCCCGCCGAGGATAGCATCGCCCGGTCGCAGTCGCCTTGACCGGGCCCCGGTGGCCGCCTACTCTGGGGCCGGCGATGGTGAGACTCTACGAGTCGGACACGAACCGGCTGTGCGGCACCCTCAGCGACCGCCAGTTCGACGCGCTGGTCGAGGCGCTCGAGGAAGAAGAGCTCGAAGAGAGCGACTGCGCCATCGACCGCGAGACCGTCGAGACGCTGGAGGAGCAAGGCCTCGACGCCGACGTCCTCGAGGTGCTGCGCCTGGCGCTCGGCGACCGGCCCGCGGCGCTGATTCGCTGCGAGCGCGGCTGACTCAGAGCCCCCGCTCGATCAGATCCCACAGCCGGCCGGCCCGCTCCAGCATCGCCGGCACGTCCTCGGCCAGCGCGTGGCGCGCGGCCACCAGCGCCTCGGCGGCCGCCCGCACCGCGTCCAGGTACGCCGCGCGCGAGGTGTAGCGCTCGGCGATCGCTGGCCGCGGATCGCCGGCGCGCTCGCGCTCCGCGGCCGTGCGCGCGAACGGCAGCGTCGAGCCCATCATCTGCATGAGATCGCCCGGCGCGCCCTGCTCGGGATGCCGCGGGTTCCACCCCGTAAATGTCGCCAGGGGCGCCGCCAGCTCGACCGGCCGCACGCCCGCCACCTCGTTGCCGTCGGCGTCCACGGCCGATACGTAGCTCGCGAACCGGGCGCCGACCTTCGGCGGCAGCTCGCCGGCGACGCCGCGCGCGAGCTCGGGCCCGAAGTCCAGGCGCGCCGGGCGCGCGAGCCGCTCGGGAACGCGCACGCCGGGGATCGCCTGAAAGAGCTTGGCCGTCTCTTCGCCGCGGACCGCGGTGCCGTCGGCCAGCCGCGGCACCGCGCTCGGCGGCGGCTCGACGCCCTCGCTCACCCAGCGATCGAGGTTGACGAGCGCGGCGCGCAGCAACGGGGCATAGTCGACGACGTTGAAGCGATGCCGACCGCGGCCGCCCGTGTTGGGATCGGTCTCGGGCGGCGGCAGCGCGCCCGGCGTGTGCTGGCTGCCCGCGAAGTGATAGACGCGCGCGCCCGCCGGCGGGGCGACGTCGCGACGGCCCTCGACGTCGGTGTGCACCAGCGAGCCGTCGCCCCGCCAGTACTCGGCCGAGGTGTTGATCGTCATGATCTTCGGCGCCGGCCCGCGCGCCGCGAGGCGGGCCAGCAGCCCGTCGCGCTGGCCGGTCACCGGATCGGTGTCGACGGCATCCGTGAAGGGAAAGAGGCTGCCGACGGACGCCTGCGCGTTGAGCGACGGCTGGCCGAAGCGCAGGTTGAACTCGCCGCGGCGCGCGCCGGCCACGTGCGGCACCACCGCGTCGAAGACCAGCCGGCCGTCCTCGGCCTCGTCGAGGCCCAGGTAGAGCAGGTGACGCAGGAACCGGCCGCTCTGGGAGACGCCGAAGACGTACACGCGGTCGAGGTCGCCGGCGCACGGGTTGCCGGCGGCGGCCGGAGCCCACCGCAGGAACGCCGCCGTGTCCCGCACCGCCAGCAATCCCAGGCCCACGAGGGGTGGATCGCTCGCGCGATAGATCACCTCGTAGATGCGCCCGGGAAGGAAGCCGCCGTCGAGCCGGATGTGCGAGGCGTCCGGAAAGCGCCAGGCCGCGCGCGGGATGGCCGTGGCCGGCGCGCCGCCGTGCTCGCGCATGCTCAGATGCGCGGCGGGATCGTCGAGGTCGGCGGCGGGGTTCGGGATGTGATAGCGGTCGGCGAGCGGCAGCACGTCGATCGGCGCGTTCGGCCGGAACGCGCAGCGCACGAGCCCGCTGACGCCGGCGGCCCGCGGCACGTCGAGGGCCATCAGCCCGTCCTGGCGTGGCACGTCGTGCTGCCAGCCGATCCACGCCACCACGAAGCCGTGGCGCATGAGGAAGCCGTTGCCGAAGTCCTCGGCCGTCGTCGGGTCCGGCACGCGCACCGCGCTGTTGAACATACCGAGGGCCACCTTGCGGCCGCGGTTGGCCACGTCGAGCAGCAGGCGGCGATTGCCGCGCGCCGGATCGGCCGGGCGCAGCAGATAGAAGTCGCCCTGGAACTCGACGCGGCCATCGGCGCCCCGCGGCGCGCGGTCGAGGTCGGTGATGGCCGCGTGCCGGCGATGCGTGGGATCGACGGCGAAGCGCAGCGTGCCGGCGATTTTTTCGTACGCGCCGGCGGCGCCGAAGGGCCGGCCGTCGAGCACGAGCGAGCGCGTGTGGATGGTGAGCGCGGTGGCCGCCATCGAGGCTCCTCCTTGGCCGGTGGTGGGATTCTACCCGGCCGGTCCGAGCCGTGGCAAGATCAGCCGGTGGGCTTCGGGCATCGCGCGTATCCGGAAGCGGTCGAGACGTTCGCCTGGTCGTCGCTGTGGCGCCTCGTCGACGGCGATCGCGCGCGCCTCAACCTCGCCCACGAGTGCGTGGACCGCTGGGCCGGACCCGCCGTCGCGCTGCGGCTGCAATTCGCCGACGGCCGCCGCGAGGAGTGGACCTTCGCCGACCTCGCCGCATGGTCGGCCCGCTTCGCCAATTTCCTCGAGCGCGCCGGCCTCGAGCGCGGCGCCCGGGTCGGCCTGCTGCTCGAGCCCTCCCTGCCCTTCTACGGCGCGCTCTTCGGCACGCTCAAGCGCG
>Ga0209577_10006955_pt1 | contig 10435 bp, 11 predicted proteins | sample GraSoiAngelo_109_FD_185874 | JGI IMG/M metagenome (GOLD analysis project Ga0209577, IMG submission 185874) | Grasslands soil microbial communities from the Angelo Coastal Reserve, California, USA - 14_0903_12_20cm (SPAdes) (version 2) | ecosystem: Environmental > Terrestrial > Soil > Grasslands...
CCCGCGCCGTCGCGCCCCGCCGCCTTCGCACGCATCTGCGCGCCCCCCGCCTCGACAGGCGGCTCGGCCACCCCCGCTCCCCTCGACTCTCTGCTCATATGGACTCATCCTAGTGAACCTCTCCGATAACGGTCAAGCCGAACGCCAGCCGCAAACGAAGGGATTCCCCGACGACCGTCCCGCCGGAACACACATCACCCTGCGCCCTTTGCGAATACCTTGGCGCCCTCTGCGGTATTACGACCCTCTTAACCGCGAAGGTCACAAACTACACGCGAAGGGCGCGGAGATTTCTCTCGCCCTGGCGGTGAGGTGAATTATGTTGTTTCACGCACGAAACACTGTTCCATCTTCGCACGTTTCGTGCTACAATGTTTCGCATGAAAGCGACGGAGAAAAAACGGGGCAGCAGGGTTTCCGAGTTCACGCCCGCCGAGCAGCGTTCGGCGCGCGCCGAGCGGGTCAGGGTCTTCGAGGCGGAGCCTTACGGCTGGATCGCGCAGTCCGAGTCGGGCGTCGAGCGCGGCTACCACCTCTGCCGCGACCCCGACACGCGCGCGCTCGCCTGCACCTGCGCGGACTTCATCTTCCGTGGGAACGCCGAGCCGGGCTACGAGTGCAAGCACGTCGCGGCAGTGCTGAAGTTCGTCGGGCGGCAGTACCTGAAGTTCGAGTACGACCCGCGACGCCGAATGGCGCGCGTGGCTTAAAGAGGAATTTAAAGAGGAGCGATGAGTAAGACTTTTAAGTGCGAAGCCTGCCGCCGCGCGTCCGAGACGCTGCACCTGCGCGACTCGGACGGCAAGTGGGTCTGCGCCCACTGTATCCCGGCTGCCGAGCTGGACGCGTGCGAGGGACTGCGCGAGCGGCTGGGGCTGAAACCAGCCGCGCGAGCGCCGCGCCGCAAAGCGGCTTAGTGGACGATGCGGCGGACGCTCACGCGCTGCCAGAGGACTTCCTCGTCCGGGTAGGCGATGCCGTTCTCGGAGCGCAGGGCCGCAGCCGTCTCGACGATCAGCTTCAAGTCCTGGAAGACGCTGTGGCAGTCCAAGCACGCCGACAGGTGCGTCCTGATGAAGATGCTTTCGTCTTCGCCGAGCGAGCCGGCGCTGTATTCGCTGAGCAGTTCGATACTTCTGGCACAGTCCATGGGGCCGTTCCTTTGAGGTGGCAAATTTTTGGCCTTCCGCAGAACCCGGAAGGTCAGTTAGATGCTGCTTCCTGCCGGATTAATTGCCTCAGCTTCAGGCGGGCTTTGTGCAACTGCGATTTCGACGTGCCCTCGGCGATGCCGAGCATGTCGGCTATCTCGTAGTGCTCGTACCCTTCGATGTCGTGCAGGACGAAGACGGTGCGGTAGCCGGGGGGCAACTGTTGGAGCGCCCTCTCCAGCGAGATGCGGTCAATGACGGGCATCGTGGCGGGATTCCCCGTCCCCTTGACTATCTGAATCGGCGTCTCGCCCTCGTCCGTGAGCAGTTCCGACCGCGTGCTCTTCTTCCTGAAGTGCATCAAGACCTGGTTGACGGTCATGCGGTGCAGCCAAGTCGTGAACTGCGACTCGCCGCGGAACATCCCTATCTTGTTGAAGAGTTGAAGGAAAACATCCTGCGTCATGTCCTCGGCCTCGGTGGGGTTTCCCATCATGCGGAGCGAGAGGGCATAGACACGCCTGTAGTGGCGGCGGTACAGCTCCTCGAAAGCACTCCCGTCGCCGGCGGCGGCCTTCTTCGCTAAATCAAAGTCCGACTCCTGCGGTTTTTCTACCTCGGCTACAGTCACGTTTTATTATTCCTTCTCTATTTTTCTCTGATTATCCACCAATTTCTCGCAAATGGGAAACAGCCGCGCGACGGCAGTGTTGAAATCCTTTAATCCCGGCGGTGAAATGCTAAAGTTCAGAGGCGGGGCTTTTAAATGGCTGGTGTTTGAGACCGGACGGGGAGTCGCGCTTACTGCAAGCTATCCGTGAAAGCCTTGAGCAGGCGCGCGCGCGACGGGTGGCGGAGCTTGCGCAGAGCCTTCGCCTCGATCTGGCGGATGCGCTCGCGCGTCACGTCGAAGTTCTTGCCGACCTCTTCGAGCGTGTGCTCCTCGCCGTGGGGGCCGAGGCCGTAACGGAGCTTGATGACGACCTCCTCGCGCGGGCTGAGCGTGGCGAGCACAGCGTCCGTCACCTGCCGCAGATTCGTCGTCACGACCGAGTCGGCGGGGCTGACGCGCGACTTGTCCTCGATGAAGTCGCCGAGGTGCGAGTCCTCCTCCTCGCCGATAGGCGTTTCCAGAGAGATCGGCTGCTGCGCCAGCTTGAAGACGGCGCGCACCTTCGAGACGGGCATGTCAACCTTGACGGCGATCTCCTCAGTCGTCGGCTCGCGCCCCAGCTCCTGGACGAGCGCGCGGCTGGTGCGGATGAGCTTGTTGATGGTCTCGATCATGTGCACCGGGATGCGGATCGTCCGAGCCTGGTCGGCAATTGCGCGTGTCACAGCCTGACGAATCCACCAGGTTGCATACGTCGAGAATTTATAACCGCGCCGCCACTCGAACTTGTCCACGGCCTTCATCAGCCCGATGTTCCCTTCCTGGATGAGGTCGAGGAATTGCAGGCCGCGGTTCGTATACTTCTTGGCGATGGAGACCACGAGCCGGAGGTTCGCTTCCGTCAGCTCGCGCTTGGCTTCTTGCGTCTCGTGCTCGCCCGCGACAATCGTCTGGTAGGTGCGCTTGATCTCGACGGGCGAGACGCTGTGCTCCTCCTCGATCTTCTTGAGCCGGCGGCGGGCCGCGCTCAACTGCCGCTTGAATTCCCTCTCGGTTTCCGGCTTGATGCGCCTGTTCTCAAGCTTCTCGGTCAGCTTCTTGGTCTCGCGCTCGACGCTGCGCACCTCCTTGTGCGCGGCGGCGATGGCGTCAATCAGGCGCTGGCGCGCGCTCTCCTTCAGGTTTAGATTTTTAATCTCCTGCGAGATTTCCAGGCGCGTGCGCGCCACCTTGCGCTTGAGGCGCAGGAGCTTCTTCGTCTGCTTGCCGCGCATCACCTTCTGCTCGGCGGCGAGCTTGTGCCACTCCCTCAGGCCCTCGCGGAAATGCTTGCGGATATTCTCGACGCCTTCGAGCGTCCACTGGAGATATTCGTCGGCCTTGTCCTCGGCCTCGGACACGTCCGCCTGGTCGGAGAAGTTGACCACGTCGCGGATGCTCAAAGCGCCCGATTCGAGTTCTTCGCCGATGCGTATGAGTTCCTTGACCGCGATGGGCGAGCGCGAGATGGCCTTGTGACTTTTGATCTGGCCGCGCTCGATCCGCTGCGAGATGGAGACCTCCTGCTCGCGCGTCAAGAGCGGCACGGTTCCCATCTGCCGCAGGTAGACGCGCACCGGGTCGGCACTCTTCTCGTCCTCACCCGCCGAGAGGTCGAGTTCGTCAACCTCGTCGAGCGTGCCTTCTTCGTCGGCGTCCGCCGCCAGCGAGGCGACCTCGGAGATCAACTCCTCGTCGGACTCGACGCCGCCGATGTTCGAGGCTTCCAGTTTCTGAAGAACGTCGTCAATATCGCGCTCGGCGACCGCGTCGCTCGCCACGACCTCGCCGTAACCCTCGAAAAACTTTTCCCCGCCCGACTCCAAAAGCTCCAGCCCTTGATTCTTCATCTTCTCTTTCAAATCCTGCCCCCCGTTTTAGACGCCGCCTCGTTGAAGCGTCTCATACGCGGCTGTTAACACTTTTGTTTCCCGCCAAAGACCCCGCCGCCCGCACGAAGCGACTGCCCGGCGCGCCCCGCTCGCAATTAACCTGTTAATACGGGTGAAATTAGATGCAAAACGAAGATTTCCCGTTGTACTCGCACCAGACGCCGGCCCGGAGGCACAGGTAGGCACTTGGCCCGCGGACTCGACTTTGAGATGCGGCAGGTCACACGTCGGTTGGTAGTGCCGTGCGAATAACGGATGCCCCCTTCTAAGCGAAGAAATAGCATAGTTTACTGAAAGATTCCAGCCCGCAACGGCTCATTCGCCGGTCTTTCTTTAATTACCGACACTTTTTCGTCAATCTTCCGACGGAGACATCGGGGGTGAACGCTTCGGAGAAAGAAAACAATGCGGGAAGGGCATGGTTGTGTGGTAAAAGGAGGCTGGCGGAGTTGCCGGAAGGGAGTGAAGGGTTCCGAATCGGACATGCTGCCTTTGGTTCTGCTGTTCATCTTCTGGGCGGTCGTACCCGGCCTAATCACGGGTTGGATGTTCGGGGAGCGCGGGAGGCGTTTCGTCCCCGGACTCCTGCTCGGAATCGTGTCCGGCCCCGTCGGCATTCTGGCCGCGCTGGCCTTCATCTATGTCGCCGAACGAAGGGACGCGCGCGGGCGACCGACTCCGCGCGGGCGGGCCGTCCGAGTGTTCTACGACCTCCCCGTGGTCGGTCGGCTGCACGTCTCGACCGTGTGGGCGCTGGCCGGGGTGGCGACCTTCCTGTGCCTCTGGATGGTCGGAGGCATCGGGTACGAACTCTACAGGGCCGGTCTGAATCCCGCGCCTTCAGAGCGCGCCGCCGACGCGCCGCCGGGTGCGCTCCAAGCCGCGGGACACTCGGCGACGACTACTTCTTCGCAGGCCCGCTCGCCTTCCAACGACTCCAGGCCGACCGCCCCCGCGCAGGAGAATATTCCTATGCAGCCGCGGGCCGCGCTGCTCGGCAACATCTCAGCCCAGCCGGGACAGGCTGCACACGCGGCCACGCGCTCCGAGAACTCCTCGATCCTGGGCAGCCAGCCGACATCGCCTGACACGTCCGGCACCGCCGCGGGGTCTTCACAGCGCGAAGGTAAAACAACTACGCCGCCACCTTCGCCCGCGCCGGGGTCTGCCTCGGCGGCGGCGAACACGAAAGCGCCGGCGCAGTCGCGCGAGGCCGCCGTGTCCGAAGTGACGCGAGAACTCGTCTCGCAGGGTCACAGGGTTCACGCCGCGCTGAGCGGCGACGCACAGACCACGACGCTCTCGCTCTCCGGCGAGTCTTTGACGCGCGAGGCGGGCAACCAGGTGCTCGGCAAAAGGCGTCTGCGCGAGTCTTTGAAGGCCGCCGGGGTGCGCATCGTCGTCATGATCAACGGCCAGGGGAGCTGGACGTACATCCTCTAAAGCCTCACCATCTCTCCTGAAAACTTTCCGCGTCTCGCCCGCCAAAACTCTCCGCGCGGGCAGTGCGAAGATGCTTCCGAATACGCTCACTCCCGATTTGGTTAAAGCCACCAACCATTTCGTCTCCCGGCGAAAGAGCTGAGTCATAGCTCCTTCCCTCCCTCGATCTGAAAAGGCCGGAAATGCGCGGCGGTCGGCGCACGGCCCCTCTCGCGGCGCGGTGGCACGCATCTTGTTTACTTATTCGGCGTCTCGCGAAAGGGACTGGTTGCCGGCGCGATAGCAACGGCGATCACAAAGCTGAGGTTCAGTTGTGAAGGGGAGAGCACAGCCGAACCTCAGCTTTTATTTTGCCCTTTTACGTTTGTGTGTTTCGCGCGGGCGGAGTGATAATGCCGGGCATGAACGACAACTCGCCGGAGAGGACGGAAGTGGGCCGCACCGTCCTGGTCGTGGACGACATGAACGACAACCTCATCCTGATAAGCCTCTCGCTTCAGGACATGGGCTACCGCGTCGTCACCGCGACGAACGGCGCTGACGCGCTGGGCGTGGCGAAGCTGGCGCGCCCCGACCTGATCCTGATGGACATCGCCATGCCGCAGCAGGACGGCCTCGCCGCCACGCGCCGCATACGCGAGGAGGCGGAGTTGCAGAGCGTGCCCGTCATCGCGCTCACGGCCTTCGACACGGACGGCTTCCGCCAGGCCGCCTTCGACGCGGGCTTCAACGGCTACCTGACCAAGCCGATTGATTTCGAGCGCCTGCGCAACCTGATACGGAAGCTCCTCGCCATGGATAAAGGAAGCACGACGCCTCTCTGAGAGGCTGTTTGAAAATCCCGCAAGAATAACAACGCCGGACTGTTCAAAAGTTTCTTATGCCCAGTTGCAAAGGGGACAGGGAATCAGAGTTCAAGCTTTAGCTTGCAATTTCCGCCGGTAACCACAAGCTAAAGTTCGAACTCTGAACCATCCCCTCATCGCGACCCGGTATTAGCTCACTCGTCGCCGGGACGAGTGTGGTACTTGAGCCACACGCGCTCTCGACGGATGTCGCCCGCGCGCCACAAGCCGGCGACCGCTGAGGCCACATACCTGTGGAGAATCCAGTATTTTCGCAGCGCCAAAGGCGGCACGGTCTTTGCACCTACCGCCGCGTTCCTAAAATTTTCCGCATGCGTCTTCTCACGCGAGGCGCGAAAGGTTCTTCAATCCATCTTGATAAAACAGACGACCATCGCCGCGCCCGCCGAGACGAGCGGCCTCGGCTTGCACACGGCGGTTCCGGTGCGCGTGCGCCTCAGGCCCGCGCCGCCCGACAACGGCCTCGTCTTCGTCCGCACAGACCTCGACGACTTCGAGATCAACGCCTCGGTCGAGTGCATCGCGCACTGCTCCTACGCGACGACCCTGATGCGCACGGGCGTCATGCTCTCGACGGTCGAGCACCTCCTGGCGGCGCTGCGCGGCCTCGGCGTGGACAACGCCTACATCGAGGTTGACAACCTTGAGCTGCCGATCATGGACGGCTCGGCGGACGACTTCGCCGCGATGATCCTGCGCGCCGGGGTGGTCGAGCAGCCCGCCGCGCGTCGAGCGCTTCGCGTGCGCCGCCGCGTCCAGATAGAGCAGGGCGACCGTCGCATGTCCGTCGAGCCGCACGAGACGTGGGAGATAGACTGCATGATTGACTTCCCCCACCCGCTCATCGGCATGCAGCGACTCCGCTTCGACGCGCTCGACCCGGAAGCCTTCCTGCGCGAGATTGCGCCCGCGCGCACGTTCGGCTTCACCGAAGAGATCGAAGTGCTCAGGCGTGCCAACCTCATCCGCGGCGGCTCGCTCGAAAACGCCATCGTGCTCACGCCCGCGGGGATGCTCAACGAGACGCCGCTCCGGCGCGCCGACGAGTTCGTCCGCCACAAAATCCTCGACATCATCGGCGACCTCGCGCTGCTCGGCATGCCGCTCCTGGGCCTCGTCCGCGCCGAGCGCAGCGGCCACCTCCTCCACGCCGCGCTCATGTCGAAGCTGCTGCGCGACGACGCGGCCTGGGAGATCGTGGACATGCCGGTCGGCGCTCACCTCGCTGTCGCGAGTTGAAGGCAAAAGTAAAAAGGCAAAGGGCAAAAGAAGAGACGCGAGACACAAGTCTCTGCCGCCTTCACTTTTGCCTTTTGCCTTTTTACTTTCGCCTTATTTTATTCCTGCACGATCTCGTAGATGATATGCAAGCGTAGCTCGCTGCCGACGACTTCGTGGCGCACGTCGCGGGCGCGCAGCCGAAGCCCTTTGCCGCGCGTGACGGGGAGGCGCGCGCCGAGTTGTTCGGCGCGGAGTATCTCGACGGGGTTGACGCGGCTGTCAATCGCGTCCTGCACCAGGCCAGTCAGTCCAGGGCCGACGAGTGACATGGGGATGTTCTTCAGCTTGAGTTCGCGGACGTTGATGCGCGCGTTGAGTGCCTGTTTCGACTCGTCGAATTCGAGGTCGAAGGCCGTGTCGGCCCAGCCCTCGAAGTTGAGGCAGCCGACGAGCGGCGCGTCATAGGAGCCGCGGAAGGCGACGGGCGCGGTGATGCGCCCGTCGCTGAAGCGCATGGCGGTGCGCGTGCCGGCGGCTTCGCTGAGGAGTTGAATCTGACTCGCGCACTTCCCTCCCGCGCCGCCGTCCTTCGACAGGGGGAAGCTCGGCGGCTCCGGCTGCGACGCGACCGCCTGAAGCAGCGAGTTCAGAAACTCCTCATTCAGCACAACCACGACCTCGCCCGCCGGACTCGCGCGCTCCCCGCGGACTGCTTTAACTACACCCCGCCGCTTCACGCGAGCCGACGCCGGCAGCGACAACCCGCAGTACGCAGCCAACGCGAACAACAACACTGCGACTTTCATCTTTTTCATAACTTGCATTCACGGGGAGCGTGCGGAAACACGAAGGCTGAGCGCCCCGTCATCTCAGAGGCCGCTGCGCACGATGTCGTGGAGGCGGAGAAGGCCGACGCAGCGACCGTCCGCGGCGACGACGGGCAGGACGGCGATCTGCGAGGGTCGGTTCTCCATCAGTTGCAGCGCGGCGTGCGCGAGCATGTCGGGCGTGACGACAACGGGCCGGCGCGTCATCACGCCTTCGCAGGTCAGCCCGGCCAAGTCTTCGAGTTCCACGCGCTGCAAGGCGCGGCGCACGTCGCCGTCAGTGATGACGCCTTCGAGGTGGCCGCGCCCGTCCACGACGTTGACCGCACCCAAGCCCCCGCGGCTGATCGCCCGCACGACTTCGAGGAGCGTGGCCGCCACTGGGACGGTCGGGTTCTCGACGCCGCCGTGCATCAGGTCTTTGACCTTGAGCGTGAGCCGCTTGCCGATGCGCCCGCCCGGATGGTTCAGCGCGAAGTCTTCCGGCGTCAGACGCTTCACGCTCATCAGCGTCATCGCCAGCGCGTCGCCGATGGCGAGCGCGACCGTCGTGCTCGTCGTCGGCGCGAGGTTCAGGGGGCACGCCTCCTGCTCGACCGAGGCGTCGAGCACAACGTCGGCGCGGCGCGCGAGCGCCGAGTTGAGGTTGCCGACGACGGCGACGACCGCCGCGTGTCGGTGTTGCAGGTAAGGCAGAAGCTCCAGGACTTCGGCGGTCTCGCCACTGTTGCTGAAGACGATGACGATGTCGTCGCCGTTAACTAAGCCGATGCCGCCGTGCAGTGCGTCCGACGGGTGGAGGAAGACCGCAGGCGTGCCCGTGCTCGTCAGCGTCGCGGCGACCTTCTGCGCGATGTGGCCGGACTTGCCGACGCCGACCGCGACGACCTTGCCGCGGCACGACGCCAGCAGCTCGACCGCGCGCTCCACCTCCCCGCGCGCGATGCGCGACGCCGCACGCGCCACGGCCTCCGACTCCATTCGGAGCAGCGCGACGACCTCATCGAAGTGGGAATTATTCATCTGCCTCTTCCGAAACTGCGCGGCGGGAGAAGCGGGCGGCGCAGCCCGTCGAGCATACGACGAACCCGTGCCGCCGTACAACTCGCCGCCGCCGCGTCTGTTCACATAAAATTAACGTCGCTCCGGGATAATCGGATAGACAATCGCCGGGGCGTTGGACTATAGTTCCGCTCTCTTTAAGACTTCAGTTCCGTCACGGAGAAAACTCTTTCATGGCACGCTTCAGCCTGCTCCCGCGGGAGGAGCAATACTTCTCCCTCTTCCGGCAGATGACCTCCTACATCTACGATGCGGCGAGCCGCCTCGCCGAGATGCTCTCGGACAAGGACGGCGACTACGCCGCGCACCTCAAGCACATCAAGTCCATCGAGCACGCCTGCGACGAGCTGACGCACTCGGTCTCGACCAAGCTCAACTCGTCCTTCATTACGCCCTTCGACCGCGAGGACATCTACATGCTCTCAGGCTCGCTCGACGACATCGTTGACCTCATAGACGACGCCGCCCGCGCCATGGTCATGTACAACATCCGCGAGAGCACCGACTACGCGCGCCAGTTCGCCGACGTGATCCAGCGCATGGCCGTGCAACTCCACGAGGTCGTCTCGACGCTCGAACGCCCGCAGGGCATCAACCCGCGCCTCGTCGAAATCCACCGGCTCGAAAACGAGGGTGACGACCTCTACCACGAGGCGCTCGCCGAGTTGTTCAAGGGCACGCCCGACCCGCTCCACGTCATCAAGTGGAAAGAGGTGTACGAGAAGCTCGAAGCCGCCGTTGACCGCTGCGAGCGCACCGCCAACATCATCGAGAGCGTCATCATCAAACACGCATGAAAGGCAAATGATGAATGCGGAATGATGAGTGATGAATTGAAAACGCGCGCCCGCCTTCATTCATCATTCCGCATTCATCACTCATCATTCACGAAATGACTGCCACGCTGACATTCGTCCTCGTCATCATTTTCATCGCGCTGGTCTTCGACTTCAGCAACGGCTTCCACGACGCGGCCAACTCCATCGCGACCGTAGTCTCGACGCGCGTGCTCTCGCCCGGCGTGGCGGTCGTGTGGGCGGCCTTCTTCAACTTCATCGCCTTCGCCATCTACGGCACCCGCGTCGCCAAGGCCATCGGCGACGGCATCAACATGAACCTGATCGCGTCCGACTATCGCCTCTACGTGCTCCTGTCGGCACTCGTCGGCGCGATTGCCTGGAACATCGTTACCTGGTATTTGGGCCTTCCGACCTCAAGCTCGCACGCCCTCCTGGGCGGCTACGCCGGCGCGGGTGTGGCGGCCTACGGCGGGGTGGCGGGGCTGCTGAAGGTGGACGTGTGGGAGAAGGTCATCCTGTTC
>Ga0209577_10006956_pt1 | contig 10435 bp, 8 predicted proteins | sample GraSoiAngelo_109_FD_185874 | JGI IMG/M metagenome (GOLD analysis project Ga0209577, IMG submission 185874) | Grasslands soil microbial communities from the Angelo Coastal Reserve, California, USA - 14_0903_12_20cm (SPAdes) (version 2) | ecosystem: Environmental > Terrestrial > Soil > Grasslands ...
GAAGGCGCGACGGATGAACCACTGCATCACGCTCCACGTCGCCTGAGGCCTCGGGGTAGCGCGCCCCGTGTCTGATCGGACGCCCCAGGCAGCGCTTGCTCTGCGACGCCGCTCACAGCATCTCAGAGATCCGTTCGGCGGCCCGCCGTGCCCCATCGGTCTCGACTTGGCGGTAGTCGACCTGATTTCCGATCTCCTGCGCGACCGCCTCCGCGATCGCCGCTGGCGGCGAGCTGTCGAGGTCCATGCAGCGCCCGGCTCGATAGCGCTCGAGGCGGTGGCGGACATGGAAGTTCTGCTCGAAGTGGTGCCCGAGCGGGAAATAGATGAATGGGCGCCGGTTGGCGGTCAGCTCCATCGCCGTCGTCAGGCCGCCCTGAACGATCGCCAGGTCACACGCCGCCAGATGGCGATAGAGGTCGTGAACATAGCCCACGACCTCCAGACCGTCGTGGCGCGGCAACGAGTCGGGATCGATGCGAGGTCCGGCCACGACAATCGTACGCAGCCCCGGCACCTGCGCCGCTGCCAGCGGGTGAGCGTCGATCACGCGCCGGAGCAGATGTCCCCCTACACCGGATCCGCCGACGCTGACGATGCATACCCGTTCGTCCTCGCCGTAGCCGAGCTCCGCGCGAACTGCCTGGCGGTCCGCCAACGCTTCAGGGTCAAATCCCGACACATACCCGGCAAAGTCGAAGTGTTGCTCGGTCCAGTCGCGGATCAGGGGCAGATTGGGACCCAGTCGGTCGGAAACGATGTCCTCGGGGTTGCCGACGAAGATGGCCCTGTCGCGCAGGCGCGGGAAACGCGCGATGTGCTCCACCATCTCGGCGTTGTAGTCGGCAGTGAGGAGCGCCTCGCGCTCACCGCCGTCGGGCATCGGCAGCCAGCCGACGAAGTCGGTCAGCCAGCAGTAGGCGGCGCGCTTGAGCTCCGGGTTCTCGTGCAGGAAGTAGTCGAGCTCCCACGCCTCGTCGCCGATCCACAGGTCATACGGCTCCGCCTCGGCGACATCGTGGAAGACCATGAAGTTGTTGATCAGGATCTCGTCCATGCGCCGCCACGCCTGGAAGCAGTGCAGATCATGTTCGGCCGATTCGGACTCGATGTGCGAGGACTCGTTCGCCAGCTCGCCGCTCGCGGGGTGGATGCGCTCGCCCTCGGATTCGAGGACACGCGTCACCGGATCCTGGGCGAGCCAGTCGATCTCCAGATCCGGGACGAGCCCCCGCAGCTCACGGGCGATCGCCACGTCTCGCTGGGCGTGGCCCAGGCCGATCGGGGAGGAGATGTACAGGGCCCGCCGCGGTCGCGCCCTGGCCCGCGTCCAGGCCGAGGTGGGCGTTGGGCGTGGCTGGATGAAGTCGCGCAGCATGAGATTTACCTTTACTGGGTCGCGTGCGTGGGGACTGTGGCCGGAGCCCTCGAGACTGACGAGCGCCCCGCCGGTCATCCTCGCCAGCGCCGCGCCCGAGTCGTGCGGGCGGACGGCGTCGTCTCGGCCGTGGAGCACGAGCACCGGGCAGCTAATCCTGTCGGTTAGCTCGCGCACAGCAGCCTCGTCTCGGAGCCGCGGCGCGAGCTGGGTCGCGACCAGCGTCTCTGGGTCCGTCTCGAGTGCCCAGCCGATCGCGTCCTCGCGCTGTTTGGTCGAGTGTGGCTCGTTGAACGCCTGCGCGAAGAAGAAGACGAGGAAGTCCTCGTAGTTCTCGAGCCAGTAATTGCTGTTCCATTTCCCCCAGCCCTCATAGCTTTCGTGGGGCTCTACGAACTCCCGCTCGGCACTGGCGCGGGAGGCGGCCGGCGGCAGTGGCAGCGCGGGAGCGACGAACACCATCCCCTGCACCCGGTCGGGATGATGGGCTCCCAGCAGCAGTGACCGCTCGGCGCCGCGGGACAGGGACACCAGCACCACGCGCTCGCTTCGAGTGGCGTCCATCACCGCGAGCGCGTCGGCGGCGAACTCCTCCTCGCGGTATGCCTCGGGACTCTTAGGCCGGTCGGACCTACCGTTGCCACGGCCGTCGAACGTCAGTACCCGTGCATGACGGGCGAAATACGGGATCTGCGCCTTCCAGCCGCGAGAGTGGATGATCGACCATGTCGGCAGGAACAGGACGGTCGGATCGCCGTCGCCGTAGCGCTCCCAGAAGACCCTGACGCCGTCTCGCTCGATGTAGCCGGAGCTATCGGGGTAGCGTGCTCGCGACTGCTCGCGGACCAAGGATCGGGGCAGTTCGATGGTGGTCACCGGGCAGACCTTCTCACTTCGCCGTGTTCCGAGCGCGAAATCAGCGCGAAAGTCCTCGTGAACGCTCGAAAACGGGTTTACGCTTGCGCAGATGTTGCGACTGGGGCTGCTGGGGGAATTGACGATCGAGCGCGACGGAATTGCAGTCGAGCCGCCCCCGAGCCGACGCGTCCGCGCGTTGCTCGGCTGGCTGGCGCTCTACCGGCGCATGCACTCCCGCTCAGAGCTCGCGGCGCGGTTTTGGCCGGACGTGCTGGACGAGAGCGCTCGCACGAGCCTGCGAAGCGCGCTATCGGCGCTGCGTCGGTCGCTCGGCCTGGACAGCGAGCGATACGTGCTCGCCAGCCGGGACGAGGTCGGTCTCGCCGACGATTCTCTCGTCTGGACTGACATCGCCGAGTTCGACCGCTGCGTTGACGCTGAGCGCCTCCAGGATGCGCTCGCCCTGTGCCGCGGCGAGCTGCTGTCCGGACTCGACGACGACTGGGTTTATGAGCGGCGGGATGAGCATCGCGACCGCGTCGCAGGGGTGCTTGCGCGGCTAGCCGCTGGAGCCGAATCCGACCGAAATCTCGAGGCGGCGATTTCATGGACCCGTCGACAGGCGGCGCTCGACCCACTGGCCGAAGAGCCCCAGCGCGATCTAATGCGGCGGCTGGCGTCCGCTGGAGACCGGAGCGGGGCGATCCGTGTCTTTGAAAGGTTCAGCCAGCGGTTGCGCGACGAGCTGCGGATCGTCCCTTCCCACGCTACACGGGAGCTGGCCGAGACCCTGCGGCGCGGCGGCGAGACAGTGCCCCCGGAACCCCAAGGGCAGCCTGTGGGCCCAGCGTCTGGCACTGAGCCGCCCGGTTCTGTCGTCACGCTGCTATTCACGGACCTGGTTGGTTCAACCGAGCTCCTGGAGGCGGTGGGGGATGACGAAGCCGAGCGGCTGCGGCGCGTGCATTTCGGCTTGCTGCGTGACGTCGCGAGCGCGCACAGCGGACAGGAGGTGAAGAACCTCGGCGACGGACTCATGGTCGCCTTCCCCAGCGCGGTCAACGCGGTGAGCTGCGCGATCGGAATCCAGCAGGCCGTCCTCCGTTACAACAATCGCCAGGGCGTCGACCGCATCCGAGTTCGAGTGGGCCTGAATGTCGGTGAGCCGATCCGTGACGAGGGCGACTATTTCGGAACACCGGTGGTGATCGCCAAACGGCTGTGCGATAAGGCCGACGGCGGCCACATCCTCGCTTCCGAGCTGTTGCGGGCGCTGGTCGGTTCGCGCGGGGACTTCAGCTTCCGGTCGTGCGGTCCAGCGGAGTTGAAGGGGATTGCCGAGCCGCTGCCGACCTGCGAGATCCTCTGGGAGCCGGCGGCAGAGCGAAGGACCACGCTGCCGCCGCCGTTCCGCCTCGAGGAGCCGGTGCCGCTGGTGGAGCGCGATACGCAGCTTGCCCAGCTGCGTCGCCGCTTGGATGAGGCCCGTGCGGGGCAGCGCCGGGTGGTGGTCCTCGTCGGCGAGCCAGGGATCGGCAAGACGCGGCTCGCGACCGAGTTCTGCCGGAGCGCCTATGAGGACGGCGCAGTGGTGCTGCTCGGACGCTGCTACGAGGAGTCCCTGGTCCCGTACCAGTCGTTCGTGGAGGGGCTGCGCCACTACGTCTCTGAGACCTCTCTAGAGGAGCTGCGGCCACTTCTCGGGCGGCACTGGACCACGCTCGCGAGGCTTCTTCCGGAGCTCGCCGACCCTGCCCCGCAGACGGCCATGAGCTCGACCGCGGAGTCGCCTGAGCGCGAGCAGTTCCTTCTGTTCGAAGCGGTGGCGTCGCTACTTGGCGCCATCGCCGATGAGCATCCGTTGATTCTGGTTCTGGACGACCTTCAGTGGGCCGACACCCCGACACTGCTGCTGCTGCGCCACGTCGTCCGCGCAACGGAGGGCGCGTCGCTGCTGATCCTAGGCACCTACCGGGAAACCGAGGTGGATCAGAAGCACCCGCTGGCGCAAGCACTGGCGGAGCTGCGCCGAGGGCGTTCGCTTGACACTGTGACGCTTGAAGGGATTGGTGAGGAGGCCGTCGCGGCATTGATCGCGTCCCGGTCGGGACTAGCCGCTTCCACCGCGTTTGCGCGCTCCATCGTCGATCGGACGCAGGGCAACCCTTTCTTCGTAGAGGAGTTGCTTCGAGACGTGGACGTGGAAGAGGACCTCAGCGAGGCCATCACGCGCATCCCCGAGAGCGTCAAGGACCTGCTCCTGCGGCGCTTACGCCGACTCGATGAGACCTGCAAGCGAGTGGTGACGTTCGCCGCGGTGAGTGGGCGAGAGTTCGCGCTCGACGTGCTCGAGCAGGTCGCCGGGATGCCCGTCGACAGGATCGCCGAAAGCCTTGAGGAGGCGATCGCCGCCCACATCGTGGAGGAGTCGCCCAGCTTGATCGGGCGATACAGCTTCGCTCACGCCCTGATTCAGCAGAGCATCTACGAGCAGATCTCGCTCACGCGTCGAGCGCAGATGCATCGCCGGATTGGCGAAGCGATCGAGAGTGTGTCCGGCGCTCAGCGCGACGATGATGCAGGCGCGCTCGCATACCATTTCTCGTCCGCGGGCGACGCGGCTAAGGCGTACGAGTACCACTCGCAAGCCGCCGCCAACTCACGACGCGTGAATGCAGTCGAGCCGGCCCTCGAGCACTACACGGCGGCCCTCGAAGCGGGCACCGTGTTGGGGTTCCACGCCGACCGCGAGCCGGCGCTACGCAGTCTGCTGTTGCAGCGAGGGAGGATGCGCTATAGGACCGGAGACGATGGCGGCGCAGCCGCCGACTTCGCGTCGGCGCTGGACGGCGCGCGGCGCTGTGGCGATCGCGTGATCGAGATGGAGACGCTCAACGAGCAGGGCATCCTGCAGCTCCGGTCCGATCTCAGCGGTGCGGCCGGGTGCCATGAGGCAGCGCTCGAGATCGCCGGCGAGCTTGGCGACCCAGCGGCGCAGACGTATGCGCTCGACCGGTTGGCGGTGATCTCCTCGCACCTGTTGCAGTTCGATCGCGGGCTCGAGCTCGCCGAGCGCGCTCTCGAGCTGGCCCGCGAGACGGGCGAGCCGACTGTCGTGGGCCGGGCCATGGACAGCATCAAGCTCGCCGCGTGGCAGCTCGGCGATCTCCGCCGACTGGAGGAGTTGACCTCAGAGCTCGTACCTCTCTGGCGGGAGCGGGGCGATCTCTGGTACCTCCAGTGGACGCTGCTCGAGTCCGCATTCGTGCCCATCGGCGCGGCGCGCTGGGACGAAGCCGAAGAGCGGCTCGCGGATGCGGTCGGGATAAACCGCCGCATACGTGATCCGCTCGCCGAGATCTTGATGCTCGATGCGCTGTGCTGGCTGCACCGGAGCCGGGGGGCCTACGAGGAGGCGTTGACCGCGGGTCGGCGGGCGGTGGCGCTTTCCGCAGACCTCGGTTGGGAGGGATGGACGGCCGCGACGCTGGGGTCAGCACTTCTCGACCTCCGGGCAGCCTCGAGTGCTGCGGAGGTCCTCGAACGCGGCCTCGCGGCGGGCGAGCGGGTCGGCGCTCCCAACGAAATCGTGCGCTGCCTGGGCCAGCTCGCCTGGGCGCGCCTGATGCTTGGAGCGGAGGACGAAGCGAGCGCGCTGGCAGCTCGCGCCGAAAGGCTCCTCCGGCAGGCGAGTGTGCCCGACGGCCGCGCGTACTTGTTCGGGATGCACGCCTACGCCGCGACCGCGCGGGTATTCCTGGAGACGGGCGCCCCCGAGCAGGGCGAGGCCCTGCTGGTCCCGCTGCTCGATGCGGCGGCGCACTCGGGATGGCGCGAGGCGGCTGCGGCGACCGAGCTCGCCGTAGGGCTATGCATGGAAGCGCGCGGCGAGCTCGAACTGGCCGGCGCGGCCTTCGCCCACGCCGCCGAGGTCGCCGACGAGCACAGGATTCCGGCGCCCGGTTGGGAAGCACACGCCGCCTTGGCGCGCGTGCTGCGGATCGCCGGCCGGCGCGAAGAGGCCGAAGAACACGCGGCCGCTGCCGCGGTGATCGTCGAGCAGGTGACGGGGAGGCTCAAGGACGAGAGGCTGCGGAACCGCCTTCGCGAGCGGGCGAAGGCGTAGTCCACACCACTTCGTAACCGAGCGTCTCGGGATCCGTCAGCTGGCGACCCGCAAACTCCACGAGACCGTCCAGCTGCGAGCGGTAGGCGTGCACCGCCGCAAGTTTCAGAGCGAGCGCTCCGGCATCGAGCTCGTGCACGGCTGTCGTCATGCGTTGTGGCGGAATCCCGGTCCTGGCGAGGGCGCCGTAGAACGAGACGGCGAACCCGGCGGCCCGTAGCTCGACCGCTGCGGCGCGGACGAGAACGTGGTCTGTGTGATTCGCGAACGCTGCAGGGGCATAGATCCGTGCGCCGGGCGCAACATGTCGCTCGATCCGCTTCGTGAGCGGGGTGAGCGGCTGCTCCCGCTGGCGGTACTGCTCGTCGAGGAATCCCAGGCTCACCGCGGTGCGTCCGGCCAGGGCAAGGGCCCTCCGATCCTCCTCAAGGCGCTCGTGCACGCGCTTCGCGGAATCCGTTGCGCCCGTGAAGCGATCCCACCACGCTGGACCGTCCGAGCTGGCCGGGATGCCAGCGAAGACGTTGATGACAAGCACCTCGCCAGGCTGGGTTAGCAGATGCCAACACGACAAGACAGCGTCGTCTAGATGGGGGGACAGGATCACTGCGGCCATGCAGGCAGCGTCCCAGCCGCCCGTGGAAGCAGCGTGAAGCGGCCGCGAAATGTGATCCCCCCGCCGCTGGTCTGCGCCGTCCGGACGGGGGTCCCCTGCTAATATCGCTCTATGCGCCCGTAGGGCCGCCTGGCGCTTTGCGCCATGCCTCGGCGCGGTAGCGGCGACCGGAACGGTCGCCAGAGCCGACGCCGCTGGGATATCTGTAGACACCCATAAGAGAGAGCAAACGTGAAGGTACGACCTTCGGTGAAGCCGATGTGCGAGAAGTGCAAGGTCATCCGTCGTGAGGGACGGGTGCTCGTGATCTGCTCGAATCCACGTCACAAGCAGCGGCAAGGCTGAGGTCGAGAGCCAGGAGCAAACACATGGCCCGAATTTCAGGAGTCAACATCCCACTCAACAAGCGCGCCGAGGTAGGTCTGACGTACATCTACGGGATCGGTCGCTCGACGGCGGGCGAGCTGCTGGCAGAGGCCGGAGTCGAGCCTGACCGCAAGGTGCGCGACCTGACGGAGGAAGACGTCATCAAGCTTCGCGAGCTGATCGACGGCAGGCTGATGGTGGAGGGCGACCTGCGCAGGGATCGCCAGCAGAACGTCAAGCGCCTGCAGGAGATCGGCTCCTACCGCGGGCTGCGCCACCGCCGCGGACTGCCGGTCCACGGCCAGAACACGAAGACGAACGCTCGCTCACGCAAGGGCCCGAAGCGGATGCAGGTTGCCGGGAAGAAGAGGGCGACCAAGAAGTAATGCCAGCTCCCCGTAGGCCCCAACGCGGCCGCCGCCGGGTTCGCAAGAACATCCCCGTCGGACAGGCCCACATCAAGACCTCGTTCAACAACACCATCGTGTCCCTGACCGACCGCGAGGGCAACGTGGTGGCCTGGGAGTCGGCGGGCGGCGCCGGGTTCAAGGGGTCGCGCAAGTCGACCCCGTTCGCTGCCCAGGTCACGGCAGACGCCGCCGCGCGCAAAGGGATCGAACACGGTCTGCAGCGGGTCGAGGTGTTCGTCAAGGGCCCCGGCTCCGGCCGGGAGACGGCGATCCGCTCACTCCAGGCAGCGGGCCTGGAGGTGTCCGCCGTCCGGGACGTCACGCCCCAGCCCCACAACGGTTGCCGGCCCCGTAAGCGCAGGAGGGTCTGAAGCCTTGGCGCGCGATACAGGACCACAGTGCAAGCAATGCCGGCGCGAGGGACAGAAGCTGTTCCTCAAGGGCGAGCGCTGCCTCACCGACAAGTGCGGGGTGGAGCGCCGCTCATACCCGCCGGGCGAGCACGGCCGTGGGCGCCAGCGCCAGAGCGAGTACCGCCTGCAGCTGCGCGAGAAGCAGAAGGCCAAGCGCTACTACGGCGTGCTCGAGAAGCAGTTCCGCGTCTACTACGACAAGTCCTCCCGGCAGCCGGGGATCACCGGTGAGAACCTGCTGAGGATGCTCGAGTGCCGGTTCGACAACGTGCTGGTAAGGCTCGGCTTCGCCGCCTCGCGCAGGCAAGCCCGGCAGCTGATCCTTCACGGCCACTGGACCGTCAACGGTCGGCGCGTGAACATCCCCAGCTACCAGCTCCGGGGCAACGACGTGATCGCGATCCATACGCGCTCAAGCGCCACGCAGGTGATCCGCGACGCCACGGAGCTGACCGGCCAGGTTCCTGCCTGGCTGCAGGCCGACCACGATTCGCTCACAGCGAAGGTGCTGCGCAAGCCAGAGCGCCGGGAGATCGCGGCGCCGGTGCAGGAGCAGCTCATCGTCGAGCTTTATTCGAAGTGACAGACAGCTTTATCGCCGTGCCGCATCGCACGGTGCTCTAGAACCGCCACCCGTGGCGGCTCCAACCGCCACCCGTGGCGGCTCCAACCCACGACGTTAGGACCCCGATGCTCGACTTCCAAATTCCCCGAATCTCCTCCGAAGCAGTCGACGATACCCGTGGCTCGTTCACGATCGAGCCGCTCGACCGGGGCTTTGGTTACACGTTCGGCAACTCATTGAGGCGCGTGCTGCTGTCCTCGCTCGCTGGCGCTGCCGTCACCAGCGTGCGGATCGAGGGCGTCGCCCACGAGTTCTCCACGATCCGCGGCGTCAAGGAGGACGTGACGGACATCGTCCTGAACCTCAAGGGAGTCGTCTGCCGCATGCACTCGGATGCCACGGAAATCGAGGCGCCGCTGGTCGTGACCGGGCCAGGAGAAATTACGGCCAAGGACATCGACCTCCCGTCTGGGGTCGAGATCCTCAACCCGGATGCCCACATCGCGACGCTCGAGAAGAAGACCAAGCTCGAGGTGTACCTGACGGTCGGGCGCGGCCGCGGCTACCGACCCGCCGAGGAGAACAAGTCCCCGGATCAGCCGATCGGGGTGATCCCTATCGACTCCATCTTCTCCCCCGTCCGGCGCGTGGCCTACGACGTCGAGCAGGCGCGTGTGGGCCAGCGCACCGACTTCGACAAGCTGACGCTCGATATTGAGACCGACGGCTCGATCGATCCCCATGCCGCGTTGAGAGAGGCAGCGGAGATCTTGATCTCCCAGCTGGCCATCTTCACCGACGCCGACCGCGTCGTGGAGCTGCGTGACACAGGTGGTCCGGGCGTGCTCGAGCCCGGATTCGCCGCCGGCGCGCCGGGCGCTCCACCGCGGCCACCGAACGCCATGGACGACATCCTCATCGAGGAGCTCGAGCTTGGCGTGCGGTCATACAACTGCTTGAAGCGGGCGGGTATCCAGACCGTCGGGGACCTGGTGACCAAGACCGAAGCGGAACTCAACGCGATCCCGAACTTCGGCAAGAAGTCGATCGACGAGGTGGTCGAAACACTGAACGCCCGCGGCCTGTCGCTTCGCCAGGACTAGCCTGCGGTGCGCCATCAGCGTCAGCGATACCAGCTCAGCCGTTCTGCGTCCCATCGCAAGGCGCTGCTGATGAACCTCTGTAAGGAGATGATCTCGCACGAGCGCATCGAGACCACTGAGGCCAAGGCCAAGGCGGTCAAGCCCGAGATCGAGAAGCTGATCACGCTCGGCAAGCGGGGCGATCTCCACGCTCGGCGCCAAGCGCTGTCCGCGCTCGGGCAGGATAAGTTCACGGTCTACAAGCTGTTCGAGGAGATCGCGCCGCGGTACACAGAGCGGGCCGGCGGCTATACGCGGATCCTGAAGCTCGGTCCGCGACGGTCTGACTCGACCGAAATGGTGCTGCTGGAGCTCGTCTGAGCGCCTCCTCGAAGCTCCTGTTGGAGTACAACGGGAGCAGATTCGCCGGCTGGGCAAGACAGCCCGGGCTGCGGACGGTGGAGGAGGAAGTCTCGAAGGCGCTGGCCGTGCTGCTGCGCGCCGACGAGGTGCCGCTTACGGTCGCGGGACGAACCGACGCCGGAGTACACGCCACGGCACAGGTGGCCTCGTACGCCGGGCCGCCTGTGCCGGTCGCGGGGTTGAATGCGCTCTTGCCCG
>Ga0209577_10006959_pt1 | contig 10434 bp, 7 predicted proteins | sample GraSoiAngelo_109_FD_185874 | JGI IMG/M metagenome (GOLD analysis project Ga0209577, IMG submission 185874) | Grasslands soil microbial communities from the Angelo Coastal Reserve, California, USA - 14_0903_12_20cm (SPAdes) (version 2) | ecosystem: Environmental > Terrestrial > Soil > Grasslands ...
GAGCTCGTCCGCTACGACCCGGGCACCCGTCGTCGTCAGAGCTTCACGGCGGCGGGTAGTCCGACGGCACTTGTGGCTGGAACCCGCGCTCTGTGGGTGGCCAACGAGGGCTCTCACGCCCTAGACCAGCTCAACGGAGACAGCGGCGCTCGTGTGGCCGCGGCTGCGCTTCCGGGAACCCCCACCTCCACCGCGCTAGATCGGGATGACAGCTCAGCCTGGGTCTCGGACACCTCCGGCGCGATCAGCCACGTCGCCCTGGGAGGTGCGGTTGTCGGGACAGCCGCGCGCGTCAACCCCGCGGCGATGAGCATTGAGTGGGGCGAGGGGTGGCTGTGGGCGGCGAATGGTGGGTCCAGCAACGGACTCGTCCGGGTTAGCCTGAGCGGCAGCGGTTCAAGCACCGCGTACGATGCCGGCTCGCGTCCCGTTGCCGTGGCTCTCGACGAGGGCGTGTGGACGGCACATGGGAATGGCCATGTCACTCGCTTCGACCCCCGGCCGGGCTTCCTGCGAGTCAACGCCGACCTGCCGGTCGCACCGTCGCTGGACGCTATCGCCGCCACCGAGCAGGGCCCATTCGTGTGGACCACGAGCAGAAGCGCAAGAACGCTCTACAGGGTTACGAACGGGAGCACGCCCAGGGTGACGGGATCCATCAAGTTCGACAGCCCACCCGTCGCGCTAGCCGTCGAGGCGAACTCGGTCTGGGTCGCCACGCAAGATGGCCATATCACCCAGATTCAGTTCTGATCATCGCGTGCGATCCTAAAGCGCATGGTGCGGTAGTGGTCCCGCGGAACCGCGTTAGTCGCCTCGGCCCGCCTGAATCGACCGCTGCAGAAGCTCGATTGGGTGGTACACGGGCAGGGGGGTCCCCAGCGCACGGAGGTGGCAGTCGAGCTGCGCGGCGCAGCCCGGGTTGGCGGCGGCGATCGCGTCCGCTCCGGTCTCGATCAGGTGCCGCGCCTTGCGCCGTCCGAGGTCCGCTCCCGCCTCGGGCTGTAGGAGGTTGTAGATGCCCGCCGAGCCGCAGCAGATCTCCGACTCGGTGTCGACCTCTAGGAGCTCGAGGCCCGGGATCGAGCGCAGCAGGGCCCGAGGCTCGTCACGAACCCCTTGGGCATGCCGCAGATGGCAGGCGTCGTGATAGACGACACGCATCGCGACCGGTCCGCGCGGCGCCGTGGGCTCGATCGATCCCAGTAGCTCGAGCACGTCGCGCACACGGCTGGCGAACGCCTGAGCCTCCGGGGTCTCGAGCAGGTCGCCGTATTCCTTCATCGCGGAGCCGCAGCCGGCGGCGTTCGTAACGACGTGATCGAGGTCGCCAAGCTTTTCGAACGCCGCCATCGTGGCGCGGGCGCGCGTCACGGCCGAGTCCTCCTCGCCGGAGTGAAACTCGAGCGCCCCGCAGCAGTCGGGTGCGGACGGCGCGAACACCTCAAACCCTTCGGCCGCGAGTACCCCGATCGTGGCGTGGTGGACCTGGGGATAGAACACTCGCTGCACGCACCCGAGAAGCAGCCCGACGCGGCCTCGCGGTGCGCGGGCCGCAGGCGTTCGCGACGGGAACGCGGCACGCCTCAGCGAGCGCGGCGGTCGCTGCGGAGCGACTCGTGCCAGGGCCCCCATCCGCCCGCCGAGGCCCTCGGCGCCGAATCTCCGCGCCACCGGCAGCATCGGCGCGAGCGCCCGCAACCGCCGGTGGTGGGGGAGCGTGGCGAACAGCAGCCGCCGGATCGCGCGCTCCCTGAAGGGCCGCCTGTGATGGCGCTCCACCTGGGGGCGGACCCGCTCGATCAAGCGGTCGTAGCGGACCCCGGAGGGGCATGCCGTGACGCACGCCATGCATCCCAGGCAGCGATCGAAGTGAACCACCATCTCGTCCGAGAGCGCAGTGCGCTCACCGAGCCCCTCGTCAATCAGCACGATCCGCCCGCGCGGCGAGTCAGCCTCATTCGCCCACAGCACGTACGTGGGGCACGTGTCGAGGCAGAAGCCGCAGTGCACGCAATCGTCCACTAGCTCTTGCTGGGGAGCGCGCCGGGCGTCGAACGCGGCCATCAGATCCCTCCGACGAATACGCCGGGATTGCACGCGTGCGCGGGATCGAAGCGAGCCTTGACGTTGCGCATCAGCTGGAGCAGCGGGGCAGGCGGCAAGGATCCCCAGGGCTCTACGGCCTCGCGCACCTTGAGCGGCGCGTCGAGCACCACCACGCTTGCCGCGCGCGGAAGATGCTCGGCGAGCCGCCCCAGCGCGTCTGGCTCGAGCTCGATACAGCTCATGCCGAGCGCGGCGCGACCGACGAGCGTCCCGCCGCAGGCGTCCGTCGCGCGCAGCACTCGCGTGATCTCGCTCGGCCGCCCCGAGATGCGCACGATCACACCGCTCGCCGAGCGCTGGCCGGCTCGCTGCCGTGCCCATAGCTCCGCGTCGTCGGTGGCGACTTCCACTCGGGCAAGGCCCTCCTCGCGCATCGAGGTGGCCACGCGCTCGGCGCGGAGCCGGGCCTGGGTGCCCCCGACCTGAGCCAGAACGCCGCCCCGCCCGGCTCGCCACGCGAGATCGAGCGCCTCGAGCTCAAACGGTGCCGTCGCGAGCGTCCTGGCGGCCCTGGCCAACAGGTTCGGGTCGGTCGTGGCGCCGAGCGCGGTCGCGGTGGACGCGGGCAGCGGTTGCAGGCGAACGCTCACCTGGAGGATCAAGCCGAGCGTCCCGAACGAGCCGCAGAAGAGCTTCGCGAGGTCGTAGCCGGCGACGTTCTTGATGACTTTCCCGCCCGAGCGCGCGAGCGTCCCGTCGCTGAGGGCGACCGTCATCCCCAGAACGAGGTCGCGCGGGGCGCCGTAGCGGTGCTGGAGTGGCCCACAGTCGCCGGTGGCGAGAACACCACCCACGGTCGCCGCGTGGTCAGAGCCGAGGGGAGGGTCGAGCGCCAGCATCTGGCCTGCGGAGGCAAAGCGGCGTTGCGCGGCCTCCATTGGGACTCCCGCCTCGAGAACCGCCGTGAGATCGCCCTCATTGTGCTCGACGATTCGCTCAAGCCCCGAGGTATGAACCTCCACCCCCGGGACGTCCCCGGTCGCCCCCCAGCCGAGCTTCGTCCCGCCCCCGACGATCCGAATCGGGTCACCGTCCGCCGCGGCTCCCGCCATCACCGCGGCCGCCGCCTCCATGCTCTCCGGGCGGAGCTGGGGCGCCATCAGAAACGCTCCGCCACCCCGGCCCGTTCGAGTGGATGCTCCCGGTAGGGCCCGGGCACTTCGCCGCACAGGCGCGGCGTGGGCATGACCTTGCCCGGATTGGCCAGGCCGTGAGGATCGAACGCGCAGCGCAGGCGCTGGAACGTCGCCAAGTCGGGCTCCGAGAACATCGCCGGCATGTAGGCCTTCTTGTCGACGCCGACCCCGTGCTCGCCGGTGATCGAGCCACCCGCCTCGACGCACGTCTTGATGATCAGCCCAGCGAGCTCCTCGGCGCGCTCGGGCTCCCCGTCGCGTGCGGCGTCGTAGCAGACCAGCGGATGGAGGTTACCGTCGCCCGCGTGGAAGACGTTTGCCACCGCAAGGCCGTACTCCTCCGCGAGCTCGTCGATCCGGCGAAGCACCTCCGACAGGCGGGTGCGCGGGATCACCCCGTCTTGCACGTAGTACGCGGGCGCGACCCGCCCCATCGCAGCGAACGCCGCCTTGCGGGCCTTCCAGATCAGCTCCCGCTGGGCCTCGCTCTCCGCGGTGCGCACCTCGATCGCATCCGAGCGCTCGCAAAGGGAAATCACCTCGCCCAGGCGCGCGTCGCATTCCTCCTCGGGGCCATCGAGCTCCACGAGCAGCGCCGCGCCGGCGTCGAGGCGGTAGCCAACGCGAGTGGCCTCCTCGGCCGCCTTGATCGACAGCCGGTCCATCATCTCGATCGCGCCCGGGACCATCCCCGCCCCGACGATCGCGCTGACCGCGTCGCCCGCACTGCTGGTGTCGTTGAAAAACGCCACGAGCGTGCGCACCGCCTCGGGCTTCGGGATCACCCGCAGCGTGACCCGGGTGGCGACGCCCAGCGTTCCCTCCGAGCCGACAAACGTGCCGAGGAGGTCATAGCCCGGCGCGTCGCGTTCGAGTGTGACCACGGTGCCGTCGGTGAGCACGATCTCGAGCCCGAGCACGTAGTTGGTGGTGAACCCGTACTTGAAGCAGTGCGCTCCGCCGGAGTTCTCGGCGATGTTCCCGCCGATCGAGCAGACCACCTGGCTGGAGGGGTCGGGAGGATAGAAGTGCGTGGGCGCGACCGCCTTCGAGATCGCGAGGTTCGTCACCCCTGGCTCAACGACAACGCGGCCGTCCTCGACGAACCCGCCGGTGTCGGTGTTGAGGCGAAAGCCGCCGTTGAAGGCGGCCGCGAGTCGTCTTCGCTCGCCCGCGCCGACGGCGGAGCCGTACCGCCAGCCGCTGCCGCGATGGAGATGATCCGACGCAGGCGCGCGAGCACGATCAGCACTCCCTCGGCGATCGGCAGCGCCCCGCCGGAGAGCCCGGTTCCCGAACCACGCGCGACCCAGGGCACCTCGGCCTCGAAGCAAGTCGTGACCACACGCTGGACCTGCTCGGCGGTTTCCGGGAGGACCGCCGCGAGCGGCATCTGGCGGTAATGCGCAAGCCCGTCGGAGCGGTAGGTGGCGAGCGCGTCGGGGTGCGTAAGCACGTGCTCGGCGCCGCAGATCCCCTGCAAGCGGGCTACGAGCTGCTCACCCGATCCCATCGGGTCGAATCATCGCACCGCGAGCGCGACGGTGACGCCCGCGCAAGGGTGCCGTCGGAGCCCTCGCGCAAGGGTGGCCTCAGTGGAAGGAGATTCCGACGCTCCGGCTGTGGGCGGTGTGTGCGCGCAGCGGATCCAAGTAGCCGAGCTCGGGGTCGAAGGTCGGGTAGTCCCAGCTCAGCCGGACCGCCCCGCCCGAGGGGAAGCGGACGCGCACGTCGAAGTAGCAGCTGGCGTTTGGATCTGAGATCGTGACCGAACCGACTGTCTGGAACGGCTCGATGGGCCGCCGCTGGAGCTGGATCCGGACCATCTGCGGCACTCCTGTGTCAAGGATCGCGTAGTGCGCGGGGCGCAGGCAGCCCCACACCTCTAGCTTGCGGTCCCGGCGGGCGCTCGTCGCCGGCATGTACAGCGGCAGCCGCCAGGCCGCGTAGGTCGATTTCGGGTTGCCGTTGAAGTTGAGCAGCCCGCTCGCGAACCCGCCCCAATCGTCTGACTTCAGCGACGGAAGCGGGTCACGCAGCTCGTACTGGAAGAAGGAGGCGAGCCGGGGGTTGCGCCAGGAGATGTACTCGGCCCAGTTCAGGTAGTAGGCGGCGGTGGTTTGCGACGGCCAGGGCTGGTAGTGCGGCGCAGACTGCTCGTATTGGTTGTCGTGCTTGGGCGGGGTCGTGATGTACCCGAACTCGGTGTTCCAGATGGCAAACCGTCTGTGGGAGCCGTACACCCGCTGCACGCGATCGAGCGTGTACTCCAGGTTTCCGATCTCGCCCAGCGAGGCGTAGTTCGGATCCGGCTGGACCTCGTCGTTCGGCGGGTACCACCGCATGTAGGGATGGTCCGAGAACCCTGTGGCCTCAAACAGGGCCGGGTTCTGGGCGCGAAACCGCCGCGAGCCGGACGGGGTACTCGGGCATCCGCGGATGACGGCGGCGATCCCCCGCAGCGGAAAGTAATTCGAATCGACGCAATACAGCGCGCGCACGAAGACCCGCGGCTTCATCCCCGAGAACACGCCCCAGTAGTTCATCCCCCTGGGCGCGAGCTCGCCAAAGAGAACCTTGTCGCGGCCGTGGCCCGTCCGCTGAAGCGCGCTCCACGCGGCGTCTAGGAGGTTGCGGTACATCCGCGGGCTGTTCTCGACCCGCAGGTTGCCCGGGGCGCCCTGGGGGGCCAGGCTCGGCCCGTAGTCGGGCTCGTTCCAGATCGACCAGAACGTGACCCGGGGGAGGTCCGCCCGGTCGTGCGGCGCGATCCGCTTCAGGCGCGGGTTGTAGTTACCGCTGTATCGGATCGCGAGGGCCCGGACGAACGCGCCGAACATGGTCGGAGAGGGATCCCAGTTGGGGTTGGTGTTGCCCGCCGGCCGTCCCGGTCCAAGCGCCCACCGCGGGGCGCCTCCGGTGAGGTCGAAGTCGAGGCCGATTCCGACGTCCTGCGCGTCCCGCACGACCGTGTCCCAGATCGACCAGCTCCCCGCGGGATAGGAGGCGGGATCAGCGGGGTTGAAGCGCCGCGGTGGCTTCGTCGAGTTCGCCCGTGGCGCGATCTCGTTCCAGCGCACCGAGAGGCGGACCCGCTGCACCCCGAGCAGCCGGAGCGAGGCAAGCGTGGCCGCCGGATCCGTCATCAGAGCGGAGTCGTCCTCGAGCATGGCCTGCTGGGTGTGCGACGCCAGCACGGGCGGCGCCAGCAGCAGGGTAAGGAGGGCAGCCACCGCAGCCGCGAGCAGCAGCCCGCGAGCTCTATGCGCGCCCCGTGGCAATGAGCGAGACAACTACGTGATCGTCACCTGCACGGTGCGGCTGCTGGTCGCTCCGAGCGGCTCGGTGTACCCCGTGACCAGCGTCGAGGACAGGCCGAAGTCGGTCGGGGGGTAGGTCCATGACAGCCTCACCTGCCCGCCCCCCGCGGGGAAGGCCACGCGCGTATCGAAGTAGCCGTGCGGGTCGGTGATCTTCACGTACTGAAGCGTACGCCAGAAGTTGCTCGACCCGGGGGCCCATTGGATCTGTGCGTACTGGGCCTGCCCGGTGTCGAGCAATGCATAAGGCGCGGGGCGGACAGCGCCCCACACCTCGAGCTTACGCCCGTGGCGGCCAGTGGTCCGGGGAAGGTAGATCGGCAGTCGGTACGCGTAGTAGGTCGTCTTCGGCCCGCCACCCATTACGGTCTGGAAGAACACGAGCCCGCTGGAGAAGCCCCCGTATTCAGGCGTGCCGACCGTCGGGTTGGGGTCATAGAGCAGGTATTGCATGGTGCTCGCGATCCGCGGGTTGCGCCATGAGATGTACTCGGCCCAGTTGTCGTAGAAGGCGGCGGTTGTGGGCGAGACATAGCCGTGGCTGCGGTTCGGGGGGTCGGTCAGGTAGCTGTATTCGGTGTTCCAGATCGGGAAGCGCTTGCCGGAGTGGTAAATCCGCACTACCCGGTCAAGGAAGCGGCCGAAGCGCGGCAGCTCCGCGAACTCCGCGTAGGACGGATCGGAGGAGTCGACCTGGTTGGGTGGCCGGCCCGAGGAGAGCATGTACGGATGGTCGGAGACACCGCTCGTCCTGAACAGCACCGGGTTCTGGGCACGGAAGCGCCGTGACCCGCCGGCCGTCGTAGGGCACCCCCGCACGGCGGCAGCGTGCCCGCGGTAGGGGTGAAGCCTCGAATCCAGGCAGTACAGCTCGCGGATGAACACGAGCGGCTTCGTCTCGCCGTAGGTGCCTGGGAGACCCTGCTTGTCGAAGGGGCCAGGACCCGCCTGCGCTCCCTTGGCGGCGAGCGCGCCGATGATGACCGTGTCCCCACGGTGGCCGGTCGCGCTCAGTGCTCCCCACCCGGCGTCGGCCAGGCCGCGGTACATCCTCGGTGCGTAGAGGATCTTCGAGTTGTCGATCGCCTGTGGTGCCAGGTCCTCGCCGAAGTTGGGCTCGTTCCACAGCTCCCAGTAGCTGATCCTCGGCAGCGGGGAGGACGATCCGCGTGGACGGAAGCTGCCGCTGTAGCGCGTCCCCACCGCGCGCACGAACTGTCCGTACTGTGCGGCTGAAGGAATGAACGCGAAATTCATGTCGTAGTGGGCGGCGTAGCGTGCCGGATTCGGACCCTGGGCCCAGAGTGGCGCAAACCCGCTGATCGTGAACAGGACCTTGATCCCGTCCGCGGTCGCGTCACGGACGATCGTGTCGTACCGGGCCCAGTTGCCGGCCGGATAGGCGCTCGGATCAGCGGCGTTGAAGCCGGGGCGGTGGCGCGAGCCGGCGGCGGGCGCGACCCTCGACCACTGGAGCGTCGTGCGGACCAGCTGGACCCCGAGGTGGCGCATCTCAGCCAGCGTGAGGCCTGGATTCTGGAACAAACTGACGTCGTCCTGCAGAATCGCGACCTGGCCGTGGGAGGCGAGCGCCACCGACGGGACGGCCAGGGAGCCCGCCACGACGGCGGCGATGACCCCAAGGATGGCTCGCATAGTCAAGATCAACCCTAATTCACGTGCTGAAGTTGCGCGTCCCTCGCCGAGCGGATCCCCCACCGGGCTCAGCCAATCGTGATCGTCACAACCCGGCTGTAGACGGTGGGCCCGTGCGGATATGACCACGCGAGCCGGACGGTTCCACTCGACGGGAACTGGACGCCCGTGTCGAAGTACCCGTGCGGGTTGGTTATCGTCACCTCGCCAAGCGACTTGAACGGCCCGCCGGAGCGTGGCGCCAGCTCCACCTTGACGCGCTGGATCGCACCCGTGTCGATCTGGGCGTAATGGGCGGGCCTTACGCAGCCCCACACCTCGAGGCTCTGTCCGCTCTTGCCGCGCGTCTCCGGAAGGAAGATCGGCAAGCGATACGCGGGGTATGTCGGCTTGCGACGTCCGCCGAAGAAATCGAGGCCGGTGTCGAAGTTCGAAGGGCCGCCCGTGGGGGGGTCCGTCAGCAGGTACTGGGCGACCGATCGGATTCGCGGGTTGCGCCACGCGATGTACTCCGCCCAGTTGAGGTAGGCAGCGGCCAGCGAGAGCGACGCTCCCGCCTGGAAGGGCGGATCGGTGAAGTAGCCGTACTCAGTGATGTAAAAGAGGAAGCGTTTGTGCGAGCCGTAGATGGTGGTGATCGAGTCGAGCGCGTTCTCGAGGCGGAACAGCGACGCGAGGTTGACGAAGTCGGGATCGTCGGGTAGGACCACATCGGGAGCCACCGCGCCTGAGGGATAGGGGTGCACGCCGAATCCCGATGCCTGGAACAGTCCAGGGTGATCGCTGGGAAACCGGCTCGAGGCGGCCCCGATCGGCGGGCAGCCGCGGACCTTTGCCGCGGCCCCGGTGAGTGGGTGCAGCGAGCGGTCCACGCAATAGAGGGCGCGCACGAACCGCAGCGGCACCATCTCACCGAAGTTGCCGGGGCTGTCGTCGCCGGTCTGGCCGTAAGGGGCGAGCTCGCCGATCAGGATCGTGTCGCCGCCGTGACCGGTCGCGTGCAGGGCGCTCCAGGCGACGTCGACGAGGTGGCGGTACATCGCGGGTGAGGTCTCGACGGTGGAGTGGTCGATCGCTTGGGGAGCCAAGTTGGCACTGCCGAGGTTCGGCTCGTTCCAGATCGACCAGAAGCTGACGCGCGGAAGGGGAGAGGAGGCGCCGTGGGGCACGTAGTGGCCGCTGTAGCGCGTCGCCACGGCGCGCACGAACTGCCCGTATTGCCCCGCCGAGGGCTTCCAAGTCGCGCCACCATACGGCGCGTGGTGTGGCGCGCGGGAGCCGGCGGCCCACAGTGGCGCGGGGCCACCGACCACGAGGTAAAGCGCGATTCCGCGCGCCGTCGCGTCACGAACGATCGCGTCGTAGCTCGACCACGCGGACGCGGGGTAAGCGGCCGGATCGGCTGCCTTGAACCGCGGCCTGGCACGCGACAGCGGGTCCGGAGCGATCAGGCTCCACCGCACTTCGACCTTGACCCTGTCGACCCCCAGCCGATGCAGCTCGCTGAGCGTCCGGACCGGATCGGCGAACAGCGGGCCGACGGGCTCGAAGATCGACTCCGGCCCCGGTCGGCTGAGGGCAGCCGCGATCCGCGAACGCTGGCTGCCGGTCCCGGCCATCAGCGCCGCGGCGGCGATCAGCGTCGCAGCGAGGCTCGCCGCTCCCGCGAGCAGCAGCCGAGGAGCGTAGGGACGTAACGACCGCATGCGTGCAGGCAGGCGACGCAGCATACGGGCCCGATTCAGGGCGCGGTTCGGTACACCTGATTCAGGTGTGACGCGGTACTGCACGTGTCCGCACTAACGTTGAGCTCCGATGAGACGGTGGTTTGCGCGGCTTGCGCTGGTGTGCGTGCTGTGCTGCATGGCCGCGGCGGGTCCGCTGGCGGTGTCAGCGGTCGGGGCCAGCCTGTCGCCGCCCGTGGCTGATTGCAACGCCCATGGCGGGCTCACGCGGCATTACACGGTGAAGCAGCTGCAAACGGCGCTGGCGACGATGCCGGCCGACATCAAGCAATACACCAGCTGTCCCGACGTCATTGACCACCAGCTGCTCGTGCAGCTGGGCAAGCTTCCGGGGTCGGGCGGCTCGGGAAGCGGCGGCGGCTCGTTCCTGCCGGTGTGGCTGATCGTGGTGCTGGTGCTGCTGGTGGCCGGGGGCGGCGCGTTCGGGATACTGGCGGCGCGGCGCTCCCGGGGGGGAAGGGACGACGA
>Ga0209577_10006960_pt1 | contig 10434 bp, 9 predicted proteins | sample GraSoiAngelo_109_FD_185874 | JGI IMG/M metagenome (GOLD analysis project Ga0209577, IMG submission 185874) | Grasslands soil microbial communities from the Angelo Coastal Reserve, California, USA - 14_0903_12_20cm (SPAdes) (version 2) | ecosystem: Environmental > Terrestrial > Soil > Grasslands ...
GTTTGGATTGAACGGCACGTCGGTGCGCACCGCGCGGTTATAGGCCTCGATCTCGGCGAGCGCGGTTTTGCCGTCGGTGTCTTCGAGCTGGGAGGAAAGCTCGGCGAGGGTGTTAGCCGTGCGCTTGGTGACCTGGCGAATCTTGTACTCGTCGCGCAGGAGATGCCGCACCTTGCCGTCGAAGATCTGCCAGGCGAACTGCCCCGGCTGCTGCAGGATCACGCGCCCGTACTTGGCATACGTGTAATTGCGGAAATCCGCGCCCTCGTCGACGAAGCGCTTGCCTAGCGCGTTGATGTAGATGCCCCACGGGTACGAGTGCTTCTGGAACTGGTCGCCGACCGCGAGGTCGCCGGTCTCGGGCGCATTGCGTTCCCACGCCACCGCATGGCAGCCGGACCAGTTGCCGGTGGCTGCCGCACCGGCGTCGAGGGCCATGCGGATGCCGTCGCCGGTGTTGAACCGCGTGCCGCGTACTTTCGCGAGCTCCCAGCCCGGCCCGAGGTAGCGCGTACGCCACTCGGTGTTCGCCTGGAAGCCACCGGCGGCGAGCACCACCGCCTTGCTCGGAACGCGCTCGCTCTTGCCCTGGTGGCGCACCACGACGCCATGAACGCCCGCGTCGTCGGCGATGAGCGAGAGCGCGCGAGCGCGGTACCAGATATCGACGCCGCGCTTCTTCGCCGACTGCGTGAGCGCTTCGATGAGGCCCGGCCCGCCGCCGACCGCTTCGAGCGTGAGCCCGCCCCAGAACTTGAAGCGGCCCTCGACCTTGAACGCCTGCCGGCCCCATGCAGCAGTGAAGCGCACGCCTTTCGACTTCATCCAGAGCGCCGTGTCGAGGCTGCGCGTCACCAAGAGCTCGGTGAGGTCGGGATCGCAGCGGTACTCGGTGACGCTCGCCATGTCGTCCAGGAACTGCGCTTCGGTGTACGTGCCGAAGTCGGTCTGGGCGAGGAGCTCGGGCGAGAGATCGTCGATCAGGTGCTGCATGTCCTGCGCGCCGTCATAGGCGATGCGCAGAAGCCCTGCGGTGAAGCGCGAGTTGCCGCCCGACTCCTCCTCCGGCGCGCGCTCGAGGACGAGCACCTTGTCGCAGTGCTCGCGCGCGGCGAGCGCCGCGCAGAGCGCCGCGTTGCCGCCGCCGACGACGATGACGTCGTACATCAGTCCGCCTTGACGTGCGCTCGCTCGATCACTTCTTTCCAGCGCGCCTGCTCTTTGGCGATGAACTCCGCGTATTCCTGCGGCGACGAGCCGACCGCTTCGGCGTCTTCCGCCGCGAAGCGTTGCAGCAGCGCCGGCGTCTTCGCTCCTTTTGCCGCCTCATCGGCGAGGCGCTTGATGATTGCCGGCGGCGTCTTCGCCGGCGCGTTGAGGCCATACCACTGGCTCGTCTCGAAGCCGGGATAGCCCTGCTCGGCGACGGTAGCCACATCGGGCATCGAAGGAAGGCGCTTTGGCGTGCCCACGGCGATGACGCGGAGCTTCCCGCTCTTCACATGCGGCATGAGCGGCGGCGTGCCGGCGGAAGTCGCTTGCGTGCGGCCGGCGACGAGGTCGATGAGGTTCGGCCCGGTGCCCTTGTATGGCACGTGCTGGATGTCGACGCCGGTGACGAGCTTGAGGTACTCCATCGCGAGATGCCCGGCGCTGCCGTTGCCCGCCGAGCCGTAGTTGAGCTTCCCCGGCTCGCGCTTGGCGAGCGCCACGAACTCGCGCAGGTTCTTCGCCGGCACGCTTTCGTGCACCACGAAGATGTTCGGCACCTTGGCAAGGAGCGACACCGCGGCGAAGTCGCGGTTCACGTCGTAGCCCAGGTTCTTCTCGATGAAGGGCGTCATCGCCAGGCTGCCGACGTGGCCGATGATCAGCGTGTAGCCGTCGGGCTCCGCATGCGCCACGTCCGCCATCGCCACGTTGCCGCCGCCTCCGCCCTTGTTCTCGATGTACATCTCCTGGCCGAGTGCCTTCGACATCTCGGCGGCGAAGCTGCGCGCGACGATCGAGCTCGAGCCGCCCGGCGCGAACGGCACCACCAGCCGAATCGGCTTCGTGGGATAGCTTTGCGCAGCCGCGGCGCCGGCCACAGCCGCGAGGATGAGCGCGAGCGCCTTCATTGGTAGAGGCCCTGCTGCTCGAGCCAGCGCTGGATGAGCGCCGCCACCTCGAGGTTGTTCCTGTCCATCATCAGCATGTGCGAGTTGCCGCGGATGCCGGCCTGCGGCAGATCGACCAGCTCCACCTTGCCGCCCGCCGCGCGCATCGCCTCGCCGAAGGCGACGCCGTTCTTGCGGATCTGCGGCCAGCGCGCGTCCTTCTCGATGTTGTCGCCGTATACGAAGAGCGTCGGGATCGCCTTCAGCCGGTCCACCTGCCGCGGATCGCCCTGGCCGGCGGGCTCGACGGCGATCAGCGCCTTCACCTTCTCCGGCCGCGCCTGCGCCACCCTGAAGCCGAACTGGCCCGCCTGCGAATGGAAAAGCAGCACGCAGGGGCAGACGCGATCGACGAGCGCGGTGTAGGCGGCGATGATTGCCTCATCGGTCGTCGTCCAGCGTGGCACGACCTGGCGCATGAAGTTGTCGTACGCCTGCACTGGAAACTGGCTCCCCGCCATGCGAAAGCGCCCGTACGGATCGGCCTTCGGCAGGAAGATCGGCTCGCTCTTGAAGATGTCCGGGTACATCGCCCAGCCGGCGCGGCCGCGCTCGACCGCGTCCGAGTTGTAGACGTCCCAGCCGCGCTTCACGAACCAGTTGAGCCAGCCTTCGCGCCCGTCGGGCGTGCTCTCGTACGTGACGCCCGTGAGGCCGCCGCCGTGCCACATGAGGAGCGGCACTGCGCCGCGGCGGTTGGCGGGCAGGAAGTACTGGACGTACATCGCCTCGGCGACGTAGGTGCCGTTCGGATCGATCTTCGCCGGCACGCCACCCGGCGTGAAGACCACTTCCTTCACCGGCTTGCCGGAGATCGTCACCTCGCGGCCGCCGACATGGAACGAGCCCATGTCGCGCAGCGCGAGCGGCGCCGAGCTGCATCCCGCGACCAAAAGGCAAAGTGCGAGCCGCGCGTTCATGCGGCGGCGAAGCCGTAGAGGCGCGCGGGATTGTCGACGAGGATCGCCCTGCGGATCGCCGCCTCCGGCGCCCAGACGGGCAACTGGTTGAGCAGCCGTCCATCGTCGATCTGAGAATACGGCCGCACGTCCATTGCGCCGTAGCCCGGCAGCGGATCGGAGTTCGGATGCGGCCAGTCGGTGCCCCACAGGATGCGCTGGGGATTGGCCGCGATCAGCGCTCGCGCGATCGGGGCGGCGTCCGGAAAATCGGGCGCTTGCTTCGAGATGCGATAGGCGCCTGAGATTTTCACGTACGCCTTGCCCGAGCGCACGAGCTCCGTGAGATCGGCGAAGCCCGGCTGCTCGGTGCCAAGCGCCGTCTGCGCGCGGCCGAAATGGTCGAACACCACGGGCACCGGAGAGGCGAGCACGAGATCCTTGATCGCGCTGACTACGTCGAGCGTGGTGTACATCTGCACGTGCCAGCCGCGCGACTTGATGCGCTCGGCGGCGTCCTGGAAGCGCTGGCGCGCCGCCGCCGGATCCGCCGTCTTGCCGCCGGTGGCGAGGTTGATGCGAATGCCGCGGATCCCGGCGCGTGCCATGGCGTCGAGCTCGGTATCGGGCGTGCTTCCGTCGATGACCGCCACGCCGCGCGCATCCGCGCCACGCGCCTTCATGCCCCAGAGCGTGGCGGCGTTGTTCGTGCCATAGACGCTCGGCGTGACGATCACCACGCGCTGCATGCGAAGGGCGCGGTGGAGCTCGGCCATCTCCTCTGGCATCGCCGGCTCGGGTGTATAGATGCGGCTCGGCGACATGGGAAATTCGCGCATGTCGCCGTGGATGTGCGTGTGGCAATCGCAGGCGAGCGGCGGCACGTCGAAATTCACCGGCGTCGCCGGTTGCGAAGCCTTGGCGAGCGCGAGGCGCGGGGCGAAGGTGGAGGCGACGGCAGCAAGCAGCAACTGGCGTCTCGTGGGCATGCGTGCTCCTTAGAACTGGTAACGGCGCAGACCGCCATCAACCGGCATGACAGCGCCGGTGATATAGCGCGCGCGCAATGAAGCAAGGAAGCAGACCAGGTTGGCGACGTCCTCGGGCTGCCCGTACTCGCCCACCGGGATGTCCTCGCGGCTTTCGCGCTCGCGGAATTCCGGCGGGTAGTTGCGCAGGATCTGCTCGGAAATGATGCGACCGGGCGGGACGCAGTTGACCGTGATGCCGTGTCTACCGACGTCGCGCGACAGGCCCTTGGCCCACGAATGTACCGCCGCCTTGGCGGCGAAGGCGCCGTTCAGCCCCTCGGGCTCGGACTTGCCGGTGATGTTGATGATGCGGCCCCATCCTCGCTCGATCATCTGCGGCAGCAGGCGATGCGTGAGCTCGCGATGGCGGCGGAAGTTGAGCGTCAGTGCTTCCTCCCATTGCTCGTTGGTCGACTCCAGCGTGAAGCTGCGGCTGCCGCCGGCGTTGTTGACGAGGATGTCGATGTGACCGAGGCCGGCGAGCGCGGCCTCGGCGATGCGCGCCGGCGCCTCGGGCGCGAGGAAGTCCTGCTCGATGATGACGAGCTTGCCCGTCTCGCGCTGCAATTCTTCCAGGAGGTTGCGCCGCCGTGCGGCGACGGCGAGCTTGACGCCTTCCTTGGCAAAAGCGAGCGCGATCGCGCGGCCGATGCCCATGCTCGCGCCCGTGACGAGCGCGCATTTGCCGGCGATGCCGAGCTCCATCAGTGCTTGAACTCGATGATGTGCAGCCCGGTGTTGGCGCGGTCGACGGCGTAGATGTAGCCGCGGTCGTCGACCTCGAGGTTGTTGGTCTGGATCGCCACCTTGCAGCGCTCGGCGCCGGAGGCGTCCTTGACGCAGCGCTTGTCGGTCTTGTCGGTGGTCGCGGGGATGTAGTAGCCCGCCTCGCGCGGGTGATAGGGGTCGGAGATGTCGAGCGCGCGCACGCCGGCGTTGAACCAGGCGACGAAGACGTAATGGCCGGCGTACATCGGCGGCTGGTTCTCGTTCGAGGAATGCGAGCCGAAGCGCCCGCCGCGCGAGCAGAAATTGCCACTCGATTCGGGCACCGTGTAGGTGGCGATGCTGACTGGCGTTCTTTCGTCGGTCGCATCGACGATCCACACCATCTGCCGCGGCTCGGTGCATTCGTTGGCGAGCGATTCGTCCACCACGACGACGATGTCGCGCTTGCCGCCGTCCTTGTCCTTGGCGAACTCCGCGACCTGGATGCCGGGCACGGGAAGCGTGGTATGCGCGCCGTTGTTCGCGTTGAGGTCCATGCGACCGACCTGCGGCGCGAGCAGATTCGCGGGGGTCGGCTCGGGCGGCCCGGAGATGAGCTTCTGCCGGTCGACGATTTGCAGCACGCCTGACTTGTTGGTGCCGTAGCCGAAGTAGATGCGGTTGCCCTTGGGGCCGGTGGAGATCATGCCGTGGAGCTCGGTCGGCGCCGTGCCGGTGGCGCCCGGCTGCTGGCCGACGAGGCCGAAGTTGCGGATGAAGCGCGGGTGCGCCGGATCGGAAAGGTCGAAGACCTGGGTCATGCGCCGCACGCGCCAGTCGGGCAGGCCGGAGACGAGGTAGGCGATGCCGCTATCGCATTCCCACCAGCTCTTGTGCGTGTCCTTGAGCTTGTCGACCACAACCGCGAGGCGCGTTGGCTTTTCCGGCGTGGTGACGTCCCAGAGCTCGTGCGCCTGGTTGCCGAAATTGCGCAGCATGTAGACCTTGCTCTTGTCGCCCTTGGGCAGCTCCGAGCCGTTGCAGACGCGCACCATCTGTGCACCGCCGCTTTCCGCCTGGCCCGGCTCGCCGGGAATGTGGGCGAGGAATCGCGGCTTGCGCGGATCGGTGACGTCGACGATGGAGGTGCCGTTGTCCTCCTCGCGCCCAGTGAGCGTGTTCAGCGCCTTGCCGCCGTGGTGGCCAACGTAGGCGATCCAGCGCCCGCGGCTCTCCTTGACGTAGGGCTGGTAGGCACTGCGGCCTTGCAGGTCGTCGTGGCCGGCAAGCGCCATGTTCGAGGCGCTCGAGCCGTGCTGGGCGAGTGCCAGGGGCGAGGCGGCGAGCACGGCAGCACTCAGAACATAGCAGGCGGTCTTCATCGAGCCTCCTCCTCCAGGTGGTCGCGAAGGACGGCAATCGTACCCGAAGCACGACACGGCATGGCTTTTGCGGGTGAGGGGCCACTGGCAAAGCCAGACGATCGTTTTCACTCTCTGGAGATAGTGATGATCAAGACTTTGATGGCAGTAGCGGTTGCCGGCGTGTTCGCGCTGCCGGTCGCCGCGTCGGCAGCGAGCGACAACATCGTCGTCGCCCAGGCGGGCGGCGGCAGCGGCAGCGGCGGCGGTGCCGACGCCCCGGACATGGCGAACCGCCAGCCCGGAACGACGAGCCAGCCCGGCACGATGGAGTCGGACAAGATGAACGCCGGCGCTACGCAGCGCCCGGCTCGCGGAGCCACCGGCACGAGCGGCCGCTTCGACCGCCTCGACACGAACGGCGACGGCTTCATCTCGCGCGACGAGGCGAAGGATGCCCCCGAACTGCAGACGCGCTTCAGCGAGCTCGACAAGGACAACGACGGCAAGCTATCGCGCGAGGAGTACGGCGCGCTCAATGAAGGCTCGCGCGGAGCGCTCGGCGCCAGCGGCGCGACGGGCACGGGCCGCACGAGCGGCAGCGGCGCAAGCACGAGCGGCGCGAATACCAAGTAGCGAGCCCGCACCGGAGATCCAACATGCTTCAGTTCACGCGGACGGCGGCGGCCTTATTTGCGATGGCGCTCGCCACGGGCGCCGGCGCCGCGCCGCGCGCCGAAAGCGCGCTCGAGTGCGGCATCGCCGCCGACATGGCGGTCGTCGCGCATTCGCTTGCCAAGGAGCAGGTGCAGCGCGCGAAGGCCAACACCATCATGGCGCGCATCTACGATGTGTCGCAGTCCGACCGCGGCAAGGAGCTGATGAAGGACATCATCGACGCCGCGTACATCGCCAAGGGCCCGTCCTCGAGCCAGGAGTTCGCCGAGGAGCTCTACAGCACCTGCATGAAGTCGGGCGGCGACATGGATCAGGTGCTCGGCAAGAAGCTGTAAGTCAGGCGAGCGCGGCCGCCAGGGCAGTGAGCAGCGCGCCGAGCTTCGGCGGGCTCGCCTCGACGCCCACCTTCACCTGCGCCTCGCGCAGCGCCGCGGAGGCCACCGGGCCGATCGACGCCACGAGCGTGGCGTTGAGCGCCGTGCGCAGCGCTTCGCGCTTGCCCTGCTCTGCCGCGACGGCAAAGAGATTACGCACCTGCTCGGCGTTGGTGAACACCGCCGCATCGATCTCGCGCCGCTCGAGCGCTTCGATCAGCTCGGCGAGCGGCTTGGTATCCGCGGGCAGCGACCAGCGATAGGTAGGAATCTCCACCACTTCCGCGCCGCGCGCCGCGAGCGCCTGGTCGAGCTCCGCGTTCGCCACGCCATAGCGCTGCACGATGACACGGCTGCGCTCGAGCGTGAGTTGTCCGATCGCCGCGAGCACCTCATGGGTCGTGAAAGGGTCGGCGGCGGCGCGGTCGATGCGCACGCTGCGCGAGCGCAGCGCCGCCGTGGGCTTCGGTCCGCGCACCACGACCGTGCTCTTTGCGAGGAGCGCGAGCAAGCGCGCGGTGAGGCCGAGGCCATCGGTCGCATTAAAGAGCGCCCGGGTACCCACCCCGGTCTGAAAAATCGCCAGCGCCGCGGGACGCGCCTCGAGCGAGCGCACGAGGTCCGCGATGGCGCCGGCATCGAGGTCGGGCACCTCGGCGAGCGCCGGCGCGTGCACCGGCAGGCCGCCGCGCGCGGCGACGAGCTCGGCGAGCTCGCGGCCAAGGCGCGCTTCGAGGATGGCGATGCGCTTGCCCTTCATTGGGGCGTGAAGCCGATGGCCTTCACGAGCTTGCCGTACTTCGCGTAGTCGCGCTTGAGATACTCGGCGAAGTATTCCGGGGATTCGGTGACGATCGTCAGGCCAGCGTTCCCGAGTTTCTCGCTGACATCGGGCTCGCGGATCGCGCGGTTGATCTCCATGTTCAAGCGCAGCACGATGTCGCGCGGCGTGCCGGGCGGCGCGACATAGCCGAACCAGCCCCGCGATTCATAGCCCGGCACCGCCTCGGCGGCCGCCGGCACGTCGGGCCAGAGCGCCACGCGCGTCGGGTTGGTCACCGCCAGCATGCGCACCCGCTCGGACTTCACATGCGGCGTCGCGGTGGCGATGCTGGTGATGCCGGTCAGCACCTGGCCGCCGACGATATCGGTGACGATGGCCGAGGCGCCCTTGTACGGCACATGGGTGAAGGTAAAGCCGCCGAGCACGCGCAGGTGCTCGAACGCGAGATGCGGAAACCCGCCCTCGCCGTTCGTGGCGACGGTGAGCCTGCCGGGGTTCGCCTTGGCGTACGCGACCATCTCGCCGATCGTCTTGAAGGGCGCATTCATCGCTCCCACGATCGCGAGGTAGTTGGTTGTCGAGAGCGCGATCGGCACGAAGTCCTTCAGCGCGTTGTACGGGATGTTGCGGCTCGTGTGCGGCAGGATCACCATGTTGCCGCCCTGGCCGGCGCCGATGGTGTAGCCGTCGGGCGCGCTCTTCGCGACAAGGTCGAGCCCGAGCATGCCGCTTGCGCCGGGACGATTTTCGATCACTACCTGCTGGCCGAGCCGCTCGCCGAGCTTCGCACCGATGAGCCGCGACATCAGGTCCATCGTCTCGGCCGGCGGGAACGGCACGATGAGGCGGATCGGCTTGTTGGGATAGCCCTGGGCGTGAAGGAGCGCCGAGCACAGCAATCCCAAAATGGTGACCGTCACCTTCATGCTGGCTCCTATTTCGGCGGGATGATCGGCAGCAAAAGATAGGGCTGCCGCTCGAAATGCAGCGTCACCTTGCCGCCGAAAATGTGCGGCGGCCGGTCAGTCTCGTCGTCGTGCGTGAAGGGTCCGCAGCCGCGCATCGGATGCTTCATGTTCGAGAGACTCGCCGGCGGCTCGTCGTGCTCATAGTCGCGGCCACGGATGCTAAGCGCGATGCGATAGCCCTCCGCCACCACGATGCAGGTCGGCCAGATCTCGATGTCGAGCTCGACCACTTCGCCGGGCTCGAGCGGCTGCTTCTCGTCGTGCGTGTGATAGGGACGGTAGGGCCGCGACAGCTCGCGGTCGAGCTTGCGGTGCGAGGCGCGGAGCCACCCCTGGCCGATGGGCGTCTTTGGATCGAGCGCGCCCTGGAACAGCACTTCGTTGCCGCCCGGCTCGAAGACGCGCAGCACGACAAAGAGATCGGCGTCCGTGGTCGCGGATGAGACGTAGAGCTTGAGCGCAGAGGGGCCGGTGATCTCGGTCTCGCGCTGCGCGACCATCGAGAAAGTAATGCCCTCGCCCATGGGATCGTAGGTGAGCGGCCGCCCCCCGCTCGGCGCCTGCGGCGAGAGCCGCAGTCCCTGCGGATCGAGGTAGAAGCGCGTCCATTGCGTGCGCGCGAGCGGCCATTCGTCTTCCATGCGCAGCTCGAAGCGCTCGCCCGGCCGCCGCACGTTGAGCTGCACGCGCGGCCGGCGCTCCCAGCCGTTGCGCGCCCCTTTCAGGAAGTGATCGAAGAACGCGAGCTGGAGCCTGCGCCCATAGTCGGTGTAGAACGGCGCCCAGTGCGACCCGCCGTGGACCTCCAGCCATTTGTGCGGCGACGCGGCGCGCACAAACCCCTCGAAATTTCCGCGCGTGTGCAGTCCCTGGCCGCCCCAATTGGCCGCCGACAGCAGCGGCACGCTCACCTTGCCGAGCTCGGCGCTGCGCTCGCGATAGTACGGGCCGTCCATCTCGCGCGAGAGGAATGCCTGCCACATGTCTTCACGGTTGCGCGCCAGCTCCTCATCGCCCAGCGTCTCCGGGCCGCAGGCCAGCTCACCGGTGTTGGGATTTTTCTTCCCACGCGTGCCCACGCCGTGCTGCACGGTCTTCACCTGCATGTCCTGCCAGTTCTTGCGGAAGCTGCAGATGATGCCGCCGTGGCGCGCGCTCTCGCGATAGGCATCGTTCCAGCCTTCCCAGACGCAGATCGCGGCGAGGTGCGGCGGCTTCGCCGCCGCGGCGCGCCACTGGTTCGACGCGTAGTACGAGATGCCGTTCATGCCGACTTTGTCCGAGCACCACGGCTGCGCGGCGCTCCACTCGACGCACTCGTAGATGTCGCGCGTCTCGCGCGCGTTGTTGTGGCAGAGGTAGCCGGGCGAGCGCCCAGCGCCGCGCGAATCCACCCGCACGCACGCGTAGCCCTCCGGCACCCACTTCTCCGGATCGACGACCTCCCAGTTCTGGTAGCGGTTCGACGAGCC